>JACZCU010090937.1_pt1 | contig 15002 bp, 11 predicted proteins | sample 8641851 | NCBI WGS metagenome assembly JACZCU01 (sample SAMN15324605, study PRJNA640507) | soil metagenome | isolation source: monocropping sugarcane control | place: China: Luxin town, Laibin City, Guangxi Province | collected 2019-07-25 | depth 10cm m | reverse complement strand
GGCTCTCAGCCCGCCGATTGTATTTTTCCGGCGGGCTGAGAGCCCGCCGCTCCACTCTTCTAAGGAGCGTTGACGAAACGGCGCATGTCGACGTTCGCGATCAAGCCGATCGCGATGAAGAACATCATCGTCGACGAACCGCCGTACGAGATCAGCGGTAACGGAATGCCGGTCGTCGGCAGGATGCCGATCTGCATCGACACGTTGATCAGCACGTGAAAGATCACGAAGAAGATCAGGCAGATGACTAAGAAAGTCCCTCCTCGATCTCTCGCGTGTTTTGCGAATCCAAACGCCTGCACGACCAGGAAGAGATACAACCCGAGCACGATCAGCACACCGATGAAGCCCCACTCTTCGCCGAGCACGGCAAAGATGAAGTCGGTGTGCCGCGCCGGAAGGTATTCGAGCTTCGCCTGGGTGCCGCCTTTGAAGCCTTTGCCGTGAATGCCACCGGAGCCGATCGCAATCTTCGCCTGCGTGACCTGATATCCGGATCCGAGCGGATCGCGCTCCGGATTGAGGAAGATCATGATGCGCTCGCGCTGATACGGCTTGAGAAAGAAGAAGTACGCCGTTGGTAACGCGATCAGCGCGACGAGAATCATCGCCACCCACACGCGCGCGCGAATGCCGCCGAAGAACATCGCCACCGCGAAGAGCGGGAAGAACGATGCCGCGGTGCCGAAGTCGGGCTGAATGATGATCAGTCCGACCGGCAATCCAATGATGCCCATGGCCATCATGAACGAGCGGAAATCGAGATAGGCGCGATCGTTCGAGTCGAAGAACCGCGCGAGCATCAGCGCGGTGAAGATCTTCATGAACTCCGATGGCTGGAACTGGAATGCGCCGATGTGAATCCACGACTTCACGTTCGCGGTGAGCTTGCCGAAGACGAGCAGGTAGATCAGTAAGACCACACCGATGCCGTAGAGAATCGGCGCGATGTCGAAGAGCACGTGATAGTCGACGACCATGAACGCGATCATCAGCGCGAGGCCGATGCAGACCCAGAGGATCTGGCGTTTGGCCAAACCGAGGGATGGATCGCTGTAGTACGTCGCGCTGTAGACGAGCAGGCAACCGATCGCCGCGAGGACGAGTGCGGTGCCGAGAAAGTTGAAGTCGACGTTCGGTCGTGTGCGATCGAAAAGCATTATCGAGTGCTGGGGAGAGGCAGTTCGCCTTCCTTGATCTGCTGCAGCGTTTCGGGGTCGTTGAGATCGAGACGCGCGCCGTTCACTTTGTCGCGGAAGCGCGCTTCATAGAGCAGCTTCGCGAGCGGCGCGGCGTCGGTGCCGCCATGACCGCCGTGCTCGATGAAGACCACGACAACCATCTGCGGATTGTTGAGCGGTGCGAACGACGCGAACCACGCGTGGTCGCGATACTTGAACGGAAGCGATTCCGCTTTCACCCATCCGTGCTGCGCGATGACCTGCACGGTGCCGGTCTTGCCGGAGATGTCGAGTCCTTCGATGCGCGCGTTACCGCCGGTGCCGCCTTGTTCATTGACGACATCCCACAGACCTTTGCGCACGGCCTGCAGTGCCGCGGGTGCGAGTTTCACTTCATGCAGTACGCGGCTCGGAACGCGGAAGCGTTTGTACGAACCATCGTTCTGCACGCGATCGACGTAGCGCACGACGTGCGGCTGATAAACCTTTCCGCCATTCGCAACAGCCGCAATCATGTTTGCGACCTGCAGCGGCGTGACGATGAGCGGACCTTGTCCGATCGCGACGGAAATCGTTTCGGACGGATACCACTTGCGATGTTGTTTGTCGCGCGCCCACGCCGTCGACGGCACGAGTCCCGCGCGCTCGCCATCGAGATCGATGTGCGAGATCTCACCGAACGTGAGCTGGTGCGCGTATTCGTTGATCTTGTCGACGCGGAGGCGGCCGCCGGTGTTGTAGAAGTAGATGTCGCACGACACTTTCATCGCGCGTTCGACATCGACTGTGCCGTGACCTTCGCGTTTGTAGCAGCGGAAGCGGCGTCCGAAGAATACGGCGCTGCCGCCGCAATTGAAGGTCGTCGACGGATTGACGACGCCTTCGGACATGCCGGCGATCGACATGACGACTTTGAAGACGGAGCCGGGGGAGTACAGTCCTTGGATGGCGCGATTCAGCTCGATCTTGAATGGATTGCTCTGAATCGTTTTGTAGACGTCGGGCGTGAAGCGGCGCGAGTAGATGTTCGGGTTGTACGCGGGCGAGGAGACCATCGCCAGGACTTCGCCGTTGCGCGGATCGAGCGCGACAGCAGCGCCGACCATTTCGTTCTCGACGAAGTACTGCTCGGCGCGGCGCTGCAATTCGAAATCGAGCGTGAGGTAGATGTTGTCGCCCGGCACCGGTTGTTTGCGCGCCGGAACGTATTCGCTGAGGCGGCGGCCATCGGCGTCGTACTCCCAATACTCCGCGCCGCCGCGGCCGCGCAGGTACTGGTCGTACATCAGCTCGACGCCGCGTTTGCCGATGAGATCGCCCTGCTCGAGCTCAGCGTTTGCTTTGATGTCTTTCTCGTTGACCTCGCCGATGAAGCCGAGAACGTGCGCGGCCATCGTGGCGTACGGATAGTTGCGACGCTGCACCGGCACGACGTTGACTTCGGGAAACGCGATCGACTGCGCCTGAATCGAAGCGACCTGCGCCATCGACAAGTCTTCGGCGATGACGAACGGACGCGTGGTCGGAACGCCGGTCGATGCTTTGTCCCAGCGCGCGCTCACATCAGCGGCGGGAAGTTGCAGAACCTGCGAGAGGAATCCGATGAGTTTCTCGCGCCGCTGTTTGTCCGCTTTGATGAGCGGCTTCATGACGACGCGATCGACTTCGAGCGTGTAGGCCGGCTGGTTGTCCGCGAGGATCTTGCCGGTGCGGTCCATGATCAGGCCGCGCTTCGCCGGGATCTCGATCTGCCTTAGCGCATTCGCCTCGGATAATCCTCGATATTTCTCGGCCTGCACGCCCTGCACGAACCAGAACGAGCCGGCGAGAAAAACGAACGCCGCGACGATGCCCCACAACACGGCGTTGATGCGGAACTGCAGAAATTTCTGGTCGTCTCGATAGACGCGCATATCAGGTCACCTGGGAAAACGTACGTGAGCAATCACCACGCCGCCGGCCGTCTCGTCGCTTCAATCGGCTCTTCTCGAAGGAAGAGCGTCAGCAACTGATAGACGAGCATGCCGAACAACAGGGTGAAGATCGTCTTGACGAGCAGCGCCTGTTCGAACATCTCGATTTTCTGTTTCATCAGGATGTTCACGAGGATGTAGATGACGAGCTCGTTCACGATCACCGCGCCGCCGAGGCAGGCGCCGAAGGCGAGCGTGCCGCGGAGCGCGAGGCGCGAGTTGATGTACGCGACCACGTAGGCGCAAACCGTGAGCGAGAACGCGTGCAGACCGAATGGCGCCTGCGAGAACGCGTCCTGCACGAAGCCCGCGAGCACGCCCGCGGCGATCGCGCCGAGAATGTTGCCGCCCATCGAGTAATAGACGACCAGGATCACGTACGGATTAAAGAACGCGAGCGCGTTCGGATAGAAGCTGTCGAGTAGTGAGTGAAGGGTGAGGGCGAGCAGCAGCCCGACCGCGAAACGGAGCCACCTCAAGGTGCGTACCTCACGACGGCGTTCGGAATCTTGCGAGTGTGAATGACGATCACTTCCTCGATGCTGCCGAAATCGACGGCCGGTTTGACCGTCACACTTTTGAACAACGATTGACCGGGATCGGCGCGCACGACGGTGCCGATCGGAATGCCTTTCGGATAAATGCCGTCGATGCCCGCGGTGAGCACGCGATCGCCGGCTTGCACATCGGAGAGCGCGGGGATGTCGAACATCTGCACGACCGCGCCGCCGTTGCCGCGCACGACGCCTTGTCTGCGCGTGCGCTCGACCAGCGATCCGACCGAGCAGTTGTTGTCGGTCACGAGTTGCACTTTCGCGAGATCGTTCGTCGTCAGCACGACGCGGCCGATGAGGCCATTCGCATTGGCGACGATGTCGTTGACCTGCACGCCGTCGGATGCGCCGCGATCGATGATGATCGATTTGAAGCGGCCCGCGGTGTCGAGCATGATCGTCTGCGCCATCGACGTTTCCATGTCGAACGATTCGGCGTAGGCGAGAAGACTGCGCAGACGCCGCAGATCGCTTTCGGATTGACGAAGCTTGAGATTCTCCGTCGTGAGTCCGGCGACTTTGCGGCGAAGCTCGAGGTTCTCGTTCACCGCGCGGCGCATATCGAGATAGCCGCGATGCATGTCCTGCGCGGTGCCGCCGATCCAGTTCACGAATCGCGGAACGGGTGAGAAGACAGTCATCACCGTGCGCTCGAACATCGTGCGCGTTTCGCCGACGTAACGCGTCTGGCTGCTGAGACTCATGAGGAGAAACAGCAGGGACAGAACGACGATGAAAAGGAGCGTCGGGCGGCGGGGGATTACGTCAGTCGGAACAGCCATGTGTCGCCACTCGCCTGAGCAGGTTTCGGGCCATTGTTTGAGAGCGGCGAGCGTTCGACTCGCCGCTCCGTTTCGGCACTATTCGATCGAAATCTTACGAAGAAGATTGAAGTCCGTGAGCATCTGGCCGGTGCCGAGTGCGACGCACGCCAGAGGATCTTCGGCGAGCGTCACCGGCAAGCCGGTTTCTTCGCGGAGACGTTTGTCGAGATTCTTCAGCATCGAGCCGCCGCCCGCGATGATGATGCCTTTGTCCATGATGTCCGCGGAGAGCTCGGGCGGCGTGCGCTCGAGCGCGACGCGCACGGCTTCGACGATCGTCGCCACGGTCTCGGACAAGGCCTCGCGAATCTCTTCGTCGCTGACGACGAGCGTTTTGGGAACGCCTTCGACGAGATCGCGGCCTTTGATCTCCATCGTCATCTCTTCATCGAGCGGGAACGCGGAGCCGATCTCCATCTTGATCTGTTCCGCGGTGCGCTCACCGATGAGGAGGTTGTACTTGCGTTTGATGTACTGAATGATCGCGTCGTCCATCTCATTGCCGGCGACGCGCACGGAGCGCGAATACACGATGCCGGCGAGCGAGATGACGGCGACGTCGGTCGTGCCGCCGCCGATGTCGACGATCATGTTTCCGGTCGGATCGGTGATCGGCAATCCTGCACCGATCGCCGCCGCCATCGCCTGCTCGATGAGATAAACCTCGGTCGCACCCGCGCGCAATGCGGAGTCTTTGACCGCGCGCTTCTCGACCTGTGTGATCTCGGAAGGAACGGAGATGACGATGCGCGGCTTCACGAGGAACCGGCGCCCGTGCGCCTTCTCGATGAAGTACTTGATCATCTTTTCCGTGACTTCGAAGTCGGCGATGACGCCGTCTTTCATCGGACGAATGGCGACGATGTTGCCGGGCGTACGCCCGAGCATTTCCTTCGCTTCTTTGCCGACGGCTTCGACGTTGTTGTTGATTTTGTTGACCGCAACGATCGACGGCTCGCGCACGACGATGCCTTTGTTCTTGGCGTAGACGAGGGTGTTCGCTGTCCCGAGGTCGATCGCGAGATCGTTCGAGAACATCGAGAGGAGCGATTTCACAGCCATTCCGTTTGTCGTTTCCTTGCTTGAGTTACCGGAGAAATTGCACCGAGCGGCGCGAGTGCAAAACGAGGTCCAAATGAGGTTGATGCGCTGAGAGACGCGCGCGAGAAACTACTCTTCGACGATGACGACTTGTGATTGTACCGTTTGATTTCCTGCCGCATCGACGGCTTTGATGACTACCTGGTTGCGCCCGATCTTGTCGAAGCCGATCAGTTTCTGGAACGAGCCGTTCGATTCGACGTCCACTTCTTCATCGTTGATGAAGATCGTCGCTCCCGGTTCGGTCGTTCCGGCGATCGTGTAGAACTGGCCACCGACATGGAACGGCTGCTTCATCGTTAGACGCGGCGGCTCGCGATCGGTAATGGCTTTGTTGCCGCCGCTCACACGGAAACGGCGGAACGTCGAGAACGGTCCGACTTCACCATCCGGTCCAATCGATGCGACGCGCCAGTAGAACGATCCCTCGGACGTGACTTTCGCCGTCGCCGATGTCTTCGTGCGTTTGCCGTTGATCTCCTGCGTTGCAAACAGACGCGAGCGCGAGACCTGCAGCACGTAGCCAGTCGCATCTGCTTGTGTTTGCCAGAGGAATTGCACTTTTAATTCGGGAGAAAGCTGGAACACCTGATTGTCGCCCGGTGAAAGCAGAGCGGGCGGAAGCGTGAGGCGTTTGATTGGCGAGAGCTCGCCAGCCGGAGTGGCGCTGACTTTGTCGCCGGGCGCGAGCTTGACGCCTGGTCCGCCAGCCTGTGACGCAACGGAACTGCTGCCGCGCGTGTTGACGACGGATGTCTGTTCGTTCTCAACGCCGACCTGTGTTGCTGATTCGGAATCGACGATGACTTGTGTTCCCGGCGTGCGCACGGTCGACGTGTCGCTGCTCGTCGCAACTTCGACGGAGCCGACGCGCATCTGTACGGCATTCGTCTTTTTCGACGTCGCCGGATTGACGGCAGAGTAGATTTCCAGAAGCGCGTTCGGACCGATCGTGTAGAGCGATCCGCTTGCGAACACGAGCTCGGCCGATGCGCGCGCGCCGGTTTTCACCCAGTCGCCATTGACGAGCGGAGTGCGCGCTTCGGCATCTTTCCAGTCGCCGCTCGTCGCACCCTTCTGATACTTGACGTCGCCTTCGACCGTTAAGAACTGCGCGTCGCTCTCGATGTCCATGCCGAGTGCGAGTGCGCCGCGGCTGATGTTCTGCGATGCAACCGCCGCGGCCTGCGCCTCAGTGAATTTGTTTCCGCTGAAGTGCGCGTTCGCTTCATCGAGTTTTTGTTGTGCGCGCGCAAACTCCGCGCGATGCGCATTGAACTCGGACGATGCCGCGAGTGAGTTGAGCGCCTGCCGCGCGTCGGCGATTGCGGCTTCAGCGGTGGTTTTCGGATTTCCCTTCTGGTTATGCCAGAACCACCACCCCGCGCCGCCGAGAATGAGTAGCAATACGACGAGACCGATCTGCTTGAGTCGATCGATCGAAATCAGATACCAGTCGATATCCGCGCCGCTTTGCTTCTTCGGTTTCTTCGCCATGGAAGGCCGGTCGGCGTGTTATAGCACACGAAAGACGAAGGTTGGCGCGCGCGCTGGGAATAGGTAAACTGCGCCGCTTTTTCTTGCAGGGTCAACCAGATCTTACCCGCTGGCCCCCGAAAGGTAGTTTCCATGCTCAAAGTAATGCGCGACAGCTTTCACCACTTGAAGTGGATCCTCATCGCCGTGGTTGCGGCGTTCGTCTTCGGTTTCGTCTTCATCGACATGGGACTCGGTGGAAGCCGGATGCGCGGCGGCAACGCGGGCGAGCAGAATTTCGCCGCGCGCGTCAATGGCGAAACGATCAGCTACAACGATTTCTATCGCTCGATGAAACGTCTCGAGGAAATGTACAAGCAGGCCTACGGCCAGCAGTTCACTCCCGAGATGGCCGCGCAGATGGGGCTCGCGAAGAACGTTCTCGACAATCTCATCGATCAGCGCCTGCTCACTCAGGAAGCGCGCCGCCTCAACATCGAAGCGTCGCCCGAGGAAGTGCGTAAGAAGCTGATGGAGATTCCGCAGTTCACCGAGAACGGCAAGTTCATCGGCATGGAGCTCTACACGCGTTACGTCACCGGCCCCCTCGGCTATCCGAGCACGGCCGAGTTCGAAACCGAGCTCGCGCGCGAGATCGCATTGCAGAAGATGGAGAGCGCACTGCAGAGCTCCGTCGTCGTTTCTCCGAAAGCGGTCGAGCAGGAGTATCGCCGCGCGAACGAGAACGCAAAGATCCGCTACGTGCTCCTTCCGGCCGCGACTCAGATGGCCAACGTCAGCGTCACGCCGCAGGAAGTCGAAACGTACTATCGCGAGAATCAGGCGAAGTACACGCACGGCGAACAGCGCTCGATTCGTTACCTGATGGCGGACTTCGCGAAGATTCGCGGAACCATCAAGCCGACGGACGACGAGCTGCGCAAGCGCTACGAGCAGGCGAAGGATTCGTACAAGCAGCCGGCGTCCGCGCACGTGCTGCACATCCTCGTGAAGGTCGATCCGACCGCGACGCCGGAGCAGGATGCAGCGGCGCGCACCAAGGCACAGAACATCGTCAGTCAACTTCGCGCCGGCGGCGATTTCGCGGGCCTCGCGCGTGCGAACTCCGACGATCCTTCGTCGTCCGGCAACGGCGGCGACATGGGCTTCGTCACGATGGGCCAGACCGTCGAGCAGTTCGAGAAAGCAATCTTCAGCATTCCTCTCAATACGATCAGCGATCCGATTCGCACGCCGGAGTACGGCTATCACATCGTGAAAGTCGTCGAGCGCCGTCCGGAGACGACGCGCACGTTCGAAGAGATGAAGCCGACGCTCGCCGCGCAGGCGACGAACGACATGGCTCGCGACGTTGCTCGCGCGGAGATCAATCGCATCAACGCCGGATTCAAGTCGACCAAGCCGAAGAACGCGGATGCGTTCGTGGCTGCGGCGAACGACAAAGTCACGGCGAGCAACAGCGGCTGGTTCGGCAAGAACGATCCGATCGGCACGATCGGTCAGCACGCGCCGCTCTCGCAGTGGGCGTTCGGCGCGAAGGAAGGCGAGATCACCGATCCGCCGATCGGAACTCCGAAGGGCATTGCGATCGCTTATCTCGAATCCGTGCGTCCGGCCGGCGTTTCCGCACTCGCCGAGATTCGCGAGAAGGTCGAGCAGGACGCGAAGCTGGCGAAGGCGCGTGAAGCCGCGAAGAATGCGCTCACGACGGCGATGGCTGGTGCGACGACGATCGATGCGATCGCCGCGAAAGCTGGTCAGCCGGCCGCGGATGCGAGCGTTGCGCGTACGGGTACGATCGCTGGTCTCTCCGGCGATGTCTCGCGTCTCGTGGATGCAACGATGGCGGCGAACGTGAACGATCTCAAGGGACCGGTCATCGTCGACAACGGCGCGATCGTGTTCCAGGTCGTCGAGCAGAAGAAGGTCACGCCGCAGGAGCTCGAACAGAATCGCGCGACGTACGCCGATCAGCTTCGTTCGCAGCAGGCGCGCAGCCTTCGTGCATCGTTGCTCGAGCGTCTCCGCAAGGAAGCGAAGGTCGAAGTCAACGACACGATCACGCGTCCGACCACCACACCGACGGGAGTCTAGTTGTCGAACGTTTCACAGAAGTGGGATGAGCCCGCGATCCGCGTGCTGATGATGCCGCGCGATACGAACGCGCACGGCACGATCTTCGGCGGCGTCATCCTGTCGTACATCGACCAGGCCGGTGCGATCGAAGCGCGCCGGCAGGGTCTGCAGCTCATGGTCACGGTGTCGATGGACAAGGTCGTGTTTCACGAGCCGGTGTTCGTCGGCGATCTCGTGAGTTTCTGGACCGAGACGATTCGCATCGGAACGACTTCGATCACCACGAATGTGGTGGTCGAGTCGATCCGCGCGGGCGATCCTGAGCGCCGCGTGAAAGTCACGGAAGCGCAGGTCGTCTACGTGAACCTCGGGCCGGATCGCAAGCCCGCACCGATCGAGCGCAAGAGCGCTCCCGCGTACGCGAACGGTTAGCCGGCTCCTGTGGAGCGGCGGGCTCTCAGCCCGCCGGCCACCCGGCCGGCAGCGCTGGTTGCTCCGCAGAACGCGCGTGCGGCCACTTCGTTGCTACGGTCGTCGCGAGTTCACTGGAGCCCCGGGCTTCTTCAGCCCGCCGGTTTCTTTGTCGTTTTCTTTTCGGCGGGCTGAGAGCCCGCCGCTCCACGCGCCGCGCGCATCTTTTCCAGTCGCTCCTTGATGCGCATCTCCGCGCCCGCTTCTTTCGGTTCGTAGAAGCGATGTCCCGCGAGCGAATCTGGCAGGCAATCGAACGCCGCGGTCTGGTCTTCGTAGTCGTGCGCGTATTGATAGCCGCGGCCGTAGCCGAGATCCTTCATGAGCCGCGTCGGAGCATTCCGGATGTGCAGAGGGACGGGTGGATTGTCGCCCTGCCGTACTTCGCGAACTGCTTCTCCGTAGCCGACGTACGCCGCATTCGATTTCGGCGACGCCGCGAGATACGTGACGAGTTGCGCGAGTGCGACTCCCGCTTCGGGCATGCCGAGGAAGTGCACGGTTTGTTGAACGGCAATGGCGAACACCAGCGCCTGCGGATCTGCGTTGCCGATGTCTTCCGACGCCGCGCGCACCATGCGTCGCGCGATGTACATCGGATCTTCACCGCCTTCGAGCATGCGCACGAGCCAGTACACCGCCGCATCCGCATCGCCGTTGCGCACCGACTTATGCAGCGCGGAGATGATGTTGTAGTGCTCCTCGCCCGACTTGTCGTACATCAGCGAGCGGCGTTGCAGAATCTCTTTGACCTTGTCGACATCGACAGGGCTGTCATCGCGCGATGCGGTTTCGACGACGAGCTGCAATGACGTGAGAGCTTGTCGCGCATCGCCCGCACTCGTCGCCGCAACGAAATCGAGCGCGCCATCCGTGAGCGTGATGCCGAACGTCTGCACGCTTGGATGATTCATCGCGCGCTGCAGAATCGCGACGACCTGCTCGCGCTCGAGCGCGGGAATCACGACGACTTTGCTGCGCGACAACAACGCGGAGTTCACTTCGAACGAAGGATTCTCCGTCGTCGCGCCGATGAGAATGATGTCGCCCGCTTCGACGTACGGCAGAAACGCGTCCTGCTGCGCTTTGTTGAAGCGATGAATCTCGTCGATGAAGACGATCGTCTTCGAGCCGCGCGCATGACGCGCTTTGCGCGCTTCCTCCATCAACGACTTGATGTCTTTGATCGAGCTCGAGGTCGCGCTGAACGTCACGAATCGCGCGCGCGTCGTTTTCGCGATGATGCGCGCGAGCGTCGTTTTGCCGGAGCCCGGCGGGCCCCAGAAGATCATCGATGGGATGCGATCGTTTTCGATCGCGTTGCGCAGAAACTTTTTCTCGCCTAACAGCTCTTCGAGTCCAACGACATCTTCGAGCGACTTCGGACGCAGTCGCTCCGCTAACGGCGCGCTGTCATCCGCGGCTTTCGATGGCGGTGGAAAATCGTCGTCGCCGAAAAGCGATCCGCTCATGATTCGGATTGAGGATTCAGGATTGAGGATTGAGAGTTCATGACGATGCTCATGAGGCGAGAAGTCCGAAGTCGATGTTGCCGCCGCTGATGACGATCGCGACCGGTCCACGCGGCTTGATTTTGCCGGTGACGAGCGCTGCGATGCCCAACGCGCCAGTCGGCTCGATGACGAGCTTCGTGCGATACATCGCCCACTTCGTCGTCTCGAGCAGAACGTCATCATCGACGCTCACGACGTTCTTCACTCGCTCGCGAATGATCGCGAAGTTGCGCGTGCCGATCGCGAGTGTGCGCGCGCCGTCAGCAATCGTGTTCGGTGGATCGATCGTGACGATTCTGCCGCTGTGAAACGATTGTTCGCCGTCGTTGCCTGCCGCGGGCTCGACACCGAAGACGTCGATCTGTCCGAGCGATGTTGCAGCCATTGCGGTGCCGGCGAGCAATCCGCCTCCGCCTAACGGCGTGACGATCGTCGTGACGTCGGGCCATTCGTCGACGATCTCGAGTCCGACAGTGCCTTGTCCCGCGATGATGTGATCGTGATCGAACGGCGGAATCACCGCCGCGCCGTTTTTCTCCGCGATCTCGCGCGCAACGTTGTCGCGTGTCGCCGCGGTAACACCGGCGGTGACGACTTTCGCTCCGTACGCTTCGGTGGCCTGCACTTTCGTCTGCACCGAGTTTTCGGGCATGACGATTGTGGCGGGGATGCCCAGGAGTTTGGCGGCGAGGGCGACGCCTTGTGCGTGATTGCCGGATGAGAACGCAACCACGCCGCGCGCGCGCTGCGCATCATCTAATTGCAGCAGAGCGTTCATCGCGCCGCGGATTTTGAACGATCCGGCACGCTGCAGGTTCTCGCATTTGAGGCGTACTTCGACGCCGATGCGTTCCGAAAGTGATCGACTCGAAAGAAGCGGTGTGCGATGAATGGTGGCGCCGATGCGTGCGGCAGCGGCGCGGATGGTGGCTAAGTCGATAGCAGTGCTGATGTTTGCCGAGCTCACCCGCCGTAGTATAAACTCCCGTCGATTATTTGCTTTTTCCGCTCAAGCGGAGTTATCGTCAGCGCATTCAGTACGTTGACTAAAAGGGCACACTCGGGTTGGAGGTTGGGGTTATGTGGAGATGGGTTACCCGCTGCCTTGTTCTCGCCTTACTGGCGCAGCTTGCGCCTGCGCTAAGCGCGCAAACTTTTCATGGGGCAGTCGATAAGCCCGATCCTGCTCAGGTGCAGTCCGGGATCGTTCCGGTCATCGGCTGGGTCCTCAATCCGCTGGCGGTCTCGAAGATCGAGCTCTGGGTGGATGATCAGTATCAGCACGACGCGATGCTGAATCTCCCGCGCATCGACATCATCGAGGCGTATCCGGACTGGCCGGGGATTCACACCGCGCGTCCCGGGTTCATCACCGGTTTTCGCGCGGATCGATTCAGCAACGGGCCGCACACGGTTGAGATGCGCGTCTATCTGAGCGACAGCTCGGTGCAGTTCCTCGGACGCCGCACGATCAACATCAACAACACCGTCAATCAGGCACCGTTCGGCTATCTCGACATTCCGGATGGCGCCGGCATCAAGAACGTTTCGGGCGCATTCCCGGTCAACGGCTGGGCGGCCGATCTCGACGGGATTCAAAACATCGAGGTCATGATCGACGGCGGCATTCTGCAGGGCGCGATGTACGGCGACCCGCGTCCGGATGTCGGCGCGACGTATCCCGATTTCACGTCCGCGCAGTTCAGCGGATTCGTCGCAAACATCGATTCGACGCGCATCGAGAACGGCGTGCATTTGCTCACCGTGCGTGCGATCGACAAGAAGGGCATGGCCGCGACGATCGGCACGCGCACCGTTCAGGTCATCAACAACGACGCGTTCCTCAAGCCGTTCGGCTATCTCGAAGAGCCGCTGCGCGATGCGCGTCTGTACGGCACGGGCTGCGCGCCTGGCAATGACGAGCCGCCGGTGATCTCGCCGCCAATCAATCCCGAGAATCACATCACGCCGATTCGCGGCTGGGCTCTCGACCTCGGCACGCGTCACGATGTCGGCCGCGTCTCGTATCTCGAGCTCATGGTCGACGGCGTTGCATGGCTCACGACCGATGATTGCGCGGTGCGCTTCGGGCGCTTCGCAAATTGCTACGGTCTCCCGCGCTATGACGTCGCGCGTTACTACCCGACGTTCCCCGATGCGCTGCTCTCCGGGTATCTCTTCACGCTCGATGTCGGCTCACTCATGAACCTCGGCGTGCGTCCCGGCCAGCACAACCTCATGGTGCGCGTCGGCGATCGCGAAGGAACGTTCACCGAGCTTCCGAATCGCGATGGCATCCCGGTCTTCTTCCAGTGTGTCGATGACACGTTCAACTTCGCGAGCTACGGCTTCATCGAGTATCCGACGTCGTTCGATTACGTCGGCGGCACGATTCTGTTCCGCGGCTGGGCGCTCGACACCGATGAGCAGATCGTGAACGTACAGCTCGTGATCGACGGCAACTTCGTCGGCATCGCGCAGTACGGCTATCCGCGTCCCGACGTTGGCGATCAATATCCGTTCGTTCTCAATGCGGACAATTCGGGCTGGATCTTCCAGTTCGATACGCGCAAGCTCACCAACGGCCGTCATCGCGTGACCGCACGCGGCGTCGACGCGCGTGGGGAGACGACGGAAATCGGCTCGGTCGACTTCTACGTCGCGAACAACAACCCGCAGCCTTAATTCGAAACCTCCCGGCGTTGCAGACGAAGAAGCCCGGCTTAACCGCCGGGCTTTTTTGTTGGGGTCCCATACGTTTACGGTTGGGCTCCCATTCGTTTACCCTGTGCGCCGCTCCAATGTCGGAACAATCGATCCTCGACGCATTCGTCGCGAGTTATGTCGTGCGCGCGAACGTACTCGTGTGTGGCGCGAACGGCACGCGCATCGCGCAATTGCTCGCAACGACGACGCTCGCCGCGCGCGTGGTTCTGTGGACGCCGAACGGCTCACCCGGATCACTTGCGCCGAACTTGCTCGTGCGCGTAGGCCCGCCGTCGGAAGTGACGAACGATCATTTCGATGTGATCGTCGCGGACGAAGACCTGCCACTCGATTCGATTCTGCGTCGCTATCCGAATGCAACGTGGATCTTCGCCGCCGATGCGCGCAAACACGCGCCGGATGATGCGGAGCGATACGCGATTCATGGCGATCGCATCGTGCTGACGCGGGAGGATGCCTCAGTGCTCGTGAAGCCAGCATCTCCCGCGACGCGATTGCATCTCGCATGTGGGCCGCATGCGCTGCGCGGCTGGGTGAACATCGACAATCAGGCGTACGCGGGGATCGATCGGCTGCTCGATTTGCGTTACGGCTTACCGTTCGAAAATATCGAATACATTTATGCGGAGCATTTCATCGAGCATATTGAGTATCGCGATTCTTTGCGATTGCTCGCCGAGTGTCGTCGCGCGCTCGGTCCGAATGGCGTGATTCGTTTGAGTACGCCGAATCTCGATTGGGTCTGGGCGCACGCGTATCACCCCGGAACGTGGGAATCGCACGAGCAGGAGTTGAGCGAATGTCTCGTCGCGAATCGTGCGTTCCGCGCATGGGGACATCGCTTCCTCTACAACAAAGCGATGCTGCGCGAAGTGCTGCAACGCGCCGGATTCGCGGACGTCACGTTCCACCGCTATCACGACAGCGAGCACGAAATCCTGCGCGGGATCGAAGGGCACACGCCGTACATCGATACGCCGGAGATCCCGCACGTGCTCATCGCGGAAGCGAGTGGTGTCCGCGATGAGATGAACGATCCGGAGATCGATCGCGAGCTCGCGGAGTACGAACGCGATCTCGCCGC
>JACZCU010065540.1_pt1 | contig 15032 bp, 16 predicted proteins | sample 8641851 | NCBI WGS metagenome assembly JACZCU01 (sample SAMN15324605, study PRJNA640507) | soil metagenome | isolation source: monocropping sugarcane control | place: China: Luxin town, Laibin City, Guangxi Province | collected 2019-07-25 | depth 10cm m | reverse complement strand
TGGTTCTGGATGACGCCGACCGTCAGGCCGAGGAACTTGTAGATGCGGCCCATCCACTCGGAGTCACGCCGGGCGAGGTAGTCGTTCACGGTGACGACGTGGACGCCGCGTCCCGTGAGCGCGTTCAGGTAGACGGCGAGCGTGGCGACGAGCGTCTTTCCCTCGCCCGTCCGCATCTCGGCGATCTTCCCGCGGTGGAGGACCATGCCGCCCATCAACTGGACGTCGAAGTGCCGCATGTTCAGCACGCGCTTGCCCGCCTCGCGGCAGACGGCGAATGCCTCGGGGAGGATGTCGTCGAGGGCGAACTGGAGGTCTTCCTTCGCCGCCTTCATGGTGTTCTCGTCGCGAGGAACTTCCTTTTTCGCGGCTTCGATCGCCTCGACCTGGGGACGAATGCGCTCGCGGAACTCCGCGGTCTTCGCGCGCAGCGCGTCGTCGGAGAGAGCACTGATCTCGGGCTCGAGGGCGTTGATGCTGGCGACGATCGGCAACATTCGCTTCACTTCGCGCTCGTGTTGCGACCCGAAAATGGCTGTAAGGACTTTATCAATCATACGTTTCGGCGAAATCTCCGCCTCTCGGCGGAAATGTGCAGCCTATCAAAATGTGATCCGGCTCACGGCAGATTCCCCGTCCGATCATTAAACGGGATATCATTCATTCCCGACGCCCATAGCCACACCTAGTCGTTAACCCGGTCCGAACCTGCGAGGAGGAGTCACCTATGCGTTCCGCGCGCCTGCTTTTGTCGGCCGCCGTCGCGATGTTATTCATCGCGACAGGGGCCTTTGCCCAGTCGTCTCTGACGATTTCACCCAACCAGTTCTATCTCTTCTCGTCAGAGGAGACGATGGATCTTTCCACGAGCTCCACCTTCGGCGCGGATCACAACGATCTCGTCTTCTCGGGGCCGGGAGCGTTCACGTTCACGCAGACCCTCGACGGGAACTCGGGAAGCCTCCTGGCCGGCGTCTCCGTCCCTGACGGTGTGACGTTTACCGAAGGGACATGGTCACTGACCGTGAACGCGTTCGATACTCCGGACGGACCGCCGCGGCCCATCGGCCCGGGGACGATCACGATCATCGAACGCCCGCAGACCGATCCTCCGATCCTGAACATCCCGGACGGCGTCACCGCCGCGGCGACGAGCACCTCGGGTGCGAACGTCACGTTCAGCGTCTCGGCGATCAACGACGACGGTTCGTCGGTGCCGGTCACCTGCGATCACAACTCAGGCGATCTCTTCCCGCTCGGTGCGACGAACGTTCACTGCTCGGCCACCAACACCTTCGGTACGACGACCGGGACCTTCCCGGTGTTCGTTTCGGATCTCACCCCGCCGGTGCTCACCGTTCCCGCGGACATCGTGACTGCGAGCACGACCGTGACCTACACCGTGACCGCAACGGACGATCTAGATCCATCGCCTACGGTGATCTGCTCGCCGGCCTCCGGCTCGACGTTCGCGCCGGGCGTGACGGTGGTGCACTGCGAGGCGACCGACAACTTTGCGAACAGCGGCTTCGCCTCGTTCACGGTCACCGTGGTGACCAGCCCGCCGACGCTCACGCTGCCGTCGGACATCACCGCGGAGGCAACGAGCGCCGCCGGTGCGGTCGTGACGTACACCGCCTCGGCCGACGAGGGTGCGCCGATCGTCTGCAATCCGCCGTCCGGCTCGACATTCCCGCTCGGCACGACGACCGTCAACTGCAGCGCTACGAACATCCTGAATCAGACGACGACCGGTTCGTTCCACGTCAGCGTGGTCGACACCACGCCGCCGACACTCTCGCTGCCAGCCGACATCACCGCCGAGGCGACGATGCCGTCTGGCGCGGTGGTCACGTTCACCGCGACCGCGACTGACCTCGTCGACGGTACGGACACCGTCACCTGCACGCCGGCTTCGGGCTCGACCTTCGCGCTCGGAACGACGTTGGTAACGTGTAGCGCGACCGATCTTCACGGCAACACGGCCACCGGCAGCTTCAACGTGAAGGTGCAGGACACTACGCCTCCGACGATCACGAGCCTCACGGCGAGCCCGGCGCAGCTGTGGCCTGACGATCACAAGATGGTCAACGTCACGATCACCGGCACGGCGACCGACCTGGTCGACACGAATCCGACCCTGCAGATCGTCTCGGTGACGTCGGATCAGCCGGTCGTCACGAACAGCAACGACGACCAGTCGCCGGACTGGATCATCACCGGCGCCATGACGCTGCAGCTCCGTGAGGAGCGCGTGAACGGGGTCGATCGCACGTACACGATCACCGTCTCGGCGACGGACTTCAGCGGCAACACCTCCACCGCAACGGTCCAGGTGAAGGTGACGCAGCAGACCGGCGGTCATCGCGCGGTCAGCCACTAGTCACTCGTAACGAGTCACACCAGCCCCGCGGTCGCGCAAGCGATCGCGGGGCTTTTCATTTGGCCGTCATCGAGCTGAGACGGTCCAGCGCCAGATACGTCTGGTGTCCGAGGAAGACGACCAGCGCGAAGTAGACGGTGGCGATGCCGGCGCGCTGGGTGAGGGTGACGTCGTAGAACTTCTGGTCGTCCTTCTCGCGGACGATCGCGGCATAGACCTGGAACGCGGCAAGGACGAGAACGACGATCATCAACGGGTTCGGCTGTTTGAACGTTTTGTAGAGCACCGCGGCGAAGCCAAGGACCCACATCCACTTCGTCACGGCCGCGGAGATCCGTCCGCCGTCGAGCGGCCCGAGCGGGAGGAGGTTGATCAGGTTGATGATGAATCCGACCGAGGCGATGAGGAGGTACAGCGGGTTGCCGCGCGCCTTGAAAATCTCCAGGCAAATCAGCGACGCCGCCGTTCCGGCGATCGGACCGGCGAGCCCGATCTGAGCATCGTCATAGGCGGAGCGCGGCTGGTCCTTCAGCGTGACGGCGCCGCCGATGAATGGAATGAAGACCATGAACCCGGCGCGCAGCCCTTTCGCGCGGATCACGAGCGCGTGGCCGGTCTCGTGGATGAATGTGATCAGGACGAATCCGACGACCAGGCCGATCGGAAACTTCGTGGCGTAAGCGGCGATCGTGATCGCCATCGAGCCGCCCGCGATCGCGTACTGCATCGCCCCGAAGCCTTCGAACGGATTCACGACCAGCGACCGCGCCCCCTCCGCGAAGAAGAGCAGCAGAGCTTTCAGTTTCAACAGCGCGATGCCGGCGGCGACGATCGAGCCGGAGAGGATTCGCGGCAGCCAGTGACGCTTTGGTGGCGGTGAGGCGGGTTCCATTCGAGAGCGCCCTTCAACTGTACACTTCGCGCCGTGCCTGCAGAAGTGGAGCAACTCCGCGTTCAGCTTCGCGACCGCGGCTATCTTACGCACGGGATCGAGCGGTGGTTTGCCCTCGATCCGTGGAGCTCGCGGGCGTTCTGGATCGAGCTGACCATCGTGGCGGCGAAAGCGGCGGCGCTGATCGCCCTCTTCGCCGCCCTGCCGCCGGTTGCGATCATGCTGGCGCGCAACCATCCGCTGACGGCCGGCGAGACGCTCCTCATGACGCTGCTCTACGGCGCCACGGCGTTCGTGGCGGGCGCCGTCTTCATCGTGCTGGTGGCGTTGGTCATGAAACTTCGCCCCGAGGTGGCGATCGACACCCCTCGCGCGCTACTCGCGATCTCATTCCTCGCCTCGGCCGTGCTCGCGCTGCCGCTCGCGTTCTGGTGGTCGCGCTTCGACGCTCCCCCCACGGTGCCCGAGCTAGCGATCGGCGGAGCGCTCATCGTCATCTTCTTCGTCATTTCGACGATCGTCGTCTCGGCCGCGCTCCTGTCGTTTTCGGTCTACGAGCTGCAGCGGATTCCTGCGATCCACCAAAAGGCGCGAACGGTCCCGCTGGCGATCGCGGCGGCGGTCCTGCTCACGCTCCTCTTCATCCCCGCCTACGCCGCGCAGGACAAGCGCGCCGCCGAAGCGCCGTTGCAGGTCGTCACGACACCGACGGGCCGCCGCATTGCGCTCGTGGCGGTGGACGGCCTCACGTACGACATCTTCAAGTCCCGTCCCGCACTCGTCGCGGCGTTGCCGCACGCCGAAGCGGCCAAACCGCTTTCGGGCGAGTCTGCGACGGAGCGCTGGGCGTCGGTCGGAACGGGCGTCCCGCCGCGCATTCACGGCGTGCGCGCGATCGAGGGACTCCGTTTCGCGGGCGGCTCGCACGTGATCCAGTCACTCTCGCGCGACGATTTCGTGCTCCACGAAATCGCTCCGGCGCTCCGCCTCGGCCGTCGCGAGCCTCTCCCGCCCACCGTCCGCCGCCGTGACTACGTCTGGGAGATCGTCGCCGCGCGCGGCCTCACGGCAACGTCGGTGAACTGGTGGACCACCGAAAGCGTCCGCGCCGGCGCCCTCGATTCGATCGGACAGGAGTCGATCTTCGCCGCCGCTCATGGAGACCCCGTGCGAGTCGACGAGGAGGCCTCGAAGCGTCTCATCGCGACTCTCCGGCGCGACGCCCCGCGGTTCGTCACCGTCTACCTCCCTGCGCTCGACGTCGTCCTCAATCGTCTTCCGCTCGACGCCTCCTCACGTCTCGCCGCCTCCGTGCGCGCCCTCGACGGCATCGAAGCAATCGTCTCCGCGTTGTCGAAGGCAGGATATGAAGTGGTCGTCGTCGGCCTTCCGGGCGATCGCCAGCCGGGAAACGCCGTCATCGCATCGGCGTCGGCAACCTCGCCCGCGAACATCTTCGACGTCGCACCATCGATTCTCAACGCCCTCGGATTTCCGGCGTCCTCCGAGATGCCGGGTGCTTCCGGCGGCACGCGGATCGCCAGCTACGGAACACGGAACACGCAAGCGTCCTCCACGAAAGTCGACCAGGAGTACTACGACAACCTGAAGTCACTGGGATACATCCGATGAAGAAAACCGCACTCATTCTTTTCTCGATCGTCGTCGCAGCGTCCGCCCTCGGCCAGGTCCGTGGGATCAACGTCGACGACCTCCTCGCCATCAAACGCGTCGGCTCGCCGCGGCTCTCGCCCGACGACAAGTGGATCGCGTTCGACGAGAGCACCATGGACATGAAGGCGAACGGGCGCCACAGCGCCATTCACCTTCTTCCGGCGGCCGGCGGCGCGTCGCGCGCGATCTCGGACGGCGCGAAACAGGACGAAGGGCCGGCATGGTCGCCCGACGGCAAGTGGATCGCGTACGTTTCGAACCGCGACTCCGCCGAGAAGCAGGTGTGGCTCTACGACGTCGCTGCCGGCACGCAGAAGCGCGTCAGCAACCTCGAAGGAGGCGCGGGAAGCGTGAGGTGGATGCCCGACGGCAAGGCGCTCCTCGTCGTCAGCGACATCAATATTGGGCCGACGCCCACGACGAACGCGCGCATCATTACGAGCCTGCTGTACCGGCACTGGAACGCGTGGGCGACCCCGACACGCTCGCATATCGTCTACCTTCCGCTCGACGGCTCCGCGCCGCGCGATCTGACTCCCGGCGCATTCGACGCACCTCCGTTCTCCCTCGGCGGCGGCGATGAGTTCGACGTCTCGCCGGACGGGAAGGAGCTCGCGTTCGCGCGGAACACGGACGAGCATCCCGAGCTCTCGACGAACTCCGACGTCTTCATTGTCCCGATTGCCCCTTCCGAAGGAGGTGTCGAGGCGAAGCGGATCACCACGCGCCGCGGCGCCGACCTGTCTCCTCAGTACTCACCCGACGGCAAGTACATCGCCTACCGCTCGCAGTCGCGCGCTGGGTACGAATCCGACCTCTGGGAGCTATGGCTCTACAACCGGGCGACGGGCCAGGCGACGCGCCTCGCTGCCGATTTCCCGAACTGGATCGAGGAGGCGCGCTGGGCGCCCGATTCGAAGTCGCTGTACGTCATCGCGCCGTTTCAGGGCGCCGATCAGCTCTTCGAGATCGCGCTCGACGGGAAGACCGACCTGATCCCCGGCTTCGGCTCCGTGGGCGATTTCGAAGTCGGAAAGAACAACGAGACGATGTACGAGGCGCGCTCCGCTCTCACCGGACCGACCGAGATCTACGCGATCGACAAGCGAAGCGGAAAATCGCAGCGCCTCACGCACGAGAACGACGCGTTGCTGACGGGCGTGAAAATCGGCATGACGCGCGACATGTACTGGACGGGGGCCGACGGCGCGAAGATCGAAGGCCACCTCGTCACGCCGCCGGACTTCGACCCGAACAAGAAGTATCCCGCGCTCGTCCTGATCCACGGCGGTCCGCAGGGCGCGTGGAGCGACGCTTGGTCGTACCGCTGGAATCCGGAGATCTTCGCGTCGCGCGGCTACGTCATCCTGATGCCGAACCCGCGCGGCTCGACCGGTTTCGGCCAGCAATTCACCGAGGAGATCTCCGGCGACTGGGGCGGCCGCGTCTACACCGACATCATGAACGGCGTCGATGCGCTCGCCGCGCTTCCGTACGTCGACGGAACGCGAATCGGCGCCGCGGGAGCGTCGTTCGGCGGCTACATGATCGACTGGATCCTCGGTCACACCGACCGCTTCAAGGCGCTCTTCTCACACGACGGCGTGTTCAACCTGGTGTCGATGTACGGCGCGACCGAGGAGCTGTGGTTCCCGGAGTTCGAATTCAAGGGGAACCCGTACGACAACCCGGAGCTGTACCAGAAGTGGTCGCCGAGCAATTACGTGAAGAATTTCAAGACGCCGACGCTGGTCGTCCAGGGCGAGCTCGATTTCCGCGTCCCGGTCGACCAGGGGCTGCAGCTCTTCACCGCGCTACAGCGCCGCGGCGTGCCGTCGAAGTTGCTGGTCTTCCCGGATGAAGGCCACTTCGTGCTGAAGCCGCAGAACTCGAAGCTCTGGTACACAACGGCTCTCGACTGGTTTGACGAGTGGGTGAAGAAATAACGGAGCGCAGACAAGAATGTCTGCGCTCCACTACGTTCTCGGAACCGAGCCGGGAGTTCCCGACGGCGAACCGATACCGCCGGCGCCGGGCTCGCCGAGCGCCGGACGAGCGACGGTCGACGTGATACCGACCGCCTCTGCGTACTTCAGGTACGTGTCGATCGAAGCAATGACGACGCGAGCTTCAACCGTGATCAGGTCGATGCCGACGAGCGAGATCCTGACCCACGCGTCGACGACGATGCCCTTGTCGAGAATTCGGTCGAGGACATCGATCAGTGAAGTGCCGCCTGGTGCGCGTTCAACAGCCATCGCTTACCTGCCTTTCCTCTCTGCGGACTTGGCCCCGGAGGGGAGCTCTTTGGATTTCAATTGCTGCTCGAGTTCATCGATTCGCGTTTTCAGTGTGTCGAGTTCCTGTGCATCCTGCAGCGCGCGATCGCCCGAGTAGAAGCGGTCCGAACGCCACCAGTTGATTCCGATCGCCTCGGCTTTGTCGATCGAGCAGATGACGAGCCGGAGCTGGATGGTCAGAAGCTCGACGTTTGCGAGCGAGACCTTTACGTCGCCGGCAACGACCAGCCCCTTGTCCAGAATCTTGTCGAGGATGTCGACCAGCCCCTGCGGCTGTCGCTGGAGTCCCCGGTCGTCAATCGGCATGCGCGGAAAATATCACAGCGTCTTCACGGGACCGAGCTTGAGATTCAGGTCTTCGTCCGAGAGACCGAAGACACGCTTGAGCTCGTCCATCTTCTCTTCGAGCTTCATCAGTGCGCTGCCGAGGCGCTCGATCTCCTCCTCGGAAAGGCTGCCGTTGTCCATCCGCCGGAGCGCCTGTTTTTCGAGCAGTCGCCGGATGAGCTCAATGATCGACAGGACGAGCTTCGCCAGGCCGTTCTCGACGATTTCCGGATCGGCGGAGATGCGCTCGGGGATCACCGAATCGGCGAATGTGAGCGCGTTGCGCAGCTCCTCTTCTTCATTGCTGATCAGCATCGGCAAAGACTTCCAGCGGCCACGGGCCGGACAGGAGGAATGGTACGCGGGGAAAGTCGCGCTTGATCTGCTCGCCGGCCTGACGGATCGCATCGACGCGCGACCTCTCGACCAGCGCAACCAGCTCGGTCGACTTTTCGTCGCGATGCGTCCAACGCGCCGCGACTCCGTGCATCGCACGCTCCGCGGCTTCGCGAAACGCTTCGTCGACCTCCACGTTGGTCGCGTCGCGGAGCGCCTTCAGGTAATCGGCCCCCGTGCTGAACTGCTCGCGCGAGGGCCGCAGCTTCGGCGCCGCGGATGCCACTTTCAACGTCATCTCGACGTTGCCGCGGTTCGCGCTGAGGATCGCACGCCACTCCGGCCGCAACGCCGGAAGCGGTGGAACCGCGCAGCCGTAGCGGACCGCAATGAACGTGGCACGCTCCAGGAGCTCCGCCCGGACCTTCGCGACGCGGAGCAGCAGATCGCGGTCCGCAAGCGGCTGGTCGTCGGCGATGGCGACTCCGCTCAGCCACAGATCGCCCAGCGGCAACGCCTCGACATGAATATCCTCGCGCTGCAGATGGATGCCGATGACGAGCGACTTCATCGCTTGTTCGACGTGCGGATGATCGCGTCGACGTTCGCGAGCACGACGTTCAGGCCGAGGTAGAGGAGGTCGACGGCGCCGACCGAGATCACCGCCTCGCCGGAAATGACCACGCCGCGATCGAGAAGGTGATCGAGCGTCTCGAGCAGCGAGAGATCTTCTTCGTCAGACATGCGCGAACGTGTACGGCGGCCAGGGGCCGGTCATCGCAAGCGCTACGCCATCGCCCGCATAGCGGTCGCTCAGCGTAGCGTGCAACTCCTGGAGGCGCGACTCCTCATCGCGATCGATCAGCACGTTGATCTGCGGGAACGCTCCCTCACGCTGGATCCGCGACTCGGCGACGGTGTCGCACGCGAGCTTCTCGATCACCTCACGTTCGATGTCGGCGACAACCTGCTGCTCCGCCTCGCGCGATGCGCGCTTCCGCTCCTCGTCGAGCTTCTTGCGGAGGAGAAACGCCTTCCCTGCTCCGGCCGACTCGATCTCGGCCGAGAGCGCGCGGAGCGAGTCGACGCGGCCGACGAGCGCCTCACTCCATCGCTGCGGATCGAACTCGACGCGGAGCGTCCATTCGTGTTTTCCCTCGAGACGGTCGAGCAACTTCGCGAGCACTTCGCAGTTCTGGATGAGGTACTCGCGTAACGTCGACTCGCTGCTGAACATCGTGAACGCGCGGAGCGGGACGACGGCCGTCGACTTCATCAGCTCCGCGACGACGTTCTGGTGCCGGTAGCCGACGGCGCCGAGCCACTCGAGATCGCCGGCACGGCGGTCGATCACTTCCTGCGAAAACTCCCCCTCGCTCACCGGCGTGTAGACGGCGCAGACGCCGCCGGCGGGGAGCGCCGCGAAGTGCTGCGACTGATCGATCGCCTCGCACTCCGGCGTCAGCGCGTCGCGGGTGATCGCGTAAACGTAGAGGACAGCCACGGTTTTTAGTTTATCCCGAGCGGTAGCGAGGGATCATCGCGTTCGATACGCGTCATCTCCGAGCCGAGCGAACGAAGCGCTTCCTCTTCGAAAGCGCGCATCGACCGGTCGCACTTGCAGTCGGTTTGCGGTGTGACGTAGTTCGCAATGACACGCGCGATCCGGATGCCGCGGTGCTGCAGCTCCGCGATGAGGCGCTGCGTCTCGGCGACGACAATTCGCTCGGGGCGGGTGACGACGACGACCGAGGCGCGATCGGAATGCAGCGTCTCTTCGAGCGAATGCAATGCGCGCGAGGCGCGGAGCAGCTCTTCGCCGAGCGTTCCCGCCGGGACGAGCTCGCGGTAACGGAGGAGGATGCGCATGAACTCGCGCACCCACTCGCCGGCCGTTTTCGGGAGGTCGAGGAGCCGGAGGAAGTGCCCGGTCGGCGCGGTGTCGACGATCGTTTCGGCGACCGACTCGTCGGCCGTCAAGTCGGCGAGGCGGCTGATCGCGAAAAGCTCGTCGGCTCCCGGCGGCGCAACCTCGATCAGGTGCTTCATCGCGTCGGTGTCGTACGCGACCGTCAGCCCGCTCGGCGTCATCGCGTTCACTGCGCGCTCGATCTCGTCGCCGAGCTGGTCGCGGAATGCGCGCCATCGCGCTCGCGTGTCGACCGCTTCCACGCGCAGGTTCGGCGGCGGGGCCTGACTCGCGAAGACGTCTCGCAGCGAGTGGGCCGGATCGACCGAGATGATGACGTACTGCCGCTCCGGATGTTCGTGCGCCAGCCGCAGCGCATACGCCGCCGACAGCGTCGTCTTCCCGACGCCCCCCTTGCCGGCGAAGAACGTGATCACTGGAGGTACGCCTCCAGCCGCTCCACCGAGTCGAGCGGAACGCACGACCGCGGCGCATCGACGACGTTCGCAAACTCGCGCCGCGCCTCGGCATCGCGCTTCGCCTGCTCGCGGCACCGCGCACAGTCGCACTCGGGGGTGGTGCGATTCAGGATCACGAACGGCACATCGGAGACCTCGGCGATCAGGCGTTTCGTCTGCTCGATGACGAGCGGCTCGGAGAGCGCAACCGCGACGAACGCGCCGCTCCGCAGCAGATCGCGGCGCCGCTGCGCATCCGCTTCGAACCGCTCGATGAATGCGTCCATCGCATCATGCGATTCGCGGCGCGTCAGCTGCCGGACGATGTTGCGATGCTTCTCCTGCATCGCGTCGAGCGCGCGCCCGAGCTGCGCGAAGTGCTCGCCCGACGAGAGCATCCGCAGCGTGTGCCCCGTCGGCGCCGTATCGACGACGACGACCGCGTCCGCATGCTCCTCCGCCAGCTCGCCGATGCGCGACCACGCCATCAGCTCGTCGACCCCCGGCAGCGAGAGCTCGAAAAAGCGACGGAGCTCCTCGCGGTCGAGGTATGTGCCGCGGTCGCCGAGCTCGAGGAAGCTGGGGAGGTTGTGTTCGAGAAACCTGTCGTAGAGAGATTGAGCGTTCAGAGACTCGGTGACGAGGTTGCCGGGTTGCGGGGTTGCCGAGTTGCCGAAGAGATCCGTCAGGTTGCTTGCTGGGTCCGTCGTAAAGAGGATGACCTTGCGGGTCGCGGAAAAACGGAGCGCCGCGAGGGCCGCCATCGTCGTCTTTCCGACGCCCCCCTTGCCTCCGAAGAGGACGATGCGGCGCGATGCGAGGGTGTCGAGCGCGTCGCGTAAGGCGCTCACCGGCCGTATCCGGTGTAGATGCCGATGCCACCCTCTTCGTCCTCTTCGCCGCGTTCGGCGGCCATCTGGCGCGCCATCTCCTCACGCCGCGCGCGGATCTCGCGAAGGGCCGCGAAGACCTGCGCCTCTTCGCGCCCATAGTCGCTCTCGCTGATCTCGCCGAGCTCGAGCATCATCTGCAGCTCGATCAGCCGTTCCTTCCAAGGCTGGTCGTTGAGCAGCTCCTCGTTCGCCATCGTCTGGATCTGCTTCATGATCCAGTTGAAGCCCGCCACCGGAAGCTTCAACGGCAGCATCAGGATGTCGTCGACGAGGAACACTACCTCTCCGCGCGTTCGAGCTTGAGCCGGATGTTGACGAAGTTGTACGGCGGCCACGGCCCCGTGTAGAGGAACGAGAGCTTGTTCTCGTACTTCTTCGCGATGTCGGAGATCTGGTCGTCGAAGGTTCGGGTCTTGTCGCGCTCGACGAGGAACGCGGCGTTCATGATCATCTTGTCACCGATCGGCTTGTTCGACCGCGACGCGATCGCGGCGTCGCGGAGCGTCTCGTAGATCTCTGCCACATAGGCGTCCGCCTTCGCCTGCAGTGCCGACTCGACGACGCGGCCGAGCTGCATGCGCGAGAAGTAGGTCGAGGTCGACGTGTTCGACTGAATCTCTTCCTTCAGCCGCCGGATCTCCTCGTTCTCCGATTCGATCTCCTTGATGACCTGGTCCTTGTCCCAGTTCACCTTGAGACCGAACTCGATCTTCCCCTCCATCTTCTGCAGCACGTCGCTGAGCGCCTCGTACGTTCCCTTGAGGAACTCCTTGATGTCGTTCTCGGTGCGGAAGACGGTTCCGAAGCTCATCGGGAGGACGGTGAAGTCCTTCATGACGACTTCATTGACGTGCTCATGCGCCAGCGCGTTCTCGCGCGTCGGGTCGAAGACGATGAGCGGACAGTTCGAGACGACGGCGGCAAACGCGTCGTACTGGACGCTGTAAACCCGGTCGCCGCGCCCGCCGATGCCGATCGTGCCGAACTCTCGCGGCTGATCGGTTTTGATGATGCAGTAAACGTACTTGCCCTGCTCGGTATCCGGCTGAACCGACTGCATCTGATCTTCCATGGAGTCCACCTCGGCGTTTGGAGCCGTGAGTTTACAATACAAGCAATTTGCCATATGCCCGTCCCAGCCGTATCGCGCGATCGCTCGAACGCTGGTTCGGAATCCACCAGCGGCCCCTCCCATGGCGCACCACCTACCGGCCGTATCACGTCTGGGTTTCCGAGGTCATGGCGCAGCAGACGCGGATGGAGGTGGTTCTCGGCTATTTCGGGCGGTTCATCGAGCGGTTTCCGGATGTCAGGGCACTTGCGGCCGCGTCCCTCGACGAGGTGACGGCGGCCTGGTCCGGCCTCGGCTACTACCGCCGCGCACGGATGCTCCGCGAGGGGGCGATCGACGTCGTCTCCCGATATGGCGGAGAGCTGCCAAGGGATGTCGACCAGCTGACGTCGATCCGCGGAATCGGGCGGTATACGGCGGGAGCGATCGCCTCGATCGCATACGACCAGCGCGCTCCGATCGTCGACGGCAACGTCGCACGGGTACTGGCGCGCGCGGAAGGTATGGAAGATCCGTGGACGCATGCGGAGGCGCTGGTGAACGTCTGCCGCTCACCGCGGATGATGAACCAGGCGCTGATGGAGCTCGGCGCAATCATTTGCACTCCGCGCAACTCGAAGTGCATGGAGTGCCCGCTGCGCCGCGACTGCGTGGCCTTCGCGACCGACCGCATTCACGAGCTCCCAGCGCCGCGCGAGAGCCAGACGGCGCAGCGGCTGCACATCCCGCTCTACCTCGTCACCGACACCCGTGGCCGCATCCTCATGCGGCGCGAGAATGGTCCGCTCCTGACGGCGATGCTGCACCTGCCCCACGGCAACACGGCCCTCTTCGACGACGCGCCGCTGACCGTGAAGGCGCCGCGAAGCATCGGCTCGTTTCAGCACACCATCACCACGCGTCGTATTACGTTCGAGGTCTTCGCCGCACGGGCGCGGCGGCAGCGCGGTTACGAATGGGTCAACCCCGCGGAATTGCGTAACTTCCCTCACCCGTCATACGTAACGAAAGCGCTGAAACTCGCATCCAATCGAACATGATCGTTCCCGCCATCCTCCTCGCCGCCACCCTCTTCTCGATCGGAAACGACGGCAAGAGCTGGGTCGGATTCCACCTCGAAGACACGCTCGAGGACATCGACGCCGACACGAAGAAAATCTCCGGCGCGATCGACGTCGATCCGGCGAACCTCGCCGCGGCGTCGGTGAACCTGACCGTCGACACCGCCTCGCTCGACAGCGGAATGAAGATGCGCGACGACGACATGCGCGACACCTATCTCGAGACGAACAAGTACCCCACCGCGACATTCAAGTCGACGGCCGTCACCGGGCCGGCGTCGATCACCTCCGGCCAATCGGCCGACCTGAAGGTGGCGGGCGACCTGACGCTCCACGGCGTGACGCGGCGCGTCATCGTGCCGGTCCACGTGACCCTCGAGTCGCCGAAGCGCGCCCACCTCACCTCGAAGTTCACCATCCGGATGACCGATTACAACGTGACGGTGCCGCAGAAACTGGTGCTCTCGGTGGCCAACGAGGTCGACGTCAAGTTCGATCTCTTCGCGAACGTGAAATAGCGGGGCGGTACAATCTCGCCATGCGCGGGTGTGTGGCGGCGGTGCTCCTCCTCTTTCTCGGCTCACCACTGTCAGCCCAATGCAACGCCTCCCTCGTCTACTCCGGCGCCTTTCGCGCTTCTTACCTCGACCTCGCCATTGACGGGAACGACCTTTGGGCCGCCACGTCGTACGGCGTCCAGCTCTTCGACCGGACGGTCGATCCCCCCGCGCTCGTCGCCTCGATCAGCGTGCCGGGGATCACGCGCGTCGTCCGGGCGGTGAACGGCGTCGCATACGCCGGCAGCGGCTCCTCGGTCTACATCATTCATCGCAGCGGGAAAACGCTGTCGATCGCCGCCAGCTACGACGCCGGCGCGACCGTGAACGACCTCGTCGTGACGCCGGCGCAGTACGCCTTCATCGCGACCTCGAACGGCCTGCGCGCGGTCGACCTGCTCAACCTCGGCACTCCGTTCATCCCGCTGCAGACGACCGGCGCGAACGTTACGTCGCTGACGACTGACGCGACTGTCTCTACACTCTACGCGGCCGACGGCGACAGCTCGATCGAGACCTTCAACATCACCGTTCCGAGCCTGCCGCAGCACACCGGCTCCCTCAGCTCCCTCCCGCGCGTCCTTTCCGTCGAGGCGACGCCGACCCGCCTCTACGCGAGCGACGGCATCTCGACCGACGTCTTCATCAACGGCAACAAGACCGGAACGATCGCCAAAGGAACGCTGACGCTCGCCACGCTCACGGCCGACACCGTCTTCGCGGCCGGGAACGACCGGCACATCCGCGCGGCCGACTGGACCAACGTCGCAACGCCGGTCGAGCTGTTCGGCACCGACATCGTCCCGACCGGCGGCACGATCAATCGCGTCGGCGCGATGCGCATCGCCAGCGGCCGCCTCTATGTCGCGGCGGGCGACGCCGGCCTTCTGACGTTCGACGTCTCGTCGATGGCGGCACCGTTCCCCATTCGTAGCTACCCCGACACACCGATGACGTCGACGCTCTGGGTCGACGGAAAGCTCTACGCGTCGCGCAGCGGTGGCGGCCTCGCCGAGTACGTGAAGAGCGTCAACGGCTACCTCACCGCCGCCCGGCAGTGGGACGCGCGGCCGCACACGATCTACGACGGCGCGAACGGCTTCCTCCTCACGTCGTCCGGCACGACTCTCTTCTATTGGGCGCTCAGCTCCACCACGCCGGTCCTCGTCA
>JACZCU010127448.1_pt1 | contig 15064 bp, 19 predicted proteins | sample 8641851 | NCBI WGS metagenome assembly JACZCU01 (sample SAMN15324605, study PRJNA640507) | soil metagenome | isolation source: monocropping sugarcane control | place: China: Luxin town, Laibin City, Guangxi Province | collected 2019-07-25 | depth 10cm m | reverse complement strand
CGAGTGCCTCCATCACGGTCTAACATGGGTTTCAAAAGTTGATCTTGACACTGTTGATGAGGAGAAGTATGCTATGGTTAACATTACTAGATGTTGAGATCACGATGAAATATCTGCAACAAGCGAGAGGGCAGCTACCTCTGCTCCTGCTTTCATTAGTAGGAGCTGGTATTTCTGTGTATCTGACGGCTGTTCACTATGAAAATGCTCCTCTTCTCTGCTCCAATAGTGGGGCAGTTAACTGCGCGCGGGTGCTCTCCAGCCCTTATTCAGTTGTTGCGGGTACCAATGTGCCTATTAGCGTGCCTGGGCTTGCCTGGTGCCTGGCCCTTGCAGTCCTGGCTATTGTCGGATTGCGCGCAGTGATAATGCCAGCCTGGTTGAGAATTGCCCAGTTTCTCTGGGCGCTTGTAGGTTTACTCACCGTTCTGTATCTCGTCTACGTAGAAATTGTGCTCCTGCATAGTATTTGTGCCTGGTGCACAGCCCTCCATGTGCTTATTCTCCTCGTCTTCCTCATTACATTAGTACAGCTGCAGCAGGCAGCTGCAACAGATGCAGAAGAAGAAGTTGAAATTGAGGGAGAGAAATCGACTATTACAATGGCGCGTAATAAAAGGTAAATATATTATCATAATTGATCTCTGTAATGCCTGTTCGTAGATATCATTAGAGGTTTATTGCGCACGCACTAAAGCCTCTTCTATCCTATCCGATAACAATAAAGTGAGATGTGGGAGAAGCTTGTCCCTTCAACACCCCTCTCTGCTAACATGTCTCAAATGTTTTGCATATTCGGGGGGTATCTATGAAACGCTGGTTGTTTACTGCGCTTGTGCTAGTAGTGATAGCGGCAAGTTTGCTGGTTGTACGCTTGCGCTTAATCTCTGCAAGCTCTAAGGCAGTCGAGTATCGCTCTCACCTGGTCCGTGTGCCAAATAGCGCATATAAATACCATTTATGTGGTGAGGCCCTGGCTTTTAAACTGGCTACGCCGGATAATCCCTATAAAACAGATGAGACATTTCATGATCCATTTCGCCATACAAATGATACGATCATTCCACGCTTCCTGGGCTTTGAGAAGGAAGGAAATGGCGTCAGCTTCAGTGTAAAAATCATTTTTAATTCGATCGCTACTTACAATGAAACTATTTCAAATGTGCATGATCTGGATGGCATTTCTATTCTTATACCGGACAACCAGAATAATCTCCAGCATTCGAGCGTGCCCCAGTTTGTCATCAGTAATTTACCCACAAATGGAGGGGCAGAGATAGCCGTGATAGACTATACCTGCCCTGAACAATGGGTATGGTCGGTAATGAAGACATGATCGCTATTCCCATTGAAAGGTACGTATGGCTACGAAAAGAACAATGATAGCCCAGATCAAGAGGATGAGTAGAGCGAAACCAGGAAAGGCCGCGCCGTTGCTCATCGTAGCCTGTAGGGTCTGGGTAAGGGCGGCTGCGGGCAGTAACTGGGCGACGGCTGCTAGCGGAGCGGGCAAGTGACTCAGGGGGAGGATACCACCGCCGAGCAGCACAAAGAGCAAGAAAAGCGCATTTGCTCCAGCCAGCGTCAATTCAGCCCGTAGAGCACCGGCCATGGCAAGACCAATGGCGGCAAAAGTGATGGTGCCTAAGCCCATAGCTAACAAGGTCAGAAGTGGGGAGCCTGCTGGCTGCCAGCCATAGAGAGCAACTGCAATCCCTACCAGGAGCACAACCTGTACTACTTCAAGTAGCAGGATTGAGAGAACCTTGGCGATGATCAGTCCGCTACGCGGCAGGGGTGAGCTGCCCAGGCGTTTAAGCACTCCATAGTAGCGTTCATAAGCTGTGGCGATGCCCAGGTTGACCATGCCAGCCGCCATGATGGCGAGCGCAAGGATACCCGGCAGGAGAAAGTTAACGGCATGTCCGTTGGCCGCCGGTACAATATTCAGCGATGCGAAGAAGATCAGCAGCATGACAGGGACAATCAACGTGACCAGAATATTCTCTCCACGCCGAAGTGTAAGCAATATCTCGAATTGTGTTTGCGCCAGAATCTGACGCGTGAGGGAGGCGGCTCCTTTACCACCAGTGTTTGAATTATAAGTTTGTGTTGACATGTTAGTCGCGTACCTCTGCTCCCGTTAAGCGCAGGAACAGGTCTTCAAGCGAGCCGTGTCCTACACGCAGTTCTGAAAGAGTAATATGATTATCACGTAACCAGGCTGTGAGTTCAGCTATCAATACGGGCACCTGGGCTGTCTCGATGATGTAGCTGCCAGGGCGTATCTCCTCGGCTTTGTGGGCAGAGGGCAGAGCGGCCAACCTGGCGCAATCCAGACCTGGCATAGCGACAAAGCGGACGATTGTAGCGTTTTGCGTGCCTGTCAATTGAGCCGGTGTATCGAGGGCTATCAACCGCCCATGATCAATGATGGCGACACGGTCCGCCAGGCGTTCCGCCTCATCCATCAGGTGTGTGGTGAGCAAAACTGTCGTTCCACGCTTTTGAACATCGCGGATAATTTCCCAGGTAGTCAGGCGTGCCTGGGGATCCATACCCGCGGTTGGCTCATCTAAAAACAGCAGCGCCGGGTTTCCAACCAGAGCGACCGCCAGGGCTAAACGCCGTTTTTGTCCACCCGATAACCTGCGGCAGCGCGTCTTTGCAGCACTGTTGAGTCCTACACGTTCGAGTAGTTCATCGATGTCGCGGGGCTGTTGAAAGTAGCTTGCGAAAAGCTGCAGAATCTCACGAGCGGTTAAGCCTGGGTAGAGGCCGTCTTGCTGCAACATGACGCCAATCTGAGGCTTAAGCACCCGGGCATCGCGTATAGGATCGCAGCCCAGAACACGGACTGTACCTTGATCAGGTGTGCGATACCCCTCCAGGGTTTCAACGGTGGTTGTCTTGCCAGCGCCGTTTGGTCCCAGCAAGGCGAAGACTTCACCTTTATGAACGGTAAATTGTAATTGGTCAACGACTCGACGCGAGCCATAGCTTTTAGTGAAATTGTCAACGACGATAGCTTCCGCATACTGCCCGGTTTGTTCCGAAGCCTGTCGCCTGGCCTGCTGCGTCGTTGTCTGCATATTAGCAGACATAGACATTTACTCCTTGTTAATTGTGAATGGTCAAAAATTCCTGTGTATAAAGTACAGCAACTCTGCTTATTTAGCAAGCTAATAAAAGATTAACCATTTTCTAAGCTTATTTGAAAGGTTTTATAAAACTTATATAGGGTTACATACGTGATAACAATAGTTGATAGAAAAGGCTTTCTCTGATTAGAAAACGGGGGGAAGCGAAGGTATGCTTCTTCGTCATATTCACGAAGAAGTAAGGGAGCTATACGGATGCAAGGATGTTTCCTATGTAGCTACTTTACTCTACACAGATGAACGAAAGGTGATATGCATTATGGTTGGTTTGTTATGGGCAATCGTAGTCGTACTTGTAGTACTGTGGTTGCTTGGGTTTATCGTGTTACACGTATCGAGCTTCTTTATCCACCTGTTACTGGTGCTGGCCTTGATCGTATTGCTGTACAACCTCTTTGTGGGTATGCGCGCTCGTACATAAGTGCTTGCAACGATGCAGATAGTTTCTAATAAAAACACTACTGCCACTTCCGCGGAAGTGGCAGTAGTGTTTTTATTGGCGCCAGCGTCTCCACCAGTCTGCATGTTGTGCAATATGACACAAAAATTTGACGTGTGGCAACCTCAGGTGCTAGACTATGAAGAAATATTCTATCCAGTGAAATACTTAATTCATTATCTCCGAGTAGGACAGTAATAATAGTGTTGTCGTGGTGTGAGGCCCAGCTCATGTCGTTGCGTGTGCTGGGCGTTTTTCTAAGGAGGATGCCGCCATTATGTCTTCGGCGCATACCCCTGGCGCAATTGACGGTAAATTTGCCAGGGAAGGACTTACTTTTGATGATGTACTCATAGTGCCTGCTGCTTCTTCAGTACTACCTCGCGATGTTTCCACCCAAACGCGTCTAACTCGTACAATTACGCTTAACATTCCTATTATCAGTGCAGCCATGGACACCGTGACGGAAGGTAAATTGGCGATTGCCCTGGCTCGTGAAGGTGGGCTTGGCGTTATTCATCGCAACCTGTCCATTGATGATCAGGCCCAGGAGGTCGATAAAGTCAAGCGTTCCGAGTCGGGCATGATTACCGACCCTATTACATTGGAGCCAACGGCTTTACTGCGCGAAGCCCTGGCGGCTATGGAGCATTTCCATATCTCAGGTATTCCGATAGTCGAGCATGGCAGACTGGAAGGTATTCTGACGAACCGGGATATACGCTTTGAGACAGATGCAAATCGCCCTGTATCCGAACTGATGACGCGCGATCACTTGATCACGGTGCCAGTTGGTACGACCCTGGAACAGGCCCGTGATAGCCTGCACCGCTACAAAATTGAGAAATTGCCCGTGGTTGACGAACATGGTTTGCTTAAGGGACTTATAACCATGAAAGACATCCAGAAGAAACTTCTCTATCCTCACGCGTCCAAGGATGAATACGGGCGTTTGCGTGTGGGGGCGGCTGTAGGGGTGGGACCAGATACAAATGATCGCTGCGCCGCTTTGATCGAAGAAGGTGTAGATGTGCTGGTGATCGATACTTCGCATGCTCATTCACGCATGGTTATCGAGACAGTGGCACGGATCAAAGAGCGCTTTGGCAAGCGTGCCCAGCTGATTGCAGGCAACGTGGTGACTACTGAGGCTACCGAGGCTTTGATCCAGGCGGGTGTAGACGCCGTCAAGGTAGGTATAGGTGCGGGAGCTATCTGTACAACGCGTATCATTGCGGGTATTGGTATGCCTCAGATTACAGCCATCTATGATTGCGCTCGCGCTGCCCGACCCTATGGCGTACCCGTAATTGGCGATGGAGGCATTCAATACTCCGGTGATATTGCCAAAGCTATTGCAGCTGGCGCTCACAGTGTTATGCTGGGTAGTCTCCTGGCGGGTGTCGACGAGAGCCCTGGTGAATTGATCATCTCTCATGGCGAACGCTTTAAGGATTACCGAGGCATGGGATCGATCGGAGCTATGAAACAGCGTAGCTATAGCAAGGACCGCTACTTCCAGGGCGATACTAAGGATGAGGCGATGTTGATCGCCGAAGGCATCGAGGCACGTGTGCCATACAAGGGCATGCTGGGTCCGCTTGTGCATCAACTGGTAGGGGGTCTGCGGCAATCTATGGGGTACGCTGGAGCTGCGTCGATTGAAGAGATGCGAGAGAATGCACGCTTTGTGCGTATTACCAGCGCAGGCTTGCGTGAGAGCCACCCGCATGATGTGATGATTACACGTGAAGCTCCCAACTATGGTGTAAAGAATAGGTGAGCAACGATGCCGCTGTCCGCTCTTGAACAGACCGCCCTTGCCGCACTCGATGAGCAAGGGTTGGTCAATGCTTTCCGCGCTCTTTTACGTGCGCCCAGTGTTACAGGATATGAAGCTGCCGCACAGCACTGGCTAGCCCAGCATATGCAGGAACTTGGCCTGGACGTGGACCGGTGGACAATCGATGTTCCAGAACTGCAACAGCACCCCCAGTTTCCAGGTATGGAGGTGGACCGCAGCGCATCCGAGGCAGTGGGGTTGGTTGGAATATGGCAGAGAGAAGGACGAGATACACCGACCAGGCGATTGGTTTTTAATGGACATATCGATGTTGTACCGGAAGGCGATCATGCCAACTGGCAGCATGAGCCCTGGGGGGCGGAACTCGTCGATGGGCGTATCTATGGGCGTGGTGCGTGTGATATGAAGGGTGGTTTGATGGCTGCCTTGTATGCAGTCAAAGCCATTAAAGACTCAGATGCGCCTATACGAGGATCGCTGATGGTGCAGAGCGTGATTGGGGAAGAAGATGGCGGTATTGGTACGTTTGCCACGCTCTTGCGTGGTCACACTGGTGATGCCGCTATTGTATGCGAGCCAACACAGATGAATCTGATGCCAGCGCATGCAGGCGCGCTGACTTTTACAGTACGCGTATCTGGAAAATCCGCGCACGCCTGCGTGCGGCTCGAGGGTGTCAGTGCAGTTGAAAAGTACCTGGATATTCACCGTGCGCTCATACAACTGGAACACGAGCGCAATAGTGAGGTAGAGCATCCTCTACTTGGAAAGCTACCTCTACCTTATCCGCTGAATATTGGACGGGTGCAGGCTGGCAACTGGTCTTCCTCTGTGCCTGAAGAGCTTTTCTTTGAGGGGCGCATTGGTGTAGCCATGGGAGAGTCTCCCCAGGCGGTGCGTTATCAGTTTGAGCAAACACTGAGGAACCTGGCCGAGGCAGATAGCTGGCTGCGTGATCATCCAGTGCAGGTCAGTTGGAGTGGAGGTCAGTTTGAAGCGGGAGAGATACCGCTGGATCACGAACTGGTGAGATTGAGCCAACAATGCATATCCGATCTAACCGGCCGCGAGGCGCTGATTATGGGTGCGCCCTATGGTTCAGATTTGCGGCTGCTGGTCAATCAGGGACATATCCCGGCACTGCTCTTTGGTCCTGGCGATATCACTGTTGCGCATATGCCAGATGAATATTTGGACGTTGAAGAACTGGTGCTGGCTGCGCGCGCTTATATTTTAGCTGCCATACGTTATCTTAACTGAGGAGAAAGCGTGGTTCGATTTTGGCGAGTTGTGCTTATTAGCCAAGATGTCCCATTTAGTTGCTTCTGAAATGTGCATCAGTTAGAATAACGTTAATTTTATGCGACGTATGCAATGTTTATGTATACAGTGCAACCCGACTTGTGCGGAGGAAATAATGGTAGACCTTAAACAAACACTGAGTCGCTTTTTATCCATTCCTGGTGTGCGACAAGCGATCCTGGTGGGGCGCGATGGCTTATTAATTGAGGGCCTGACGCGTGATGGGAAAGATGATATGGAGGCTGTGGGAGCAATTACGACGACCGGCCTGAGTACGGCTGAGGCGTTGGGTCAGGAGATTTCACGAGGCGGGGTAGTTGGTGTTCTGATGGAATACGAAAATGGCCTGGTGAGTGTTGATCCTTTGGGTGACTTTGCCCTCATGGTAACCCTTTCTGACAATGCTTCAAATATTGCACGCGTGCGTCATATGGTTAAGACGAGCCGTGGCGAGATCCTGGAAGCACTTGATATTGCGTAACGAGTAACTTTATATTACAGCATCACACAACTGAGCGTATGTACAAGAGGGTGGCGTGTACATGGAACAACTGACGAACCTGATCATTTCGGATCGCGAATTAGCAACTATTTCAGCTGTATTAAATAAAATGATGAATGATACAAACGCTACTTCTGTCATGCTAATTGACAAAAGTGGTCAGGTCATTGCTACACAGGGAACAGGCGTGAGACGCAATGCCACCTCGCTTGGTGCTCTTCTGGCCGGAGCCTTTTCTTCCTCTCGTCATGTCGCTGAACTGCTGGGTGAGAAAGATTTCCGCACAATTTTTCAACAAGGCGTACACGAAAATATCTACACCACCATGGTAGAAGAGCAGTGGTTGCTTGTTATAGTTTTTGATAAATTGACCCATATTGGCCTGGTTAAGGTACTTTCGAAAAAAGCGTCAGATGAAATGGGGCGTATCCTGGAGCGGGTGAAGGCAGATACAACACGGACTAAATCCTCCGTCATTAATGTTCAATTTCGCTCGTCGGTCGAGGATACTATTGACCTGCTTTTCCGCGATTAGAGGTTCGGGCACCTATGGCGCTTATCAATATAGCTACGCACGAGATACACTGCAAAATTGTTTACTATGGCATTGGCTATTGTGGCAAGACCACAAATTTGCAACATGTATTTAAGAGCATCAATCCCAATGCCCGGGGAGATCTTCTCTCCATTGCTACCGAGACGGAACGCACGTTATTTTTTGACTTCTTACCTCTTGACCTCGGCAGCGTACATGGTTTCCGCACGCGTTTTCACCTTTATACTGTGCCAGGACAGATACTCTATGAGCGAACACGCTTAGCCGTGCTTAGTGGAGCAGATGGTATTGTCTTTGTGGTGGACTCACAGGCCGAAAAATTTGAAGAGAACATCCAGAGTATCGCCGAGTTGGAAATGAATATGCGGCGAATTGGCAAGGACCTGGGTAATTTCCCTTTCATTATGCAGTGGAACAAGCGAGATATGCCTTCTGCTCTCCCCGTCCATGTGCTTGACCGCTACCTCAATCGCCGACGGGTACCCAGCTTTGAAGCCATTGCCTTTGAAGGCAAAGGGGTATTTGCCACGTTACGGGCCATAAGTAAAACTGTAATGGCTCAGCTTTAGACCATTTTTCTACGTTTCGCTTGCATCCTTGGCGCCTGCGGCGCCTCGCAAACATGTGGAGTGCTCCGGGCTGGGCCGCCTGTGGGCTGCCCAAGCCGCAGCACTCCACAAAGAAATGAGCCAGTGCAGAGGGCGAGGAGATCTGAACAGGTACAAAGTTTTTGACAAGACAGAGCATTTCTATGAACATATTTGGCCTTGACTTTACCAGTGCTCCTACCCGTAAGAAACCTATTACCTGTGCTGTTGGTGAACTGCAAGGCTCTCACCTGCATATACACGACTTCATGAATATAGCCAGCTTAGCAGCGTTTGAAGCATTTCTATGTACTCCTGGGCCCTGGCTGGCAGCATGTGACTTTCCCTTTGGTCAGCCAAAGAAACTGCTCATTAATCTCGGCTGGCCAATGCGTTGGGAAGAATATATTGCGATGATCGCAGCGCTGGACAAAAGGGAGTTTGAATTCCTACTGTGCGACTATCGTAACGGTAGAACAAGAGGTGATAAACATCACCTACGCGCGACAGATAAATATGCAGGTGCCTGTAGTCCGATGATGCTCCAGCGCGTGCCTGTGGGTAAAATGTTTTATCAAGGCGCACCACGCCTGCTGGCAGCAGGGGTGAGCATCCTCCCCTGTCGTCCAAGCAATGACGAGAGAATAGTGGTTGAGGGCTATCCCGCGCTTGTTGCACGCAAATGGGTTGGTAGGAGCAGTTATAAGAGCGATGAGCGCAGCAAACAGACAAAGGACAAAGAAGAGGTACGGCAACATATCGTCAGAGGCCTCTGCTCACATGACCTCTACGAGCAGTATGGTCTGACTCTTGAACTAGCCAGTGAAATGATGGATATGCTCATACACGAAGGAACGGCTGACAGTATGGATGCTGTATTATGCGCTATCCAGGCAGCGTGGGCGTATACACAATGCAATGAAGGCTATGGCATTCCAGCGGAGTGTGATGCGGACGAAGGATGGATTGTATCACAAGAAACACTTATCGCGTGGACAGATGCACATTAGGATTTTCCGATCAAGCACGTTTTGAAGGAGGGAACTATGCCTGTGCCTAAGAACAAGCGTATCACACCAGAGAAGGGCTTACAACCTTGGAGTCCACTTCCTTCCCGTTGCCAGAGCAGCAAGCATTTGGGTGTCCGTCACTTTTTTGCAGTGAGGAGGTCTCCTCCTTCCTCGCTGCTCCTCGCTGCGCCCCTCTCAAAATCTGCGAGGAGTAGTCAAGAAAAAATGCAAAAAAAGTGATGGACACCCCAAGCATTTCATCAGCATCGGCGAAGCCTGGCTCAAAGCGCCGTGCGGACGGTCTTGGAGCTGGTGATGCACGAGGAGTTGGATGCCTTCATTGGAGCCGCGTGGAGAGAGTGCACTCCGAAGCGCAAAGGCTCTCGCAACGTGACCTACACACGTGATCTGGCGACATCGATGGGGTGGCTGGAGGAAGACAAGACTCTGAAATCAGGACTGATCCTATCCACAATTCGCAGTATACTCTTCTGAAAAAGGCGTTTTCATCGGCGATGGCGAACGTCAGTTCATGGGTGACTCCTCTGAATACAGCAAAACGAGACCAATACATTGCTGGCTAGTACGCAACGATTGGTTTCACTGAGGATGCGGTTTCAGCAGTGGAACCGTACCAGAAAGGAAACAGGATGAAAAACACATTCATAATTCTTTGGGCGCCAGGTCCGGCCTGGGTTCCGGGCAAGACCGTGCGCGAACAGCCTCATTGGGAGCAACATGCCACCTTCATGGATCGGCTTTTTGAAAACGGAATGGTGGTACTGGGTGGCCCCTTTGCCGATGCGACGGGATCACTGGTGATCGTTGAAGCAGAGAATGAGCACGAAGTGGCTGACTTGTTTGCGCGCGACCCGTTTGTGGTGCATGATATTTTTGTCCCAAGCCTCCGCAAACAGTGGCTGCTTTTTCTGGATGCGCGTCGCAAAGAATGATGAGCAGTTCCAGTCACCTGACAGAACAGCTCTGAGAGCTGTTCTGCACAAGCAGATAGTCATATATTGGCTGATGAGATCAATTTTGCCTTTAGCAGCACATAGTTACACAACTATCTGCATGGCGTCAAAACCCGTACCCCACAGACCGATCAACAGTGGGTGAAACGGGAAACGGCCTGGGAGGTGACTGGAGGAGAGAGTACAGGAAGCGCTTGTGTGTAAGCAGTAGCTCTCGCTTCTGTGATGGGACTCTTGCCAAAAGGTGTCTTTTCGTCTATACTCTGATATGCAACAATTGTTTCAGCATTTAAAGAAACAGGCATCGTATTAGAGGGACATATGAAGACAAATCCAATAGGCAGAACGGGTGATACCGCCATCCATCTGCGCGATGGACGACGCCTGGCGATCCTGGAGGGAGGCTCGAGCGAGGGTTTTCCCATCTTCCATTTCCACGGGAATGGGTCCTCCCGCTTAGAGGTGCTGACGGTCCAGTCTGTGGCAGAACACCTTGGGGTGCGCCTCGTGAGTCTGGACCGGCCTGGCATCGGGGGCTCCGATGAAAGACGAGGGTATCGGCTGCTGGATTGGCCTGATGATGTGGTGGAGGTAGCTGATCATCTCGGCATCGAACGTTTTGCGGTCGAGGGCCTTTCCGGTGGCGCGCCCTTTGCCCTAGTCTGCGCCTACAAAATTCCGCACAGGCTCACAGCCTGTGGTTTGATTTCCCCAGCAACCGGCCCCTTCATCCAGCAAGCTGGCTCCTTTGCCTTGCGCTCAGAGGTCTGGATGCTTGTCCATCTTCCCTGGTTGGTGCGGGCCTTGTTTCGTCTTTCCATGCGTCTTTCAGGATCAGATGAAGCCAGCATTGAGAAAAAGCTCGTTCGCGCTGGGGTGCGGCTCGGAGCGGCAGATCACCAGTTGTTAGACAACGAAGCGATGAGAAAGGTATTTGCCCAGGCCACGGCTGAGAGCCTTCGGCAGGGTGCAGACGCAGCGACGAAGGACGGGCTGGTTTACAGCAAACCCTGGGGCTTCCAGGTCGAAGCGATCACGTATGAGCACCTGTTCCTGTGGCAAGGAGAGCAGGACCCGGTCATGCCAGCGGCTGCGGCCCGTCTTCTGGCACAAGCCTTGCCGCATTGCACCGCGACGTTTTACCCCAATCAAGGCCACCTCTCCACGTTTGTGAACCATGCTCAGGATATCTGGAAAGCGCTCAGCGCTGCGCACGCGCCCGAGCAATGAGTAGTGAAACATTCTCGCTTTCTCGAAAGGGATATGATGACACACACGACAAGAAGAACAGGGAAAGAGCGGCAATGACAGACACCGCCTGGTTGGTCTTTTTTCCTCAAACACCCGCGACGCCGTCGAGTTTGCGCGTCCTGGTCTGGAGACGCTTGCAACAAGCCGGTGCCATCCATCTCCAATCGGGAGCATGGATGCTCCCTCAGACAAGCCAACAGGTTCTCTTCACTCTCCTTACGGAGATGGAACAGCAGGGAGGCAGCGGCTTCTTTCTCGAAGCCAGGGCTCCCAGCGAGGCGATCCAGGCAGATCTTATGAAACGGTTCCAGGAAGAGCGTGCAAAGGAGTACCAGGAATTTGGCGAGCGCTGCCAGGAGTTTCTTGCCGAAGTCGGGAAAGAAACACATGCGCGTAAGTTTACCTTCGCGGAACTGGAGGAAAACGAGCAAGATCTGCTGAAACTGACCCGATGGTTGCGCAAGATCCAGCAGCGCGACTTCTTTCCAGGTTCCTCAGGCCAAGAAGCTGTAGCGCACCTCGCAGGCTGTCGCCAGGCGTTAGAGGCGTTCACCACCACCGTCTACGAACATGAGGGGCTGCCTACACCGAACCCAGAGGATGCATCACAGATCGGTTCGGTGCAGGAGGAAGGAAAGGATGAAGAGACATGGTAGCATTGGTCATCGCTCTAGGCCTGCTTGTCGTTGGAACGAGTCTGCTGCTGGTCGGTGCGGACTGGTTTCTCGATGGGGCTGGTGATTTCGCGCGCGCTCTTGGCGTCAGCGCGCTGGTCTTGGGGGTGCTGCTGGCGGGGCTAGAACCAGAAGAGATGCTCACCGCGGCGATTGCTTCGGCGCGCGGCGCTCCAACCCTTGCCGTAGGGAATGTCATCGGCACCAATGTTACGATCGTCACGGCGGCGTTGGGCCTCTCTGCACTTCTCTTTCCCATGGTCATTGACCGGAGCGTACGACGACAGGCCCTGATCGCAACACTCGTCTCGATCATCCCCGTGGTGTTGCTCTTTCTGGGCGTGGTCACGCAATTGGAAGGGGTACTCCTCCTGGTGGTGTTTGTCGGCTACACGCTTTTCCTCTTTCGGACAGACCGGGAGGCGATCAAGCGGCTGGCAGAGTCTGAAGACGATGATGACGACCAGGAAGCGCCATCACGTCCTCATGTGCCTTGGAAACCAATCGGGCTGACCATCGGTGGTCTGGCTGCCATGGCAGCGGGAGGTCCAGCTATTGTGGAAGGGGCCCTTCGGCTCGCGCGACTCATTGGACTCAGCCAGGGAGCCGTTGGGGCGACCATTGTCTCGCTGGGAACTGGAGCAGAGATGATTGCCCTGGGGGTGAGTGCGGCCCGCAAAAAACGATCCGAGATCCTGGTCGGCGGTATCCTTGGCTCCTTCGCCTACAATCTGCTGGTCACGCTTGGACTTGCTGCTACCATCCACGCTCTTCCTGTAGACCCCCATGTGACCTTCATTGCCTTACCTGTCATGATTGTGGTTCACCTGGTGCTCCTGGCTCTTGTCTGGTATGGGAAGATACCTCGTGTCGTAGGTGGTCTTCTTGTGGCAGCCTACCTTGTCTACCTCATCGTTGTTGTGCTGAGGTAGAACGGAGATAAAACCACCGATTTTCGCTGCTTTGAAACAGGACGTGAAACGGGGCGAAATCACGCCTCTGGACGGATGCCAAGCAGATCCCGGCGTGGATATACTTGTATTATCACTTTTATGAAGGAATGATTATGGACAGTCAACCAAATGCGAACGTATCAGAAGATATGGCTCGACGCGAACATGCGAACGCGGTGACCCAGAACCACATTGCTCTCAAACAGCCCGGCTACTTGCGGGTTGCCTGGATTCTCCTCCTGCTTCTTGGAGCGTTCTTTCTCTTTGCGTCCCTCTCCGACCTTGCAGCCGACGCCAGAACAGGTCTTCCCTCGGATCACCTGGAGGCATTTCACACTATTGCAGGTGTGACCTGGACCAGTGCGAAGCTTGCATCACCCAAATTGACACAGTATGTGACCCTGCTAGAAGTTACATACGCCGTTCATGAACTGGTCTTCGGATTGCTCTTTCTGATCATTGTCGCAATCCCGTTTCGGAGACGCGCTCACTGGGCCTGGTGGGCCTGCTGGGTACCCATGCTTGCGAACCTCACCTACACGTTCGCCATTGCTCACTACAGCACCACGACGCTCGTGTACAGCCTGATTGCTGATGTGGCCATACCAGTCTTATTGTTGCTCCATATCCCTACCTTTTTTGGCACGTCAAGGAGAACCCGCTAAGGTTTTGTTCAATGATGTTCTTCGCCCAAAAAGCTGTGCAGGTGTTTTTTTGGGCGAAGACACAACAATCCTCCCTTATGTTTTGTAGCTAAAGGAGGCTTATACCAGCACGCTTATAATGCCTGCCAGGGTGACAAGTAATCCGATGATTGTGGCTGTCGAGGGAATTTCATGCAGCAAGATGATGCCCAGGATGACACCGCCGGTTACTTCTTGGGTGGCTATCAGGTTGGCATAGGTGGCATGAACTTTGCGTACTGCCGCGTTGTAGAGCGTGTGGCCGAGGCCAAGTGGGAAGATACCCAGGGCCAGCAAGGCACCTATTGCCGTCAGGGGATAGCTATGTTGGAAGGCAAAGAAAAGGAAGATTGGCAACAGCCAGAGCGCTGCCAGGCCATAGACATTGGTGGTATAGCGGAAGAGGGGATGACGGTCGCGCTCACCTCGACCAGCGATTGAGTAAATACTAAAACAGAGCGCGGATAGAACGGCCAATCCATCACCGAGGAGCATGCATTGGCCGTGAAGCGAGCACGAAGTATAGTGCGGCTCGAATCCGGCCATAATCGCGATGCCCAGGATAGTCAAACCAATGCCAAAGTATTTTCGCAGCGGTAAGGGCTCATGCAGCACGAGTCCAGAAAATATGGTGACGAAGATGGGAGAAATGTAGGTGATGGCCAGAGAGTGGGCGATGGTCGTAAAACCTAGCGAAGCAACGTAGAAAATAAAGTGCAGCGCGGTCACCAATCCATAAAAAACAAAGCGTGGTAACTGCTGGCGCTGGAGGAGCAGCGGCTGGCGCTTGATGAGGCCGAGGAGCGCGACGAGGGCGGTAGCTATGGTTAAGCGCCAGAAGGCAATTTCGATGGAATTGAATGGCTGCGACCAGCGCACAAAGATAGCGCTGGTTGAAAAGAAGAAGACGGCAACACAAACATAAAGCAGCCCGCTCTTTGATTGCTTTACAGGTGCTGGAGAGGGCGCTGCCAGGTTTTTTTGTTCGTGGGCCGACCCGGTTTTCATAAGGCACCGCTTATCCGCGCAATGTTGCGACTAGTCGTTTAGGTTTAAGTAGCATATCAATGGCGTCAACTGGACCTCTGGCCAGGAGATCAGCGGCTTGTAATGCACTGGTGGCTACGCCTTCCGCGGCTATGACCGCTATGCCGATGGCTGCTAATTG
>JACZCU010138991.1_pt1 | contig 15066 bp, 5 predicted proteins | sample 8641851 | NCBI WGS metagenome assembly JACZCU01 (sample SAMN15324605, study PRJNA640507) | soil metagenome | isolation source: monocropping sugarcane control | place: China: Luxin town, Laibin City, Guangxi Province | collected 2019-07-25 | depth 10cm m | reverse complement strand
AGGATCCCGGCTCTGTGCCTCACCTACAAATTCTCACGCCCACCGTTACTCGCGGATACGCCGGGGAGGTAGTGGACGAACCAGCGGGCTCATCACCGGTAAATCAGTCTTACCACGCGGCAGCCGCTGGCGTACCAGGTAATTCGGTGCCTTCGCCAGATCATCTTTCTCCAGGGTCACATCAGGCCCGAAGCGGTTGAAGAAAGACAACTCAAAGTTAGGCGTCTCACCCAGTGCACCATGAGGACAAACCTCAACACAGTCGCCGCAGAAGATACAGCGATCAAGCGCGAAGGCATAACGCTTCAAATAGCGCTCCGCCATCATCAACGAACCTGTTGGGCAAACCTGGACACAGGCGCCACATGAGACACAGTCCGTATCATGTAAGCTGACATTGAATGGCGTGGAAACAATGGTATCGAAGCCCTTACCGAACATACCATAGCAGTCAGGACCAATGACATCATGACAGACACGCACACACTGTGTACAGTTAATGCACTTATTAGGATCGCGCAGGATGAAGCTGTGCGACAGGTCCACGTCATAATCGTGATAGTCGCTTGGCTCACCGTCATGGAAGCGGTTATCAGCCAGTCCATGCTCAATACTATACTTTTGTAGGTCGCACTGACCAGCAGCGGGACAGGCACACTGTAAACAGCGAGCCGATTCGCGCTGAGCCTGCTCTCTGACGTAGCCCATTTCAATGATCTTGAAGTTGCGCTTGCGGTTCTCATAAGGAAGCATTGGCATCTTGACCTTTGGCTCAACCGGCTTGTAGGGCACAATATCAAAGAGATCGGGTTTGCGCTCTTCCAGCTCCAGGCGGCGACCAACCTCGCTCATATCTTCGCCATTGAGGAAGGCATGGATAGAACGAGCACCGAGTTTACCCTGGGCAACGCCTTCGATGATCGTCTTGGCTCCCATCTGTACGTCACCGCCAGCAAAAACGCCATGGCGGTCAGTCATGTAGGTATGTGGATCAGTCTGGATAGTTGTCCACTTCGTCCACTTGACTCCCGATTTCTCATCGAGCACACTCTTGTCAGCTGCCTGACCGATCGCGGGAATGACCGTATCACATTTGATCACAAACTCCGAACCAGGGATAGGCACCGGACGGCGGCGACCGCGTGCATCAGGCTCACCAGGTTTGGTTTTTGCATACTCAACACCCGTTACTTTGCCATGTTCATCAGTGAGAATACGCTGCTGGGCAACGTTCGTCAACAAATGTGTGCCCTCGGCTTCACCATCCTCAACTTCTTCCTGAGTAGCACTCATATCAGCACGCGTACGATAGTAGGTCGTGTGTACTTTTGCTCCCAGGCGCAGCGAGGTACGTGTACAGTCAAATGTAGTAAAGCCGCCACCAATGACGACAACTTCTTTATGTTCATCAACTGGGATAGGCAGACCCTCTACTTTCTCGCGCAGGAAAGCAATAGCGTTCACCACACCATCCGCATCGTCACCGGGTACATTCAACTTATTACTTGTCCAACAACCAATGCCTAAGTAGACAGCATCAAATCCTTGCGCAAAGAGATCGTCGATAGTGAAGTCCTGACCAAGCTTGACGTTGCATTGTAGATCTACACCAAGCTGCCAGACATGATCGAGCTCGCGATCCATCATATCCTTCTGCAAACGATACTCAGGTATACCGTAGCGCAACATACCACCTGGCTGCGGCTGCATATCGAAGATCTTGCAGTAGTGTCCCTTCAATGCCAGGTAGTATGCGCAGGTAAGCCCCGCCGGTCCAGCCCCCACAATAGCCACTTGCTTGCCCGTCGGAGGATCTTGAAGAAATGGGACGGGCGGTTCCAGCAGGCAGGTCTCAGCGGCATAGCCATGCATGCGACAGATGGCGATTTCTTCCTCAACCAGGGCACGCCGGCAGGCCTTCTGGCAAGGTGCGGGGCATGTCAGGCCAAGAATATATGGGAAGGGCAGCACTTCTTTAACCAGGCGTGCCGCCTCTTTCATTGACCCTTTAGCGATCAGTTCCAGGTAGCCTGGAATGTCGATATGCGTTGGGCAATCGACCTGGCACGGTGGCTGGCAATAGGCATTGTGGTCAGAAAGCATCATCTCCAGGTTGGTACGTCGAATATGAAATAGCTCATCAGACCTGGAAGTGACAACCATGCCAGGAGTTGCGGGCGTATTACAGGAAGGTAGGGGCCGATCCACGCCCTCGATATGCACTAGGCACATACGACAGGCTGATGTCGGCTCTAACTTCTCGTCATTACAAAGATTGGGAATATCAAGAATTCCGTTATCAATTGCCACGCTCAGAATCGTCTGGCCTTCGTAGGCCTGCACGGTCTTACCATCGAGGGTAAAGGTGAAGCTGGGCTGACCAACTTCATTCCGCACCATTGGCACCTGTGACTCCTGAGTCGTTAGCGAAAAGTTATCTCGGACTGATATAGCCATGTGATTCCTCTTCCGAGTTTCAAATCTTTACGGTAAGACATGCTTGGTTACAAAACGATGAGCGCGTACAGGAACGCAGGTCCCCGTTGGACACTCTTGATCTTCAATATGCTTTTGGAAATGATCTGGCCAATAGCGTTTGGCCGTTTTAAGTGCGTTAGGAGCTTGCACTCCAAAACCGCATAGCGAGCCATTGGGAACATATTTAGCGAATTCATCCAGCACGTCCAGGTCTCCACTGACACCCAGGTCGCTGATAATTCCTTCGAGTATACCCTCGATACGTTTAACCCCTAAACGGCAGGGCACACACTTCCCGCACGACTCTTTCGCCAGGTAGCGGCTGCGTTCCATCGCCCAGGCAACCATACAGGTATTCGCAGGCAGCAACTCGATGACGCTGGAGCCAACAATAGCTCCGGCTGCTTCCAGGGGATCATAATCAAATGGCGTATCAAGCAGCGTTGTAGGGAGCGCACCACCTTCGGCACCTCCAACCACAATAGCGCGCAGATCGCTTTCCGGGCGATTGAAACCAGCGTGACGCAATATTCCACGCAGCGTCGCCCCAAAGGGTACTTCGACTACTTTTGGCTCGCTATCCGGTACATAGTCATAAATGGTCAGGATTTTGGTGCCACCCGTAGTGTCCGTGCCGACGCTGGCAAAGGCCTGCGGACCTTCGCGCACAATCAACGGTACATTGGCAAGCGTCTCTACACAGTTAATGGCCGTTGGCTTATCCCACAGGCCATACTGAGCAGGGAAAGGTGGTCGCTGTTCGGGCATACCCCGCCGTCCCTTAATCAAGGCGATTTGCACGGTTTCCTCACCACCCATAAAACCAATATCCGCGCCAATGACGTTAATGGTACAATTAAATTCGGTACCCAGAATATCGCGCCCGACAAGGTTAGCCTCCAAAGCCTCATTCAAAGCTTTCTGTACCGCGGCTACTCCCTCAAGATAGATATTGCGTGTAAATAGATACGCTTCTGATGCGCCAACCGCATAAGCAGCAAGCACAATACCTTCAATCACCTGGTGCGGGTTGCGTTCGAGCATACTACGAGCGGCCCAGGCACGTGGATCAGCATCATAGGCATTACAGATGACATATTTTTGATTATCATCAAACCTGCGCACAATCCGCCATTTCTCACCAGTCAAACGTCCTGCCCCTCCACGCCCGCGCAATTTTGCATCGATGACTTGCTGTATAACCAGCTCAGGATGTTGTTCACGAATGGCTTTTTCTAATGCAGTATAACCACCATTGCGGCGATACGCATCCAGTGAGCGTATATCAGGCTCACCACGCCTCCGTAAAACGCGATATGAAGAATCAAATTCAGGCATCGGGTTGCCTCACATGATGAATATTTCCCCACACGCCACGTCTATCAGGTGCCAGGCCACGTTCGGGTTGATCGTCACGCTTGAGACCTGCGACGGGTGGAGCGGGTTTAAATTTTGGACTCATTGTAGCAATGCCAAAAATATCACTTAGATCTACACCACGCACCTGGACAATACGCTTAGCTGCCTGTAAAGGTAGGTAGCCGTATATATCCATCACGGCATCCAAGAGTCTAGGCAGCGAGCCAGCGTCCTCTGGCCAGGTCTCAAGCAGGGCATCAACCTGGCTGAGATCAATTTCCGGCTCCAGGTAATCTTTGACTGGCATAGCAACGCACGGGGCCACAGGCTTATTGTAATACTCCACAGCATATTCGGAAATGCGTGGAGAGTAGTAACCAGCCTTCGAGGTTCCTGTTGCTGCCGTCAGCTTGCGCGGCGTAAATTTTTCCGCCCCTTCCCGGATATAGGATTTGAACCAAGGACGTACTTTCCAGGCATGCATTGGCTCATAATCAATCGTAATCGCACGCGGTGGGCAGGCTTTCTCGCACAGCAAGCACGCCTCGCACTTCAGATTGAATTCTGTCTGAAGGCCTTCCTCGGCAATCAATTGAATCAGGCCGCGGCTGCGTGGTGGCAGCTCTGGCTTCTCATAGGGATACAGTCGGGTAACCTTTGGGCGAAAGAGATGGCTAAATGTCAGGCCCATTCCTTCGAGGATCCCACGCATACTCTACACCTCAATTTCCTTCTCACCACGCACTTTCAGGCCCTGCTTCGCGATCTTCTCACGCAGTTTGAGGATACCTTCGATAAGTGCCTCTGGACGAGGGGGACAACCAGGGACGTAGACATCCACTGGCACTATTGTATCGACACCCTGGACAGTGTAATAGCTGTCGTAAAACTCACCGCCAGAGTTTGCGCATTGGCCCATACTGATGACCCACTTGGGTTCTGGCATCTGCTCCCACAGTAGACGCAGGCGCGGACCCATTTTCACTGAAACTGTCCCTGCTACAATCATTAGATCGGCCTGGCGCGGGCTGGAGCGAAAGACTTCCGAACCAAAGCGTGAAAGGTCATAGTGTGCCTGCGCACTCGCCATCATCTCAATGGCACAACATGCCAATCCATAGCCTAGCGGCCATACAGATTTGGAACGTGCCCAGTTCTGCGCCCATTGTAACATATCAGCCAAACTAGTAAGCTGAACAGGCAGTTCTTGATCTCCTGGAACATACTCTTGAGGGCCAGTGGCCATGGTAATTGGCACTGGCTTGCGTCGAGTACCAGGAACCGACGCTTTCCCATTTCCTGGATTTTCACTGCTCATACTAAAGACTCCTCGGCAAAGGGTTAGCAGCACCTATTGCGCGGTTAATATGTTTCGCAGAATATTTAATTTCATGACTTATCTAGCGCTTTGAGTTAGATGCCACGTTGAAGAAAAGCGCTTATCCCGCCTTTTACCTCGCCCCTATTATAGCACGTTTTGCCCTCCCGTGCTAGAAACAACGCAGCTCTGCAATCAGGCACAGAGCGGGAAAATGGCTTGAAAGCGCTGCGATTCAAGCAACGAGACCGTACGACTCAGTGGAACCACGACAAGGACATCTTTACCGGCTTGAGCAGCGAAACGCTGTTCATGATACTTCACATGCAAGGCATCGAGAATATGCAAAAGTAGCGGATATGTGTCTGCACTACTGGTAAACGCCAGAATAGCAGGGCGGTCCGCATGAATAACAGCATCATAGTAGGCGGGGAAACGATTAATGCCATAGTGAAATATTAGCAGCCGGGGATCAGCGGTGATGATATCCGCGTGTGTCTTAAATGTGATGGGAAAGCCTATCCAGTTCGATGCCCAGGCATGCTGTACATGCTCATGTTGTAAATAGCCAATGATCGGGGCATCATTCGTCGGAGTCCAGGAACAGTAAGGTGATTGAAAGGTGCTTCCAGCATCCGTTAAGGCATAGGTACTGATCTGCGCACATAGGTACACACATAGGATCGCAAATAGCCCCACTTCCATACCTATAGCAATGCGGCGGTAAGCCTTTGCAGTCGATGAAGATCGTGCTATGTCCATCTCAGCATAGTCGGCGAAAACCCGCTGCTCCACGTGCTGGTGCAGATACATAATGATGGCGGTAAATGCAGCTGCAAACAAGAAAGGCAAGCTGAGCATAAGAGGAGTGGCATAACGGCCTGTGACATCCCCATTACAATCAATTCCCGCGGCCGCTGTACTGGTGCAGAAGAAAAAGGCCGTGCTCAGGCCAAAGAGTACTGGCAATGCGACCAGTTGTCGTATCTGGCCAGGTAGGGGCGAGCGAAGAAAAAAAGATAGGCCAAAAAGTAGCAGCGCTGTAAGTATACATACAAGACCGAAGGTAAAGGTAAAAACGTGTACGGTCTGCACAAGACTTCCACTTTCCCCCGGCAGCGCTCCCCCAATAATACGCGGCGCTACACAGCCAGTATAGATTTTGGTCAGCCCACCAACAAGAGCCAGCCGATTAGGATACAAAGCCCGCATTTCAGGTTGCAGAGACGTCATGCTATTGCCAAGACGCAGCATGTATGTGAAATTTTGCCATTGATGTGTGGTTCCCCAATAGATAGCGGGAGCGCCACCAAGCAGGCAGGCGGGAATAGCCACAGGAGCCACGAGCAAGCCTCGTACTGGTGAACGCAAAGATGGGAATAAAATTACGGTGTCGGGTCGTCTCAATCGCACACATGCTAACACGCAGTAGCCTATAAGCCAGAGAGCAGCAGCCAGCACGGCCGAAATAATTAAGGGATCTACCCACGTGCCCAGGCCAACAATACAGCCAATACCGGCCCAACGCCAGGCCAGTTCACTTTTCGCTGCTCCCGTACCCCAGCGGATGGTCAATTGCAGCGTTGAAAGCAGCAAGGCCAGCATAAGCGCAAATATTTCAACATAACCACCATACGTGCGCATCTCGAGGATGATATCATACAGCGGGCAGGCAGCCGCAAGTAATGTAGCGACAATCATAAAGCAACGGCGGCCGTATACAGATAGCTGTGCCTTATCTGCCAGCAGACCTGCAAGCCGCCAGCTGAGCCAGACAATTACGAGCGAGAGCAAGGCAGGTTCGGCCCGTAGAGTCCATACCGAGGAGCCAGCTACGGCAAACACAAGAGCAAGCAAATAGGCCTCAAGGCTACCGAAGTATGGTATGCCATAAAAATAGATGGGATGCTCACCCTGTACAATATGTTGAGCCTGTATACCAACAATGGCTTCGTCTCCGTCAATTACCCCATTGATATGGATGGTGAGCAGCGCCCGTACAAGTAAAGCCACCAGGAAACATAACCATAGCGGTAAACGTAAGTATGACAACAAGCGCTTATACTGTATTTGTGCGAAACTGAACGTTGACAATGTTGGAGCCGCTGTGTCTATATTGTATTCATTGATGCTCATTTCGAGCAATACCTTCCTCTCAGTTAACCCGACGGGCAAGTTTGTTCGCCGCCTCCAGTGGCAAAGTGTTGTGTTGTGGCTATGGTCATGGCCGCAGCCACAAAACCATCTTGGGAACTGCCGCTTTTACCCCTTGTTAAAACCCATCAACATATATTAATGTGACGAACAATAGGATAGCTACGCTATGTAAACAGTACTAATGAATATTGCATGATGGAGGGTTGTGGGCTGTGTAGCCATGGCTACACAGCCCACAACCCTCCATCATGCAATATTCATTAGTACTGTTTACATAGCGTAGCTATCCTATTGTTCGTCACATTAATATATGTTGATGGGTTTTAACAAGGGGTAAAAGCGGCAGTTCCCAAGATGGTTTTGTGGCTGCGGCCATGACCATAGCCACAACACAACACTTTGCCACTGGAGGCGGCGAACAAACTTGCCCGTCGGGTTAACTGAGAGGAAGGTATTGCTCGAAATGAGCATCAATGAATACAATATAGACACAGCGGCTCCAACATTGTCAACGTTCAGTTTCGCACAAATACAGTATAAGCGCTTGTTGTCATACTTACGTTTACCGCTATGGTTATGTTTCCTGGTGGCTTTACTTGTACGGGCGCTGCTCACCATCCATATCAATGGGGTAATTGACGGAGACGAAGCCATTGTTGGTATACAGGCTCAACATATTGTACAGGGTGAGCATCCCATCTATTTTTATGGCATACCATACTTCGGTAGCCTTGAGGCCTATTTGCTTGCTCTTGTGTTTGCCGTAGCTGGCTCCTCGGTATGGACTCTACGGGCCGAACCTGCCTTGCTCTCGCTCGTAATTGTCTGGCTCAGCTGGCGGCTTGCAGGTCTGCTGGCAGATAAGGCACAGCTATCTGTATACGGCCGCCGTTGCTTTATGATTGTCGCTACATTACTTGCGGCTGCCTGCCCGCTGTATGATATCATCCTCGAGATGCGCACGTATGGTGGTTATGTTGAAATATTTGCGCTTATGCTGGCCTTGCTGCTTTCAACGCTGCAATTGACCATCCGCTGGGGTACGGGAGCAGCGAAAAGTGAACTGGCCTGGCGTTGGGCCGGTATTGGCTGTATTGTTGGCCTGGGCACGTGGGTAGATCCCTTAATTATTTCGGCCGTGCTGGCTGCTGCTCTCTGGCTTATAGGCTACTGCGTGTTAGCATGTGTGCGATTGAGACGACCCGACACCGTAATTTTATTCCCATCTTTGCGTTCACCAGTACGAGGCTTGCTCGTGGCTCCTGTGGCTATTCCCGCCTGCCTGCTTGGTGGCGCTCCCGCTATCTATTGGGGAACCACACATCAATGGCAAAATTTCACATACATGCTGCGTCTTGGCAATAGCATGACGTCTCTGCAACCTGAAATGCGGGCTTTGTATCCTAATCGGCTGGCTCTTGTTGGTGGGCTGACCAAAATCTATACTGGCTGTGTAGCGCCGCGTATTATTGGGGGAGCGCTGCCGGGGGAAAGTGGAAGTCTTGTGCAGACCGTACACGTTTTTACCTTTACCTTCGGTCTTGTATGTATACTTACAGCGCTGCTACTTTTTGGCCTATCTTTTTTTCTTCGCTCGCCCCTACCTGGCCAGATACGACAACTGGTCGCATTGCCAGTACTCTTTGGCCTGAGCACGGCCTTTTTCTTCTGCACCAGTACAGCGGCCGCGGGAATTGATTGTAATGGGGATGTCACAGGCCGTTATGCCACTCCTCTTATGCTCAGCTTGCCTTTCTTGTTTGCAGCTGCATTTACCGCCATCATTATGTATCTGCACCAGCACGTGGAGCAGCGGGTTTTCGCCGACTATGCTGAGATGGACATAGCACGATCTTCATCGACTGCAAAGGCTTACCGCCGCATTGCTATAGGTATGGAAGTGGGGCTATTTGCGATCCTATGTGTGTACCTATGTGCGCAGATCAGTACCTATGCCTTAACGGATGCTGGAAGCACCTTTCAATCACCTTACTGTTCCTGGACTCCGACGAATGATGCCCCGATCATTGGCTATTTACAACATGAGCATGTACAGCATGCCTGGGCATCGAACTGGATAGGCTTTCCCATCACATTTAAGACACACGCGGATATCATCACCGCTGATCCCCGGCTGCTAATATTTCACTATGGCATTAATCGTTTCCCCGCCTACTATGATGCTGTTATTCATGCGGACCGCCCTGCTATTCTGGCGTTTACCAGTAGTGCAGACACATATCCGCTACTTTTGCATATTCTCGATGCCTTGCATGTGAAGTATCATGAACAGCGTTTCGCTGCTCAAGCCGGTAAAGATGTCCTTGTCGTGGTTCCACTGAGTCGTACGGTCTCGTTGCTTGAATCGCAGCGCTTTCAAGCCATTTTCCCGCTCTGTGCCTGATTGCAGAGCTGCGTTGTTTCTAGCACGGGAGGGCAAAACGTGCTATAATAGGGGCGAGGTAAAAGGCGGGATAAGCGCTTTTCTTCAACGTGGCATCTAACTCAAAGCGCTAGATAAGTCATGAAATTAAATATTCTGCGAAACATATTAACCGCGCAATAGGTGCTGCTAACCCTTTGCCGAGGAGTCTTTAGTATGAGCAGTGAAAATCCAGGAAATGGGAAAGCGTCGGTTCCTGGTACTCGACGCAAGCCAGTGCCAATTACCATGGCCACTGGCCCTCAAGAGTATGTTCCAGGAGATCAAGAACTGCCTGTTCAGCTTACTAGTTTGGCTGATATGTTACAATGGGCGCAGAACTGGGCACGTTCCAAATCTGTATGGCCGCTAGGCTATGGATTGGCATGTTGTGCCATTGAGATGATGGCGAGTGCGCAGGCACACTATGACCTTTCACGCTTTGGTTCGGAAGTCTTTCGCTCCAGCCCGCGCCAGGCCGATCTAATGATTGTAGCAGGGACAGTTTCAGTGAAAATGGGTCCGCGCCTGCGTCTACTGTGGGAGCAGATGCCAGAACCCAAGTGGGTCATCAGTATGGGCCAATGCGCAAACTCTGGCGGTGAGTTTTACGACAGCTATTACACTGTCCAGGGTGTCGATACAATAGTGCCAGTGGATGTCTACGTCCCTGGTTGTCCCCCTCGTCCAGAGGCACTTATCGAAGGTATCCTCAAACTGCGTGAGAAGATCGCGAAGCAGGGCCTGAAAGTGCGTGGTGAGAAGGAAATTGAGGTGTAGAGTATGCGTGGGATCCTCGAAGGAATGGGCCTGACATTTAGCCATCTCTTTCGCCCAAAGGTTACCCGACTGTATCCCTATGAGAAGCCAGAGCTGCCACCACGCAGCCGCGGCCTGATTCAATTGATTGCCGAGGAAGGCCTTCAGACAGAATTCAATCTGAAGTGCGAGGCGTGCTTGCTGTGCGAGAAAGCCTGCCCACCGCGTGCGATTACGATTGATTATGAGCCAATGCATGCCTGGAAAGTACGTCCTTGGTTCAAATCCTATATCCGGGAAGGGGCGGAAAAATTTACGCCGCGCAAGCTGACGGCAGCAACAGGAACCTCGAAGGCTGGTTACTACTCTCCACGCATTTCCGAATATGCTGTGGAGTATTACAATAAGCCTGTGGCCCCGTGCGTTGCTATGCCAGTCAAAGATTACCTGGAGCCGGAAATTGATCTCAGCCAGGTTGATGCCCTGCTTGAGACCTGGCCAGAGGACGCTGGCTCGCTGCCTAGACTCTTGGATGCCGTGATGGATATATACGGCTACCTACCTTTACAGGCAGCTAAGCGTATTGTCCAGGTGCGTGGTGTAGATCTAAGTGATATTTTTGGCATTGCTACAATGAGTCCAAAATTTAAACCCGCTCCACCCGTCGCAGGTCTCAAGCGTGACGATCAACCCGAACGTGGCCTGGCACCTGATAGACGTGGCGTGTGGGGAAATATTCATCATGTGAGGCAACCCGATGCCTGAATTTGATTCTTCATATCGCGTTTTACGGAGGCGTGGTGAGCCTGATATACGCTCACTGGATGCGTATCGCCGCAATGGTGGTTATACTGCATTAGAAAAAGCCATTCGTGAACAACATCCTGAGCTGGTTATACAGCAAGTCATCGATGCAAAATTGCGCGGGCGTGGAGGGGCAGGACGTTTGACTGGTGAGAAATGGCGGATTGTGCGCAGGTTTGATGATAATCAAAAATATGTCATCTGTAATGCCTATGATGCTGATCCACGTGCCTGGGCCGCTCGTAGTATGCTCGAACGCAACCCGCACCAGGTGATTGAAGGTATTGTGCTTGCTGCTTATGCGGTTGGCGCATCAGAAGCGTATCTATTTACACGCAATATCTATCTTGAGGGAGTAGCCGCGGTACAGAAAGCTTTGAATGAGGCTTTGGAGGCTAACCTTGTCGGGCGCGATATTCTGGGTACCGAATTTAATTGTACCATTAACGTCATTGGCGCGGATATTGGTTTTATGGGTGGTGAGGAAACCGTGCAAATCGCCTTGATTAAGGGACGGCGGGGTATGCCCGAACAGCGACCACCTTTCCCTGCTCAGTATGGCCTGTGGGATAAGCCAACGGCCATTAACTGTGTAGAGACGCTTGCCAATGTACCGTTGATTGTGCGCGAAGGTCCGCAGGCCTTTGCCAGCGTCGGCACGGACACTACGGGTGGCACCAAAATCCTGACCATTTATGACTATGTACCGGATAGCGAGCCAAAAGTAGTCGAAGTACCCTTTGGGGCGACGCTGCGTGGAATATTGCGTCACGCTGGTTTCAATCGCCCGGAAAGCGATCTGCGCGCTATTGTGGTTGGAGGTGCCGAAGGTGGTGCGCTCCCTACAACGCTGCTTGATACGCCATTTGATTATGATCCCCTGGAAGCAGCCGGAGCTATTGTTGGCTCCAGCGTCATCGAGTTGCTGCCTGCGAATACCTGTATGGTTGCCTGGGCGATGGAACGCAGCCGCTACCTGGCGAAAGAGTCGTGCGGGAAGTGTGTGCCCTGCCGTTTAGGGGTTAAACGTATCGAGGGTATACTCGAAGGAATTATCAGCGACCTGGGTGTCAGTGGAGACCTGGACGTGCTGGATGAATTCGCTAAATATGTTCCCAATGGCTCGCTATGCGGTTTTGGAGTGCAAGCTCCTAACGCACTTAAAACGGCCAAACGCTATTGGCCAGATCATTTCCAAAAGCATATTGAAGATCAAGAGTGTCCAACGGGGACCTGCGTTCCTGTACGCGCTCATCGTTTTGTAACCAAGCATGTCTTACCGTAAAGATTTGAAACTCGGAAGAGGAATCACATGGCTATATCAGTCCGAGATAACTTTTCGCTAACGACTCAGGAGTCACAGGTGCCAATGGTGCGGAATGAAGTTGGTCAGCCCAGCTTCACCTTTACCCTCGATGGTAAGACCGTGCAGGCCTACGAAGGCCAGACGATTCTGAGCGTGGCAATTGATAACGGAATTCTTGATATTCCCAATCTTTGTAATGACGAGAAGTTAGAGCCGACATCAGCCTGTCGTATGTGCCTAGTGCATATCGAGGGCGTGGATCGGCCCCTACCTTCCTGTAATACGCCCGCAACTCCTGGCATGGTTGTCACTTCCAGGTCTGATGAGCTATTTCATATTCGACGTACCAACCTGGAGATGATGCTTTCTGACCACAATGCCTATTGCCAGCCACCGTGCCAGGTCGATTGCCCAACGCATATCGACATTCCAGGCTACCTGGAACTGATCGCTAAAGGGTCAATGAAAGAGGCGGCACGCCTGGTTAAAGAAGTGCTGCCCTTCCCATATATTCTTGGCCTGACATGCCCCGCACCTTGCCAGAAGGCCTGCCGGCGTGCCCTGGTTGAGGAAGAAATCGCCATCTGTCGCATGCATGGCTATGCCGCTGAGACCTGCCTGCTGGAACCGCCCGTCCCATTTCTTCAAGATCCTCCGACGGGCAAGCAAGTGGCTATTGTGGGGGCTGGACCGGCGGGGCTTACCTGCGCATACTACCTGGCATTGAAGGGACACTACTGCAAGATCTTCGATATGCAGCCGCAGCCAGGTGGTATGTTGCGCTACGGTATACCTGAGTATCGTTTGCAGAAGGATATGATGGATCGCGAGCTCGATCATGTCTGGCAGCTTGGTGTAGATCTACAATGCAACGTCAAGCTTGGTCAGGACTTCACTATCGACGATCTCTTTGCGCAAGGATTTGATGCTGTCTACTTAGGCATTGGTTGTTGGACAAGTAATAAGTTGAATGTACCCGGTGACGATGCGGATGGTGTGGTGAACGCTATTGCTTTCCTGCGCGAGAAAGTAGAGGGTCTGCCTATCCCAGTTGATGAACATAAAGAAGTTGTCGTCATTGGTGGCGGCTTTACTACATTTGACTGTACACGTACCTCGCTGCGCCTGGGAGCAAAAGTACACACGACCTACTATCGTACGCGTGCTGATATGAGTGCTACTCAGGAAGAAGTTGAGGATGGTGAAGCCGAGGGCACACATTTGTTGACGAACGTTGCCCAGCAGCGTATTCTCACTGATGAACATGGCAAAGTAACGGGTGTTGAGTATGCAAAAACCAAACCTGGTGAGCCTGATGCACGCGGTCGCCGCCGTCCGGTGCCTATCCCTGGTTCGGAGTTTGTGATCAAATGTGATACGGTCATTCCCGCGATCGGTCAGGCAGCTGACAAGAGTGTGCTCGATGAGAAATCGGGAGTCAAGTGGACGAAGTGGACAACTATCCAGACTGATCCACATACCTACATGACTGACCGCCATGGCGTTTTTGCTGGCGGTGACGTACAGATGGGAGCCAAGACGATCATCGAAGGCGTTGCCCAGGGTAAACTCGGTGCTCGTTCTATCCATGCCTTCCTCAATGGCGAAGATATGAGCGAGGTTGGTCGCCGCCTGGAGCTGGAAGAGCGCAAACCCGATCTCTTTGATATTGTGCCCTACAAGCCGGTTGAGCCAAAGGTCAAGATGCCAATGCTTCCTTATGAGAACCGCAAGCGCAACTTCAAGATCATTGAAATGGGCTACGTCAGAGAGCAGGCTCAGCGCGAATCGGCTCGCTGTTTACAGTGTGCCTGTCCCGCTGCTGGTCAGTGCGACCTACAAAAGTATAGTATTGAGCATGGACTGGCTGATAACCGCTTCCATGACGGTGAGCCAAGCGACTATCACGATTATGACGTGGACCTGTCGCACAGCTTCATCCTGCGCGATCCTAATAAGTGCATTAACTGTACACAGTGTGTGCGTGTCTGTCATGATGTCATTGGTCCTGACTGCTATGGTATGTTCGGTAAGGGCTTCGATACCATTGTTTCCACGCCATTCAATGTCAGCTTACATGATACGGACTGTGTCTCATGTGGCGCCTGTGTCCAGGTTTGCCCAACAGGTTCGTTGATGATGGCGGAGCGCTATTTGAAGCGTTATGCCTTCGCGCTTGATCGCTGTATCTTCTGCGGCGACTGTGTTGAGGTTTGTCCTCATGGTGCACTGGGTGAGACGCCTAACTTTGAGTTGTCTTTCTTCAACCGCTTCGGGCCTGATGTGACCCTGGAGAAAGATGATCTGGCGAAGGCACCGAATTACCTGGTACGCCAGCGGCTGCCGCGTGGTAAGACTGATTTACCGGTGATGAGCCCGCTGGTTCGTCCACTACCTCCCCGGCGTATCCGCGAGTAACGGTGGGCGTGAGAATTTGTAGGTGAGGCACAGAGCCGGGATCCT
>JACZCU010030259.1_pt1 | contig 15073 bp, 12 predicted proteins | sample 8641851 | NCBI WGS metagenome assembly JACZCU01 (sample SAMN15324605, study PRJNA640507) | soil metagenome | isolation source: monocropping sugarcane control | place: China: Luxin town, Laibin City, Guangxi Province | collected 2019-07-25 | depth 10cm m | reverse complement strand
TTGACTTGCTGAGTCGCAAGCACTGGCTGTTCTATACAATCAAGGAGATGCGTATGCACAAGCTATTTAAAAGTTTAGGCTTCTTCCCCCTTTCTCTTATCATCGTGCTTTTTACTGCTGCAACTGTATTGCAAGCTTGTGGTGGTTCCTCTACTAGCAATGGCAATGGACCGGTCACCATCACTGTCGCCTTTCAGCAATTTGGTCCCCCACCCTATCATGAAGAGGAATGGTGGAAGTCGGTGAAACAACGTGTTGAGGCGGCTAACCCTAATATCAAAGTCAAGTTGGAACCCATCGTTGCTGACGAGGGAAGCTATTACACGAAGCTTGACCTGATGATGCGTTCCACCAGCACGGCTCCCGATCTCGTGCGCGAGGACAGCTTCCTGGTTGGCTCTGATGTGACCGCTGGCTACCTGACTCCACTCGATAAGTACCTGTCTACCTGGTCTGAATACGGCCAGCAGTGGTTCCCCGGCATGCAGAAGATCACGACGTTCAACGGTCACAACTATGGCGTGATGGATGGCACCGATGTACGCCTGATCTGGTACAACAAGAGTATCTTCCAACGTGCAGGACTCCCCACCACCTGGCAGCCTCAGAACTGGGCCGATATCCTATCAGCTGCTCGCCAGATCAAAGCGAAGGTACCTGGTGTCATTCCACTCAATCTCTACTCGGGCATTCCAATGGATGAAGCCTCCTCAATGCAGGGCTTCGAGATGTTGCTCTACGGCACCAAAGATACCCTCTACGATTACTCGACGCAAAAGTGGGTTGCTTCCAGCCAGGGATTTCGCGATTCGCTCAACTTCGTAAAGCAGGTCTACAATCCATCTAATCTGCTTGGACCAACCAATGATATTGCCTTGAATACTCAGGCTGCTAATACGATCGTGCAACAACTCATCCCGCAGGGGAAGCTTGGCATTGACATTGATGGTTCCTGGGTCAGTAGTAACTGGTATCCCACCGGTCCAGCGCCATGGGCACAGTGGCAGCAGACGATGGGTGTCGCCAAGATGCCGACCCAATTTGGGCAAGCGCCCAACTATGTTACTCTCTCCGGCGGTTGGGCCTACTCTATTACGTCCAAGTCAGCCCATCAAGATCAGGCATTCGAGGTGCTCAAGACCGCCTTCAGTAAGGACTTATTGGGAACCTACGACGTTCAGGCCGGCCAGGTGACGCCACGTCAGGATATTGTAGATGTACCTGCGTATCACAACACCCCATTGAACCCCTTCTTCACGAGCCTGGTGGCCTTCACACAATTCCGCCCAGGTTTCCCTGCGTATCCCAAGATTTCGCTGCAAATCGACTCCGCTATGCAGCATGTGATGAGTGGTCAATCACCCTCTGACGCGATGACTGCCTACTCCCAGGCTGTCACAGGAATTGCAGGTGCGAGTAGTGTCGAGCAGAAAACGTAGTATGCGGAGATCCTCGCTATTCGCTGTTCGGTAGGGTTCTCCGATAATCTACTATCGACCATTCGAATGTATTGTTAACTGTTAGTTGAGGATGGATCACGGTACAGAGCATACTGTTTTCTCCGTGATCCATCTCTGGCTGAGGAGTTGGAATATGCAGGTTGAGACGGAGCAGGTGCGCCCACTACAGATGGTTACACCCTCCCAAACACACAGCCGACACAAGCAACTACGTCTTGGTATCCTCTTCATGGCCCCCGCTTTCCTGATCATCGCTGTTTTTATGCTTGGCCCCGCTTTCTGGGCTGTCTATATCTCTTTCACTAACATGTCCTTGACAGGATTAGGCGCGGCTACCCCGCAGTGGGTCGGGTTACAAAATTTCATGCAAATCCTGCACGATGGAGAGTTCTTTAATGCCTTCAGGGTATCGCTAACATACCTGGTCGCCTCAGCACTGATCGGCCAGGCAGTGCTAGGATTGCTCTTAGCCATGTTGATGCGTCATCGACAGCCCGCTTTTAAGGCGGTCCTTGGGGCTATCATTATCGTCGCCTGGGTGATTCCCGACGTGGTAGCAGGCTTCCTCTGGAATGCCGTCCTTGCAGGCGGCCCGCAAAGTGTTCTGTCCCCTGGCCTTCTGAACTCGATTGTAGCGACCTTTGGCTTGCCGCAACATGCCTGGCTTCAGGACTATCCTATGGCCTCGATCATTGTGGCAAACACCTGGCGCGGCACAGCGTTCTCGATGCTGCTATACGCTTCCGCGTTAGAAGGCATTCCGCCCGAGTTGCTCGAAGCGGCCTCGATAGATGGCGCTAGTCTGTGGGCACGCATTCGTTATATCACGCTCCCACTCATCAAGGGTAGTATTGCCACAGACCTACTACTTATCACACTGGCGACGCTCTCTGATTTCACCCTGGTCTATGTCCTGACAGGAGGCAGCAACCTCAATACAGAACTCTTGACCATCTATCAGTACCGCCAGGCATTCCAGTTCTATCAGATTGGGTATGGAAGTGCTATCGCGCTGCTGATCATAGTAGTGGGGGCCGTCCTTTCATTGTTGTACATCCGTGTTCTACGCGTTGACCTCTGATAGAGGGAATTTTTTTGATGAGCATACATACACAATCGTCACGGAGGAGAGAGACATGACTATTCGTCGCGGTCTGACTTCGCTATCCGTCTATGTTATTCTGGTGATCTTCGGATTATTCTTTCTGGTACCACTTTTATGGCCCATCCTGGCAAGCCTCAATCCGGCTGCTACCCTGTCGGTCACAGTACCTGCTCATTTCAGCTTGATTAATTTTCAAACGATTATCACCAATGGCCTCGTCGCACAGCCTTTCACCAATAGCTCCATCATAGCAATTAGTACCATGTTCCTGGTATGTATTCTCTCGGGCCTGGCAGCATACCCACTCTCGCGCTACCAGTTTTCCTTCAAGGGGCCCCTCATGTACGGCATCCTGTTCGCTAGCGCGCTGCCCGTGCTAGCTCTGGTGACACCGCTCTATGCGATGTATGCCTCGCTGAACCTTATTGATACGCTCCAGGGGGTTATCCTTTTCTTTGTTGCCAGCGCATTGCCATTCTGTATCTGGCTGATGAAGAACTTTCTTGATTCGGTCCCTTTCGAGTTGGAAGAGGCAGCCTGGATTGATGGCGCTACGACCTTACAAGGGCTCTTTTACGTGCTATTGCCGCTTGCCGCGCCAGGAATTGCAGTGGTCGGCGTATGGAGCTTCCTGGTAGCCTGGACGAATTTCTTCGTTCCCCTGATTATTCTGCAAAGCCAGGATTTACTACCAGCTTCGGTGCATATCTATACTTTCTTTGGAAGTTATGGTCAGGTAAACTATGGACAACTGGCTGCCTACGCCATGCTCTATGCGCTGCCAGCCGTCGTACTCTATACACTGGTATCGCGTTTCTTTGTGCGTGCTGTCAGTGGTGGAGGTCTCAAGGGCTAAAAGAGTTGTTTCCCTTGACCTGATGATATATATTTGTCGAGTGGAAAGGAATTTCTCTTGGTATTCACTGTCCAAAAACTTCGCAATAGTCTTGAAGCACTGCGCAACACGACCGCAGGGCCATCCCACATGCTTGCTCCGATCTATAGCGTTGCTGCCGCTGGTCCAATGGCTATACCATCATCTACAGATACTCAGTGGCAACCGGTGGAGGTAGGACAGGCCTGGGGGCTGAAGCATGGAACAAGCTGGCTGATGACGTCTCTGCAAGCGCCAGTGTCGATGCAAGGGCTACCACTGGTCCTGCAATTGCATTGGAATACCTCTGGGGATGACTCTCTTTTACTCCAGTTGGAAGCAACGGTGTTTCTTGATGGGCAGGCTATCGGAGCTTTTGATTGGCGGCATCCCGTTCTCTCGCTGCCTAAGCAAGCGGGCGATGGGCAGTCCCATACGTTGATGCTCCAGGTCTACACAAGCATTCCAATGCCGTTTGGTGGCCTGACACTACGTCCGCGTCACCTGCTGAGTTGGCAACTCTATCAATTAATGCAGACGCTCCTGGAAGTATATCTCACACTAAACGAAAATGATCCGGCTAGTTATGCCTTATTAACGCGTCTCAATACGGCTTACAACATGCTCGATTTGCGGGAGGGCTGGCAGGGTGAAGGTTACACTGACTCTGCTCAGGCCGCTTATGAATACTTGCAAACGCACCTTACCGATGGCTTGACAGGCGGCAACCGCCCGCAGATCACTGTTAGCGGCCATGCCCATCTTGACATCGGATGGATGTGGCCTTACTGGAGAACCCGCCAGAAGATTGCTCATACTATCTCCAATGTGCTGAGATTGATGGAGCGCTATCCCAACTACCATTACAGCCAGAGCCAGCCACAAGTGCTTCAATGGCTGAAAGAGGACGTTCCTGAACTCTATGCGCGGGTGAAACAGCGTATCGCGGAGGGACGTTTTGAGCCGGTAGGCGCGATGTGGGTTGAAGCTGACTGCAATCTTACTTCTGGCGAGTCGCTCATCCGCCAGATTATGCATGGGACGCGCTTCTGGCAACAAGAATTTGGTGTCAAGCCCCGTCATATCTGGCTGCCAGATGTCTTTGGCTATAGTGCCGCGCTGCCGCAAATTATGCGCGGTTGTGATATTCCCGTCTTCATGACGACGAAGATTAGCTGGAACCAGTTTAACCGTATGCCCTATGATACCTTTCGCTGGCGCGGCATCGACGGTTCTGAGATCCTGACTCACTTCATCACAGCACCAGACCTCCATCCAACAACAACTTTCTATAGCTACAACGGCCCCTTGCGACCAGGCGATATGACAGGCATCTGGATGAACTATCATCAAAAGGATATCAACGATCACTTGCTGTATCTGTGCGGCTGGGGTGATGGTGGGGGTGGACCAACGGAAGAACAAATGGAGCGGATGCAGATCATGGCGGATCTGCCGGACTTTCCCCAAGTTCGTGCCGGTCGAGCCGAAGATTACTTCACAGAACTCTACCAGCACGTGTGGGAGCATCCGCGTTTGCCCACCTGGGTAGGTGAATTGTACTTAGAGTATCACCGCGGGACGTATACCTCGCAGGCACGTGTCAAGCAGGCCAACCGACGAGCTGAATTATTTTACCGCGAGGTGGAATTGCTGAATGCCTGGGCCAGTCTCTACGGCATGTCGTCCCGCCAGGAGCAACTGAATCAGGGCTGGCGGCTCCTCCTCCTGAATCAATTCCATGATGTCCTGCCCGGATCATCGATCCATGAAGTCTATGACGATGCCGAGCGGATCTATGCCGAGGCGTGTACCATCGGGATGCGCATCTACGACGAGGCACTCGCTGTCGTGCTGCGCCAGTTCTCTGCCGGTGAGCAGGATCTCCTTCTGGTGAATACCTTGCCATGGGAACGCACGGATCCCATCCAGGTGCCAGCCGCTCTAGCCCCATCTTTGCCCCATCTCCAGCACACAACTGACTGGGAGGGAAACACAGTATCCCTGCTAGATGGCGTGTGCATGCCCTCATGTGGCGTGCAGGTCGTAGCGGCAACCAGCACTGCTGCAACCAGCCAGGTACAGATACCATCTATTTGTCGCGCTGCCTACACTGATGCAAAGACAATCATCTTGCAAAATGACTATTATAACCTCTCGATCGATGCGCACGGAGAGATCAGCCGGCTCTACGACATCCGTGCAGAGCGTGACGTTCTTGCTCCTGGACAACCAGGCAACCAGCTTATCGCCTATGAGGATCGTCCCATGAATTTCGACGCCTGGGATATTGATCTCTTTTATGAAGAGAAGCCGTATCCCGTGCGGGCAATAACAACTATGCGTATCCTCGAAGAGGGACCCGTGCGTGCAACTGTCGAGATTGTCCGTGCGTACCTGTCTTCGCGAATCACGCAACGTATTTCGCTCTGGCGTACCTCGCCGCGCATCGACATTGCCACCGAGATTGACTGGCACGAACACCAGACCTTGTTGAAAGCGGCGTTTCCGCTGGCCATCAACAGTACGCGAGCCACCTATGAAATCCAATTTGGCAACGTTGAACGCCCCACGCACCGTAACACATCCTGGGATCTGGCCCGTTTTGAGACCTGTGCTCATCGCTGGATTGATGTGAGCGAAGGGGGATACGGTATCAGCTTGCTGAATGATAGCAAGTATGGGCATGATGTGCACGATAACGTTGTGCGTCTGACGCTCCTGAAATCTGGTGTCTTCCCCGATGCTCAAGCAGATGAAGGCTTGCACCGTTTCACCTATAGCCTCTTGCCGCATGTAGGGGATTGGAGGGAAGCGCAAATTGTACGGCGGGCCTACGAACTCAATGTTCCCATGGTGTGTGTAGCCAGTCAAAAGAAGGCCACATCTATCCCTGGCGCATCTACGAAAGGCGCAACAAACTCTTCCTTTATACAAACAGATTGCACGCACGTTATAGTGGAGACGGTGAAGCCTGCTGAGGATGGGGATGGTCTGATTGTGCGGCTATACGAAGCCCATAATCAGCGCGGAAGTGGCACACTCACCTTTGTTACGTCCATTCTTTCCGCTCAAGAGTGTAACCTGCTGGAGGAAGCGATCAACGATGTCTCCTATCAGGGGAACACGCTATCGTTTCAGGTGAGACCTTTTGAGATCAAAACATTTCGTGTGCGTCTTGAGCCAAAGAAATAGGCCTGGACTCGACAACCTCGTTCAGCATTCGGTAGAATAGGCAGGATGCAGGAAAACTGCCTGTATTTCCTCTGCGATCTATGTTATACTGGTGAGGTTGAATGTCCGAGAGCACACACACCATTTGGAGGTGCCCAATGTCTTATGATCCGAATCAGCAACAGCAATACAGTCAACAACCCCCACCTTATGGGCAACAGCAGCAATACAGCCAACAACCCCCACCTTATGGACAACAGCCCTATGCCCAGCAGCCGTATGGGCAACAGCAAGGACAACCCATGTACGGACAGGGGCTGCAGTATGTTGGTGTTGGAATGCGCTTTCTTGCCATCCTCATTGACGGCATCATTATTGGGGTCGTCAGTGGCCTGCTTAGTTTCATCTTTCGCAATACGCCAGGCCTCTATGGAGGTCTGACCGGCATTCTGGTCCTTGCGTACTACATCGTCATGGAAGCTACTCAGGGGGCAACATTAGGCAAAATGGCGCTGGGCTTACGCGTGACAAAGATGGACGGTTCCCCTATCAGTTGGTCAGAGTCGGTGATTCGCAACTTGCTGCGTATTATCGATGGCCTCTTCTTCTATCTGGTAGGAGCCATTCTCGTCTGGACATCACCGCTCAAGCAACGCCTGGGAGATCGTGTGGCAAACACCATCGTGATCCGAAAACGCAGCTAGAGCCAGAGCCATTCCTCTTCCCTCATGTACCCACAGCATAGCTAGCTATGTTGTGGGTACATGAGTGTTCCTCCCGCAAACAGCCACCGATGATTCACCCTCAACATCCAACCTTTATTCCAGCTGAAGCTCGCCCTCTTTCTAAAGATGGCGGAAAAACGTCCCGTGCTGCTTCCCTGAAGAACGAGCGGATAGTACTCCTGCGAGGTGTGCTGGTCAAGGCGGGATTAGAACACGCTGCTGTAAGAGCTTGCTCGACAATCCCGGGACCAATCTGGTCATCGCGAAAGACCGACCAGGCAAGATGCTCGGATGAGAGGGTCACACAAGAGTAGTGAGTGTAGTGGGTGTAGTGGGTGTAGTGGGTGTACCATAGTCAAATTTTTGCAACTTCATCCCCGAATTCAGCCCAGATCGGGAAATGGTCGGAAGCCAATTCAGCTTCTGCTCCTGTCACAACATTGCATGTATGGAGACGCCTGGCAAGAGGGGGGGAGGCAAAGATGTAATCGAGCCGGAGCGCTGGATCAGGCAATTTATACGTATAGCCAGGCGTCGTTGGGTGCAACTCACGATAGCAGTCGACATACCCGGCCTCTACGAGAAGCGGGATGACCCGCCGGGGCAGTTGTTCTTCTTGCATGTTCTCCCCGCGCTCTTCAGGCTCTGTGATGAGATAGGCAGAGAGGTTTGGATGATCAGTTGGATGAAGAGAATTCAAATCTCCCACCAGCGCATGAGGCTGATTACCTAGCTGTCGCAGGATATCAAGTATCGCCTGCATTTCAGCTACGCGGTATTGATCACTCTCCTGATCGCGACCTGCCCGCAGATGCGTCGCGAAGAGTGCCAGGGGAGCCCCCTCCCAGAGTATTTCAATCTTCAGAAGAGTCTTTGTGAAGACGGGAAGGCGATAGTTTTCCGTGCGTATCACTGGCAGGTGACTCAGCCATGCCACATGAAACTCGCTGTTCGCTGCGCCGAACGTCAGGTCCATGCCCAGTTGGTGTGCGAGGGCTTCTGCATTTGCATGGCTATTAGCCTCCAGGAGCGCTACAGCGTCTGGCTGCTGCTGCTGGATAACACCGGCAATGCCCTGGAGGCGATCTTCGCCACCATAGAGAATATTGTAGCTGAGTATACTCAGGGTCATAGGAACACCTTTCTGGTACAAGGGAATTTCTTAGCCCATCATTATGATGCGCTTTCAGGGAGATGTAGGCCGGGTAATGTTCCCAGGTGAAATTGCGGAGCTAAAGCGATCAGTTCCCAGTTTCCAGCGGCATTCTGTTCAACAATCGCACGATAGCTTCTCAGTACGAATAACTGGAAGCGAAAAGCCATCACCACTGTATCCCCGCTATGGACAAATTGCCCGGGAGGGACATTTAACGTGCATTGATAATCAATAAACTCGGGTGGAGGAAAAGCCACTGGAATAGGTGCTCGCTGCGTCAACTCCTCCACGCTACTGCCGACCAGGGCGGATTTCGCGTGCGCACGAGCATATAGCCCCCCTCCATAGACCAGGGCCTGGCCGGATGGTAACACCGCTGACACCTCGCTTATATACAGGGCAGCAGGCTCCTCTTCGCTCTTTCCGAGACTTTGTTCAGGAGTGGTTCCGGTCAGTGCATGGCCGGGTTCTCCATGAGTGGCTCCATATTTGGCGAGCAAGGGCAGCACGGTTAATGAAGTATTGCCGGGAGCATTGATCTGAGTGATCTCGAAACCTGCTACGCGTAGCCTTTCAGCTGCCAGTAAAATGGCCTCCAGGTTCGAGGTTGGTATATATCGTTCGCTAGCCTCGTCCCAGGTAAAGCAGGGATAGCTGGTCACTCCGGCAACTTGCAGCCCTGGCAGACGCACAATACGATCAGCAACCCCAAGAATGCTATCTGGCGAGAAACCACCCTCCTGCCCGGGAAACAACTGGTTTCCCGTCACACGCAATAAGACTTGCTGCTTGATATTGAATGCGCATGCGGCCTGACTGACCGCCTCAGCTGCTTCCAGGTCGAGGAGCGTCCAGACTTCTGGACGTCCCCTGGCCATAATTGCTGGCATCGCATGAAAAGGGATAGGTACGAGGTGCCCGACATGCTTTAATAGTACCCCCTGTTCGATCAGCGCTTCGGCCCCCATCCAGTCAACAGCCACCGTTCCCGGAATGGCTTGCTGGATAATCTGAATCAGGTGCTCATCATAATTGATCTGTTTCGCCATGAAGTAAAGGTTGAGATGTAATTCCTTTGCCCGCTCAGCCAGCCGAATGGCATTACGCCGTACTGCACCTCGATCGATGACAAACGTGTTGGGTGGAATCACGCCCGAACGGTGGAGTTCTGCAGCGAAACGAACTAAGCCGGGATTACGCTTTTGTATAGCATCAAGAAACATGGTCTAGCACCTCTTTTAGCGCTTTGTCCAGGATGGCCAGGACAGTCTCAGCTCCGGCTCTCATAGGATTGATGCGTATCCAGTGACGAGCAACTTCAGCACCCAGAGTTTCCGTCATCGCTCCCGAAACACGATAAAACATGGGGATCAGTTCGTAGCGAGACATTGCTCCCACCGGAAAAGGAGCAGCTCCATACGCAGCCGCATGGGAGACTACCTGCTGGCCGATCGGCTCATGGAAGCGCATGAGTACAACGGGGGATTGCAGATTGGCAACGCAAGCCTCGGCAACTGCTGGTGATGGGTATGTTCGCAACCGGGTAACAATAGTCTCTGCCGTATCCTGGGTAATAGCATTTGCCACAAACGACATAGCCAGGCCCATCAGAGCTTCCTGTGCCTGAAAGCCCTGCACGCGAGATCCACCAGAATACATGTCGGCGCGGATGCGCCGCGCAACAGCATGCGAGCAGAGGGTGATACCAATGCCTTCTGGCCCCAGCAATTTAAAAGAGGAGAAGGCACTGATATCGGCACCTAGCTCAACACCAATTTTCGATGTGTTGGAAACCGCATAGTTATCATCTACCACAACCAGCAGTTGCGGGCGATGAGCGCGTACAGTTTGCACCACTGCCGCGAGCGAGTAGTGATCCGTCAATTGCTGGCGTGTATGTTGAATATAGACAGCCTGCACATCTTCTCTTGCCAGTGCCAGCTTCAATTGATCTTCTCGCTGAAAGTCAACACGCACTGCCTGGTAGCCGGCCACCCGAAAAGTGACCGCTGTAGTCGAGTATAACGGTGCGTCATGAATTATGATACGGCTCAAGGGCTGGAGCAGAGCAAACAGAGCAGATCTGATAGCTCCGGTTCCCGCCCCGGTAACAAATACTGCGTCTTCAGTACCAAACAAACGGGCAAGGACACGTTCCGCAGCACGGGTAAAGTTGCTGCCAGCGCCATCGGTTCCTACGCCAAGATCACCTCGCGTCAACCATTGGGTGCCTGAAAATTCGTATGTAATGGCATCGATGAGCCGGAATTGCATGGCACGGGCCTCCTCAATCGATAAAGGAGGAAGGCGAGAGCCTGTAAACATCATGCTAGACCTCTATGTATCTATGGAACTTTAGCTGCCATCAAGAAATGGCGTGGATTCTCCTCTATCATCTGTGAAATGGTGGATGCTGTGATGCCTTCTGCGAGGAGCATTGGCAAGAAGACACGTATAAGGTACGCATAGCCCTGTCCACCTCTTTTACGCAAATAAGGGGTGCGTGAAATATCGCAGGAAAGCAAGATGCGATCTGCTAATCCTGCTTCTACGAGGGCTTTGATGTATGCAGCCCGCCTCTGGTCTGAGGCATAGCTCGTTTTTCCAATAGTATCGATGCCAACATAGGCACCCTGCTGCGCAATGAAGAGCACTTCTTCAAGCGATGGGCAGAGATCCTGGTGACCGATGAGGATGCGTTCAGGGACTACTCCACCTTGCAACAAAAGGTTCAGTTCATCGCGTCCCCCACGACCAAGATGCGCATGGGTTGTGATCACCACTGGAAAATCCTGGGCCAGGCGAGCTACAGCACGAAATACCTTGACCTCATCTTCATACAATGGTGGTCCTGAACCGCCTATCTCACCAAGAATCATCGGGCAAACTGTCGTACCATCCATGCCTCCTGTAAGTTCATGTGCCAGTACCGCAACTATCTGGTCAACCGACCAGTCTGCCAGGGCCGCCGGGTGAAAGCTGTGATGATAAAAGCCCGTAGCAGGAAGAATCTGTACACCGGTTGCGAGCTGGATCTTATGCAATCGGGCAACATCGCGTCCCATCCCCAGGCAGGTAAGCTCCATGATCGCAGAAACGCCAAGCGATTTCAGTTCGCCAATCTCTTCAACAATCAGATCAAATTGATCGAGCTTTCCGTGCGGGTCATTAGGCGTAGACAGGTCTAGCCACAAATGTTCATGCGTATAGATGATACCATTAGCTAGAGGTTGCTTGCCAGCAGCCGTCTGCACCTTAAGCGGTACGGCAGGCACACCTATTCTCCTTTCATGTATGAGGGCCATAGCAACGTCCTTTTGCAAGAACAGCGCGCTTGCGTCGCATAGGCGATGTTCCAGGGCGGGGAAAGCCCAACAGGGCGACCGCGAGGGTCGCCCCTACTATACACGGTCTTTCTGCTATTGTGTCTACCTCCTACTTAACAACAATGGGTGTGAAGAGTTGTGCGTAGGCCAGCAGATTCAGGAGAATACCCGCCAGAATTACTCCCACTGGTCCCGCTGCCATACGTACAACGGGTCGCCCTAATGCTTCATTCAATGCATAGATACCACCAACGAGCGCAATGCCAACACCGCCTGCCATGGCGTTGCCAGCAGCGATGGAACCAAAGAGAATGGCGACTTCTAGCGTTAGATTAATCGCATTTCGGATGTTATCTGTAGAGTCACGGATGACACGAAGCTTACCGAGGCCCGTGGCAATGTAGCTCAAGATTAAGACTTCAACGCCGAATAGTGCGCCGCCAGCAATGCCGGCCAGGATTGGATTCGGTAAGAGGTAGGCAACGGGATATACCAGCGTAAATCCGACGATCTGGAATGCCCCGGAGGCTACAGCGGTCGTAACAATGAGGGGGATAAATCCCAGGGCACGGTAAAAATCGACCTGGGCCGCGTTCACATACTGGCCCTTGGCAATAATGAAACTGGTGGCCTCACCACCGGCGAACATGTGTGTATTGACCAGAACGCCTATCAAGACACCCATCACGATAAAGTAAGGGGCATTTTTCCTGAGACGAGCTGCATTCGTTGCGAATATCGAGACGGTCTCATCCTCGACGGCGCTTACCTCTGTCGCAGCAGGAGCCTCTACTGCCACTCCACCCTCACTGGTCTCGCTTTCCACGGCAGCATTCGACGCGCTTGTCTTCGCAGCTTCCGCCCTGGCTTCTCTGCTGGCGTTGACCTCCTCAACCACAGCAAAGATGACGAGCATGATCATGCCGGCTGCGAGCGCCATTGCCCCAGGAAATACCTGCGGCAACCATTTCATGGTTATGAGCATGACAAGCAAGCTGATGAGGAAAGCAATGGCTCCCCGTATTCGCCCGAACTGCATGGTGATGGCGACGGCCGGGAAGAATGCGAACAAGAACAAAATGGGTGTTGCCATCTGCTGCATTGCCGTCAGAAAGTTAACGGGCAGGCTATTTGCTACTGTCGTAGCCGCGCTTAAGCCAAAGACGACGATGGCCCCCCAGATGGCACCCAGGATAGGTGCAAGCCACCTTTTAGGGGAGAGGATACCGAGAATGTCCGACGGCAGGAACAGCACCCACGGATTGAGTACGCCTGACGAAAAAGCAATTGGCACTCCTAAGCCGAAAATAAAACCTGCGGATAAGCCGAAGGCAATGGCCGTCATCTGTGCACGACTCAGATCCCCCCGGTAAAAGTCCAGCAGGAATGGTCGCACTCCGTCATTAAACACTGCAAGAGCCATCTGGGACAGGAATGCCGCAAACGCAGTGGCTAGAATGGTAATGACAATAACTAATGGGGTAAAGTGAAGCGTCATGCTGTTCCTCCTTCTGGCTGGTGCGCTTGAATAGCATCCACTAGAGCTGGAACCACATTATTGATCTGATCGACTGACAGGCCAAAGGCCCGTATGCCCACGTCGAGAAGCTTTTGTACATCAGAGGCATTAATGCGAGCCTGTCGCCCGAAGGTATGGCACTTCTGACGTCCTAGAAAGGCTAGCATCGCACCAAGGGAACCACCTGCACCAGTGTGACAGGTGCCAATGTAGTAGGTATCGGAGGTTCGCTTCAGTATCCGACCTGCCTCAAGGTCATTACTCACGACAATTTTGAGTTTTGGATCGCGGCGTTGCTCCAATAGTCGTTTGACGTCGGCTTTGCCGACTCCGCCTATATATATTGTCGACATTACTCCGCTCCTATCTTGTCTTTTCCTTGCGGATAGCATGGACATTCATTGCCCAGATTTGATTAACAACTATCGATTTGACGGCTTCTCTTTACCTGCTTCTCTTGAGCGGCTCTCGCGCTGCTTAAGGGATACATATGGAAAATCTTGCCTCCTTTCCAACGAAGTGTGGTACCTCACAGAAAAATGTCGTATGTAGTAGGGCTCACGACCATGGTATTACTGATTCTCCTGTGAAAGTAGCGGATCATTGTAACGTACCAGGAACGCACCCAGGTGCAGGAGTAGAAAATCAAATTCTTCTGGCGGCAGCGTCAAGCCAAGGACTTGCCTGGCCTTGTGACGGATATGCTCAGCCCACGAGATGAGGGGGGCCAAACTGATTGCCTCTTCATGAACTGCTGGATCCCATGCTGACCCTAATTCCTCACCCCGGCTGATACGCGCCAGGGCCAGCATGAGATGACTGGCGAAGGTCCCCACGCTCTCCTCGGTACAGGAATGATGCGAGGTTTGTTCCAGCCACAGGAGGATACCCCGCACAAAATTCACGATATCCGGCGAAGCCAGGTTCTCCTGTTCATACACGCGTAAACGTTCCTCAAGCTGTTGATCCATAGCTCCTCCCCTCTTGCGCCTGGGGCATTAGCAGCTTTTCACTAACACGTCAATATCGTGGCAATCTTTGCCGGCTGAGCACCTCTTGCTGGATAAGCGTGATTTGCTCTGGAGAAAAAATGCTTAAAAGGACCTGGCGTACAGATGCATCCTGTAAAGCAATAATGACGGCCTGGGTAGCCATCTCGCGCTTATGCACATCTCCTCGTAAGGGTATGAGCATCACGTTATCCGGTACCGCCTGGATACCATCGCGATTCCAGATAATGGCATCAAATAGCCCTTCTTGTAGAAGGTCGAGTATCTGAGCTCCAGTGACAGGCACCTTTTCCAGGTTGTTCTCGCCCTGAAACTCATCATCGGTAAGCAACATCACGTCCAGTGAGGTTTCGTCTACACCAATACGCCGAATTTGATCGTGAGGGACGCGGCTGATGAGTACATGTTCAGATGCGTAGGAGCCTATAGGCAGGCGGGCAATGATAGAGATCTCTGGATGCTGGCTGCTGAAGTGCTCGGCGGCCAGGAGTGACATCACCGCGTAATGGAAGTGACCTTTACGTACCATCTCTCCGCGTGAAAATGCACCTCGCTGATAGGTCATATTGAATGGCAATCCTGATGCTGCCAGTTGAGCATACAAAGCTGTTGCCAGGCCTTCGTAACGCAAGGCATAGGGTAAAGGCATCGATCCGATAATCCATTCGTTGCCAGCATAACGCCACAACATAGGATAATCGATCTCAGCAAGATAAGAGCCGCG
>JACZCU010024979.1_pt1 | contig 15102 bp, 12 predicted proteins | sample 8641851 | NCBI WGS metagenome assembly JACZCU01 (sample SAMN15324605, study PRJNA640507) | soil metagenome | isolation source: monocropping sugarcane control | place: China: Luxin town, Laibin City, Guangxi Province | collected 2019-07-25 | depth 10cm m | reverse complement strand
ATCTGCGCCTGGATGGTGACGTCGAGCGCGGTCGTCGGCTCGTCGGCGATCAGGAGCTCCGGATCGCACGAGAGGGCCATCGCGATCATGGCGCGCTGCCGCATGCCGCCGGAGAGCTGGTGCGGGTAGTCGTCGAGACGTTTGACGGGATCGGGGATCGAGACGAGCTCCAACATCTCCCCCGCCATGCGCCACGCTTCTTTCTTCGAGACGTCCTTGTGGATCCGAATCGCCTCGGCCACCTGCGTGCCGATCTTGAACACGGGGTTGAGCGACGTCATCGGCTCCTGGAAGACCATCGCGATATCGTTCCCCCGCACGTTCCGCATCTCTTTTTCGGAGAGCTCCGCGAGGTCACGGCCGCGAAATTTGATCGAGCCGCCGGTGATCTTTCCGGGAGAGGCGACGAGCCGCATGATCGACATCGCCGTCACGCTCTTGCCGCAGCCCGACTCCCCCACCAGCGCGACCGCCTCGCCGCGCCGGACGTTGAACGAGACGTTGTCGACCGCGTGGACGATCCCGTCGCCGGTGAAGAAAGAAGTGCGGAGGTTCTCCACCTGCAGTATCGCGCCGGCCGGGCTGGCATCGACGTCGGCGACCGCTTCCCCTCGCGAACCGACGCTCTGATGGACCTCAGTCACGCTGCGCATCGTAGCAAGAGGGAGGCCGAGGTACATTGTGGGGAGTTGAAGACCGACCCGCATTTCGAGAAAAGGATCGTGGAACGCGAGATCCAGCGCGAGTGGTGTGAGCGCGTTGTCGAGAATCCAATCGAAGTCCGGAAGCAGTACAACGGAAGATACCGAATGTGGGGTTTCATCGTGGAGCGTGGAAAGTTTCTCAGGGTGGTGCTGTTGGAAGACAAAGAGACGTACTACACGGCGACTTGGGACAGACGGTACAAGGTGCGGCCATGAAGGTTCACTACTTCGAAGACAGCGACTCCGTCATGATGACCTTCCGCGAAGGGGCGAAGTACGACGACTCAGAGGAGATCGTCGAAGGGTTTGTTGTCGATTTCGACGATGCCGGACGTCCGATGGGCCTCGATGTCGAAGAGGCAAGCAAGGTCTTCAACATCGACTGGCTCAGGCAACACGCGTACGAGAAAGAAGAGCTCAAGTCTGGATCGATGATCCGAGACGCTCCGCCCAAAAACTAGTGCTTCGTGAACCGCGACAGCGTCGCTCTTGCCTCGGGGACGCCGAGGGCGATGGTAGCGGCGAAGTAGAGGGTGCCGAAGGTGGCGCAGACGAGGGCGCCGTTCGCGATCGGTGGAAGATGGTGGCGCAGGTAGAAGTTCGCGGCGGCGCCGGCTGCTCCCGCAATGAGCGCCGAGCACCATAGACGGAGGAGATAGCTCGGCGGGATGTGGATGGCGCCGATGCGCCGGGCGAGGCCGCGGCGCAGCAGCAGGAACTCGAGCCATCCGGCGAGACCGGCGGTGGCGGTGAGCGCGATCGCGCCGATCGTGCGGGTGTTGCCGCCGACCGTGGGAATCGGCACGTGCGCGAACTGCAGGAGCTGGATGAGCAGCGGCCGCAGCGGAAGGGCGAAGATCCATCCGAGGGCCGCGGTCAGCGCGACGCGGATCATCGCGTAGCGGAGCGGGGTCTTCGTGTCGCGCAGTGCGTAGAACGCGTTGGAGTAGAGACGTCCGAGGGTGATCGCGAGGAGGCCGAGCGTCGATCCGATCAGGATGTACCAGACGATCAGCGTGTCCTCGCGATGAAAGCGGCCGCCCTGGTAAAGCGCGCCGACGATGGAATCGCCAATGGCGATGAACGCCATCACTGACGGCACGACGAAGAACGCAATCTGGCGGAGGCCGCGTTCGAGGCGCCGCCGCATCCCGGCGGCGATCTCCTCGGCTGTTCCGGTCATCCGCGAGAGCTGCGGCAGCTCCGCGGCTGCGACCGACATTCCGAAGAGGCTGATCGGAAGAAAGCTGATGATCTGCGCGTACGCGAGCGCGGAGACGGCCGCGGTGCCGAGCAGCGTCGCCAGGAGGCTGTCGATGTAGCCGCTCAACTGGACGACGCCTTTGCCGACGAGCACCGGTGTGAAGTTGCGGATCACCTCGCGCACGGGTTCGAGCGTCGTGTCGATGGCGAACCGGATGTGCTTCGCGTAGCGGAAGACGGCCGGAAGCTGGATGCCGAACTGCGCGAGCGCTCCGACGACCACTCCCCACGCCGCGATGACCACCAGCGAATGGTCATTGGTCCTTCTCCCGAAGAACACTAGCGCGCTGATCAAGACGATGTTCATGAACATCGGCGCGACGTAGGAGAGAAAGAACTTGTGGTGGCTATTGAGGATGCCGAGGCACCAGGCCGAAAGAACGAGAATCCCGATGCCCGGCCACATGATCCGAACGACCGTGATCGTGAGCTCGCGGACCGCGCCGTGATAGCCGGGGGCGATCACCACGAGAAGCCAGGGCGTCAGCAGAACGCCGATGAGGACCAGGATCGCGATCGTGAGGGCGAGAAGCGTCGCCACGATTCCGGCCACCCTCCCTGCTGTTTCTTCGTCGTGCTCCGCAAGCAGGCGTGCGTAGACGGGAATGAACGACGCGGAGAGCACGCCTTCGCCGAACAGGTTCTGCAGGATGTTCGGAATCCGGTACGCCGCGCGGTAGATGCCCGCGGCGTCGGAGTTTCCGAGGAAGTGCGCGAACACCTTCTCGCGCACGAACCCGGAGATGCGCGTCAGGAAGATGCCGGCCGCAACGAGGACGGCAAAGCCCCCTCGGGGTTTAGCGGAATTCACGTCGGACACGGAGCGTAAGATACCTGTCATCCTGAGGAGCGAAGAAGCCAAACGGATGTAATCACGAGATCCTTCGGCGTCTTCGCGCCTCAGGATGACCGAGAAAAAGATGCCTGAACCCATTCGAATTGCAGGAGCCGGGCCGTCCGGGCTGGCCGCGGCGATCGTCCTGGCGCGCGCGGGGCGGAAGGTCGAGGTGCACGAGGCGAAACGCGACGTCGGAATGCGTTTCATCGGCGACCTGCAGGTGATCGAAGGGGCGTCGGAACGCGAGACCGTCCCGAACTTCCTCGACCGGATCGGGATCGAGCGGAACTTCTACTTCCGGCCGGCCACGTGGGCGACGTTTTACGACCATCGTGCCAGGGGCCGCACGATCCGCAGCGACGCGCCGTACGGCTACTTCATCCGTCGCGGCGCGGAGGAGAAGACGCTCGACCGCGGCCTCCTGGCGCAGGCGATCGCGCTCGGCGTCGACGTCCGGTTCAACTCGCGGCTCAGCACCGCGGACGTCATCGCGACCGGACCAGCCGCCCCGGACGGCCTCGCGCGCGAGATGACGTGGAAGACGGGCGACCCGGAGCGGATCGACGTCTATTTCAACCATCACCTCGCGCCCGGCGGCTACTCGTATCTTTTCATCCTCGACGGGATCGCGACGTTCGGCTGCGCGATCGTCGCGGACTTCAAGAAGATCGACGACTACTTCGCGCACTCGCTCGCCGAGGCGCGGCGCATCGCGGGGGTGAGTGTGCCGGACGACGCGCGCACCGGCTATTCGTACATGAATTTCCACCTGAAGAGCCGCGCCACGTCGAACGGCTCGCGCTACGTCGGCGAGGCCGCCGGTTTTCAGGATTATCTCTTCGGCCTCGGCATCCGCTACGCGCTGACGAGCGGCTGGCTCGCCGCGCGGAGCATTCTGGAGGAGCGCGATTTCGACGAGCTGTGGCAGAACGAGCTCCGCTCGAAGCAGGAGACGAGCCTCGTGAATCGCTTCCTGTACGAGACCGGCGGCAATACCGGCCTGTCGATGTTCGTGCGGCAGGCGGCGCGCGCGAAGGACTTTCACCGCTACCTCAGCGGATGGCATCAGCGGCGGTGGTGGAAGTCGCTCCTCGCGCCGGTCGTGCGGCGCGTGTGGCGGCACGAGGGGCGCTGCATGCACAAGCCGGGTGAGCACTGGTGCCGCTCGCGCGACACGGAGATGAAGGTGCCGCCGCTCGGACCGGTGTCATGAAGCTCGACGACGCCTATAACTTCTGCCGCTCCGTCGCGCACAAACACGGCGCGAACTTTTCGGTCGGATTCCGCTTCCTGCCGAAGGCGAAGCGCCGCGCCGTTTACGCCGCGTACGCCTATTGCCGGTTCGCGGACGACATCGCGGACGATCCCGGCAGCGACATCGCGGAGCGGCTCGATGGCTGGCAGCGGGAGCTCGACGCGTGCTATGGCGGATCGCCGGAGCACCCGATCACGATCGCGCTGGCCGACTCGCTGAAGCAGTTCGCGATCCCGAAGAGCGCATTCGTGGCGCTGATCGACGGCTGCCGGCAGGACCTCGTGAAGACGCGTTACGAGACGTTCGAGGAGTTGCTCCACTACTGCGAGCTGGTCGCGGCGTCGATCTCCGATATCTCGCTCGCGATCTTCGGCTACCGGCAGGAGAGCGCCATCGATCATGGCCGGCATCTTTCGACGGCGCTGCAGCTCACCAACGTCACGCGCGACATCGGCGACGACCTCGCGCGCGACCGCGTGTACGTCCCGCAGGAGGAGCTGCGGCAGTTCGGGGTCAGCGAGCAGGACCTCTTCGCGTGGCGCGAGACTCCCGAGGTGCGGCGGCTGATCGATTTCCAGATCGACCGCGCCGAGAGCTACTTCCACGCCGCCGAGCCGCTGCTCGACGAGCTGGAGTTCGACGCCCGTTTTCCGGTGTTGTTGATGGGTGGTATCTACGCAACCGTGCTGTCGAAGCTGCGAAAGGATCCATTGGTGGTCATCCGGCGGCGGCTCTCGCTCTCGAAATGGCAGAAGATCGCCGTGGTCGGCACGCGTATGTTGCGTCCGCACTTTGTGTAACGCGGACGCGGGAAAATTCGTCTATCGAAACGTGAAACGTCTCTTCGCGATCGTCTTCGTCCTCACCGCGTTCGGCGCGCGGGCGCAGGAGATCGAGACGACCACGGTGGTCGTCCCGATCGTCGGCAACATTTCCGGGATCGGCGTCCGCTGGGTGACCTCGCTCGAGCTGCGGAACGACACCGGGACTCCCGTCGAGGTGTGGATGCTCCTGCCGACGACGGCCGAGGCGCAGGCGTTCAACCGGACGCTCGCGCCGAACGAGACGGTCGTCATGTCCGATGTGATCGCGCAGGCCTTCGGGACCACGACGGCGCTGTCCCCGCTGAAAGTCATCACGACCGGACGGCGCTCCGTGACGGTCCGAGCGAACGTCTATCCGGTGCGCGCCGACGGCCAGGTGCTCGCCGCCGAGCCGATCACCGTCGACTACGGACCGACGTTCTATCCGGTGCGCTACCTCCCCGGCCTCGCGTTCAGCGACGACTTCCGGACGAACGTCGGGCTCGTGAACCTCAGCGAAGACAAGAGCGCCACGTTCGTCCTCGCGCTGCAGCGCCTCCCGGGACGGAACGTCGCGGTCACGCGCATCACCCTGCCGCCGGAGAGCCTCACCCACACTTCGATCCAGACGTTGTTTCCGTTGATCACCAGCGGCAGCGACTTCACGATCGTCGTCGAGACTGCGAGTCCCGACACGTTCGTGTACGGTTCGGTGATCGATAACAACACCACCACCGCGCGCTTCATCCATGCGAACGTCGGCCTCCCGGTTGACGCCACACAGTAGTCGGCTATTCTGTTGGCCCGATGGACGAGCCCGAATACCTCATCTGTCTGCAGTGCGAGACGCCGACGTACCAGTTCGAGTTCGTGAACGGGAAGCTGTCGTCGATCGTCTGCAACGTCTGCGGCGCTGACGACCCGTCGGACTTCGTCACCGAAGCCGAGTTCGAAGAGCAGACCGGCGGATGAACCACCCCGTCGTCATCGGCATCGCCGGCGGCACCGGCTCGGGCAAGACGACGGTCGCGCGCGCCATCTACGACCGGGTCGGCAAAGACCGTATCGACTGGATCTCGCACGACTCGTACTACCGCAACTTCGACGGCTACACGCCGGAGCAGCGGCACCACATCAACTTCGACCATCCCGACTCGCTGGAGACCGAGCTCCTGGTGCGGCACCTCGACGTGCTCGCGAAGGGATCGTCGGTCGAGGTGCCGGTCTACGACTTCACGACCCACTCGCGGAAAGGTGATGAGTCGCAGCACGTGTCACCAAAACGCGTCCTGATCGTCGAAGGGATATTGATCCTGGCGGAGCCCGAGCTGCGGAAGCGCATCGACATCAAGCTCTTCGTCGACACACCGGCCGACATCCGGTTCGTCCGGCGGCTGATGCGCGACACCAAGACACGCGGGCGGACGCTGGAGTCGGTCGTGGAGCAGTACGTGACGACCGTGCGGCCGATGCATGAGGAATTCGTCGAGCCGTCGAAACGTCATGCGGATCTGATCATCCCCGAGGGTGGCGAGAACCAGGTCGCCCTCGACGCAATCATCTCCAGAGTGGAGCACCTTCTCACATCATGATCATTGCAGCCCTTCTCTTCGCAGCAACGACGGCGGTTCCGAGCGACGGCTGGAAAGCGACGCTCGACGACTACAAGACCAACCTCGCGGCGCATCACGTCGAGCAGACGTTCCTCGATGCCGCCAAGCTCGAGCAGGAGCTCCTGCCGATGCTCGACAAGCTCTCGCCGGAGGACTACGCGCTCCTGCAGGACACGACTGCCGGCGGGATGCAGCTCAGCCGGAAGGGCGTGATCTTCGCGCATCCCGATCCCGACTTCTTTCTGAAGATGGCGCAGGAGCACGGCGGGCGCGCGGACGTCAACTTCTTCGAGACGTTCCAGAAGTCGTTTCCGAACGGGCCGATGCCGTCCTGGGTGAAGCTGACGGCGAACGGCGGCGCGTGTGTCGACGCGCAAGGAAACGAGTACCCCTCGCGCCTCCGCGACTGGCAGATCTATCAGGCCCGTTTCCCTGGCAACTACCGAGAGTACGTCACGATGCTGCTGCGAGGGATGGAGGCCGATGGCTCCGATCCCTCGCGACAGTGCAAGTGACGGCTACTTCGTCTGCCACCACAGGAAGCCCAGGATCTCGGATTCGTTCCTAACTTGTTCCGAGACCGGCTCGCCGCCGGAGTGGCCGCCGGAGACGTGGTAGCGGATCAGGACCGGGTTCGCTGAGCCGGTTTCGTCCTGGAGCATCGCCGTCATCTTGCGCGCGTGCAGCGGCGCGACGCGCGTGTCGGCGTCGCCGGTCACGAACAGGACCGCCGGGTACTTCGCGCCCGGGACGACGTGCTCGTACGGCGAGTACGGGTAGATCCACTGAAAGTCTTTCGGATTGTCGGGATTGCCGTACTCCGCGACCCAGAAGCTCCCGACGAGGAACTTGTGGAAGCGGAGCATGTCGACGAGCGGATAGCTGCAGAGCACCGCGTGCATCAGGTCGGGGCGCTGCACCATCGTCGCCATCACGAGGAGACCGCCGTTGCTGCCGCCGGAGATGGCGAGATGCTGCGGCGAGGTGTACTTGTTCGCCACCAGCGCTTCCGCCGCGCCGATGAAGTCGTCGAACACATGTTGCTTCTGCTCGAGCATTCCGGCGCGGTGCCACGCCTCGCCGAACTCGCCGCCTCCGCGGAGGTTCGCGAGCGCGTAAACGCCGCCGTGCTCGGCCCAGATCACCGCACGCGCGGAGAAGGTGGGGAGCGAGCTGAGATTGAAGCCGCCGTAGCCCGTCAGATACGCGGGAGCGCTGCCGTCGCGCGGCGTCCCTTTCTTGTACATGACGAACATCGGCACCTTCGTGCCGTCCTTCGACGTGTACCAGACCTGCTCGGTGACGAAGTCGTCGGAGTTCACCGGCAAGTTGCGCCGGTGGAAGATGCTCCGCTCTTTCGTCTCGACGTTGTAGGCATAGATCGTCGGCGGCACCGCGAAGGAGCTGAAGGTGTAGAACGCCTGCGGCGAGTCCCACGAGCCGTTCACGCCGCTGGTCGTCCCGAGGGTGTCGAAGGCGATCTCGTCTGCCTTCCGCCCTTCGAGGTCGTATCCGACCACGCGCGGTTTCACGTTTTCGAGGTAGCGGACGTAGACGCGTCCACCGGCGAGGCTCATGCCGTCGATCGCCGCGTTCTTGTTCTCCGGAACGATCTCGCGCCAATGATCGCGGCCGGGGTCGGCGGCGCTCACCGTCATCACCCGCTCGTTCGGCGCATCCCAGTTCGTCTCGAGAACGAGATTGTCGCCGGCGAACTCGAAGTTGGTGCGCGCATTCAGGTCGTTGACGGCCGTCTTGAACGGCGAATCGGGGACGGCGAGGTCCTTCACGAAAATGTCGGTCTTCGTCCCCGCCGAGCCGTAGAACACCACCGCTCCGAGCCAGCGGCCGTTGTCGGACATCGCAATGGCGACGATCTTGTCGGGCGAATAACCGTCGCCGAAGAGCTTCTCCTCCGGACCGCCGTCGACGCTGCGGCGGAAGATGCGCGAGCCTTCCGGCAGCTCTTTCGAGTAGTAGACGGTGCGGTGATCGGGAGTGACTGAGACTCCGAAGTAGCGCGCCAGCGGCAGCGGCGTCCCGACTTCATGTCCGTCGTCCGCGTCGAGGAAGTGGACGGTGACTTCATCCGCTCCTCCCTCGCGAATGTTGTACGCGACGAGCTTGCCGTCGGCCGTCACGTCTTCGAATGCGACGTTGGTCGTGTGCTTCGGATTCAGCGGTGCCGGGTCGAGGAGAAGACGATCGGTCCCGTGGAGCCCTTCGCGCATGTAGAGTGAGAACACATCGGCGTCGGGAGCTCGGCGGACGAAGAAGATCCGTCCGTTTCGCATGACGGAGATCTCGACCTGATCGCTCTTCAGCAGTTGCTCGACGCGCGCGGAGAAGAGCGCTTTCTCGGGGCGATTGCCGAGGACTGTATCGGTGTAGGCGTTCTCGCGGTCGATCCAGGCGCGCGTCTCGGGGCTGTTCTGGTCCTCGAGCCAGCGGTACGGATCGGTGATCGTGACGCCGCCCATCGTCTCGGTGACCGGCTTTTTCTCGGTCGGAGGGGGCGGAGGGGAGAAACGCGCCGGGGCGGCTGTTTGCACCGCCGCCGCTACAGGTGGTGGAGGTGGGGTATTGGAGGCACAAGCGGAGACGAAAACGGCCAAGAGAGTTATTGCGATTCGACGCATCGGCTCAAAGCTCCTCGGTTCAGCAGGTTATGAGATGTCACCAAACTGCGGAATGCAATCCGCGCAACGCCGGGTTGAACAGTCGAAACGGCCACGGTCTGCGAACGGCAATTGACGGTCGCAACCGCCCGCGTAGAATAGTCGGGCCACGGTATTCAGCGATAGAGGCCCATGTAGAAGGGGGGGAAAGTCGGGATGCCTCTCGTTCACGTCAAAGAAGATGAGAGCTTCGAGAATGCGCTGCGCCGCTTCAAGCGGAAATGCGAGAAGTCGGGCATTCTCTCGGAGCTGAAGAAACGTCAGCACTACGAGAAGCCGAGCACCAAGCGGAAGCGGAAAGCAATCGCCGCTCGGAAGAAGGTTCTCCGCAAACTTGCAGAAGAGCGGAGAGCGGGGTACTGATTCTCGCGTTCGACACGATCACTGATTTTTGAACGGGACTCGCGGGTAACGCGAGTCCTTTTCTTTTGGGTTACTGGTGACTGGTCACTGGTCACTGGTGCTCGATGGCTTTTTCCAGTGACCAGTCACCAGTGACCAATGACCAGCGACCTCACTCCCCTCGAGCTCGACCGCGTTCTCACGCTGATCGCGCTCGAAGCGAAGACGGCTCCCGGCAAGGCCGCGCTCCTCGGCAGGCGTCCGCTCACGACGCTGCGTGCGTGTGAAGAGGCGCACGCCGATCTCACGGAGATGGTGCGGTTCTATCTGACCGAGGGGCTGCTGCCGCTCGCCGGCGTGGTCGACGTCGCGCCGCTCTTCGCGCGCGAGACGGTGCTGGAGCTCGAAGAGTCGTGGATGATCGTTCGCGCCGCGCGTGCGACGCACGCGATCCGCGAGTCGCTCCTCCGCATCGACGGCTACCCTCGCCTCGCCCGGCACGCGCAGGCGATCCCCGACCTCGGCGAGCTGATCTCGAAGACGAATAAGTACTTCACAAAAGACGGCAAGCTGCGCGAGGAGGCGTCGGCGGAGCTGCGCGCGATCCGCAACCGCGTCCATCAGAAGCGCACCGCGATCCAGAAGCTTCTGACGGACGTGATGAATCGAAGCGCCGACGCGATCCAGGAGCCGCTGATCGTCCTCCGCGGCGATCGCTATTGCATCCCGGTGCGCAGCGATCACCGTAACGCGGTCACCGGGATCCTGCACGAGCGCTCCGGCTCCGGCGCGTCGTTCTTCATCGAGCCAATGCAGGCGGTGGAGCTGAACAACGATCTGGCCGATCTCCTCATCCAGGAGCGGGAGGAGATCGCGCGGATCACGCGCTTCATCGCGGGGCTGCTGCTCGACAACAGCGCCGAGATCAAGCTCGCAATCGAAATCGCCTCGGAGCTCGATGCACTGCAGGCATGTGCGATCTTTCACCAAACGGCCGGCGCGTCGCGCCCGCTCTTCAGCGCGGACCGCGAGCTGCACATCATCGACGGACGCCATCCGCTGCTCGACGAGCGGCTCGCGTCAGCGCGCGCCGAGGCGTTCCACGAGGAGCCGGGAGAGCAGAAGGTCGTCCCGATGACGATCGATCTGACCGACAACGCGTGCGCGCTGGTCATCAGCGGACCGAACGCGGGCGGCAAGACGGTCGCTCTCAAGACCGCGGGGCTCCTGGTCGCGATGGCGATGAGCGGCCTCCCCGTCCCTGCCGCCGATGGAACGACGATTCCGATCGTCGACGCGCTGCACGTCCTCATCGGCGACGAACAGAACGTGCTGGAACACCTCTCGACCTTCTCGGCGTATCTCGTCCGCCTGAAGCGGATGCTGGAGCGCGTGACGAATCGCTCGCTCGTGCTCCTCGACGAGCTGGGGTCAGGCACCGATCCGGAGGAGGGGGCGGCGCTAGCAGCCGCGGTGATCGAGCACCTTCTCGAGAAGGGAGCGCTGCTGATCGCGACGACGCACCTCTCCGCGCTGAAGTCGTTCGCGGTGAACGACTCGAGGATCGTCAACGCGTCGATGGAGTTCGACTCCGCGACTGGAAAGCCGACGTACCGCCTCATCACCGGCATCCCCGGCCGCAGCCGCGCGATCGACGTGGCGCAGATGATCGGTCTCCCCTCCTCGATCATCAACGCCGCCCGCGGGCGTCTCGGCGACATGTACGGCGAGACCGACACGCTCCTCGCGCAACTGCAGCAGCGTATGAGCGACGTGCTGCGGCAGCAGGACGAGGCGGCGCGCGGCGTGCGCGAGCTGGAGAGCGAACGATCGGCGCTCGCCGAGACGCGCGCGCAGCTCGAGAAAGAGAAGTCACGCCTCGGCGCGAACTATCGCGAGGAGCTGGAGCGGCTCCGTGACGACGTGACGCGCCAGGTGTCGAACGAGATCAAGCACCTCCGCGAGCTCGACCGCAGCGAACGTGCGAACGTGAAGGCGGTCGAGGTGCTGAAGAACGTCGCGACGCCGCTGGAGCGCGCGATCGACTTCCTCCCCGCCGAGCAGCGCGAGGTGCACGCCGGCGACAAGGTCGAGCACCGGACGTTCAAGGTCCGCGGCGAGGTGGTGTCGATCGACGGCGGCAAGGCGGTGCTGAACGTCAACGGGCGGAAGATGACGGTGGATGTGAAGGATCTTGCGCCTGTGGCTGAAGCGCAGGGCGGAGAGCGCAGAGCGCAGAAGGTCGTTGCCACGCGTTCCGATGATGCTGTCGTCGTTTCCGCCGAACTGAATCTCATCGGGCAGCGCGTCGACGACGCGCTCGATGAGTCGGATAAGTTCCTCGACCGCGCGCTGCTGGAAGGCAAGCACGCGGTCCGCATCATCCACGGCTTCGGCACGGGACGGCTTCGTCAGGCCATCAGGGAGCATCTGCGCAAACATCCGGCCGTGAAGTCGTGGCGTCCCGGAGGAGAGAATGAGGGAGGCGACGGCGCGACCGTCGCGGTGTTGGACGCGTAATGGCCCTCGTCGACCTGAACGACCAAATCATCTCGCAGGTGCGGCAGGCGGCTGACATCGTTGAATTCGTCAACCAGGTCACGCCGCTCAAGCTCGCGGGGAAGAGTTACAAGGGCCTCTGTCCCTTCCACCGCGAGAAGACACCGTCGTTCCACGTCGACCGCGGGAAAGGGCTCTTCTACTGCTTCGGCTGCGGCGCCGGCGGCGACGTCTTCAAGTTCCTGGCGCTGACTGAACGCTTCACCTTCCCTGAGGCGGTGGAACACGTCGCGGCGCGCGTCGGGATCGAGCTGCCGAAGCGCCGGAAGGCGTCGCAGCGCGAGAGCGACAAGGACGACCTGCTCGAGCTGCTCGACGAAGCATCGGAAGCGTTCCACCAGGCGCTGCTCCACTTCGACGACAACCCGGCGCAGCGCTACCTGCGGAAGCGCGGCGTCGCGGAGGAGATCGTCAAGAAGTACGGGTTCGGCTATGCGCCCGATTCCTGGGACTACCTCCTCCGCCGGCTCGGCCAGAAACATGGCGAGCAGAAGCTCGAAAAGGCGGGGCTGATCACCGCGCGGAAGGAGAAGACGGGGTACTACGACCGCTTCCGGAACCGGCTGATCATCCCGATCCACTCAGAGACAGGGGCGCTGGTCGGGTTCGGCGGCCGGTCGCTCGACAACAGCGAGCCGAAGTACCTCAACTCGCCGGAGTCGGAGGTCTTCAACAAATCACGGCTTCTCTACAACCTGCATCGCTCGAAAGACGCGATGCGGCGCGTCGACCGGGCCATCCTCGTCGAGGGTTACTTCGACGCCATCGCGATCGACCATGCCGGGGTGCCGGGGGTGGTCGCGTCGATGGGGACGTCGCTGACGAGCGGCCAGGCGTCGCTGCTGCGGCGGTTCACGCGGCGGGTCGTGATCGCGTACGACGGCGACGATGCCGGCCGGAATGCGACCCTCCGCGCCGCCCCGATCCTCCTCGCCGCGGGGCTCGATATCTACGCCCTGGATCTCGGCGGCGAGAAGGATCCCGACTCGCTGATTCAGAAACAGGGAGCGGATAAGTTCCTGGAGGTCCTCAGCAACGCCAGCGACATCTTCACCTTCGCCCTGAATCAATGGGGAGGCGACGTGGCGGGGCTCAACGGGCGGGAGAAGGCCGACCGCGTCGAGCTGTTCGTCCCCCTCCTCTCCTCCGTGAACGACCCGGTGGTCCGGAACGACGCCGCCCAGCGGATCGCCGACGCCTTCCGGCTCGAATTCGAGACCGTCTGGTCGCGGGTCCGGGGAAAGGCACAGACGGGGCTTGTAGAACGGCATGTGACCGGGCGTGAGTCGTCGGCGGACAAAACCGTCCTGATCGCGGCGATTCAGGGGAAATTGCCGCAGGAGCGGCTGGCGTGGCTGCGGGAGGACTTCTTCAACGACCCGGCCTGCAAAACGCTCTTTTCTATCATGAAAAATGATCTTGTTTCCGGCTCCCCTATTGATTTCACGGAAATCGCGACCGAGATTAGGGGCGAAGCCGAGCTGACGCTCCTCTCGGAGCTGACCCTCAGCGAAGAGGTGGACGAGGAGGGGCTGCGACGAATCGACGAGAATCTCAAACCCCTCGAACGCAAGTACCTCGCCGGCAGGAAGCGCGAGATACAGGCGGAGCTCCTCGAAGCCATTGCCCGCAACGACACCGCCCGAATCGACGAGCTCGATGCCGAGAAGCTCAAATTGTCCCGTATGTCAAGCGCGCTGAAATAATTATCGTCCACGACCGATTACGTGAATGTCCTGGCAGACGGACAGTTTCCATGTTCGTGTGCTGGCGTTCGAACCGTCGTGCTGCCGTGGAAAGAGGAGCAAATAACCAATGACATCCCGCCTGCGCACTTCGAACCTCGAACAGGAATCCAATTTTGACGAGGGGGTCCCCGACTTGGCGGTTGAAGAGAAGTACGCGGAAGTGAAAACGCTCATCGCGATCGGCAAGGAAAAAGGATTTCTGCTTTACGACGAGATTTACGAAGTGCTCCCCGAGGAGATCACCAGTCTCCCGGAGGAACTGGACGAGATCTACATCCGTTTTGCTGACCTCGGCATCGACGTCGTCGAAGACGCCGAAAAGCCGCTCCAGCCCACCACCAAGGGCATCGTCACCATCGACGGGACGATCGAAGAGAAGGAGATGGACCAGCGCGAGGAGGTCCAGCAGGACATCATCGCGGCGTCCAGCGGCATCGTCGACAAGACGAACGACCCCGTCCGCATGTACCTGCGCGAGATGGGAACGGTCAAGCTCCTCGACCGGCAGGGCGAAGTCGACATCGCCAAGCGCATCGAGAAGGGCGAGCGCCGCGTCTTCAAGGCCCTCTCCGCGAACCGCATCATTCGCGAAGAGATCCTGAAGATCTACGAGGCGGCGAAGAAGGACCAGCGCGTCATCAAGGAGACCATCGATCTCGCCATGCCGGAAGACGACGGCACGATCATGGTCGCCGACGAGAACGGCGAGGTGAAGCTCCCCGCCGCGGCAGTCAACAAGATCAACGAGATCCTCCAGATCTTCGAGAAGATCGTGAAGCTCGACAAGAAGATCAAGGACAACGTCGCGAAGCTCGCCGATGCGAAGAAGCTCACGCAGAAGCAGATCCAGATGACGCAGCGCACGATCGAGAAGCTCGAGCTCGACCTCGCGACCGAGCTGCGGCAGATCGACTTCACGCCGGCCACGCGCAACCGGATGATCAACAAGCTGAAGGACATCGACACCGAGCTCGCACGGGAGGCGTCGCAGATCAGGAAGGACGAGGCCGCCCTCAAGCGCGAGAAGGACAAGGCGCGCAAGGACTTCTACCGCCGCCGTCTCACGAAGTATCAGGAGAAGCTGGCGGAGGTCGAGACGTTCTACGGCACGTCGCACACGGAGCTGCGGACGACCATCCGCGAGATCCGCGCCGGTGAAGAGGAAGCGGATCAGGCGAAGCAGGAGCTGATCGTCGCGAACCTCCGCCTCGTGGTCTCGATCGCGAAGAAGTACACGAACCGCGGGCTGCAGTTCCTCGACCTCATTCAGGAAGGCAACATCGGCCTGATGAAGGCGGT
>JACZCU010020153.1_pt1 | contig 15106 bp, 15 predicted proteins | sample 8641851 | NCBI WGS metagenome assembly JACZCU01 (sample SAMN15324605, study PRJNA640507) | soil metagenome | isolation source: monocropping sugarcane control | place: China: Luxin town, Laibin City, Guangxi Province | collected 2019-07-25 | depth 10cm m | reverse complement strand
CGGCTTAGCCGTGCCTATCATCACAAAAAGGGATGGAGTACGCCGGGTCAAGGCGCCTGCCAGGCGCCTTGGCACGGCGTACTCCATCCGAAAGAACTTTCCTCTTAAAAGAGGATTGAATCCCTCTTTTCATGCTTGGTGGTGCCTCACAGAGGCATGTGGTTTTTTCTAAAAATCGTACAGGATAACTCATATATTGTGCGAGTGGGCACAATTCACTCTAAAGAATGAGCACAAAATCACTCAAAGAGGCGATGTGTCACGAAACGGTTTTCTCGTATATTTGTTACTGGCAGTTGGCATTCGTATCCACAGCAGGCTCTACTGGATACGAATGTAGCGCCAATAATTGTTAGTATCTAGTTAAGTGGCAAGGAGTTCGATTTATGAGTCAACTTTTCGTTCTGAAGTTCGCTGACGAGGCGACCCCTCAACAGGTCGTAGGTACGTTGAAGAGTTTGCAGGATCAGCATCTTATCAAGGTTGAGGATGCAGCCATTGTCACACGACAACCAGATGGCAAGGTAAAGGTTAAGCAGTCTCGCGACCTGGTTGGGGAAGGCGCGTTGGGAGGCGCTTTCTGGGGCATGCTTATAGGATTGTTGTTCTTCATGCCTTTCCTGGGTGCAGCTATTGGTGCCGGCGCAGGAGCACTGGCAGGGAAATTCAGCGATATTGGGATCGATGACAACTTTATTAAGCAGGTGGGAAGCTCAATTCACCCAGGTGAATCCGCGCTGTTCCTGCTAGTACGCGACGCAGTAGCTGATAAGGTCATACCACAACTTCGACAATACAAATTCGAGGTGATACAGACCTCTCTTTCAAATGAGGACGAGGCCAAATTGCGCGAAATGTTAGGCGTGACCCAGTAACAGTAAAGGTAGCCTGCGACGCTTCGCAAATCTTTGTGATGGCGATAGGCTGTGCAGCTGCAAGCTGCACAGCCTATCGCCATTTGTTTCTCCACCGCCAGGGCTTGACATTTTTTAAAATATGAATTAGTATTCATTTATGAATGATAATTCAGTAACAAATAATGATGATAGCTCGCGCAGGGTCTCGCGTAGGAAAGCTCGCACAAGGGCCGACCTTCTGGCGGCTGCTCGCCAGGTATTTGCTGCGCGCGGATATCACGAGGCAAGTATTGCTGAGATCACCCAGACAGCGGATGTTGGCGTAGGCACCTTTTACCTGCATTTTCGGGACAAAGACGAGATATTTACAACCCTGATTGAGGAGGGGCTGCGTGACATACGCGAGCAGGTGACGGCCGCGGCTTTGCAGCAACCCTATGAGCAGATGTTACCAGCGGTTGTGCGTTTAACTTTCCGCTATGCCTATGCCGAGCGTGATCTCTTCCGTATTGCCCTGACAGGGGGAGGACAACTCGCGCGCAAGTTTCGAGCGCAGGCTCCACTAGTCGAGGGATTTACGCAGATTCTTGAAGCGGCCCATGAGCAGGGCCTGCTGGCGGGATATGATACTGCTTTGCTGGCACGCTTTATCACAGGTATAGTCACCCAGGGCATTGTATGGTGGTTTGAGCATGACGAACCGGGACCAGATGAGATGACAGAGCAGGTCATGCAACTGCTACGTCGGGGCTTACCGGCAGATTTCCTTGTTGAAGAAAAAGAAACATCTTAGCGAGAAAAGTGTATTCAATAGCGGCCATCGTAGATAGTTTTGTCATTATGCAAGAAAGGGATGAATGTGATCATGAAGCATGCATCACAGCTTCCACCAGGTCCAAGGGGGCTGCCCATTGTTGGCAATGCACTCCAGTTTCAGCGCGACCCACTACGCTTCTTCCGTGAGATGCAGCAAAAATATGGACGTATGGCCACCGTCAATTTTGGCAAAGAACCAATCATCCTGTGTTTCCGCCCGGAACATATTCGTTATATTCTCGTTGAGCACCCACGTGACTTTATAAGGCCAGCTCGTGGCGGCTTCAACTTGCGCTTCCTGCTTGGCGATGGTCTCCTCACGACAGATGGAGATTTTCACCGCCAGCAACGGCGGCTCGTACAGCCAGCGTTTCATAAACAGCGCGTAGAGAGCTACGCAGGTACGATGGTGCAACTGACCCAGGAAATGCTGGATGAGTGGAGCCCTGGCAGCGAGATCAATATCGCCCAGGCGATGCAATTCCTCACGCTGCGCATCATTGCCAAAGCGCTCTTCAATATCGACTCACGCGCTCAAGTCGCCGCGTTGGGTGAGGCATTCACCAAAATGATCGAGGGTTCCAGGCGGCGCGTGGGCGTACTGGGGAGAGTACAATTGAACCTGCCATTTACCAACTATGGCAAGGTTATAGCAAGTAAACACACGCTGGACACCTTTGTGTATGACTTGATCGCCCGGCGCCACACAGAAGGACAGGATAAGGGTGATGTGCTCTCGATGTTGTTGAAAGCGCAGGATGAAGGCGTCACGATGACCGACAAGCAGATACACGACCAGGTGCTCACCTTCGTCGCGGCTGGTCACGAGACCGCTCAGAACACACTGAGTTGGACTTTCTACCTGCTCTCACAACATCCAGAGATACGCGAGAAGCTGCTTGCCGAACTTCACACCGTCCTTGGTGGACGCGCACCCACGGTAGATGATCTTGCTCGCCTACCCTACCTGGAGTGGGTTATGAACGAGTCCTGGCGCATGCTTCCGCCTGCCTGGACGCAGGGCCGTCGCGCCGTCAAAGACTTTGAACTGGATGGCTACCACTTTCCCGCGGGTACCGTTTTCATGACCAGCCAGTGGGTACTACACCATCTACCCGATATCTGGGGAGATCCAGAGGTCTTTCGTCCTGAACGTTGGGATCCTGTTCATGGACAGAAAGTCCCTCAGGGAGCATACTTCCCCTTCGGTGCCGGGCCGCACATCTGTATCGGCATGCCCTTTGCCCAGATGGAAACGCGTTTGCTGCTTGCTACCATCCTGCAGCGCTACTCGCCACGCCTTGTACCAGGTTTTCCTGTTGTGCTCCAGCCCAAGGTCACCTTGCGGCCCAGGTATGGCATGAAAATGATTTTGGAGCCTACAGTACCAAAAACTGATGACAAATATGACAAGCACATCCATAATCAGCTTGTTTAGACGGCAATCCGTCTGGGCACAACTGCTGGTGCCTCTATCCCCTGCCCGAAGGAGTTGGGGAATGCCTTGCGGAGTATGTTGTAACTCCCGTTAATATCGGCATTGATACGCCTGCCATCTAATGCACGATATAACCCACGTTTCTCGCGTTTTCCGCTGAAGCGCGGTTTTTCTTTCCGCGTCTTGTCGTAGGTCGGGATCGGGTCACGGTCAAGGAAACTGGCTTTGCTCGTGTAGCTTTCCTCGGTGATGACCACAACAATTCCGACCAGCTTCGCCTTGTAGGTCAGCATTTCAACAAACCGGGCGTGCGGAAGCTGCACAAACTGCTGGTTATTTTTCCGCCCCATTTCGACCTCTTGTTTCCAGAGGGGATTCTTCCCGACCACCAGAGTTCCAATGCCTTCTACGACCAATCGATCAATGATGCGACGGCTTGCCGTGTGCAGATATGCGGTGATCCGGCGGGTACGCTTCGTCGTAATCCGATCAAGTTGGCGGGAGGTGAAACGATTGGCTTTGGCGAGAGGGACTTGCTTGACGACTGGCTCAACGACGAGGCCGCCGTATACTTTTACGACGATGCTCCCCATGTGGAGGTGACATTCTGGCGTTCTTTTGAGGATATCATTTATGTCTATCTGCCAACGATGGAGTATATGCTCGCCACGAAAATTGCGGCCTATCGCCCGAAAGATGCAGATGATATTCAACTCCTTATTCGAGATCTGAACATACGCACACGGGAACTGGCAAAGGCGATCGTTGATAAATTTCTGCTGCCCGCTGCCCAGGAGTTTTGGGAGGTTGAGGAGAAACTTGATATATTGTTTCCCTAAAGAGTCAGATCCCACTGTGTACAGCCGAAAGTGACTCAGGACGAGTCACCTTTTTCTTGTCTAGTGTTCTCGTTTTTTGCATGGTATAATGGGGCTGAAGGGAGGAACAGGCCGTATGGTAACCCATGAAGAGCAAGTAACAACGCTTGCACCCACTGATACAGAGAGGACATCTCGTGTCCGTCTTCAGACATTCAGACGTTCCTTTGAGGAAATTTACGCTGGGGGAGCTCCCTGGATACCTCTAGGCAAATTTATGCACCAATTTTTTGGATGCTTTTCGCACCTTCGTCCCGAATTGGTGGGGGAGTCCATAGAGGTGCCAGAGAATTGCTCTCCTGAACAGTTTCAATGGGCTGTTTTTTGTGCTGCATCAGTGGAATATCTGTGCAAAAAGTACGATATCCCCTGTCCAGAGTGGGCGCTGAACCCCCGGTACTCTTTAGAAGATCCCTGGTATTATGCCCTTGGCGCTGACCTCCCACGAGTGCAGGAAAAACTGCGTCAGGCCACGCCAGAGCCATTTACAAAACGCAACATCTTCTGTGGTAACCGCGTTTTCAATAATAAATACGAGTATGAGGGACGTCAAGGACGCCGCAAACCAGCGTAGCTTCCTTCCTCGCTCCGTTGTTTTTTCTGCCAAATCGTAGCCCTCACGAAGAAGCTTCTAACTGTTTGACGATGGCCTCGGTCTTGCGTTTAGCACGCCGTTGGCCGGAGAGACGGGCAGCGAACCTATAAATAATGCTGACGAGATCAGCCAACAAATCCTCTCGATCGTTCTCTGCCACATTGACCACTTCAATGTGGCGTCCGGCAAGCTCTAGAAGCGTCTCGATGGAGCGAAAGCCAAAACGGGTCAACCGATCTTTGTGCTCGACGACGATCCAGATCACGGTCGGATCTTTGAGCAGAGCCAGCAGTTTGGGGCGGCTATCATTGACGTTAGTTTTCTACTCTTGACAGCCTCTTCTTACGTAGATATACTTCTAATTAGATTTACATCTACTAAGGAGAGATTGATGCACCGACCGAAAATTCCCCCTACGCAAGAGATCATCGATACCGCTGAGAGAGTGCTTGCAGAGACGTTTGGTGGGGCAGTGCGTGTAGACGAGGGAGAAGATCTGCAGGGTGGCATGCGCGCACTGGTGTATCGCTTCAAGATCCTGGATGGCCCTGGTTCCGCACCGGCAAGTGTGATTGTGAAGCAGGTAAAATCTACGGAGAAGGAGAGATATGAGCCGGATCGAGCAACCATGCCGTTATGGTCATTTTTTAACGAATGGGCCAGTTTGCAGTTTTTAGGTGAGTTGCCCGCTGGGGAGACGTTTGGACCGCGTTTTTATGGTGGGAAGCGGAATGAGGGACTGATTGTCATGGAGGACCTGGGACAGGGCGCACGCCTGGATCACATACTCATGGGCAGCGATGCCACTGCGGCGACTTCCGCGCTCAGAGAGTTTGCCGCGCTACACGGTCGTCTCCATGCTTCCACCATCGGCCGGCAGGATGAGTTCCAGCGCTTGCGCGCGTCTCTTGGGCCCCCTGATATGGAAGATGGGCACTATACCTATGAATGGCTCGCACCAACTTTTTACCAGACGGCTGAGCAGTTAGGGATCACGCCTGAACGCGGTGTTGAGGACGAATTGGCGGCGCTCAAAGCAGCGTTGTTAAATCCAGGGCCTTTTCTGACCTTTATCCAGGAGGATTCATGTCCTGATAACTGCCTCTTCATTGACTTCAGATTGCGACTGCTGGACTTTGAAGGTGGTAGATTCGACCACGCGCTAAAGGGAGGAGTTTATGGCAAAATGCTCTTTCCCACGTGCTGGTATGCCTATAGAATTCCTGAGCGCGTCGAGCAAGATATAGAGAAGGCCTATCGCGCTGAACTGGCGAAGGGCTGTCCAGCGGCCCTGAACGATGCGCTGTACTATTCCGCCGTAGCTGAGGCATGTGTGTATTGGATGATCCAATGGTATCAGATGGTACCCTTGCCAGTCATCTTAGAAAAGGACCGGCACATCGTAGCTGCCACTGATCGACAGCGCTATCTCCAGCGCTCTGACATCGTTATGAAAACAACCGAGGCAGCAGGGCATATGCAGGCGCTGGGCGCAACAATACGCGCCATGACCAGGAAGATGCACACGCTCTGGCCAGATGTGGAAGAGATGCCCTATTATCCAGCCTTTAGATGACATTGGATGGCGAAAGTTTAGTAGTGGCAGAGCTTGCCTCTGCCATTTCCCCGAGTAAGGATGGCAAGACGTATTATCTTGCCTGAATCCTTACCGCCACCTTCTGCTTTGGGGTCTCTGCAGCGGGAGATCCCAGCGAGCGAATAGCCTCGATCGTCTCCTGGGCATTTCTGACAAACTCGGCGCGCACACTCAGACGTGCTTTGAAGTCCTCTACCGCTACATCATCGAGAAAGCGCACACCCTCGTTATCCAGCATCACACGAGGCAAGAGCACGAGATCGCCCAGGTTGCCGTTCTCTTGCAATGCCTCCAGAACATCCTGGCCACACAAGAGACCAGCAACGGTCACTTCGGCTCCAAAGAACTTGTTGACAACGGGCAGTACCTGCACTTCCAGGTGCTCGGTCTGGCGAATATCTTGCGCGAATTGTTCAATGACAGGCTGCGCCATCGTACTGGTAACCAGCGTCACCCGTTGCGGCTGTGGCATAGCTGCCGGAAGCCTGCGCTTGCTGCGCTGCCATTGATCTATCAGGAAGCGCGTCATACCCACACCATTCTCGATCTGCGCATAGGTGCCATAGTGCTCAGCGGGAGGAAACTCACGACCGGTGATGTAGTACCACTCGTCTGAGAGATACACAAAGGGACCAGCTTCGGGGCGCTCTGCTTCAAAGCGGCGCTGGTGAGCCTCGACCTGGTCAATGATGGCCTCGGCCTCCTCGCGCGTATAGTGGCGCAGGGGCGGCAGGTCGCCCGTCTTCAGCATATTGTTGTACTTGGTCAAACCTACTGGCACGGCGGAGATAGATTCAACGATAGGTCGCAATTCCGCCAGGTCGCGAATACTGCGATCGAGCTGTGCGCCATCGTTAATGGTTGGACAGAGCACAAGCTGAGTATGGCAACTGATATGCATTTCGCCCAGGCGTTTGATGTGGTCGATGATATCGCCCGCGCGTGGCCCATCGACCATCTTGCGGCGTAATTCAGGATCGGTCGCGTGTACAGAGACATACAGCGGTGTCAGTTTCTGCTCGTCGAGCCGTTGCCAGTCAAGCTCTTTGAGGTTGGTCAGCGTAATAAAGTTGCCAAAGAGAAATGAGTAGCGGTAGTCATCATCTTTGATATAGAGCGAGGAGCGCATACCATGTGCCAGCCCAGGCTGAGGCGCAAAACGTTCCGGCAGGCCCTTGATAAAACAGAAGACACACTTATTAGCGCACTGGCGAATAAAAGGAGCCGGCTCTTCACCAAAAAGCACGCCTAGATTTTCATCAATGTTCTTGGTAATACTGACTTCGTGCTGGTTGAGCTGGCGCTCAAAACCAACTGTCAAATCCTCATCGGCCACATAGAATCGATAATCTACCAGGTCGCGAACCATATGACCATTTATCGTGCGAATAAGATCTCCGGGCTGCAAACCCGCGCGGTCCGCGGGACTTTCAGGTACTACCTCACGCACCCATCCATACATTTTAGGCATTAGTTAAATCCTTAAAAGAAAAAAGACACCAGTTATGTCCCTTATAATTGCATATAGTAATCCAGTTGGTAACTCTTCAGGCTTCCTCGCCACCTGCGGTAGCTCGCTTTTTGGAGGATGTGGATTGTGCAGCCGCAGGCTGCACAATCCACATCCTCCAAAAATACTTGCGAAGCGCCGTAGGCGCTGAGGAGTCAAGCAAAGAAGAGACCTGAATAGTAATTTCAATTGATTATAACCGCCATAAAGGGGTACGTCAAATTTGGGGACGATTAGAGGGCATACAGTTAGTTGACTTTCAGCGCGACAATCATTATACTCTGCCATAGATAATGAAACGATATTTCTCGAAGAGGATTTAATGCAATTACCTGTTCTCACTGCATCCGCGCAGTAGACAGCTAATAAACTACTCACTCAACGGCGAACTACCAGTAGAAGCTGTATTGGGGCTTGCTTTTTTCTCGACAAGCTCTTGTTTACTTGTGTGTTTACTTCACTTGAGTGGGACATAATGCACAAATAGCGAGTAGTTTCCTGGGAAAGGCCCTTAGCGCCTATCCTATTTTTCCTATACCTTTATAAGCGGTCTACCTGCGCCCCCACTAACAAACTTTTACTATCAACTTGAGATGCTTGATAAGCTTTCGGGTGGAATATGTCCGATACCCCGAAATGCTCTCATAGTTAATACTCCTTTGTCGGCTCGTCTTTCTCGGCGTATCGCCGCCTGACGGCAGCTCACAACACATCCCAAATAGAAGCCGTGCCGCAGGTGGCGAGCCCAAACGAACAGAGTATTATTAAGAAAGGCCAGTATACCTATGAACGATATTCTGCAAGACCTCTCTCCCAGCTGTACTGCGTTGGCGCTTGATGCTAATAAAATCGCGTTTGGCACTCTCCTGAGCACGCTCCCTCATGCGGCATTCTACGACGACCCCGACCTTCTCTGGTTCGAGACGGGTGTACCTGACGAACTCTTCAATGGTATCCTCCAGACGCACCTGGAACCTCAGGCGCTCCCGTCCGCTATTGAGCGGGTGCTTGCCCATTTTCGGCAGCGGAACCTCCCGTTTCACTGGCACGTGGGGCCCTCCTCTCAACCCATGCACTTTGGAGACCTCCTCCAAGCGCGTGGTATCAGCCATGTGGAAGATGAGCCAGGAATGGCGGGGGATTTACTTGCGCTCAACGAAGATCTCCCTGTCGCATCCAACCTCATCATCCAGCCGGTAATGACTGATGAGCTGTTACACCAATGGACGCTTGCCTGGGGTTGTGGTGCTCCTGAAGAAGTCATTCGTCACTGGTTCACAGTGTATTCTGGCTTACCTTTTGGACCACAAAGTTCCTTACGCCTGTATCTTGGTACCATCGATGGAAAACCGGTCGCTACGGTTGAATTGTTCCTTGAGGCTGGGGTAGCTGCCATTAATCATGTTGTCACCGTGCATCAGTTCCGCCGGCAAGGCATTGGTGCAATGATGACGCTCATGGCGGCGCGCGAAGCTCGTGCTGCCGGTTACCGCATTGGAGTCCTCACTGCTTCGCCATTGGGGATTAACATTTATCGTAGTCTGGGCTTCAAGGAATGTTGTCTGGTCAGCACCTATGAGTGGAGTCCTACAAGCAGCCAGCAAGACCAGACTTCGTTTTAATGGAGAAGGAGAAACAGCACATGGATATTGATACATATACGACGCTGATTGAACGCAATTTTCCGCAGGTGACGGTTCAGACCGTGCTGCCAATTACACGCGGCTGGGATAGTTTTGTGCTAGAAGTCAACGGCGAATTGATCTTCCGCTTTCCTATGCGAGAAGATGTTGTGGCATATCTCCAGAAGGAAACACGTCTGCTGCCAATCCTGGAACCGGCTCTTTCAACGCCCATTCCTCATTTCGAGTATTTTGGACGTGGCGATGCCAACTACCCCTATATGTTCGTGGGCTATCACAAACTGGACGGCCTTGCATTGGATAACGAGAACATTACCTCTGAACAGCTCGCGGCCCTTGAACCGGCTCTAGCTACCTTTCTTAGCCAGTTGCACAGCTTTCCCGTCGCACAGGCAGTTCAGGCAGGTGTACAGGATCATACGCCTGAGCAGTGGCGAGAGCTCTACCGGGAGCGCTATGTAGATTTACAGCAGCGCGTCTTTCCACTGCTGGGTGCAGAGTTATGCGCGAAAGCGGAGCAGGTATGGGAGAATTTTCTGGAGAACAGGACCATCTTCACCTTTCAGCCCAGGTTAATCCACTGTGATCTTGGCTGTGAACACATCTTCTGTAACCCGGAACGAGGCATCTTAACAGGTGTGATCGATTGGGGCGACGTATCGATTGGTGATCCCGCACTCGATTTCGTGGGGCTCCATAGCCGACACAGCAGAGATTTCACAGAGCGAGTTATGGCGCACTACCAGGGCATGATAGATGCCGCGTTCTGGCAGCGCATGAATTTTTACCTCCGCTATGGCCCCTTCTCAAAACTGCTCTATGGGGCATATAGTGGCAGTGAGAGAATCATTGCACAGGGAATAGAGGAGCTACGCACGATGTCTCTTTATTGAGTCATTCTAAATGATGATATTGCTGGCGAACCCTCCTCACCGTTGCGAGACTCGTTTTTCCCTTTTGTGGTGCTGGCTGGTTGAGCGGCCTGGGCCGCTTAACCAGCCAGCACCACAAAAAATCATGCGAGGCGCCGCAGGCGACGAGGAGTCAAGCAAAACAAAATTTTGCCGGCCTGTAATTATCAGGTGATCAATGAGCCAGGGACGTGGATTTTTGGGAACCCTGCTTTTCTTGTTCCACAGATGTTGACAGGAGAGAATTGAGAGCTTCTTCTGAAACCGTCTTCCCGGTTTGGGGATCAAAGACAACATCGTCACGGGAGCAATAGCGCAAGCGGCCCCAATTCTCAACCGCACGGTCCCATTCAGAATAGTGTCGCCGGGCCTCATTATCACCTTGCACCACCTTGGTAAAAGCAACATAGGACAGCACGAGAGCGGCAACGATACAGATAAGAGTCACGAGAACAAGCAGTAGTTCAGCGATCGAGAAAGCCTGACCGAAGCTCTCCGAGCCAACAAATATGATGATAGCGAACACACAGAGCGCAACGATCCCCATACTGAACATCATATATTTCAGCATAGAGACAGTTTTTGTAGGCATAGGGGGTGGAGCGAAACGAATTATCCCTTCATCATAGGCAGTTTGCAGCTTCTTTACAGCATCTGCCTTGTGACATATTGGGCAGAGTGGTTTTTTAATAGCATCAGCGGGTACCATGTATGACCTCCAGTTGTTGATCGAGTGTATAGCGAACAACAAATTATTTTTATTATGAAAAGCATATCACGTTGTAACAAGTTAGACAATGGCACGATGCATATAACGCCGTTTCCGTGGCTCATGTCTCTTTTGCCGGCGTGACAGCGCTTCTTTAACAGGCTGAACATCTATGCCGTGTATGATCTGGTTTTCCTATGTACTCTCATCGATATGACGAAGCAGAGCCTCTAATATACATACGTTTGGGACTTTCGCTGAGGGTACGGCGATGGTCTCATATTCATTCATAAGAACACAAGCACATAATTTGACACATGCTGCCGCTCTCGTTACACTATGGGAGATACAAGAGGAGCAGTAGAGAGGAATAACATGGCAGCATCTATTACCGTTGTTGGACTTGGCCCGGGCCAATGGAGCGATCTTACATTGCAGGCTCAGACAGTACTGGCGGAGGCCGGGGCAGGCATGCAGACCGTCTATTTTCGCACGCTCATTCATCCCACAGTTGCACCACTCAAAGCCGCGATGCCCAGGCTGAATATTGTGTCGTTTGATCACCTGTATGATGAATCAAGCGATTGGGATACATTGTACCAGCAGATTTCCGAGAAAATTTGCACATTAGCGGCCCAACATCCCGTCATTTATGTTGTTCCCGGGCATCCGCTGATTGGCGAGACATCGGTACAGCGTATCCTTGCCCTGGCGCGTGAGCGTGGACTAAGTACCAGTATCATGGCGGGCCTTTCATTTCTGGAACCAGTTTGTACAGCCCTGGAACTTGATCCATTGGAGGCGGGTACGCAAATTATTGATGCAACGGCCCTTGCCGCCCTCGGAAGCGAAGAGGTAGCCGGGAAAGTTATTCCAACGCAGCCGCTGCTTGTCGCGCAGGTCTACAATCGTCGCATCGCCAGTGCGGTCAAGCTGGCCTTAAGTGAACTATACCCTGACGAATGGAACGTCAAGCTGGTACGGGCAGCGGGAGGAGCCAGCGACGGCTCGGAGGATAATGCTGAAGCCATTCTGAACATACCCCTTTATGAACTTGATCGCAATAGCTTTGCCAATCACCTCAGCACACTATATGTGCCACCGCTCGATGAGTTGACGGCATTGCGCTTACCCGAAACGCTGCGCTACATCACCATGCGCCTGCGCCGTGAACCCGATGGCTGCCCATGGGATCGCAAGCAGACTCACACGACCTTAACACGCTATGTCATTGAGGAAACCTACGAAGTCGTAGAGGCTTTGGAAGAGAACGACATGGAGAAGCTGGCCGAGGAACTAGGTGACCTGCTTCTACAGGTCTACCTGCACTCTGAAATTGCGCGCCAGGAGGGCGACTTCGCCATTGGCGATGTTTTTGAACATGTCAACGCCAAGTTGATACGTCGTCACCCCCATGTTTTCGGCGATGTGAATGTGAGTGAGGCAGAGCAGGTACTGGTCAATTGGGAAGCTATCAAGCAACAGGAACGCATCACCGCGGGCAAAGACGTGGAGGCTGAAAGTGTGCTTGACCGCGTTCCCCTGGCTTCACCCGCCCTGGTCGTCTCTCAGGAATATCAGAAGCGAGCCGCCAAAACAGGCTTTGAATTTGACACCTTGCAGGATATCTTCGCAAAACTGGCCGAGGAATTGCAGGAGCTGCAGGAAGCAAGCACACTGGAACACCAGCGTGAGGAGATGGGTGATGTCCTCTTTATCGTGGCAAAGATTGCCCGCTGGCTGCATATTGACGCGGAAGAGGCCCTACGCCATGCCAACCGTAAGTTCCGCCAGCGCTTCCAGGCCATGGAAGAGCTCATTCGCCAGGAAGGGAGTCCCTTCTCCTCCTACAGTAAGGAGGAGTGGATTGCGTTGTGGGACAAGGTGAAAGCAGAAGCATGACTCATATTTAGTCGTTGACGCTCTCCTTTGCAGGTGATACATTTATAGCCGAAGGTCGACTAGAACAAATTTATGAGAAACGAACTATTAGCCTGGTTTGCGCGTGAGGGATTCCTCCTGCAAGATGTAATCACATCGTCAGAAGATCCAGCCAACGATGAGGTCAAAGTGCTGGTCAAGGCACCTATTGTGGCCCTGAGCCGTGCGCATGATGACTATCGCGAATGTCCCGACCCGGTGCTTTTCGGTTATCCTGCATCGAGCTTGAATATGATGACCATGGAAGATTTCCACCAGTTTGTTTACCAGTGGTTCGAAAGGGCTGTAGCCGCGGGCATGGGACGCTGCTTCGTCTGCAACGAAGTGCTGGATATGGGCAATGAGAAACCATGGGACGCCGTTTTTGTGACTCGCGAGATGTACTGCTGGCTGCTCGTGCATTTTGATTGCAAGCGGTACCTCAGTCGCGACCTCAAGGGGCGCAACCCTTTTGAAATAACATCACGTCCACCCGAATTATTTGATCTGTGCCTGGCGGAAGGCAGTGAGTGAGGTTAGATACTACGTTATGGACAAAAATCAAATCGCGAACATACTGGAAAACGTGGCAGTCCTGCTCGCCTTAAAGGAGGGCAGCAACCAGTTCGAGGTACGTTCCTATGAGAATGCCGCTCGGGCCGTCAATGCGCTTGATGGCGATATTGAGCAACTCGTACGCGCGGGTAAGTTGAAAGGCACACCCGGGCTAGGTCCGACCCTGATCAAACGCATTGAAGAAATGGTCAACACAGGCCAATCATCTTACTATGAAGAACTCCGTGCCAGTACTCCGCCTGTCAAGCTGGATATGTTGCGCATTCAGGGGGTGGGCCCGAAAAAGATCAATGCCATCTATGATCAGCTACATGTAACGAGCATTGCTGAATTGGAGCAAGCCTGCAGGGATGACCGGGTAGCACATTTGCCGGGTTTTGGCAAAAAGACACAGGATAACATTTTACAGGGCATTGCTTTCTTATCTCAGCATGCCGACCGTTTTTATTACCCGGTCGGAGAGGAGGAGGCTGAGCGCATTCGCGCGGCCCTGGCTACGCTGCCAGAGATTGTGCGTTTAGAAGTGGCTGGCAGCCTGCGCCGCCGCCGTGAGACGGTTAAAGACATAGACATGGTAGCCAGCGTGGCTAATGACGCAGGCGATGAGGCCAGACGCAAGATTATGGATTTTTTCACCAGCCAGCCCTCTGTCCAGGCCATCACAGGCAAGGGCGATACAAAATCAAGTGTCGTCCTGAGCAGTGGTATCGCTATGGACTTGCGCGTGGTCAAGGACGGCCAGTTCCCTTATACCCTTCACCATTTTACAGGCTCGCGCGAACACCATATTCCCCTGCGCAGACGTGCCTTGAGCATGAACATGACCATTAATGATTACGGCCTGTTCAAAGGCAAAGAACCAGACCTGGAACTGATTCCATGCAAGGATGAAACCGATATCTACGCAGCATTGGGCATGGCCTATATCGAGCCAGAGCTGCGTGAAGATATGGGAGAGATCGAAGCGGCAGTCGAGGGCACGCTGCCCAAACTGGTGCAAGAAAGCGACCTGCGTGGTGTCCTGCATGTACACTCCACCTGGAGCGATGGACGGAACACCATTCGCGAACTGGCTGAGGCTTGTATCTCCCGTGGCTTAGAATACCTGGGCATGAGCGATCATAGCAAGACGGCAGCCTATGCAAACGGACTGAACGAAGAGCAGTTGCTCCGCCAGCAGGAAGAGATTGACCGCCTGAACGAAGAGTACAAGGGTCGCCTGCGCATCCTCAAGGGTACCGAATGCGATATCCTCAAGGATGGCAACCTGGACTACGCCGACGATGTGCTGGCAAGCCTGGATTTTGTCGTCGCCTCAATTCACAGTAATTTCAATCTTTCTGCTGGGGAACAGACACAGCGTATGCTGCGCGCAATCGCCAATCCCTATGTCAGCATCATTGGTCACCCCACCGGGCGTATTCTACTTGAGCGGCCAGGATATACACTAGATATGGAAGCAGTAATCGCGGCCGCTGCTGCACGAGGAGTGTGTATTGAGATCAATGCCAATCCTTCAAGATTAGACCTGGATTGGCGGCTGGTGCGACGGGCACGCGATAAAGGAATGAAGATACCCATTGATCCCGATGCTCACACTCTTGAAGGATTGGACGATATGCGTTATGGTATAGGCATTGCACGTAAAGGTTGGTT
>JACZCU010233543.1_pt1 | contig 15143 bp, 13 predicted proteins | sample 8641851 | NCBI WGS metagenome assembly JACZCU01 (sample SAMN15324605, study PRJNA640507) | soil metagenome | isolation source: monocropping sugarcane control | place: China: Luxin town, Laibin City, Guangxi Province | collected 2019-07-25 | depth 10cm m | reverse complement strand
GAGAGCCCGCCGCTCCACTAAACCTTCAACACGAGGACATCGCCATGCCGCCACAACGCGCTGGCCGGAAACTCTTCGCTCACTTCGCCGCTGCGCAGACGCGCCACGGCGTCCTCTTTTCCGCTTCCCGAGACGAGCAGCACGATGCGCTTCGATTCGAGAATCGTTCCGATGCCCATCGTGATCGCGTGCGTCGGCACGCTGCCATCGGCGAACAAATCGGCGTTCGCATGTCGCGTCGATTGCGTGAGCTCGACGACGCGCGTTCGCGCATCGAACGGCGTTCCCGGTTCGTTGAACCCGATGTGGCCGTTGCGGCCGAGACCGAGGAACGTGAGATCGAGACCGCCGGCATCGGCGATTTCGCTCTCGTAGCGAATGCATTCCGCATCGAGATCGGGCGCGGTGCCGCAGGGCAGATGCGTGTTCGCGGGATCGAGATCGACGTGGTCGAAGAGATGCAGCTTCATGTACGTGAAGTAGCTGCCGGGATGCTCGCGCGGAAGTCCCGCGTATTCGTCGAGATTGAACGTCGTCACGTCGCGAAAGCAGTGGTACTCGCGTGCGCATTCGCGAACGACGCGTTCGTACATCCCGATCGGCGTGCGCCCGGTCGGCAATCCGAGCACCGCACGCGGATTCTCGCGAATCGTCGTCAGCAGAATTTCCGCGGCGCGACCCGCGAGCGCATCGGCGGAATCAACCGTTTCCCACTTCATGTCCGCGCGCCCACACTCGCTGCACTTCGAATCGATCGTTGAGCATGACGAGATCCGCGTCGTAACGACGCTCGATTTTTCCTTTGCGATCCGCGACTCCGACGATGCGCGCCGGCACTTCGGTGGCCAGCGGCAGCACGGTCTCGATCGGCAATCCCGCGAGCTCGATCATGTTCTTCACCGCGCCGGACATCGTCAGCACCGAGCCCGCGAGCGTTCCATCCGCGAGTCGCGCCGCGCCATCGGAGACCGTGACGTCGTAGTCATAGAGTTTGTACGCGCCGTCCGCGAGTCCGCACGCGCGCATCGCATCGGTGACGAGCGCGATGCGTTGCGGCATGCACTGCACGCCGACGCGCAACGCCGCGGGATGCACGTGCACGCCATCGGCGATGAGCTCCGCGGTTGCGTGCACCGCGGTGAGCGCCGCGCCGACGACACCGGGATCGCGATGATGCAGCGGCGTCATCGCGTTGTAGAGATGCGTGAAGTGCGTCGCGCCCCATTCGATCGCCGCGACGGCGGTGGCGTGATCGGCGGATGTGTGGCCGATCGAGAAGAGCACGCGATCGCGAAAATGTTCGATCAGTCCCTGCGCGCCTTCGATCTCCGGCGCGAGCGTGATCATCCATCGCAGTCGCGGTGCTTGTGCGATGAGCGCCGCGACTTCGTGAATGTCCGCGGGGCGAATCGATGCGCGATCCTGCGCGCCCGCGCGCGTCGCGTTGATGAATGGTCCTTCGAGATGCACGGCCACGATCTCGGCGCCTTCGGGACGATCGCCCGAAACACGCGCGATGGTTTCAACCGCGTTGTGCAGATCGCCGCGCGCCGCGGAGAGCGTCGTTGCCGCGAGCGCGGTGGTGCCGTGTTGTGCGTGGAAGCCGAGGATGCGCGCGGTTGCGTCTTCGTGCGCGTCCATGAAATCCGCGCCGTCGCCGCCGTGCACGTGCACGTCGACGAAGCCGGGGACGAGAATGCCGTCGAATCGTTGCGCCGCCGCGGGCACGTGCGACGTGCGCGCGACATCGACGATCACCTGATCGTCGAACGAGACGAGCACATCGTCCGCGAGCACGCCGTCGACGAACGCGCGGCCATAGAGTTGGTTCATAAGTCGTTGTTGGTTGCCGGTTGTTGGTTGTCGTTTAAGCCGGTGAACGCAACGTGGTTCTCCCGCCAACCGCCAACCGCCAACCGTTCATAAACAAATCTTTCCCAATACCGTCGGCCGTCCGCCCGTCGCGCCTGCGACGTTGGTGACGAGTCCGACGACGGAGTCGTTTGCAATCATGGCCATGGCCATGGCCTCCTTCGCTTCGGAGGCTTTGTACGTGAGGATCTTCTGCTTCGGCATGCGTTCCTTCAGCATGCGCACGAGCGTCGGGTTTTTCGCGCCGCCGCCGGCGAGCATCACTTCGTGCACGGGGCCGCGCGGATGCACGAACTCGCGATATCCGCGCGCGATGCTCTCCGCCGTGAGAGCAGTCGCGGTCGCAATCAGGTCGCGAATCTCGACACCGGGCGCCTCGGCGAGGATCCTCCGTGCGAACTGCGCGCCGAACAACTCGCGGCCCGTCGTCTTCGGCGGCTGCTTCGTGAAATACGGATCGCTCATCCAGTAATCGAGCAGATCCTCACGCACCTTGCCTTCGTTGCCGAGAATGCCATCGACGTCGTATGTCTGACGACCGTTCGTCGCGATCCATGCGAGCTCGTCGATGATCATGTTGCCGGGACCGGTGTCGAACGCGAACACGTCTTCCCACTTCGCGCCCGGCGGAATGTACGTGACGTTGCCGATGCCGCCGATGTTCTGAATGCAGCGTCCGCGCGATTTGTGGCGCAGCAGTACCCAGTCGAAATACGGAACGAGTGGCGCGCCATGACCGCCCGCAGCGACGTCGCGCACGCGCAGATCGCCGACCGTGATGATGCCGGTGCGCTCGGCGATGACGGCGGATTGTCCGATCGCGAACGTCGAGCGCGTCATGATCGGCTCGTCGATCCAGTCGACGTCCGCATTCACGATGCTCAGTTCCGGATCGTGCCAGACCGTCTGTCCGGCCGATGCGATGAGATCGACGGACTCCGCTTTGATGCGCGTTTCCTTGAGCATGCGCAACACCGCGGCGGCGAAGACTTCGCCGAGGATGAAATCGTAGCGGCAGATGTCGTCGATGCGGGCGCGCTTCGGATCGAACAACTCGCGCACCACGCTGCGAATCTTCGCGGGGTACGGATACGAGCGAAAGTGCTCGAGCTTCACGGTCGCGTTCAGTCCGTGCTTCTGAATGCGCACCATCGCCACGTCGATCGCGTCGAGCGAAGTGCCGGACATCAGGCCGATGATGCGCCGCGAGTATTTCGTCGCGACGTGCATCAGCCGTTCGAGACGACTCACGTTCCGAGCACCTCGCGAAGACTCTGGTTCTGCAGCAGTGCGCGCGCTTCGTCGGCGCTGACTTTCTTCTTCGCGATGACGGTCGCGACTTTCACGTTGCCGTCGGATTCGCGAATCGCCTGCACCGCCATCGGTCGCGTCACGTTCGCCGCGAGCTCCACCATGCGCACCGCACGATTGCGCAGCTTCTCGTTCGTGGCCGGCATCTCGAGCATGAGATTCGAGTAGACCTTGCCGAGCCTGATCATCACGCCGGTCGAGAGTTGATTCAGGACGAGCTTCTGCGCGGTGCCGCTTTTCATGCGCGTCGAGCCCATGATTACTTCCGGGCCGGTCTCGATGATGATCGGGATGTCGACGTGTTGCGCGAGCGGCGAACCTGCTACGTTTGTAACACCTACGGTGAGTGCGCCGAGCATGTTCGCGCGTCGCACCGCGGCGACGGTGTAGGGCGTTGTGCCGCTCGCGGCGATGCCGACGATCGCGTCTTCGCTGCCGATGTTCGCGTTCACCGCCGCGATCGCGGCGTCTTCATCGTCTTCCGCGCCTTCGGCCGCTGCGAAGTAGGCGCGCTCGCCGCCGGCCATCAACACCTGCACGAGATCGCGATCGATGCCGTACGTCGGCGGCAATTCGGACGCGTCGAGCATCGCGATACGACCGCTGGTGCCCGCGCCGGCGTAGAAGAGCCGCCCGCCGTTGCGCATGCGCTCGGCGATCTCGTCGATGGCGTGCGCGATGCGGTCGGCCTGCGCGGCAACCGCGCCTGCGACGCGCGCATCTTCTTCCTGAATGATGCGAACGATCTCTCGCGTCGTTCGCAGGTCGATGTCGAGGCTTGCCTCGAGCCGTTCCTGGCTCATGGTCGTGGCGAAGATATCATTGCACCCCACATGGAGCTCGATCTCGACGGCCTGCAAGTCGCTTACCTCGGCGTAGCGCTCGCGCACTACCTCGACCTCGAGTCCGGTGAGATCCTCGATCTCCCACTCGACGCGGATGCGCCCGGCGACGCCTCGCAATATCGTCGCATTCCCACCCGAACCGCCGAGAGCGAGGCCGAAGATCGCGCGTTGTTCGTGGCGTCGCTACCCGCGTCTGCGCTCCGCGATGCGCTTGCGCTCGCGGCCGACGATCACGGCGAATTCCGCCGCGTCCTGCTCAATGACCGCAAGACCGAGCGCCAGTTCTTCAACTTCAAGAACGATCGCGCGACAAAGGCGATCGAGACGTGGTTGCGGGAGGAAGGGCTGGGGTAGGCACCCTTACGGCTTCACCTGAATGTTCCCGGCGCCTAACGACAATTCCTCGAACGCGTAGGAGTCGAACGAGAACGTTTTGCAATCGACGGGGGCGTTGCCGTGGCTCGATGGGATGGCGATGTCATCCGATCGTTCGGAGTCGGTGACGAGCCATGAGAAGGACCAGCCGGCATCGCCGGGCACTTCGGCGTCTTCGGGCGTCCATGTCATCGACGTCGGGCGATAGGTGCCCCACGTGAAGCGGTCGCGCGACGCGTTCTTTCCTTCGCCGCCATCTTCGACCGCGAGCAATGCTCGTGTCCCGACATACGCCGCAACGCTCGACGAGGTGATGGTGCCGCTCATTGCCGCGCGATTGGCGGAGATGCGCAGGCAATCGACATCGACGGTCAGTGCGACATTCACAGTCGAAACGCCAGTGCCGCCGGTGCCTTCGCCGTCGACGTCTTCGTCCGAAATTGCAGTCGTTCCATTGAAGGTAATTTGTCCGCGGGCGCTGCTGCCGAATGCACGCGCGTCGTATTGAATCGAGCCGTTCGCGCCTTCGATCGCGTATTGAAATCCGCCGTTCGATGCGGGTCCGCTGTTTTGCGCGAAAGCCGCGGCCGTCACAATGAGAGAAATGCACAGCACGACACGGGCAACGATTCGCATCGCCGGACTCTCCTCGGTTGGTTGCTGACGAGGCCTAACGTAAGTCCGTAGCGGCGGAATGACAACAGTGCGACTTTGTCGCCTTCCGTGGTTGCGCGTTTACGCGGAACGGGTGACGACGAGCAGCGTTACGTCGTCATCGAGATTCTCTGCATCGCCTACGTGCGTGAGCACTGTGTCGTTCACTGCAGTCGCGATCGCTTCGGCGGACGCACCGTGCAATTTCTTCAATGCGTCCGCGAGCGTGTTAGAACCGAGGTCGATGCCCGCGTTGTTGCGCGCTTCGGTTACGCCGTCGGTAAAGAGAATCAGCGAATCACCAGGATCGAGTTGCAACTCGCGATTGACGAACTCAGCGCGCGAAACTACGCCTAACAGCAAATCGCTGTCGGTTAACTCGGTCGTGTTGTTCTTCTGAATCAGCAGCGGCGGTGTGTGGCCCGCGTTGACGTATTCGATATGGCCGGTTTTCGTGTCGAGACGGCCGAGGAACAACGTCACGAATTTTGATTGTGGGAGATTTTCCTTGAGCGCGATATTGAGCTGCGTTACGAGCGCGGCGGGATCGGGATCCGTCTTGGAGAAAATGCGAAACGCGACCTGCAATCCCGCCATCATCAAGCCGGCGGTGACGCCTTTACCGCTGACGTCGCCAATGACGAAGTACATCTTCCCGTCAGGCCGGATCGCGAAGTCGTAGTAGTCGCCACTCACGGTGCGACACGGCTGATTCTTACCGACAAACGTGTAACCCGGAATGCCTGTCGGCGCGGGCGGGAGTAATCGGCGCTGAATGCTGGACGCGGTTTTGAGCTCCTCGTCCATGATGCGTTTCTGAATTGCTTCTTCACGCAGACGCGTCGTCTCGAGTTTGATCGCGGCGAAGCGGCCGATCTGCGCGACGAGCTTCACGTCCTCTTCGCTGATTGAGCGCTGCGTGAAGAGATAGTCGACATACAGAACGCCGACGACGGCATTGCCGATCATTACCGGCGCGCAGAGGATCGAGTGGATGCCCTGCATGATGATCGACTGTGCGCGGCGCAGTTTTTCATCGACGGTGACGTCCACGAATGCGAGAGCTTTTTTCTCTTCGACGATTTCGGTCAGCAGCGTGTGGCTGATCGTCAGTTCGCTCTGATCGGTTTTGTCCTGACGCCGCACTTCGACTTTCGTGAAGGAGCGGCCGTCGGGCGCGAGCAACGCGATCGCGGCGCGCGACGGATGCAGGTGCTCCATGATGCGATCGACGATGAAGCCGAAGAGCTCGTCCATCGGACGGTCTTCAATGAGCTCGCGCGCGAGGAGCGTCAACGTCTGCAGTCGCGAAACGTCCTGCGCTTCGGGACGATCGGAGATGTCGTGAATCGGAATCGCGATCGTGGGACTCGCGGCCGATTCACCAACGGCGATGAAACGATCGGTACTGCGATCTGTCGCTTCGTAGACGATCTCGGTGTCGCCGAGCCGGATGCGATCGCCGGTTTTCAGGACTTCGTCGCGCTCGACGCGCGTGCCGTTGAGGTAGGTGCCGTTCGCGCTGCCGAGGTCTTTGAGCATCCAGCCGCCGCTGCCGACGGCGACGAGCTCCGCATGTTTGCGCGAGAGGTAACGATCTTTGATGGGGATGGTGCAGTCGGAGGCGCGGCCGATGGAGACAGATAGCCCTTCAAGCGGCTGGCGGAAGGGGGAAAAAAGAGGCGAATAGACAGTGACTTCCGCGCGCGACACGACCGTACTCACCGAACTCATGTGGGGGCTCCGTTGGGTTGACGCGAGATTGTAGCTGATCGTAGGGTGCGCGTCGTGTCCGTGGATTATTTTCAGGAAATCGAATCGCACTTTGCGGCGCGTCGCGGCAGGCCGCATGTGTTCAACGCAAAAGACTGGGTTCTGCTGAAATCGTGGCGCGATGACGGCATTCCTCTGCCGGTGGTGATCGAGGCGCTCGACTCGGTATTCGACAAGGCCGCGGAGCGCGGCAAGAACGTGAGCAGTCTCAGTTACTGCAAGCACGCGATCAAAGAGTTGTGGAATGAGCGCAAGGAACTGGCGATCGGTTCCGGTGCGACGCCGGAGGAGAGTCCCGCTGCGTTGCTGGATGCGTTAGCGGCGTCGTTCGATATGTCCGAGCATGCGGTGGTGCGCGAGTTTGCGTCTCGCGTAAGAGAGCTTGCGAGCGAGAAGAGTGTGCCGCGCATTGAAGAGCGGCTCATCGAGTTGGAGGAAATGCTGGTGGCGGCGCTGGTGACTCCGGCGTTGCGCGCGGAGGCTGCTGCGCTGGCTGCTGGCGTGGATGAGAAGTCGCGCGCGAGGACGGAGGAGGCGCACCTGCGAAGACTGGTGCGCGAGGCGTACGCGATCCCGCGATTGACGTTGTTTTAGGGGAACGCCGGCGACTTGCCGGCGGGGCCGGGGGGGGTCTCGCTCCGGGTGGGGGGGGGGGCCCCCCCGGCCCCGCCGGCCGGGGGCCCCGGCGCTCCGCTCTTACTGCAATGCTTTGGCGACTTGCTCCAGTGCGCGTTGTGCGTCGCGGCCGGTCACTGACTCGTCCGCCGCGCCGTCCGGAACGACAACACCGCAGGACGCCAGAACCTTGTCAGAGGTGACGCCATGCGCGCATGCGGCGCCGCGCAAGGTCAGCACACGCGACAACAAAGACGCGAACCGACTGGCCGGAACAACGCGTCCCGGGTTCACGCGTCGTGTCACTGGATCGACGTCATAGAGGCCTAACGCAATCGCGCGAATGATTTCCTCGCGTCCCGCGCCCTCGACGTCAATTGCAATCGGCGGAGTGCCGAGGTTTTGTGCGAAGCGGACGGACGGCACAGTCCAGTACAGAAGGATTGCTAAATCCGACCGCGTAATCGCGGGTGAGTCTAACGCCGCGCGATAGTGCGAGGGCATGTTCGCCGCGGACCACTCTTGTTTAATTTCTTCCAGCCGGCGTTCGTAGCGCGCGTCTTTCGTGCGGCGCGCAAGACGGTCGTAGCGCACGATCGCTTCCTGATAGCGCCCGCGTCCGACTTCGACTTCCGCAAGAATCTCCTGCACTTCCGCGCGATCCGCGGCGGTATTGAGCAGCGGATCGACTTCGCGCCGTGCTTCTTCGTATTGCTTCTGTGCGAGTAATTTCTGTGCGAGCTGAATGCGCGGCTCGATCGCACCTTCATTGAAGGTCAGTGCTTCGCGCAATAAACGAATCGATTCTGCTTCCGGTGCGCTCTGCGCCGCGGCTAGCAAATCATTGAAGAGCTGCGCCTGTAATGCATCGGCGCGCTCGCGAGCGAATGCCGGCGCGTTAGGCTGCGACGCGATGTCGCGATAAATCTCATAGGCGACGCGAGGCTGTTTTTCGCGAACCGCGATCTCGGCTTCGTAAACACGTGCCGCGACATACGTCGGAACGCGCTCCTGCGCGGCGACGACTTTCTCTCGCGCTTCGTTGTAACGGCCATTGCGAATATCGATCGCCGCTTCGGCGACCTGCAATGGCAGATATCCCGGCACGCGCATCCGCACGTCGTTCAATGCACGACGCGCCTCGGCTTCATTGCCCGCGAGGATGTATCGCCACGCGGCTTCGAATCGCGATGCGTCCGCGGGCGCGAGCGTCTGGTCATAACCAGTGCGCGGGTCGATGAGATATCGATCCTCGCCTTGCGGCGTGACCGCGGGAGGCAGCGGCGCGGTGGTCGTACAACGGGCGGCAATCACGGCCACCGCCAGCAACAAAACGAGCTTCAATCGATTCAAGCGTTGAGTCCTCTGATGTGCCGCATTGCGGCTTCGAATGTCTTGTCCGGTTCGGTTGCATCGAGCCACTGCACATTTCGCTCCGACCTCAACCAGGTCAGTTGCCGTTTCGCGTAAGCGCGCGTGCGGCGGCGGGTCTCGGCGATGGCTTCGCTCTCGTTCATTTCGCCGCGCACGACAGCCGCGGCCTCCTTGTACCCGATCGTACCGAATGGCCGCGCGGTGATCGGAAAGCGTGTGAGCAGCGCTCGCGTCTCTTCGATCAGGCCGCCGCGAAACATCGTTTCGACGCGTGCATCGAGCTGGGTGCCGAGGCGCTGACGATCGATCGCGAGCGCGAGCTTCAGCGACGGCAATTCCTTCGACGCATCGGGCTCCCAGCTCGAGATCGGCCGGCCGCCGCGGATCCACACTTCGAGGGCACGCTCCACGCGATGCCGGTCCGCCGGGGCGATCTTTCTACCACTTCGCGGATCGATTTTCGATAACCAGCGATGCAAGCGCATCGCACCGCGCGGTTTCGCCGCGATCGCGCGCAGACGCTCGCGCAACGCTTCGTCGCGACCGGGCATCTCCGGCAATCCGCTCAGCAGCGCGCGCAGATAGAAGAATGTGCCGCCGGCGAGAATTGCACGTTTGCCGCGCGCGTCGATGTCTTCGCACACGTCACGCGCGACGCGTCCGTAATCGGCCGCGTTGAATTCATCGGTTGCGTCGACGATGTCGAAGAGATGGTGCGGAACGCGCGCGCGCTGTTCGTGCGATGGCTTGGCGCTGCCGATGTCGAAGCCGCGATAGATCTGCACGGAGTCGTAATTCACGACTTCGCCATCCAACGCCAAAGCGAGCCGCAATGCGAGCTCGGATTTTCCGGAACCGGTCGGGCCGGCGATGACGATCAGCGGCTGCTTCAGGGTCTGCGCACCTTCGTCGCGTGCGTCTTGTCTTCCTCGGCGTACAAAATGCTGCGGAGGTGGGCGCGGCAATAAATTGCGCCCGTGGGGATCGGCGTGCGGCACACACGACAGCGATTCTTCGTCACGACCGATGCGCCTTTGCCGAGGATGCGCAGTACGACACCGGCGACGGTGACGATCGCCGACACCGCCAGCGCCTGCGCGAGCATGTGCCGCGGAATCATCTCCGACCACTGCTCCTCGCTGTACGCCTCGGCCAGCACGTACACGCCGAGCACGACAATCATCGTCCAGAGTCCGAGCCGCAGCAGAGTCGTCGACATGGCGCTTTCGAATCACTCTAGTCAATTGCGGACCTCACGTACAGACGCCGATCGAGGACATCGACATCGATCGAACCGTCGCGGTCGGTTCGCAGAATGCGTGCGCCGCGGTCATGCAGTGCATCGAGCACGAGTGCGTGCGGGTGTCCGAAGAGATTGTGGCGGCCGCACGAAATCACGGCGATGCGCGGCTGCACGAGCTCGAGAAACCTGCGCGAGCTCGAAGTGCGGCTGCCGTGATGCGCGACTTTCAACACATCCGCGCGCAGCTCGCGATCGCCGAGCGTGATCTCTGCTTCGCGCTCGATGTCGCCGGTGAGCAGAAAGCGCCGGCCGCCAGTCTCGACGCGCAACACGATCGACGAATTGTTCTCCGGTGATTTGCGAAAATTGATCTCGCTCAGATGCGCCGTTAGTTTCAGATCGTCAAACGCGAGCACATCGCCGTCCCGCACGAAGTGAATCGCCGATTGCGATGCGCGCGCGGCATCGAGCATGAGCTGCGCGCAATCGCCGCGAAAGCGTCGTGGCGAGATCCAGATCGTGCCGACGCGCATCTCTTCGATGACGCGCGCGAGACCCGCGCAGTGATCGGGATGCGCGTGCGTGAGGACGGCGACATCGATGTGATGCACGCCTCGATCCGCGAGCAGCGAGAGCACGCGATCGCCTCGTCCACCATCGACGAGAATCGTTCGCTCGCGCGTGCGAATCGCAATCGCATCACCTTGACCGACATCGAGGAACGTGACGCGCGGATGCTCGATGTGCGATTGCGATCGCGATTTCATCACCGCGGCGACGGTGGGAATCAGCAATGCGATCGTAAGTGCGATCGCGCGTGTGCGGCCTTGCAGATTCAACGCGAGCAGCGCGACGAATGCGCAGATCAGCATCGCGATGATCGGCGGCGACGCGAACCAGCCCGACATGCCGTAGTCGTTCAGAAATGCGCAGCCGCGATGCAACAGGCGAATGATCTCGAAGACGAAATCGTGCGGCCACGCGCAAGCGACGGCCGATGCCATCAACATCGCGAAGATGATCGGCGACATCAGCACCGTCACGATCGATCCGCCTAACGCGTACTGGTGGAAGTGAAAGAGCGTGAGCGGAGTGATTGCGACTTCGGCGGCGATGAGTGGTCCGACCGGACGCTTGAATCGCTTTCCGATGAACAGCAGCGCGCCCGCACCGGCGTACGTGAGGTGGAACGACACGTCGGTGAGATCGCCCGGCTCGATGATCAATCGCAACAACGCTGCGACGCACCACAAGTTCTCGAGCGATGTCGGTCGTTTGAGAATTCGTGAGAGCGCGTACAAACCGATGGCGATGCTCGCGCGCGACACGGACGCGGTCCCGCCGATGAACGGCGGTGCGAGCATCGCGAAGACGAGCAGTAGCCAGTCGGATGTGCGCGGCGCGTGCAGCCATCGCAACAGCAATGCGAGCACCGCCGCGGCGAATGCGATCTGCAGTCCCGAGAAGACGAGCAGGTGATACGTCCCGCCGCGACGAAAGCTTTCACGCAGCTCGCGCGTGAGACGTTCGCCGCGGCCGAGGAGCAGCGCTTGTGCGAGTGCCACTTCGTCGGGGTAATCGCGCGCGCGTCGTGCGAGTCGCATCGCCAGTGCGCGATTCCACGTCGACGGATGCCACCACGGCATCCTGCCGCTGTACGACATCAACTGCTCCGCTTTGATCGTGGCGATGAATTCGCGGTTGTCGCTGAGATGCAGCAGCGCTTCGGCGTGCAGCGTTTGCTGCATCGCGATCTCGCGAGGATCGAAGCGCGCGTAGACCGAGATCGGCGCATCGACATCGATGCCGTTCGCGCGGAATCGGGAAGCGCGTAAGAGAAATGATTGCTCGCGCTCCGTCCATTCGCGCTCGATCGGGACGTCGATGGTGGTGAATCGATCCGATGCGAATTGCGGAAGCGTCGTCGATCGAATCGACAACGCGATGCCGAGAATCAGGAACAACAAGTGGAGCGGTGCGCTCTTAGAGCACCGGTTGCTGAATGACTCGGCGGGCGGAGAGCCCGCCGCTCCACAGAGAACGGCGACGGCAAACAGCCCCGCGATCGCCCAGTACGGATTGACGAGCAGCGGGCCTAACGCGAGGCCGGCGATGAATGTAGTGAGTGGGAGTGCAGCAGGAACGTCATTGTGCACGCTCGAACGAGGAGAGCGTTTCGACGTGATGTGTATTCGGGAAGAGGTCGAGGAGGTCGAGCGTGGCCAGACGCCAGCCGAACGCGATCAGCCGGCTCGCGTCACGGGCGAAGGTTACGGGATCGCACGAGAGGTACGCAATCTTTTCCTTCGTGCGTTGCGCGACGGTGTCGATGACGATGCGTTGTGCGCCGGCGCGCGGCGGATCGAGAAACACGAAGTCCGCATCGCGCATGTTCGTCATCTGTTGTTCGACCGATGCGTCGATGACTTTCACGTGACGCGGAAGATTCATGCGCGCGTAACGCGTCGAGACCGGCGAGCCTTCGATCATCGTGACGCGGTGAAAGTACTGCGCGATCGGTAAGGTGAAGAAGCCAACGCCGCCATAGAGGTCGTACGCAAGGTGACGTCCCGTCGTGCGTGATGCGTGGTGATCGACGAGACGGAGCATCGTGCCGAGGAGATGGCGATTGACCTGAAAGAACGCGCGGGTGTGGACGCGATACGTGTAGGGATTGACGGTGATGGTGAGCTCGCGATCGTCGCGAATGACTGTGTGCTCGACTTCCCACTGTTCGCCCTCGGAGGGATGTCGCGCGGTCTCGACGCCGACCACTTCGCACTCGGGCACGATCGGCACCACGCGATTGCTGCGCATCGCGTAGAAACCAACGGCATCGCCATCGCGGTGCAATCGCGAACGCAATCGATAGTTCAGCGGCGAAGGATGCAGCGCGATCTCGGGCAACGTCGCGACATCGAACTTGCCGATGCGTCGCAAGGACTCGGTGAGGATCCTTCGCTTCGCATCGAGTTGTTTGTCGAGTCGCAACGCGGTCCAGTTGCAGCCGCCGCATTCATTCGCGATCGGGCACGGCGCAGCGCGACGCTGCGGACTCGGTGTGATCAGTTCTTCGAGATCCGCTTTCGCGAATCCTTTCTTCACCTCGTACAGGCGCACGCGCGCCACGTCGCCGGGAAACACGTTCGACGCGAAGATCGGAAAGCCGTCGATGCGGGCGATGGCATCGCCGCCCGCTACGAGCTCTGTCGGTTCGATTACAACGACTTCACCTTCACGCATCAGCATCAACTATAGAATCGCTGCCATGCGCATCGCACGCCTGATTGCAGTTCTCGCTCTTGTTCCGCTGCACGCATACGCCTGGGGCGCGAAAGGACACGCCGTTGTCGCCGAGGTGGCGGAGCGTGGGCTTTCGCCGAATGTTGCGGCGCAAGTGCGGCAATTGACGTTCTCCGCGCCGCTGCGCGACATCGCGTCGCTCCCGGATGACTGGCGCGCGGATGAGACGAAAGGTCTGCGTCCCGGCGACACGGGCGCGCTGCACTACAGCAACATTCCGAACGATCAGGCGACGTTCGATCGCGCGCGCGATTGCAAGAACGATCAATGCGTGGTCGCGGCGATCGAAAAGTACGTGGCGATTCTGACGGACAAGACGAAGTCGCGCGATGAGCGTCGCGAGGCGCTGATCTTCGTCACGCATTTCGTCGGCGACATTCATCAGCCGATGCACGCGGCGGGCGGTCAGGTGAAGGACGATCAGACCGGGCAGATGGTGATGGATCGCGGCGGCAATCTCGTCAAGGTTCGTTTCCTCGGCGTCGACACCAATCTGCACAGCATCTGGGACGGCGGCGTGATCGAATGGGGCCCGGCGACGGTCGATGACTACGCCGATTACCTGCTCAAGTTCGAGATGCGCGGTCGTCCTGAGAGCGAACTGCAAACTGGTACGCCGACGGACTGGATCAATGAGTCGCACTACGCGGCCGTGCACGATTCGTATGCGATCGGCAATGGCATGCTCGCTGGTCCGTACGCGCAGAAGAACATCGGGATCGTGTACGAACGATTACTGCGTGGCGGGCTGAGGCTGCGGAAGGTGCTGGAGGACGCCCTGCAATAGAAAAGTGGAGCGGCGGGCTCTCACCCCGCGGGGCTATTGATCAATGCGGCGGGCTAAGACCCCCCCGCTCCACTTATCCGTGCAGCCCTGACCGCGCTCGTTGTGATACAACGCCCGCCGCTATGAAAGTCCACGAGTACCAGGCAAAGGAAATTCTGCGGCGCTACGGTGTACCGACGCCGCGCGGCATCGTCGTCGACACTCCTGATGAAGCGCGTCAGGCCGCGAAAGAGCTCGGCGGTCGCGTTGTCGTCAAGGCTCAGATTCATGCGGGTGGCCGCGGCAAGGGCGGCGGCGTGAAACTCGCGAAAACCGCTGACGAAGCGGCCGAGCTGACGAAGAACATGCTCGGCATGACGCTCGTCACGCACCAGACCGGCCCCGAAGGCCGCGTCGTTCGCAAAGTGCTCATCGAAGAAGCACTGAATCTCGACAAAGAGTTCTACCTCGCGATCACGCTCGATCGCGCGAGCGGCATGAACATCATCATGGCCTCGCAGCAGGGCGGCATGGACATCGAAGAGGTGGCCGCGCACGATCCGAATGCGATCAGCCGCATCGCAATCGACACGGTCGTCGGCGTGCAGCCGTTCCAGGCGCGTCAGGTTGCGTACGCCCTCGGGCTCAGCGGCGACTCATTCAAGAAGTGCGTCGACTTCGTGCAGAAGCTGATGCGCGCGTACGTCGACACTGATGCGGCGCTCGCGGAGATCAACCCGCTGCTCGTGACGAAGGAAGGCGACGTTCTCGCGCTCGACTGCAAGATGAACTTCGACGACAACGCGTTGTTCCGTCACAAGGACATCGTCGAGATGCGCGACTTCCATGAGGAAGATCCGCTCGAAGTCGAGTCTTCGAAGTTCGGTCTCAACTACATCAAGCTCGATGGCAACGTCGGCTGCATGGTCAACGGCGCGGGCCTCGCGATGGCGACGATGGACATCGTCAAGCTCGCGGGCGGTGAGCCTGCGAACTTCCTCGACGTCGGCGG
>JACZCU010227005.1_pt1 | contig 15148 bp, 16 predicted proteins | sample 8641851 | NCBI WGS metagenome assembly JACZCU01 (sample SAMN15324605, study PRJNA640507) | soil metagenome | isolation source: monocropping sugarcane control | place: China: Luxin town, Laibin City, Guangxi Province | collected 2019-07-25 | depth 10cm m | reverse complement strand
GAACGTCATCGGGGCCGCGTACTACGGCTATTGTCCAGATATCCGCGAAGACGGAGCGAAGGTCGGCCAGGTCGAAATCGTTCGATACATTCAGGCGCGAAACCCATTCAAGAGCGGCGAATGGGTGGATCTCTTCGGGCGCGGTGTCCGCGTTACATGGTGGACCTACATTCCGCACGCGAAACCTCCACGTGTAGCGCGCGACGTTGCAGCCGATGACGCCGGAGACGTCGGCGAACGCACGCCTTTGACGTGCGCGAGATGCAAGCAGAGCCTTGTGCTGCCGCCACGCGGCATTACTCGCGAGGGTGCCGAGGACATGGTTCGCGCGTTTGTCGATCAGCACCAAGAGGGCCACGTGCCGCCGGACGACGGTTACGCCGGTTTGATGTGGAGGGCGATCAACTCTCTACCCTTATGGCTCCAAACGAAAGGCGATCAGAAATGAAGAAACTGGACATCGGGCCCGAGTTGAAGTTCCCGCTCGACGCGGTGACGTCCACGTTCGCGCTGTTCGGGAAGCGTGGCAGCGGGAAGACGAACGGCGCGACGGTGATCGTCGAGGAGCTCGTCAAAGCGAACCTCCCGGCCTGCATCCTCGACCCGGTCGACGCATGGTGGGGCCTGAAATCGAGCTTCGACGGCAAGTCCGCCGGCCTGCCGGTCTACATCTTCGGCGGCGAGCACGGCGACCTTCCGCTCGAGTCGACCGCCGGCACGTTCATCGCCGAGCTGCTGGCGGCCGAGCGTATCCCGATGATCCTGTCGATGAAGCGATGGGGCGTCGCCGAGCGCGCGCGCTTCGTCGCCGACTTCGCGAACCGGCTCCTCCAGGTCAACAAGGAACCGCTCATGATCGTGCTCGAGGAGGCCGACGCGTTCATCCCGCAGCGCCCCGCGAAGGGCGAGGAGGCGATGCTCGGCCACATGGACCGGCTCGTCCGGTGGGGCCGACAGAGCGGCATCGGTTGCACGATCGTGACGCAGCGATCGGCGAAGGTGAACAAAGACGTCACCACGCAGGCCGAGACGCTGGTAGCGTTCCGGACGACGGGTCCGCAGGACCGCGACGCGATCGACAACTGGATCAAGCACCACGCCGGCGAGGAGCAGCGGCACGAGGTCATGTCGACGCTGGCGACGCTCCCGAGCGGCACGGCGTGGGTCTGGAGCCCGGAATGGCTCGAGATGCTGGATCGGGTGCAGTTCCGCCGGCGTGAGACGTACGACTCGGCCGCCACGCCCAAAGTCGGCGAGAAGCGTCCGGCGCCGAAGCGCCTGGCCGACGTCGACCTCGAGCGGCTGAAGGGGCAGATGGCCGAGGCGATCGAGCACGCGAAGGCGACCGACCCCCGTGAGCTGCAGAAGCGTGTGAGGGAGCTCGAGGGAGAGATCAAGTCTCTCCGGTCCCGACCCGCCGAGATCCCGCCTGACACGCTTGCAGCGGCCGTACAGCGTGAAACGGAGCAGTTCCAGGGACAGCTCCGGGTCGCGACCGATGACCTGAAGACGCGCCAGCGGGCCGTGGTTGAGGGGCTGTCGACCATGATCGCCACGCTCGAGCGCCTGAAGATGACCGCCGAGGCGCCGCTCGCCGTCCCTGAGTTCAAGGGACCGGCGCGGCCGTTCGTCACGAAGCACGTGCCGCACAAGGCGGCGCCGGCGCCGCCCGCTGGCGTCTACCTGCTCAACGAAACGCACGAGACGCATGTGCGCCGTGGCAGCAAGCGGGATGCGCTCCCGCCAGCGCAGGGCTCCGATGCGTACCGGGACATCACCCCGCAGGCGCAGAAGTTCCTGAACGTCGCCGAGACGATGCGGAAGCCGCTCACGGTGACGCAGCTTGCCGTCCTGGCCGGCTATTCGCCGAAGAGCGGCGGCACTGCCGGTGCGCTGGCGCTTCTGCGCCGCGAGCAACTGATTTCCGGACCCGCCGGCGCGATCGTGCTCACCGAAGCGGGCCGCGTGCGAGCCGTCGCCGAGGATCTGCCGCGTGGCCGTGCTCTGCTCGACTACTGGATCGCCCACAACGCGCTGACGCCGCAGGCCGGACAGTTCCTCCGCGTGCTGTACGACGCGCATCCGCACACGATGAGCACAGCCGACGTCGCAGAGAAATGCGGCTACAGCGCGAAGAGCGGGGGCACCGCTGGCGCGCTCGCCTTGCTGCGGAAGCTCGAGCTCATCGAGGGCAAGAGCGATGCGCTCACGCCGTCAGGGGTATTCTTCGAATGAGCCGATTTCGGGGCCAAGGAGCTCTACGAGAGCCTCGTGCAGGAGCGACACGCCGAAATCTTCGGCGTCGAGAACAAGAGGAGTCATCGTGGCTGAACGAATCAGGATCATGAACTTCGGCATCCAGTGGCCGCCGTATACGCACGGCCGCGTCGTGTGCACCAACTGCACGACGGTCGTCGCCGCATGCGCGTGCTCGCAAGCGTGCCAAACGGTCGGCACGGTCGAAGCGTGTCCGAAGTGCACGCCTCAGCGGGAGCCGATCGAGCGCGAGCCAGCGCCGGCGACGAAGTACCACGACGCGCGAGACCGATACCAAAACGATGCGCGCTTTCACGGCGCCGTCGACGCCATCACGGCGATCGCGCTCAATGCCGGCTTCACGCCTGGCGAGATCCAAGACGCCGGCATTCTCGCCGCCATCATTATCGAGACGAAGTACGCGAGGCCGTTTCTTATCGTCCCGCGTGCGGTCTGCGATGAACGATACGACGAGCTCCGAAAGCGCGTATGAGTGGGACGACCTTCGACGCCGAGGTGTGGCCGGACGGCACGATCTCGCGCGTGACGTTCGACGACACGCGCCGGTACCGCTTCATGCTTGAGCGTGACTTCCGACCGAACCTGGTCGAGCGAGAGCTCGCCGGCGCCGTCACGTTCTGCATGCTCAACCCGTCGACGGCGGACGCGCTGAAAAACGATCCGACCGTCGCGCGCTGTTGCGACTTCGCGAAGCGATGGGGATTCAAGCGCCTCATCGTCGTGAACCTCTTCGCGCTGCGCAGCACGTCGTCGGCGGCCCTGAAGACTGACCCGGACCCGGTCGGCGGTCCCGAGACCGATCGATACATCCTGAAGGCGGCGGCCGAGAGCATGAGGATCGTCGCCGCGTGGGGGACACACGGCGTGACGCGCGGGCGTAGGGATCTCGCCGTGCTCGAGCTCCTGCGCTCGGGAGGTTTCACCGATCGACTCTTCGCGCTGCGCCTGACGAAGAAAGGGCATCCCGAGCATCCACTCTACATCCCGGCCGTGACGGAGCCGATCCCGTTCGGAGACAGCGGCCGGTTTTGAGGTGCTAAATTCGTCATAGTGTATAATCCTCCGCCACAAGATTTCGAGAGGAGGACCCATGACGACTTCCGACACCACGCAGCACATCACCCCCGAGCAGTTGACCGAGGACGACCGCAATCTCCTGCATTGCGTTCGCGATCACTTCGCCGCAGTCGTCGGCCCCGATGGCGGAGAGGGCGTTCAGCTCTTCACCGTCGACGCGCCGGACCTGTGGGAACTGTTCCTCAACACGATCCCGCAGGAACTTCGCCAGACCTACACGTGCACGGCATGCCGCCACTTCGTGCAGCGGTTCGGCGACCTGGTGACGATCGACTCTTCGGGCGTCACGCACTCGGCGATGTTCGGGGAAGGCCCTGGCGTCTTCGCGCCGGTCATCGCCGCGCTCGCAAAGCGTGTCGAGCACGCGCGCATCACCGGCGTATTTCTGTCGCGTGAGCCGCGCTACGGGACGCCGGTCACCGGGCCCTGGAATCACTTCGCCGTCACCCCGCCGCCGAAGATGGTCTATCGCGATCGCGGCAAGTCGGCGAACGAGCGCGCGGCCGAGCTCCGCGAGGAGTACGGCATCCTGCGCCGGAGTCTCGCCGAGTATCCGATTGAAGTCGTGCAGAATGCGCACACGCTGCTCACCTCGGGACAGCTCTACCGTTCCGAGAAGTGCATCGGCGTCGCGACGTGGTTCCTGAGCGTCCATCAGCAGCTCGCCGCGCGCGAGGGCCGCGCCGAGAAGGAAGCCCTGACTTGGAGACTCGCGGTGTCCGCGCCGGCGGGGTACTGCCACGTGCGGACCACGGTCATCTCGACGCTGCTCGATAACATCGTCGCCGGGAAGTCGTTCGACGAGATCAAGGCGGCTTTCGATTCCGCGATGGCTCCGTCGCGCTACCAGCGGTCGACGGCCGCGCCCGCGCGCGCCAACGTTGAGCAGGCCGAGGAGATCGTCGCGAAGCTCGGCATCGCCTCGTCGCTGCAGCGGCGCTTCGCGAAGATCGACGATGTGCCGGTGCGCGCGTTCCTGTGGGCGCCGCGCATGGATGCCCACCCGTCGAAGGTGGCCGAGCCGAAGGCGCCGCAGACCGCGGGCGTGTTCGGCAACGTCAAGACGAAGGACGCCGAGGAGAAGGCGATCCCGAAGACGGTCGAGGCGAATGCGACCGTGATGACGTGGGACAAGTTCCAGCGCACCATCCTGCCGAACGTCGTCAAGCTGGAGGCGATGGTGCCGACGTCGTCGGATCGATTTGCCGCGCTCGTCACGGCCGCCGATCTCGAGGCGCCCCCGATTCTTCAGTGGGATCGCGAGGATCAGCGCAACCCGGTGTCGTGGTATTACGCCGCGGGCATCGACGCGGAGATCCGTCAGCGCGTCACGGGCGCCGGCGGTCAGATCGAGAACGTCGACATCCGGGCGTCGTTGCTGTGGAACAATCGCAACGACCTCGACATCCACTGCATCACGCCGTACGGAGATCACATCCACTTTGCGGCGAAGCAGGGGCGTTGCATGGGATGGCTCGACGTCGACATGAACGTGCGCGGCGAGACCGATAAGCCGGTCGAGAACATCCGATGGGCTCGCGGACGCGCGCCGAACGGACGTTACCGCTTCTACGTGAACAACTACGCATTTCACGAGCATCGTCATACCGCGACGCCTTTCCGGGTCGAGCTCGAGGTCGGCGGCCAGGTCTTTCACTACGACGCCGTGATGCCAGTTTCGTCTGGTCCCAACGCAACGATTCAGGTGGCGGACTTCACGTATCAGGACGGGAAGCTCGTCACGATGCACGCGAGTCTGCGACCGACGCACGCCGGCGGCGTCACGTCGTGGAACCTCACCACCGGCGAGTGGGCGCCCGTGAAAGCGATCGCCGTCTCTCCGAATATGTGGGGCGACAAGCCGATGCCGCAGCACGGCGAGCACGTTTTCTTTCTGCTCGACGGGTGCCGCGACACGGAGCAGGGCATCGGCCGCGGTTTCTTCACTGAGACGCTTCGCTCGGAACTGCGCAGCGTGCGCGCGACGCTCGAATCCTTCACCGCGTCGACGCCGATCGCCGGCGCCGAGGAAGCGACGGCGTGCGGGCTCGGGATGGCGAAGGGCTCGCCGTGGGACATCGTTCTGCGCACCACGACGGCCGCCGGCGCGACCGGCACGTACAAGCTGGATCGGTGGGATTGACGATGAAATGTCCTCACTGTGGCAAGGAAATCACGCGCAAGCGGGGCAACCTGAATTACCGATCGTGGCTGAGCGCAGTTCAGTCGCTTTTCGACAAGCACGTCGCACAGTGCGCGGCCAACCAAACGAAAGCCGTTCCAGCTTGACGCACCATTCGTCGTGACGTAGAATCTAAGAATCGCCCCGGCAGTCGCAAAGGTGACGAGTTTCGGTACTGCGAAGAAACCTCATCTCGTAAAGCTGGCGACTCTCCGGGGCGAGGAAGGTTGATGCCGCGTGGCTCAGTTGGTAGAGCACCTGACTCTGGATCAGGGGGTCGAAGGTTCGAGTCCTTCCGCGGCTGCCACCCTTTCTAGCGGCGTAGCTCAGTTGGTAGAGCAGATGGCTCATGACCATCGGGTCGCCGGTTCAAGTCCGGTCGCCGCAACCATGGGGGCTGTAGCTCAGACGGTAGAGCATCGGACTGAAAATCCGACCGCAGCGGTTCGATTCCGTTCGGCCCCACCATCACGCTACGCAGGAAAGTCTGACGGAAACTCTCTGGTGTTTCCGTCACACCTGACGTACACTCGTCGACGTCATGAAGCCCCGCACCGTTCTCGCAACGAAGGTAGCCGGCCACGGCGTCGCCGCGGAGCTCATCTCCTCGAGTAGCTGCTCATCATCGTCTCGCTAAAAAGCGCGGACGGAGAGCGGCCGAATGGACGAGGAAACGGTCCCGAAAACCGTCACGCCGAAAGGCGTTCAGGGTTCGATTCCCTGGCTCTCCGCCAATCCCGCGCTCGACAATGAATCCGGAGGGTTGCGCGAGCGGTAAACGGCCGGGCTGCTATCCCGAGGCCGCCGACAACGGCGCGAGAGTTCGATCCTCTCACCCTCCGCCATCCGCGCGAAGTCTCCCGCGACTTTGCTACCGTCGCGAGCATGTCGGCGATCGAGCAGAGCATCCTCCGGCACGCCGAAGAGGTGGAGTACATGAAGGAGCTCGCGCGGCAGACTGCGCAGCAGCTCCTCGAGGACGCCGACGTCGGTGAGATCATCCACGATCCCGAAGCGTTCGTCGAACGGCTCCTTGCCGTGCTGCTCGCGGAGCTCGGACCTTACGCGCGGCGCCTGGCGGAGCAGGCCGCGACGTACGCCGAGGAAGTCGGGCTGCAGGAGCTCGAGGCCGCGGATATCGATCGCATCGCCGACGAGGCGGAGATGAAGTTCACCAGCTTCGCGACGCCCGCGCTGCGCGACGCCGTCAACGCCATCGTGGCGAGGATTCACGACATGGCCGGCGCCGGCGTGGCGCTGACCACGATCGGATCTGCGGTCACGTCGCCGGCGGCGCGAGCCGCGCTCATCGCGCCGCTCCTCGGCGCCGCACGCCGGATGGTGTCGAGCTGGATTCAGTTCGTCGACCGCGACGTGAACGATACGGCGATCCGGATGCTCGCGGCGGCCGACACCCAGGACGACGGATCCGGCGATGAGCTCCAACCGCTCACGCTGACGTGGGTCGCGGTGATGGACCGGAACACGTGCGGCGACGACAAGGACCTCGTCGAGCACTTCTGCCGACCGCGCCACGGCCTCGGCAAGACGCTCGAGGAGTGGACGGCGCTCGGGCTGCCGGGGTCTCCGGTGCTCGAGTGCTCGATTCGCTCGCACCGCGGGGCCTCGCCGTGCCGATGCCTGCTCTCGACCGACGAGCGGACAGCCGAGATAACGGCACCCGTCAGCGCGGGGGACGCGGTCAAGCGAGGCCGCGATCGCGCGGCGGCCGACGTCGCGACTGCAAAAAAATTCGCATAGTTCCGCACTTCCGATTTTTCGACCACATTTGAGGTGCGGCCGCGGTGCACAAAAACGAGTGCACGTGGTGACGAAATCCCGAGAGGGAATCGCGTATATACATTCGTGAATATTCGTCACGTAAACAGAGCATGAGAACGCGCTCGACGTGGTGACGAATAATCGTGCTGAACCGCGCAAGATTCGACATTGCAACGAGTTGCGCGTTAAAAAAACAGTTGCAAAGTCTCCCCCCGCCTGTGCTTCTCTCTTCTGCAACTGGCTGAGCTTGGGGCTCGGCCATCGTCCAAAGCGGTTCACTATTCGGAGGAAACACCCGCATGTTTCTAGTCATGCGCTCGGGCTGGGCCCACTACCGCGCACACACCGCAGACTTCGTCTCGCGTCGTATCCGTCCGGTTCAGATGCCGGGCCTCTGTATGGCGGATGGCGACGGAAACGGCGGTGGAGGTGGCGGCGGCGGAGACGACAAGGGCGGTGACGGCGGAGCCGGCGGTGGCGGGACCGGTGGGACCGGGACCGAAGATCCGAAGGACAAGAAGCTCGCGGCCGAAGCGGCCGGGTGGCGCACGAAGCTGCGCGAGAAAGAGCAGGAGTTCGAGACCTTCAAGGCTTCGACTCAGACTCAGATCGAACAGCTCACCGCGCAGATCGCCGAGCTCGAATCCCGCCCTGCCAACCCCCAGGGTAGCGGTAAGGGAGACGGGAACGGCGGAGGCGCGACCAAGCCCGACCCCGAGATCGCCACGCTTCGACGTCAGGTGACCCAACTCAGCACCGACCTGAAGACCGAACGCGAGCAGCTCGCGAAGGAGCGCAAGCAACTCCGCGACGAGAAGATCGGTCGGAAGGTCACGGAGATCGTTGCGGGCGACAAGTTCAACATGCCGACGATCCTTCGGAAGATGCTCACCGAAAAGCTCGACATCTCCGCGGACGGCCAGGTCGTCCTGAAGGTGAAGAACGAAGTCGGCGGCATCGACGATGTCGAGGCGACGCTCGAGAACGTTCTCAAGTTCAAGCCGGTGGACGACTTCGACTCCTTCCTCAAGTCGGAAGGCTCCGGCGGTTCCGGCGGATCCGGCGGCAGCGGCCGACCGATCAACGACGGGATCGATTGGGCGAAGGTCAATGCCGGCGATCTCGATTACATCGAGAAGAACCAAACGAAGATCGACGCCGCGCTCGCTCGGGGGCACGGATTCAAGTAGTCACCAGATCAACGCCGCACTAGCTCGGCAGGGCCGGGCGGCGCTGCGCGGATCTCCAAACGATAGAACGAGTTAGGAGATACGCAGATGGCTAACGCCTTTTCAAACATTGCCGAACAGATCAACTACTTCGGCAATAAAGTCCTCATTCAGCTTCGCAATCAGCTCGCGCTCGTGAATCGCGTCAACCGCGATTACGACCCGGCCGCGACGTCGGCCGCAGGCGCGACGATCACCATCCCGACCATCGAGATGAGCGGCGCCGCGCAGACGCGCGCGATCGAAGGCGGCGTCACGGTCAACACCGGTACGTCCCGCCTCGTCACGGTGACGATGCAGCAGATCGTCTACACGTGGGAGCTCGACAACCTGCAGCAGACCTTCTCGAACGTGAACCTCATGAACGAGATGGCGACCCGCGGCGCGATCAAGATGGCGGACGGTCTCGACGGCCTGCTCACCGGCCTGTGGCCGCTCATCCCGTACCGCGCCGGCAAGGCTGACGGCTCCGCGACCTTCAACACCACGGACGGCATCAACGCCTTCCCGCAGGCACGCAAGGTCCTCGTCGACAACCTCGCCCCCGTCGATCGGCTGTTCTCGATCCTCGGCACGACCGAAGCGTTCAATCTCCGCACCCTGCCGATCTATCAGCAGGCGTACCAGGCGGGCGACACGGCGCAGCTCCGCACCGGCGAGATGAAGCCGATCGTCGGCGTGCAGCCGTTCGAATCGCAGGCGGTGCCGACGAACGTCTCGTTCACCAGCGCGGCGGATTGGGGCACCCCGACCGTCAACGGCACTCCCGCCATCGGCGCGACGTCGATCGTCGTTGCCGGCGCCGGCGCGAGCAAGCTGCTGACCAAGGGCAGCATCATCACCATCGCCGGCGCGGGCACCACGCCGCACGGCGACCCGCAGCCGTACTCCCTCACGGCCGACGCGACGTCGACCTCGGGCGGAGCTGCGACGATCACCATCAACCCGCCGCTGAAGGGTGCGCCGTCCAACGGTGCCGCGATCACTCCGGTCGCATACACGGGCACGCACTCGATCAACCTCGTCGCCGATCCGAACGCCTATCTCCTGGTCATCCGCCCCCAGGCGGACTTCGTTCCGGGGGCCGGCGTTCTCTCGATGACGTTCACCGACCCGCAGTCGGGCCTCACGTTCCGTCTCCACATCGAGGCGAATGCGGCGGGCAATCCTGCCTCGGGCCAGGCGTACAAACAGCGGATGACGCTCGACCTCCTCGCCGGGGCGCAGATCATCCGTCCCGAGCTGGCGGTTCGCCTCGAGGGTCAGGCGTAGGCCGGTGCTCTTTCCGTTTCGCTTGCAGTTCGCACGGCGGGGGTCACACCCCCGCCGTTGCTTTTTCTCAGGGGGTCCCGATGAGCGAAGTACCGAGCACCACCGCTTCGCCCGCAGCCGCGGGCGCCACGAACGACGAGACGCCGAAGACCGCGCAGACGGGCAAAAAGCCGACGCTGACGATCTCCGACAACGGGCTGGATCTCATCCTCGCGTTCGAAGGTTTCGACAAGGGCGGATGGCCGGGCGGAGCATCGGGTTGCACCATCGGATACGGGTATGACCTCGGCTATCACACGCTCGGGCAGTTCGGCGCCGACTGGCGCTCGCGCCTGAGCGTCAACGACTTCGCGAAGCTCCGCGCTCTGGTCGGGATCACCGGCACGCGCGCGCGCGATCGCGTTCGCGTCCTCGGCACGGTCAACGTGACGAAGCAGGACGCTCGCGAAGTCTTCACGTCGTCATCCATTCCCCGCGCCGCCGCCGCGACTCTCTCGGCGTTCCCCGGCGTGGAGGAACTGCCGCCCGATGCCGCGGGAGCTCTCATCTCGCTCGTCTTCAATCGCGGACCCCGTCTCACCGACACGAATCCTCAGCTCGTCGAGCGCAGGGAGATGCGCGCAATCGTCGACGCTGTGGCAGCCGGCGACTTGATGGAGATCGCGAACCAAATCCGCTCCATGTGTCGGCTGTGGGAGGGGAAGGGCATGGACGGCCTCATTCGCCGGCGCGAGGCGGAGGCCGCCCTTGTCGAATCGTGCATTCCCGGCGCGCCGCCGTGGAAAGCGCCCAAAGTGTAGGAGGACAACGCTAATGCGTTCAGTCATTTGCCGTCTGGTCATTCTGTCTCTCGTCATGGCTGTCTTCGGCTGCTCGAGCACCGCGACGACCCCGGAGCTCACGCCCCACCAGGTGTGGAACGGGGCGAAGGTCGCCGCGCAGATCGCCGGCGACACCTACATCCGCGCGCAGTGCAAAGGCGGCAAGATCGCCGGCGTTCCGTGCGACACGGCCGTCCAGCAGCTCAACGCGGTCGTCGTCACGCTCGCGGCGGACTTCAAGCCCGGCGCGACGGCGGATCCGGCACAGCGCGCCGTGTCGAGGGACGCTGCCGCGGTGCAGCTCGCTCGAGCTCTTCACGGGGACGACTTCGCCGGCACCGATGATGCCGCGAAGGCGCGCCAGGCGGCCGACGTCGTCGACGCACGCAACATCGTCGACGCCGTTGGCGACGCCCTGGTCGCCGCGCTCGGGAAGCAGTAGCTCGCCGCCATGCGCTTCGTGTCGGCCGCCGTCCTGGCGCTCGCACTCCTCTCGGGGTGCGCGCTGACGCGGCCGTACGCGCTCAGGAGCGCCGTCAACGAGGCGGCGTTCTACCGGGCGCGTTACGTCGATCGATGCGTCACCAAGCGCGACGTCGATGTGCCGTGCGAGGCGTGGGCGCTCGCGCAGCGGCGTCTCGATCAGGCCGCCGGCGAGGCGTTCGACGCTCTGAAGGTAGGCGGTTCCCCGCGGCTTCAGATGTCCGCGCTGCGCAGCCATCTCGAGGCGGTGCGGAAGGAGTTCGGATCATGGGCGAAGTAGCGGCCGTCGCCGGCGCCGTCACCACGATCATCACCGGCGTCGACAAGCTGGTGCAGCGGCAGGACGCCAACGACGCCCGCCTCGAGGCCGCCGTGGCAGATCTCCGCTCGCCGCTCCCCGACCCCGTCCCCCTCGCATCCTTCGACGTTCAGTCCGTGCTGCAGGAGCACGCGCCCGCCGGCACCGTCGTCAGCGTCCTCGACGTCGGCGCCGGCACGGATCTCGTCAACTACGCCGTGGCCGAACCGATCGCGCAGAAGCTCTTCGGCGCGACCGCCCGAGCTGCTGCGAAGAATCCGGCGACCACGGGGCGCGTACGCCTGGCGTTGGTCGTCATCCCGAATCCGGAGGGGTCATGAAGCCCGACTACTCGCCGCGCCTCGCGCTCGACCTGGCGGAACAAGCCGTCGCGATCTACGATCTTTCGGACGGCTACGAGAGGTGGGTTCGTGGCCGAGGCTTCGTCGGCGCCGACACCGTGGAACGCGGCGCGACGCAGATCGGCATCGCCTATGGGCCCGACCGGATCGTCGTCGCCGCCCGCGGGTCCTCGCAGTTCGGCGACTGGAGCGACAACTTCCTCCCGTTCCGCATCGGATGGAAGCCGGTAGCCGGCCGCATTCATCTCGGCTTCCGGTTGCAGGCCGCCCGCGTTGCGGATGAAGTGCTTCAGACGGTGCGCGATCTCCGCAAGGCGTATCCGCGGGCGATCGTCCAGGTCACCGGGCACTCGCTCGGCGGCGCGCTCGCGTCGCTCATGCGGTGCGTCCTCGAGGACGCCGAGATCCCGGTCGACGTCACCTACACCTTCGAATCGCCGAGGGTCGGAAACGGGAAGTGGGCGGAGTGGTACGACTGCTCATTCGGAACGACCAGCTTCCGGGTCGTGAACATCAACGCCGGCGAGCAGGACGTCGTCACCCGCGTTCCGCTATCGAAACTCGGATGGAGGCACGTCGGCCGCCCCGCGATCCTCTGCGACGGCCGCGTCTACGAATCCGAGACGATGTGGGAGGAGCACCGGCGCCGCAACCCGGTCGGGCTCCTGTCTCATCTCAGGATCATTCGCCGGGCATGGCTGAGCGTCGAGGCGCATCTCGGGCACGCGTTGCTTCAGGAGTTGCAGCGGCAGTCCGTGTAAACTGTTGAGAAATCGGGCCTCAGTCGGGCGCCGTCCAATCGGAGGAACTGCATGAGCATCAACGTCCCGCTTCCGGGCCAGGAGCGGAAAATCGTCATGGTCTACCTGCCGCCCAACGGCGAGCCGAAACCGTGTTACGAGGATTCCCTCCACATCGCGCGCGACCAGGGCTACGTGAAGTATGAGCCCGCGGACGCGAACGCGAGCCAGGTCATCGTCCCCGACGAGACGTCCGAAGATCGGATGGCGCGGGAAGAGCGCGCCCGCGAAGAGCTCGAGAAGCGCGCGAGCCAGTTCCTCTCGGAGCTCGGCATCACCAGACTCCCGAACGCCGAATGCGAGTCGTGCACCGGCCTCGGCGCCGTCTTCAGCGACGAGATCGCACCGCGGCCGTGCTTCGCATGCTTCCCCGAGGCGATGGAGCTCGTTCAGCCCGGCGGCGCCGGCAGCGGGAAAGATGACGGCGGCGGCGACGGCGGAGGTGAGGAAGGGGGGGGTATTTGGGGGGGGCCGGAAGGCGGCGGGGGGAAAAGGAGCGGGGGGGGCCGACGGCGGCGGCGAGACCGGGGGCGCCATCGCCGGCGCGCCGGATGGCGCCGTGACGGCGACGAACGGCAGCATCCCGCCGGCGGGAACCACGGTGAAGCTCGACAGCAACACGCCGGCGAGCTGCAACATGGCCGGATGTCACGGGCTGTGCGGGATTTGCGCGCCGCCGAAGCGGGTCTCGGTCAGCGAAGGGCGTGAGCTCAATCGCAATCGAAAGAAGCTCGGCAAGAAACCGCTGAAGATCGACGGCGGGAAGGTCCGCGCGGAGGAGTGATGCCCGAGATTCAACCTGTTCCTGCCGGCCTGCTCTCCGAAGAGACCGAGAAGGCGATCGTCGAGAACATCGCGCAGCAGATGGCCGATGGGGTCGACCAGCATCTCGTCGAGAAGATGACGATCGGCGTCGATCCGGCCCGCGGTCGTGACCGGACGTCGTACGGCATCCGGGTTATCAGCGGTGAGAAGCAGGCGCTCGAGAAGAAATGGGACGCGGACCCCGTCAAGTTCGCGCGCGATCTCGGCGTGGAGCTCAACCGCAAGGAGCGCCAGGTACTTCGCGCGGCCATGGCCGGACGGATCTCGGGCAAGCACCAGCGCCGGATCCTCGAAACGGTTCGGCAGAAGATCGAACGCGGGATGCAGCAGGCCGCCAGCAAGACCGCCGAGGCGCCGCAAGCGTGAGCGATGAACCTGACGTCGACGTGGACGCTGCGCTCCGGTCTCTCTCTGAGCCCGGCGCATTCACCGCCTTCTCGAATGCGCTTGACGCTCTCGCGCAAAAGATCAAGACGCCAGATACCGCGACGGCGCCAGGTCCGGCGGCAACGGTGAGCGGCAGCATGCAAGTCCAATTCGATGACGACCGTCTTTACCGCGATGCGCGCGCGCGCCTGACGCAGCCGTCGAAGCTGTCGATCACGATCGACATGGGTCCACGGCTCGACGCATGGCTCGAGCACCCGGCGAAGTTCGCCGAGGAGATCGTCTTCCGGCGCGACCTGTTGGAATGGGAACGGAGCGCCGTGATCCGTGCGAGGCACAGCGTCGACCTCGACGGCGTTTCGGATCGCATCGAGGCGCTGAAACGAATCGCCGAAGCGATGCTTCGCGCGATCGGAAAGACGTCGGCGGAGAATCGTCGGCTGCGCAAGCGTGACCGCGTCCGAAGGCTACGGGAGTACCGGCGGCATCCGGACATCTTCCGCTCGGTCGAGCACCGTCATCGCTGGATCTCGGCGCGCTGCGGGATGTGCCGGACGCTCTACGCGGTCGAGACATTCATCAGCTTCATCGACAAGCGCGGGCTGCGGCAGTACCTCACCGAACACGAGACGATTCTCGATTGCGGCCATCCTTCGCTCTGGCTCTATCCGGTCGAGTGGGAGAAGCGCGGCTACACGCCGACATTCACCAAGTTGTGATAGCATTTTGCCTTCCGGGCTTCCAATCCGGAAAACGGTTAAGTGGGACTCGACCCCGGAAGACACGCCGGGGTCGAGTTATTTTAACGTGAGCAGCGTCCAGGTCACGTTGAGAATCCCGGCCTAAACCGACTACCCTTGCAGTCGATAACGTGTCGCGGCAGGGCCGTGCGCGCATCCTCCGGAGGTGCCGCGTGGCGATTCCTGACCTCAGCAGCGACGACATCACCGCCATCCGCAGGCGGTACATCCACGATCTCTACATCGCCGCGACCGGCTCCGCTCCGGCGGTGACGCTCAGCCACTACAACCGCGCGATCAAAGCGCAGTTCATCAGCGACGACGACCTGCAGCAGACCGCTTACGACGTCGCGCGCGCATACGGCGACGAGCTCGCCGGCGTCTACGAGGACGAGTTCGCGCGGCGGAACGCCAACCCGGCCAGCTCAGCTACAGCCGACGCCGACGCGACGAAGCTACAGCTCGACGCGTTCTACCGTCTCATCCGCGCGGCCGTGTTCGAAATGATGATGCTCGATCCCGGCTTCTGCGGATCGATCGTCGACACCGAGTCTCGCGTCGCGATGTTCAAACAGTGGGCGGCGCAGATCATCAAAGACCGGCAGTTCACGCG
>JACZCU010167598.1_pt1 | contig 15163 bp, 7 predicted proteins | sample 8641851 | NCBI WGS metagenome assembly JACZCU01 (sample SAMN15324605, study PRJNA640507) | soil metagenome | isolation source: monocropping sugarcane control | place: China: Luxin town, Laibin City, Guangxi Province | collected 2019-07-25 | depth 10cm m | reverse complement strand
TCGCGGTGGCGCTGTTGTCGAACGCGCCTGCCGCATCGATCGTCGCGGTCACGATGATGCTCGTGTTCGCGCCCGAGGCAAGTGACGCGATCGTGCACGGAAACGCGGAACAACCGCTGCCTGTGACGTTCGTGATCGTCAGGTTCGACGGTGTGTCGGTCACCTGAATCGACGTTGCGGTCGAGGGACCAGCGTTCGCGATCAGCAACGTGTACTGAATCGACTGCCCCGCGTTGAACGGCCCGGCGGTAGTCAACGTCTTGACGATCGACACGTCCGCGGATGCCGTGGCCGTGCCGCTGTTGCCGGTGTTGTCGAGATTGTTCCCGAGGTTCGGATCTGATTCCACCGGCATCGCGGTGGCGCTGTTGTTGAACACGCCGGCAACGTCGATCGTCGCCGTCACGGTGATGGTCGTATTCGCACCGGATGCAAGCGACGGGATCGTGCAGGGTAATGCCGCACAGCCGCCGCCGCTCACGTTCGTGATCGTGAGATTCGACGGCGTGTCCGTCACCTGAATCGACGTTGCCGGCGACGGACCGTCGTTCGCGACGAACAGCGTGTATTGAACCGACTGCCCCGCCGTGAACGGCGGCGAAGTGATCAACGTCTTGACGATCCGCACATCGGCGGACGCGCTGGCCGTACCGCTGTTGCCGGTGTTGTCGGTGTTATTGCCCGGATTCGGATCCGGCTGCGTCGCCGTCACGGTCGCGGAGTTGTCGAACGCGCCCGCGCCATTGATCGTCGCCGTCACGGTGATGCTGGTGCTCGTGAGAGCGAGAGAGGGGATGGTGCAGGGCAGCGCGACGCAGCCGCTGCCGCTCACATTCACGATCGTGAGATTCGTCGGCGTGTCCGTGACCTGAATGTTCGTCGCGACCGACGGACCGGCGTTCGTGATGAGCAGCGTGTACTGAATCATCTCTCCGGCCGAGTACGGGCCGCCGGTGGTCAATGTCTTGACGATTGAAACATCCGCGGAGACAGAGAGCGGAACCGTGACGCTGTCGCTGTTCGAATTCACGCCGTCGACCGTTGCGGTGGCGACGTTCGTAACCTGCGCGTTCGTGACGTCCGTGCCGGTCACGATGTACGACGCGGTGCACGTGATCGACTCGCCCGGATCGAAGAAGAGATCCAGATCGCCGATGGTCGTCAGCGACGGACACGTGACGGTGGTTTTGTTGTCCGCGATCGTCACCGGCCCTTCGAGAATCGCGCCGCCGGTGTTCGTGACGAGATAGGAGTAATTGATGGCGTCGCCGGCGAACGTGAAGCTCGTTTGCGCCGAAGTCTTGTCGAGCGTGATCGCCGGGACCGCGTAAATCGCCGAGCCATTGTTCGAGCTCACCGGTGTGGCACCGTCCATCGCCCCCGCCGATGCGGTGTTCGTGACCGTCGGTCCGGCGTACTGGAACGGACCGGCGACGCACGTGGCGATGTGATCGTCATCGTTCGCATCGGCCACGGGCAGCGTGAGCGACGCGAAGTACGATACGCACGAGCCGAGGCTGATGGTGTTGTCGGTGACGGTGAGATTGGTGAGCGGAACGTCGCCAGTGTTCTCGACGATGAAGCGATACCACGCCTGCCCGCTCGTCGCGAGATAGGACGACCACGGCCCCGTCGCGCTCGGGCCGATCTCCTTGCGGAACGACAGCCCCGGCGTCGTCGGATTCACGACCAGCGTGTCGCTGCTCGTGTTGCCGTTGATCGTCTGCGCGTTGACGATGTGAGAAACGACGCCGGTCGTATTGACGTACGTTCCGGCGGTCGGAACTTTCACATTCACCGTGACGATGCACGTGCCGCCGGCCGCGATCGTTCCGTTGGAGAACGAGATCGAGCCCGCGTTCGCAACCGGTGCGAACGTTGGCGAGCCGCAGCCGGTGGTCGTGGCATTCGGAACCGTTGCCACGGTCATGCTCGCGGGCGACGTCGGGAAGACGTCGTTGAACGCGACGCCGCTGATGGCGTTGTCCTGATTCGGATTCGTGATCGTGAAGACGATCGTCGCCGGTTCATTCGCGACGATCGGATTCGGCGTGAACTGCTTATCGATCGACGGCGGCAGCACCGCGGTGAGCGAGTCGCTGGCGATCGTCGTGGTCGTCGTGCCGCTTTCCGTCGTCGACAGGAAGCCGCTGACGTTCTGGTGCGCGCCCGCGGTCGTCGCCGTGACGTTCACGCTCGCGGTGCAGGAGCCACTCGCCGGAATCACGCCGCCGCTGAACGTGAGCGTCGTCGCGCCGCCGGCCGGAGCCCACGTCGCACCGCTGCAGGTCGTGCTCGCCGCCGGCGTCGCGGCGACCTGCAGGCCGCTCGGCAGCGCGTCGGTGAACGCCGCGCCATTGAGCGCCGCGGAGTTCGGATTCGTCAGCGTGAACGTGAGCGTCGAGACGCCGTTCACCGCGATCGGATCGGGTGCGAACGACTTCGCGATCGTCGGCGGCGTCGCCGCGGCGCAGCCGGTGAAGCGCACGTTGTCGAGGTTGAAATCGGCGCCGGGATTGACGTTGCTCGAGTTGTACCCGTAGATGCGGAAGTACGTGACGCCGGAAGGATTGAGACCGGTATTGAAGGTCTGGGAGAACGGAACCCACGTCGTGGCCGCGGGTAGTGCTACGTCGGTCGCGAACGCCTGCGTGCCCGGAGGAGTTGCCGACGTGCCCCAGTACACGGCGACGCCCTGCGGGCCGTTGTTCGTGCGATACGCGTCGAACTGCAGCGTGATCGACGAACGGCCGGTGGTGTCGATCGCAAACTGGAAGTAGTCGTTGTTCGCGGTGTCGAACGGCAGGCCGGTGGTCACGCTGCCGTTCGAGCGCCACGAGCCGGTACCGGCCGGCGTGACGGTGTTGTCGGTCGTGCTGAATTGCGGATTCAATCCGGCGCCTGCGCTCGCCGCTGCCGTCGCGACGTTGTTCGTCGTCGGCGCCGGAGTGGCGACATTCATTCCGGTTTCGAAGTTCCAGCGCGCTAGCAGCTGATTGCAGAGTCCCGTGCCCGGCGGTGGTGCGGTGTTGACGGTCAGCGATGCCGATGCGTTGTCGCCGGTATCAGTGGTGCCGATGAAGAGATTGCCGGTGGTGTTGTTCAGCGTGCCCGTTGCGGTGGGCGTGACGTTCACGGTGACGATGCAGTTGCTGTTCGCCGCGAGTGTGCCGTTGCTGAACGAGATGCTGCTCGAGCCCGCGGTCGCGGTGAGCGTGGGCGCGCCGCAGCCACTCGTCGATGCGGCCGGCGGCGTGGCAACGATGAGATTCGCCGGGAGGTTGTCGACGAAGTTGTAGCCGGACAGCGAGCCGGAATTCGGATTCGTGAGCGTGAAGGTCAGCGCGGAGACGCCGTTCAGCGGCGCGGGATTCGGGCTGAAGCTCTTCGAGATCGTCGCGGACGTCGGATCGATGACGTTCACGATGCGCGCGGACGCGGAGTAGTCGGCGTTGTAGTGGAAGCTGCTGCCGGAGAAGTCGTAGAGCAGTGTGTTCAACGTCTCCGACGTTCCGCCGCCACCGACGACTTTGATCGTGTAGGTCGTGACGACGTTCGTGCCGCCGGTTTTGAAATCGCCGCCGACGCATTCGCTATACGTCGGGCTGTTCGGATCGTTGTCCCACTGACACGCGTCGGCGTAGAGCTTATCGCTGGGGTTGCTGACGTACGGCGAGTTGTTGGCGGAGTACGTCGTCTGCACCGAGAGAATCTGAAAGACGGTGTTGGAGAAGTTGATGAACGCTTCGAACTGGTTGTAGCCCTGTGTGGCTGTGCCGCCGCGGAGCTGTACGACGTAGGTGTTGCCGACGACCATGCTGAAACCGCCGCCCGGAGGGACGGACGCGAGCGTCGGGATGCTGGTGCCGAACTTCACATCGGAGATGGAGTTGCGGTTCTGCGAGATGAGATGTTCGACGTAGATCTCGCGCGGCGTTGCCGTCGAGGCGGTGCCGCTGCCGTCGGTCGCGGTGATGTGGTAGCGACGAGCCGTGTCGAATGCGGCGGGGTTCGTGGTGATCGAGACCTCGAAGTACGCGTCGGCGCAACTGCCAGCACCGATCGACGGGATGTTGATCGTCGACAGCGATCCGCTGCGCAGATTCACGAACGGATTCGCCGAGTCCCATACGAAGGATGCGGAGACGTTCGTGGTCGCGATGTTGCTGCACACGCGCGCGCCCACCGGAAAGTTTCTCGGGCCGTTCGCGGGATCGTTGCTGTCGAGGCCAACGACGTTCCATGTGAGTGGAGTGACCGTCAGCGTGGCATGCGCCGCGACTGGAAAAAGAAACGCAAAAAGAATGAGTGCTGCGGCACGGAAACGGGTCATCAATTCCTCGGTGATTCGTCAATGCGAACTGCGTTCGACTCGCCGGAACCGGCGGCGTGAGTGCGCGCTAATTTGTTGTCTGATCAGACCGAATGGCATTCTCAGCGGCGCCACCGGAGCCGTCAATGCGCCCAGGATCGATTTCACGAGCGCTTGACAGCTCGCTGCCACAAAAACGCGCGGCACGGTTCTGGTAAGCGAAATCATCGATGAGTCAGTGTGTGAAGTGCAGGTCAGCGTTGCCTGATGACGCGGCGTTCTGCCCGCGTTGCGGACATCGCGTTGCGGTGGCAACGGCGGAAGTTCCGGCGAAGGCAAACCATCGCGCGCCGTGGTGGATCGTGCCCGCGGTGATCGTCGGCATCGTGGCGATCGCGTGGCTCGTGCTCGCAGGACTTCCGTTCGGCGGTGAGGATCGACGCGAGATCACCACGACGCGCGCGACGGAGACGATCGCGGAAGGAACCTCGTCGCGTGATGCCGGAACGGTGCTCGATGTTCCAGCGCAAGGAATGGACGATGAACCGGATGTCGCGACGACAACGACGATCGCACCACCCACGGCGACGACGATTCCGCCGATGACGAGCACCATCACACCGCCGCCGCCGACGACCACGATCGCGCCGCCGGTTCGCATCGAGCCACCACGCGCGGCGCCACCACCATCGTCGTCACGCACGATCACCGATCAGGAAGCGGCGAACGAGTTGCGCGGCTACATCACGTCGCGCAACTACTACGGCGTGGCGTCAGAGTGTGTGCGTCTGCAATCGCGCGGATATCGCAACGAAGGGTACGCGTTCGAGGTCTGGCACTCATGTGCGGGCGGCGGCACGTCTCGCCTCCTCGGCCGATGGCGAGTCGACGCACGAACGCGCGAAGTCTTTCGACAAAATGATGACGGGCGCTACGTGCGGCCCTGATCACTTCATGCAGTCGTCCTGCGTGAACTTCACCCACTGGCCGTTCATCTCGACTTCGCCGATGTGGACGAGCTCACGGTCGCTCTTGCGCATGAAGGTGTCGCGCGAGTTCGCGGTCATCGTCCCCATGTGCCACGGGCCGGTGAAGACGAAGGCATCGTTCTCCATGCCCATGCTGGCCTCGGTGTTGTAGCCGCCGAGGGAGTCGACGCCGCCGAGAACGTACTGCTTTTGCTCAGGATCGAAACCGATGTAGCCACTGAACGTCACCGGCATCGGCGCCGCCGCGGATTTCTTCTCCGCGTACGTGAACGCGAGCCAGTGCCCGTCGTGACTCCACTTCACTTCGACGGTGCCTGAGCTTTTGTGCGCGGGAGCCATCGGCGTCTCGAACACATCGCCGGAACACTTCCACGATCCGGCCATGAAATCGAGCTTGCGCAACTCAGCGGGCGGTTGTTGTGCGACGGCAGCGAGCGACGATGCGACGAGCGTGACGGCGAGCAGTGCGTTCAACGTTCTCATGCTCGCCATTACGTGCGGGCGCCGCGTTTGGATGTTTGTGCGCGCGTTACACTCGCGCGCGAGTGAGCGCAACGAGTCCGAAGTATCGGCCGGACATCGATGGATTGCGCGCCATCGCGGTGGCGGCGGTGATTGCGTTTCACGCATGGCCGCTGCGCGTTCCCGGCGGCTTCACCGGCGTCGACATCTTCTTCGTCATCTCCGGATATCTGATCACCGGCGTCATCGCCGGCGAGTTGTCGTCGAATACGTTCTCGTTGTCGCGCTTCTACCAGCGACGCGTGCGACGCATCTTCCCCGCGCTCGCGACGATGCTGATCGCGGCCACGCTCGCCGCGTGGATGATTCTTCTTCCCGATGAATGGCGCTCGTTCGGAAAGCATCTCTTCGCGGGCGCGGCGTTCGTGTCGAATCTCGCGCTGACGCGCGAGGGCGGCTATTTCGACTGGACCGCGCAGCACAAGCCGCTCCTCCATCTCTGGTCCCTCGGCGTCGAAGAACAGTTCTACTTCGTCTGGCCGCTGCTGCTCGCGATGTTGTGGAAGGCGCGCGTGCGCATTCGCATCGCACTGCTCGCGCTGATCGTGCTCGCGTCGTTCGTCATCAACGCGTGGGGCGTCACACGCTATCCGGTGTACACGTTCTATCTCCCGGTCACGCGTTTGTGGGAGCTCGGCATCGGCTCGCTCATGGCCGTGATCGGAACGCGCCGCGTGACGGAACGTCGCGCGCTCGCGGAGCTTGCGAGTTGGAGCGGCATCGCGTTTTTGATTGCGTCGCTCGTTTTCATTCGCGAAGGCACCGCGTTTCCCGGATGGTGGGCATTGCTTCCCGTGCTCGGCGCCGCGCTGACGATCGCCGCGGGACCGCGGGCGCTCATCAATCGCGTCGTGCTTTCGAGTCGCGCGTTCTTGTTCCTCGGTCTGATCAGCTATCCGTTGTACTTGTGGCACTGGCCGCTGCTTTCATTTGCGCGCATCGCGATGCGCAACGAATTGAGCGCGCTGACGCGCATCGCACTCATCGCAATCGCGTTCGTGCTGGCAACGCTCACGTACCGTTTCGTCGAAACGCCGGTTCGCCGCGTGACGACGTTCTCGACGAAGCTGCGTGTGGTCTGCGCGATGCTCGCGGTGCTCGCGGCGTTCGGCTGGATCGTGTACGCGCATCGCATCAACGCGCGGCTCTCCAGTCCCGCGATCGACGAGCTCCTCACCGCCACGCACGCGTGGGAGTATCCATACGGCGAGAACTTCGGCCGCACGTCGGACTTCGTTCGTTCGACCGTGCCGGGCAACGCGCCGGGCGTCGTGTTGTTCATCGGCGACTCGCATCTCGAGCAGTACTGGTCGCGCATCGATGCAGTGCGAACGCATTCGCGTGTGCCGGAGTTGTGGTTCGCGACGAATGCCGGGTGTCCGCCGATGCCGAATCTCGGCAGTTCTCGCGGCGATGTGTGTGCGGCGTGGCTGGCGTTCGCGCTGCGCGAGGCGCGCGATCCGCGCGTGACGCGCATCGTCCTCGGCGCCTACTGGCATGCCTACCTCGGCGCGACGCCAACGTCCGCCGGACTCGCGGCGTTGCAGCGACTCAGTGACGAGATTCGCTCACTCACCGCGATGGGCAAACGCGTGTATGTGATCCTGCCGGGACCGACGTCGGCGCAACTCGATCCACGCGCGACGATCGATCTCGCGCACGGCGAGATCGTGACGTCGCCCGTGCCGCTGCGCGAGATTCTCGATGCGAATGCGGGAACGCGTGCTGCGCTTCGCGAGTTCGCGACAACGGCTGGTGCGATCGTGATCGATCCGATGCCGGTGCTTTGTCCGAATGCTGAATGTCCGAGGTTCGAGCGCGGACATCCGATCTATCGCGATTCGACGCATCTGCACCCGTCGTACGCGCGCGAGCATGCGACGTACATCGATCGTGTGTTGACGGATTGAGTTCCGTTCACCGTCGTCCCGCAAACTTCACTGCAATCTTGTTCTCCCCTGTTTTCACATTCACCTGAATCGGTGCGAGCAGAGTCTCCGCCGTCGCGGCAATCGACTGCGCTTCGTCTTCCGTGCGATACGGCCAGAACTCGTAACTCCCGCTCGGGATGTTTTCGAGTCGCGCTTCGCTCCGCGCGTTCGTCACAAGCTCGAGTCCCTGCACATTCGCGAGCTCCTCCGCGACTTCGGTCGGCACGAGCACGCCGTTGTAGCGCATGAGCAGCGAGAACGGCGGCATCGTCGCGCCGGTCATCGTCTGCGCGCGAATGAGCAGCGACGATGTCGATCGTGGCAGATGAAATTGCAGGCGCCCGATCTCCGCATCGCGCGGAACGCGCAACATGCCGAACGGACCTTCTTCGCCAAGCGCAAACAACGTCACGGCTTCGTTTGCAGGCACCGCGATCGTTGCGCGTCCATCCTCATCCGTCGTCGTGCGCGCGCGCAGCTTGCCATCCGTGACCGCGAAGACTTTCGCGTTCGCAACCGGATCGTTTTCACGATCGATCACCGTGAACGCGATCGCGCGTCCTGCATCGACGCGCACATCGAGCTCGCGCAATCGATGCGCATCATCGAGCGACAACTCGATCGGCTCCGGCTCGAGCTGGTGCGGCGGATACACGCGAACGACGTGCGTGCCATTGCGAATGCCAACGAAATTGAACCTGCCGTCAGCGTCGCTGATCGATCGCACGTGCTGTTCGCCGTCGGCGCGATTCGTTTGCAATCCGATCACTGCGTTCGGCACCGGCGCACCGCTCTCGCGATCGCGCACGACGCCGGTGATGCGGCCATCGGGAATCGCGATGTTCACGGCGCGATCGCTTTGCACATCGAGCGAGTCGGTGAATGACGTCGGCAATGCCGGACCGCGAACATCGAACGTGAATACGCCGCGCTGCCAGAACGGCGCGCGAAACGTCCCGTCGGCGTCGATGCGAATAGCAGTGCGCCATCGCAGTTCGGAGTGACGCAGTGTGAGTGTTCCGGTGCTGAGATTCGTATCGCCGACGATCACCCGACCGTGAAGCGTGAATGGCTGAATCGCGATCGTCGTCGAACGAATGTCGTCCTGCCCGAGCGCGATCTTCGTTCCGAGTTGCTCGGTGGGAGCAGAGCCGCGAAGACGAACCTGATACATGCCCGACGCGAGTCCGTCGAAACGCACGCGGCGCACATCGGCGGTGAGAGTCTTGTGATCGACTTCGTCCCAGTCATCGGATGCATTGCGCAACAACAACTCCACCTCCAACGGCTGATTCGTCCCCTGGACGGTGGCTTCGATCGCGCCGCGAGATGGCGTGATGGCGGCGAGCAAAATCAGCATCGGCAGCAGCGGCATGACACGATCTCCTCTTCTTCGAATTCGAGACGCGGAACCGCGTGGCGATCAGCGGTCGGCGATAGGCGTCGCCACTTCGAGCGAGGCAACGCGCGTTTCAGTCGTGTTGGGTTGCGGCTCGTCGAGACGCTCGACGGAAGCCACGACGAATTCGGAGGCGAGAGGCTGGAGTTGTGCGGCCGTGGTGTGACTACAGGCGGTCGAGGTGATGCAGGTTCCAGTGGAGTCGTCCCACTCGCAGTTGACGAAGCCGGACGTGAGACCGCTCTGGCAGGCCTCCCACAACGGGCGGCAGCGTTTGCAGTGATTGGCCAGAGCCGCCGGAGCGGTGGTGATGGCGATGGCGAGCACCAGCAGCAGAGTTACGCGCTTTTTCATGGATTCTCCTTCGTGGTTCGGGTTCCGCGTCTCGATCGTCATGATCGGTTCGGCGTCGCGACGCGCTGGAAACGTCTCGCGAAGGAGCTGTGACGGACGGCAGCACGGCCAGCAGTCCATCGTTACTGAATTTTTACGAGGAAGGACTTGCCGCCTTCCGGGACTAAACAAAAAAACGGCCACCCGCAAGGATGGCCGTCCAGATTCACGTTGCGTGAGTGTCAGCTCGCCTTCTTCGGCGCGAGATATTTTCCAAACCACGCGAGATAGCGCTCGAGGCGATCGCGCACGTAGCTCGGCGTCGTGATGCCGTGGTACGCGCCGGGATAGATCACGAGCTGCGTGTCGATGCCGATGCTGCGCAGCGCCTGATACATCTGCTCGCTGCCGATGATTGGCACGTTGAAATCGGACTGACCGCCAAGGTAGAGCGTCGGCGTTTTGATGCGATCGGCGTGGAAGAACGGATACGAGACCTTGATCCACGCATCGCGATTCTTCCACGGCGGACCGAGCTCGAGATCGTATTGCGAGATGTACTCGTCGCTGCCGTACATCGACAGTTGCAATGCGCTGCCAGCGCCGGACGTCGCGGCTTTGAAGCGCGAGTCCGTCGCGATCGTGTAGTCCGTGAGGATGCCGCCGTAGCTCCATCCGCCGATGCCGAGGCGCTCGGGATCGGCGACTCCGGAAGCGATGGCGTAATCGACCGCCGCGAGCAGATCCAGCACTTCCTTGTTGCCCCAGTCGGCGAAGATCGCCTTCTGATACGCATTGCCGCGACCCGCGCTGCCGCGATAGTTCACCGCCAGCACGACGTAGCCGTTCGCCGCGAGCATCTGCCGGTCGAGATGAAACGCGTGCTGATCCTGACTGTTCGGGCCTCCGTGAATGTTCAGCAGCGTCGGATACTTTTGTCCCGGCACGTACGACGGCGGCTTGAACATCAGCCCGTGCACCTCGTTGCCGTCTTTTGCGCGACACGAAAAATCTTCGACCGTCGCCAACTGCACGTCACTCAGCCACGCATCGTTCTCGTGCGTGACGCGACGAAGATTGCCGTTCTCCAGCACGTGCACTTCATCGAGCTCGCTGGCAGTCGCACCGAGCAATGCGAGCGCGCCGTCCTTGCCTGCGGTGATCGATGACACCACGCGCCGTCCCGTCGTCAACGGCTCGACGCGGCCGCCACTCGCGGGGATGCGCGCGACGTACGTGATGCGATCGTCCTGCACGACGAACGTGATCGACTTGCCGTCCGCGCTCCAGAGCAACGGTTCCTGCACCGCGCGATCGAGCGACGCGGTCAGCACGCGCGGCGTCCCGCCCGCGGCCGGAACGACCGCGAGTTTGTACAAGTTATACGCGCTGTACTTCGGCTCATCGCCCTGCAAATACGCGATGAACTGACTGTCCGGACTCCACGCCGGACGGCCTGTGTCGCGGCCGACGAACGTCGTCACGCGACGCGGCTCCGCATCCTTCTTCGGCTCGATCACGAAGACGTCGAGGTTGTCGACGCGATCCGGATCCTTTTCGCGATTGCTCACGAATGCGATGAGCTTTCCGTCCGGCGACCAGCTCGGCGTCTTCTCGTCGAAGATCCCGCTCGTCAACACCTCGGCCGTGCGCGATTGCACATCGAACAACTGCAAGTGCGAGCGCAGCGTGCCGAGGTAGCCATCGCCGTCTTCCTTGAATCGATAGCGATCGATCACGATCGGCGGAGCCGTCTTGCGCTTCCAGCCTTCCTTCTTCTCCGGCTCCGAATTCGGATCGAAATCATTCACGACGAGCACGAGACGCTTGCTGTCCGGCGACCACGCGTAATCCGACACGCCGCCTTTGATGTCCGTGAGCTTCTGTGCTTCGCCGCCGCGCTGATCGAGCAGCCAGACCTGCCCGCCCTTCTTCTTCGCCTCTTCGTCGCCGCGCGTGGCGATGAATGCGAGATAGCGTCCGTCCGGACTCCATCCTGGTTTGCTCTCGCTGCTGTCGGGCAGCGACGTCAGTCGCACGCGATCTTCGCCATTCCATCCGACCATCCAGAGATCGGAGTCGCGGCGATCTTTTTCCGCGTCGACGGTACCGACCGTGTACGCGATCCAGCGGCCGTCGGGCGAGACCTGCGGGCCGCCAACGGTGCGCAGTTTCGGCAGGTCGTCGAGAGACAACGGCCGTTTCGTTTGCGCGAAAGTCAGAGGTGTGAGGACGAGCGTGGCGAGGAGAAAGAGAGTCCAGCGTCTGCGCATCGGCCGCGGATTCTAAGGTCGATTTGTGACGAATTGCCCAAATTGGTTGACTTCGTCACAAATCGGGATCAGTGTTTTCCATCCATCGTCGGATCACATCGTAATAAGGGGGGAGCACCTTGAATCGTTTCCAGCGCTTGCAGAGGTATGTCCGGCTCATCATGACCTTCACCGCCGGGCTGACACTGCTCGCTACGCTCGCAGTATTCGGGCAGACCGCGGGCGGCAACGTGGTCGGCACAGTCGTCGATGATGCCGGCAGCCCGATTCCGGGCGTGACTGTCACACTCTCCGGAATCGGTGCACCACAGGTCTTCGTCACCGATGCGAACGGCAGCTACCGGTTTCTCAACCAGGCTCCCGGCCGCTATCAGGTCCGTGCGGACCTGAGCGGGTTCTCGCCCACCATTCGCGCCGTCGACGTCAGCATCGGCGCGAACTCACAGATCAACTTCACACTGAAGCCCGCGGTTTCCGAAGAGATCACGATCACCGGTGCGACCCCGGTCATCGACGTGCGCAACACCGGCACGGGTTCGGAGATCAACGAACAGGAATTGCGCGAAGTACCTTCGGCGCGCGATCCGTGGGTCGTGCTGCAGACCGTGCCGGGCGTCCTCGTGAGCTCGGTGAACGTCGGCGGCAATCAGTCCGGCAGCCAGTCGTACTTCATCGGCAAAGGCATCGAGCGTCATCAGACCGAGTGGAACCTCGACGGCGTCAACGTCACCGAAATGCAGGCGACCGGTACGTCGAACTTCTACTACGACTTCGATTCCTTCCAGGACATGCAGATCACGACCGGCGGCTCGGATCCGCGTCTGCGCACGCCGGGCGTGCAGATCAACATGGTTTCGAAGCGCGGCACGAATGATCTCTCGGGATCGGGCCGCTACTTCTGGACCGACAAAGAGTTCCAGTCCGACGCCGAGATTCCGAGCGAAGCGCAGTCGTATCTCTCATCGGCGAACTCGATCAATCACATCAACGACTACGGCTTCGAAGCGGGCGGACCGATCATGAAAGATCGTCTCTGGCTGTGGGGCGCGTATTCGAAGAACGAAATCGACAATTACATCGCCGGTCCTCTCGTTCCGCAGAAGACGAACATCACCAGCTGGAACGGAAAGCTGAATCTTCAGCTCATGCCGTCGAACAGCGCGTCGGCGTACTACATGTTCAACAACAAGACCGTCAACGCGCGCGGTCTGAGCATCACGCGTCCTCTGGAGACGGCCACGAACCAGGACGGCCCCGGCAGCGTGATCAAGATCGAAGACACGCACGTCTTCGGCAGCAACTTCTACATCACCGGTCTCGTGGGCATCATCGAGAACGGCTACGAGCTCATGCCGATCGGCGGCCGCGACGTCAATGCCTGGTGGAGCAGCAGCAGCTACACGCGCTCGCATCCCGATGTCGCAGCGGGCTGGCACCGCACGTACAACTACTTCCAGCAGGACGTCCCGCAGAAGGACTACCGCGTCGACGGTTCGAACTACGTCTCCACCGGCAGCATCAGCCACGAGCTGAAGTGGGGCTTCGAATACCGCGACACGCCGGTCAGCTCGGAGACGTCGTGGCCGGGCAACCAGACGTTCGGCAACTTCTATGACGGCTCGGCACTCGCCGCGCTGACGAGAAACGCCGTGCCGAAGTTCGGCTCGAAGTACAAAGACTTCTACGTCGGCGACACGATCATCGCCGGCGATCTCACGCTGAATGTCGGCGCGCGTTACGACTGGCAGAGCGCGAAGAATTTCGCGAGCTCCGTGCCGGCGAACCCGCTCGTTCCGGATCTCCTGCCGGCCGTCGACTATCAGGGCGATTCGAGGTCGCTCGAGTGGAATGGCTTCTCGCCGCGCATCGGCGCGACGTACACGTTCGGCCAGGACAAACGCGCACTCGTTCGCGGCAGTTACGCGCACTACATCAATCAGCTCGGATCGAGCGACGTCGGCTCCGCGAATCCGTTCTATCGAGTCCAGTATCTGTACTACTACTGGGATGACGTGAACGGCGATCGCAACGTGCAGCGCAACGAGATCGACTTCGATTCGGGCATCTACTCGTTCGCGAACATCGATCCCGACAATCCCGCGGCCGGTTACTCACCGGGACGCATCGACTACGGCATGAAGGCGCCGAGCACCGACGAGTTGATCGCCGGCGTGCAGTACGAGCTCACGCCCGGCTTCGCCGTCAGCGCGAACTACACGTATCGCAAGAGCAAGAACTTCACGTGGAACCGCTTCGAGAAGACGCGCGGCGCGGGCGACTACTACACCAGCGCGGACTACGAGCTGGCAGGTACGCGCACCGGCAAGCTGCCGAACGGGCAGAGCTACAGCGTGCCGTATTACACGTTGAAAGCGGGCGTGCCCACGCCGGTGAATTACGTCTTCACGAATCGTGACGATTACTCGCAGACCTATCAGGACGTCGAGCTGTCGGCGGTGAAGCGCATGGCCGATCGCTGGATGATGCGCGCGAACATCACGATCTCCGACTGGACGCAGAGCGTCGGTCCGGACGCGATCGTCGATCCCTCCCCGCTGCTGAGCAACAGCACGAACTCGTTCGACAGCTGCTCGGTGTGCGACGGCGCGACGGTCGCTTCGGGCGGCGGCATCGGCAACAACTACATGAACTCGCGCTGGGCCTACAGCCTCACCGGCGTGTACCAGCTTCCGTGGCAGCTCAGCTTCGGCGCGGCGCTCAACGGTCGCGAGGGCTATCTGATCCCGTATCGCGTGCAGTTCCGCGATCGCAGAGAAGGTACGCAGAAGAATCTGCTCGTCTCCGAGAACTTCGACGACAGCCGTCTTCCGAACATCACCAATCTCGATCTGCGTCTCGCCAAGGACTTCATGCTGCCGAACAGCATCGGCCTGAATTTCTCGGTCGATGTGTTCAACGTTCTCAACTCGCACACGGTGCTCGATCGCAACACGCTGCTCGACGTCGGTGCGGACGGAACGGCCCCGCAGTACAACCACATCTCGACGCTCATGAGCCCGCGCATCGTCCGCTTCGGCGCGCGTCTCAAGTTCTAATCTCGTTTCATTTCCCTGGGAGAAAGGCCCGTCGGCAACGACGGGCCTTTTGTTTTTGGCCGACGAAAATCGGAGCGCCGACGCCATCGTCGGCTGGATCGCGGGCGCCACGCCCGCGGCATTCCGTGAACGGCGACGAGGCGTCGCCGCTCCAGCCGGCGAAGGCGCCGGCGCTCCGCATCGCGCATCGTCCGCTTCGGCGCGCGTAAGAGGCCCGTCGTCAACGACGGGCCTTTTGTTTGGGCCGACGAAAGGCGGAGCGCCGACGCCGTCGGCGGGTGGGGCGCGGGGGCCCCGCCCCCGGCATTGGGTGGACGGGGGGGGAGGGGCGCGGGCCGCGCCGCCGGC
>JACZCU010176639.1_pt1 | contig 15194 bp, 12 predicted proteins | sample 8641851 | NCBI WGS metagenome assembly JACZCU01 (sample SAMN15324605, study PRJNA640507) | soil metagenome | isolation source: monocropping sugarcane control | place: China: Luxin town, Laibin City, Guangxi Province | collected 2019-07-25 | depth 10cm m | reverse complement strand
CTGGCCGTCGCCAGGCCAATCCCACTATTGCCCCCGGTCACGACAGCAACTTTTCCTTCAAGCGAACTCATCACACTCTTTTCCTTTCGATGGGTGACCTTGTCTACGACCTCTCACGAGTATCAATCCCGCTGAGCGCCTCTGAACAGGTGCGGCGCAGAGTCACTCACCATACCTTGTTCCAGACAATGGATCGACTTCTTGACGCTAATCACTGGCTTTTGCGCGTGATAATAGCATGAAGCATACAGCGAGCCTCTTTCTCCAGATAGTCTCCTCTCTGAATAGGATACACTGTTGTGCTTCTTTTTCAGAGAGCGTTATCGGTCTTCAAAGCGACATTTTTCGTCGCTTTAAAAAGAAACAAGAACGAGAAAAACCGTAACAGCGTATCGTCTACTCTCCAACGTATCGTATACTATCCAGAGAATAACCTCCTTTCTCCACCTTATCTGCAGGAACACCAGGGAAGTTAGCTTGAGCGTCCCCAATCATATGGGTAGATCAGAAGGAAATGCTATGCAGAGGAATGAGCACTTACGTCGGCAGCGCATCGGGCGCAACTGGCGACAGCAAGATGTCGCCGAACAGTTGGGCACCACCGTCACCACTATTCAGCGCTGGGAACGAGGCTATCAGCAACCCAGCACCTACTACCGTGTCAAGCTCTGCACGCTCTTTGGTCTGGGTGCCCAGGAGTTAGGATTGGTGGAAGCATTTTCATCACCACCAGAGAGCACCTCAGTAGCACAGGCAGGGAGTGCTCCCTCCGAGGAGACCTCACTCTGGACGGTGCCGTATGCACGCAATCCTCACTTTACCGGACGCGACGACCTGCTCCAACAACTTGGGCAACTGTTGGCCGTGGAGCAGCCAGGCCAACCGATGAGCCTTCACCAGGCGGCCTTGACGCAAACACAGGCCATTACGGGACTAGGTGGTATTGGCAAGACGCAGATCGCCATCGAATATGCCTACCGCACACGCATGCAAGGACGCTATCACCATACCATTTGGATCTCTGCTGCCAGCGAAGAGACAATCCTGACCAGCTTTGTCGAACTCGCCCGTCTGTTCATGCCAACTCTTGTGGAGCAGGAGGAGACGAATCAGCGCACGATCGTTGCTACTCTCTTGCGCTGGTTAGAACAGTGTATGCAGCCCTGGCTGCTTATTTTTGACAACGCCGATGATCTCTCCCTGGTTCAACCCTATCTCCCTCGCTGGGGCAACGGACGCATTCTGCTCACGACGAGAGCACATGCCGTTGGCGCATTTGCCTCCTCTCTTGAAGTCGATACGATGGGAGTTATGGAAGCGACGCACCTCTTACTTCGGCGGGCGCACCACTTTTCTGCCAATTCGCCCGAGGAGTTGGACGAGGCCATCATGCTCGTGAATGCACTCGCACAATTTCCCCTGGCAATAGATCAGGCAGGCGCCTATATTGAAGAAACTGGATGCACTCTGAGCACCTATCTTCAACTCTATCAGCGCTATCGTCACGCCTTGCTCGCGCGTCGTGGCAGGCAGGGCACAGGGTATCCCGAGTCAGTTATCACCACGTGGTCCCTCTCGTTTGCACAGGTGGAACGAACCAACCCGGCAGCAGCCGAACTGTTACAACTCTGCGCCTTTCTCGCCCCAGACCATATTCCTGAAGAACTGCTCACAGAGGGTGCTCCCCATTGGCCTCTTGCGCTGCGTGAGGCGGTGACCAATCTCCTCAGCTTTAACCAGATGCTAGAAACCTTGCTGGCCTTTTCCCTGGTGAAGCGGCTGTCTGAGGACCGGATGTTGAGTCTCCACCGCCTCGTACAGATCGTGCAAATGGAGAGAATGGAAGCAGAGGCACAACATGCCTGGGCGCAACGCATAGTGCGTGTCATGCATGCCCTCTTCCCTCGCGATACGCAAGATGTAGCTACCTGGCCTCGGTGTCTGCGCTATCTTGAACAGGTAGAGGCATGCGATGTGTTGATCCAGCACTATCATCTCCTGCTGCCAGAGGCAGCGGACTTGCTCGACCGGGCAGGTACCTACTTTCGTGAGCACATGTGGTATACACAGGCGGAGCCATTCTATCGGCGTGCTCTGGCCATTCGCGAGCAGTCCATCGGTCCAGAACATCCTGATACCGCCACCAATCTACACAACCTGGCTATACTCCAGCGAGATACTGGCAATTTTGTGGAGGCAGAGCAGTTATACCAGCGCGCCCTGGCCATTCGTGAGCAGTCCCTCGGTCCAGAACATCCGTATACCGCGAACGCCTTGAGCAATCTGGCAAACCTCTACCTGGCTCAGAGACGATATAGGGAGGCGGAGCCATTGTATCGGCGCGCCCTGGCCATTCGCGAGCACCATTTCGGTCTGCTCCATCTCGATTCTGATGACCACTTGCATACACTGGCAAACTTCTACGTGACTCAAGGGTGGTATAGGGAGGCGGAGCCGTTATACCAACGCATCCTGGCTATTCGCGAGCAGCACCTCGGTCCTCTTCACTACCGCACCGCAAATATTCTCAATAATCTGGCAGTCCTTTACCTATCTCAGGGGCGGTATGGAGAGGCGGAGCCGTTGTACAGGCGTGTTCTTACCATCCGTGAGCAGCAATTCGGTCCAACACATCCTCACATGGCGACCAGCCTGTACAATCTGGCCATGCTTCAGCGTGACAAAGGCAACTTTGTGGAGGCGGAGCGGTTATACCAACGCGCCCTGGTTATTCGCGAGCAGCACCTCGGTGCAGAGCATCCTTCCCTCGCTGACTGTCTGGGCGGTCTGGCAACTCTTTATCAAAAGCAAGAGAAGATAACACAGGCCGAAGCGTTGGCCCTGCGCGCGCTACGCATCCACGAACAGTACCTTGGTCCGTTCCATCCCTCCACTGCTGACGACCTGAATACGCTGGCAATGCTCTATCGAGACCAGGGTAAGCCTGCAGAGGCAGGGCCGTTGTTTCTTCGTGCGCTTTCGATCCGTGAACAGGCGTTTGTGTCCACCCATCTCTCCCTTGCCGAAACCGTGTACGAAATCGCGCTCTTACTGCATGCGCAAGGTCACAACGGCGAAGCACGTTCCCTCTACGAACGCGCCCTGGCTGCTCGAATCCATATACTGGGAGCAACACATCCGCTGACCATCACTGTCCATGAGCGCTTGATTGCTCTGTTGCAGACTATGGGCTGCACCGAGGAAGCCGCGCAACTGGATGGAGCCCAACCGAGATCTGTTGATCTCTTGAGAGAGGTGACTCTTGACAGAAGTAGTAGGTCAATGGAGCAGAGCGCAGCGATGGCTAGCGCGTGGAGAAGCGTTCTTCCTGTATGCCCTCAGTGTCACCAGATAGGAGAGATCATCAAAAGCGGGAAAAATCGATCGGGGAGTCAACGTTTTCGCTGCCGTGTGTGCCAGTTGTACTTCACCCCTCAGCCAAGTTCCCGGGAACCCGAACAGGCGCGAAAAGCTGAGGCTCTGGCGCTTGCAGAACAGGGCATGAGTTATCGTCGCATCGCTCGCCAGCTGGGCGTGCATCATCAAACGGTGAGTGCGTGGATCAGCCCTCACGGCATACATGGAGCAGAATGAGCAAACGTGTTCTGTTCTCAGGTTGGGCAAGAGACATGTTGAAAGGCGCATCGACGATATGACGAATCGCTTCCACCTGATGTGTCAGAACTGAGAACATAGGAAACAAACAAAACGTGTTGACCACTTCTCGCCCAAACCTCCTGTCTATGAGGCCGCCTGCAGCAGAGCCTGCAGAGCCACCAATCGCTGGCGAAACATTTCGCGTTGCTGTTGCAAGGAGACAGGTTGCTTCATGGTCGAAGGTACCACCCAACTCCCACACGTCATTCTGTCCATGGCGCTCCACGAGGAAAGCGTCCTGGACCCGCGCTTCGGCGACTATGAGAACCACGACTTCGCAGAGTACCACATTGCGACAAATGCCGATGTAGGGACAATCGACGTATCATGGATCGACGAAGACGATCCGTATGTGAATCCGATGGGAGCGAAAGGGATTGGTGAGATTGGGATTGTGGGTACCGCTGCTGCTATTGCCAATGCCGTCATGCTGATGGAGCAAAATGTCAAACCTCTTATTGCGCGACTTCTGCTCTGCCTTGAATACTTTGTAGCACCGGCGATCATTTTAAGCTCGTAGGTTTGGATGCAACACGAGAGGAAGCTATCTATTTCGTGACTTTTGATATCGTGACCTTCAAGCTTGGCCCAGCCATACTCGGACATCATGCCGCCTTTAGCAACAATATCTATCTTGGCCTGCTTGATAGCGTTGGCGACGTCAATGACCAGAGGATGATCGAGGAAAGTATTATCCATGTAGTAGATGCTCTGCTCGCACAGGTCTTCGCGCAGGAAGCACATCACGTGGCTTGGATGCATGCCGTAAATGAGGTTGTACAAAGCCTTCTTGATGGCCTTCTTCGGCAAGCCTAACCACTCAAGCATTTCAGTCCAGAAAGATTTGCCGGTACGAAGGAACGCCTTGACGCTCTCGACCTTGAAGATCGCCGCTACGATATCAAGTTGGCAGTTCTTGAGATCCAGTTCGAGGCATCCACGCATCAGGCTAATTGAAGGCCATTGGCCCGAGTACCTGCGTTTTTGATACTGCACTTGAGCCACCAACTGGCCCTCATGATGATCCTCACAACCTGGACCTGTTTTTCAAAAAAGTGTCCCTCTACACCTGAGCCACTTGTGCATTTTGCTCCAAAATGGTACGCTGGCTCTGATGAGTATTTCATACACACATCCCTCTGAGTGCGTCTCCCTAGCGAAAGAATTACCATCCATTTACGCCTGAAGGGGTTGAGTTTCTCCCTGCAAGATGGAGCTTGGCACTTGTTCACTCTGTTCTTGCGTCTGCTCAGGAAGACAGGAAGGAAGGAGGAATGCCAGCAACTCAAAGAGCATCCAACTCAGATAACCTCGTCTTTCGCGTTTCGTGCAGACCTATTCCACCCGAGAAAGGAACTAGCTCAGAAAGGAGTCTTTCCTATGTCAACCGAAGACAACAAGGCCCTTGCCCGGCGTCTTATTGATGAGGCCTGGAACCAGGGGAATCTGGACACAGTGGACGAGTTGATGGCTCCTGGCCATGTTGGTCACCACTCTCTGGTTCCCAACCAGCCACCTAGCCGCGAGCTCTACAAGCAGTACATCGTCAGGACGCGTACCGCCTTCCCCGACTTTCACGCCACGCTTGAGGAACAGATCGCCGAAGGAGACCTGGTCGTGACGCGTTGGTCAGTCCAGGGCACCCACCAAGGGATGTTTCGGGGCCACAGCCCAACCGGCAAGCAGATGAGTGTGACAGGGATCGTCATCGACCGCATTGTGGACGGCAAGGCGGTGGAAGGGTGGATGGAGATGGATAGCCTCCATCAGATGCACCAGCTTGGCGTGATCCCCACGGCCGGGTAAGCGAGTGAGTGACCTCTCTCCCTTTTCATCTAAAGGCGAGGTATTCGGTGGCGTGAACTTCCTTCCAGTCACCAACCTGTTTTTCCGCTCGCTTTTCGCCTGCTTCATCATCGAGCTGCACTCGCGCAAAGTGACCCATGTGGGCGTCACACGATCGCCGAGCGACGCCTGGGTAGCGCAATAACTGCAAGAAGCCACGGCGTTTGGCGAGGGGCCGAAATATCTTCTTCGGGATAACGATAGCACGTTTGGGGTGGGCTTCGCTCGGGTTGCGAAGACGAGTCGAATCGGGATGCTCACAACACCGTATCAAGCCCCGCGAGCGAATGCCGTCTGTGAACGGTTTCTCGGAAGCGTGCGTCGTGAGTGTCTCGATCACCTGCTCATCCTGTATGAGAAGCAGCTCCACCGGGCACTCAACGCCTCTGTCCAGTACTTCAACCGAGCCAGACCGCATCAAGGGATGAGGCATACTCTCAATTTTCTCGGTGGATAGCTTATGTAGCCAGCACAGCCAGGATCTCGGAGAGATGACCCTAAAATAGGGTATTCTCAGTAATAGATCGTGACATGCCCCCCTCCGTTGCCATGTTTCCTCAGCAGTATAACATAAGCAGCATCCAGCAGATGAGTGAGCACCAAAGGATGTATAAAAATCACGCACACGCCAGGCGCTTGTACGTTTTACTTAGCAGAGGGAGAAAGAAGAAGGTGCATGAGTTCCTGCCACTTTCATGTTATCTTGTGCACTATTGAAAAAATAGTGTGTTTACACCATGCGTTTTCGTCCTTTGGATACTATATTGGGAGCAATGGTTCCAGTTCATCCGGTGCGCATGTGGAATGATGACCGCTTGTGAGTAAAGCACTCACTTACCTGTTTACATGCGGGTGCATCATGAAGTGCGGAAAGCTCTGGTGTTCAGGAGCATCGTCAAACAGGGGAGGAAAACTTTATGACGGAATTATCTAGGCTTTATCTATATTGGGCGACAAAGGCAGGTCTCTTAGTCAGGCGCTCGAACAATGCACGAGGAATTTCCACCATATCGGGTTGTCTAGGCGATAGAGAAGAAAGTGACACCCACCACAGCTGCTTTCGCATAAACGCTAGCTAAGGAGGATGGACTCATGTCATACACTGATATGTCGCTGACGTGCAGCAGATGTGACCGTACCTTCGTGTGGACAGCGTACCACCAGGAATGGCGTGCCTCGCGTGGTCTGATGGATGTGCTGACGCAATGTGAGAAATGCCGGGCAAGTGTTGCCCTTGAGAGCACTGCTAATCCGGCGATCGTACCGTCGCCGCCCTGGGACGGCCTACCGATGCGTACCGCGACGCGGAAAGGTGTACCAGGCGATCCAATCAACCTGGCCTTTGAAGGCTCACGGGAGGCACTCCTTGCTGCTTTCAACACGATGGGGCTGCTGGTGGCCGACTCGCTCTCGCTGCGCAGTGATCTGCGGATTGCCAGGGCTGCCGTCATGCATGCATCTTATGCAGCCGCCCCGGTCAGCAATCTGTTCCTGTTCGGTCGCCCCGAGGACCTCGCTATTGAGTACGAGTTGGGGTCTGTGTCGCGGAGGCACCATGCGAGGTTTTGGGAGACCGGGCGGCAGGATGAAGCGACGCAGCTCGATCTATGGCTTGGTGCGGTCTCGACCGACATCGGTATCGAGGTACTGCGCCGTCACCACCTCCCCACCGGGACGACCCATCGCATTGACCCCGACCTGGATGAGGCCCGAGACCTGCTAATGACTGTGCTGGTCGAGACCCGGATAGTTGACGCCGTGGTCAAGAGACCGGGAATCGGTGCCACCTCCGATGGGCGCAATGGAGGCGGTGATCCTTTCTTCACTGATGGCGATGTCGTCATCATGGTGTTAAAACAAGCGGCGTAGGACGGCACTCCCCTTTGATGAAGCGATCAGCAAGGGGCTGGAGGATCTGGTGGTGAAGAAGCTGGAGGATGCGACGACTGTAATAAGAACTCATCGAAATGTACAACAGTCAAGCTTAGGGCAAAAACACTTGACCTTTTCGGCTTTCCCATGTACAATCCCTCAAGGCGTAAGCGGCCTGGCTGAGACGAAATGTCGATCCGCTTGAGGATACTGAAATTAACAGATACAACCAAACAGCCGCGCTGCTTGTTCGCGGCGCGACTCGCGAGAAAATGTGAGGATACGTTTCATGTTCACCCTGCGCCGTTACACGCCTGCCGATCGAGAAGCTGTCGCATATTTGCATGTACATACCATTCAGCAGGCCGGAGCCTACCTGGGGCGTGGTCCCTGGGACGATGATGTCTATGCAATCGAAGAAACGTATCTCAACAACCAGGGAGAATTTTTGATCGGCGAATGGGATGGCATCTTCGTGGCCATGGGAGCCTTTCGCCGCACAAGTCCGAAACGCGCCGAAATCAAACGCATGCGTGTCCACCCTGACTATCAGGGCCGCGGTCTTGGCCAGATCATCCTCAGCGAACTCGAAGCCCGTGCCTGCGCTATGAGCTATAAAACCCTGCACCTGGACACCTCGGTCGTGCAAGTGCCCGCCCGGAAGCTCTACGAGAAAAACGGCTTTCGCGAAGTCGGCAGGGATACATATCACGATCTCGAAGTGATTTTGTATGAGAAACAGTTGGAATAGCAAAGCTCTCTGCCGGAAAAGCAGGAACGAGCTTGGCGGGCTGGCGGCCATTGAGACGAACTAAATTGGGGATCGAATTGCCAAACCGAGCAAAAAAGAGGATGATCCTTCTGGAACAAAAAAAACAAGAATGTATCATCTTCTTATGCCCACCCATAATACTGTTTTCTCTCACCCAAACCAAGAGTCAGACACGATCCTCTCTCAAGCAGCAACCCTGCTTGTTGAGCACGCTTGATCTCTGCACCCAGGTGGCTTCGGAGATCCTGGTGCAGAATCAAGCAACCTTTTCAGAAATGGAAAGTTGTAGCTCATAGGAACACGCCATCCATGAGAACAAACGCGCTAAGCCAATTGCTTCGCGGAGAATGGTCTCACCGCTCTGCAAAACCCTGGGAATAATGACAGTTCTGTCCGCCAAAACCAGACCGGCAGCCACTGCAACCTTCAGCTTTGCTGGGCCAGCTCACGTAGCTTGAAGCGCTGAACCTTGCCGGTCGCTGTCTTGGGTAGTGATTCGACGAAGTGAAATGCTCGAGGCGTCTTGTTCCCACCGAGGCGCTGCCGCACATGTTGTCTCAGCCTATCCTCCAGTTCCTGCCCATCTCCATCGTTGGCGAGGACGACGAACGCCTCAGGCTTGACGAGGGCATCGCGGTCCGGCACTCCTACCACAGCACACTCCACCACACTCTCGTCCTCGCTGAGAGTCTCCTCGACCTCGTAGGGGCTGACCCACATGCCTCCCACCTTGAGCATGTCGTCGGTACGACCTTGGTAGAAGTAGTGACTAGACGCGTCCTTGACGTAGATATCGCCTGTCTTGAGCCATTCTCCAAGAATTGTCTCCTTCGTCAGTTGACGCCGACGCCAGTAGGAGGCGCAGATCGAATCGCCTTTCACCATAAGCATACCGGCCTGACCGACAGGCACGTCACGTCCTTCCTCGTCGACGATCCGTACCTCGTAGCCCTCGACCACGGTACCACTGCAGTCCGGGCGGACATCATGCATGCGGTTCGAGATGAAGATGTGGCAGGACTCTGTGGAGCCGATGCCGTCCAGAATGTCGATGCCTGTCTTATCCTTCCAACGCTTCAGTAGAGACCCTGGCAGCGCCTCGCCTGCCGAGACGCAGACCCGGACGGAACTGAAATCAGCCGACTTCCAAGCAGAGGCAGGGGCAGCCAGGAGATTGGCAAAGCTACTGGGGACGGCGAAGTAGATGGTGGGACGGAAGCGACGAGTAATGTCGAAGATCACTCGCGGCAGAGCGGGTTCGGCGAGGAGCACGCTCGTCGCACCCGCCGCGAAAGGGAAATAGAGGCCGTTGCCGAGTCCGTAGGCGAAATAGAGCTTGGAGACTGAGAAGGTGATGTCCGAATCATCGATGCCGAGTACAGGCTTCGCATAGGCTTCAGCACAGGAGCGCATGTCGTGCTGGAGATGCACGACACCTTTCGGTCGGCCCGTCGCACCCGAGCTGTAGAGCCAGAAGCAGCTGTCGTCACTAGTCGTGTCTGCTGGTGACAGCTCCTCCCCGGCGTCTCGCGTGATCTCTTCGAAGCTCAGCTCGCCAGAGGCAGTCTCCCCGATGACGACCAGATGCCGCAGATAGCCGGTCTGGTAGCGGATCTTCCGGAAAGCGTCCGCCACGGGTTCGCTCACGACCGCGATCTTCGCTCGGCTGTCGTTGAGCAGGTATGCGTACTCATCCGAGGACAGATTGGTGTTGACGGGGACGGGGACGGCACCGAGCTTGATCGTCCCGAAGAACGTCGCAGCGAATTCCGGCGAGTCTAGAACCGCCATCAGCACGCGATTCTCCACCTCCACCCCCAGCTCGCGAAAGGAGTTTCCAGCGCGATTAGCGCTGGCGGCTACGTCCGCGAATGTCCAGTCACCCGCAGGGGTCCTGATCGCCACCTTGTGGGGGCGGCCATGCTCAAGATGGCCGTCTAGGAGGTCCGTGGTCGCATTGTAGTGATTGGCCCGCCAACGCTGTTCGCGATGTGGCTGTGTGAGCGGTGCGAAGGGATGCCGGGCGAAGAAGTCGAGCAGCAGGGCCGCCGCACCCTCCGGCTGTTGCATGTGCAGCAGGTGCGTCGCCCCGGGCAGGACAACCTTCTCCGTCTGGGGCATCCACTGCTGGATCTGGTCATGACACTCCACATAGAACTCCTGGCTCTCGCTGCCCAGCATGAACAGCACCGGTTGCGTGATTTGCTTTCCTTCCACCTCGGTGAAGTGCCACGCCTCGTGGGCGAGCACCTCGACTCTGAAGTAGGTGTCCATATCCCGAAGCGCCTGCTCCAGTCCTCCAGGGACGGCCCTGGCCAGGGCAGCTCGTTCTGCGGGACTGCCGAGAAACGGATCTGCAGCGGCTTCCCAGTCGCCCTGTTGGTAACGCTCAGTGGTCGCGACGTTCAGTTCGTGCACGGCTTTCCAGCGAGGAACCGTGGTCAGGGGAACTTCCAGTAGGACGAACGAGTGGACGTACTTTGGAGCGTCGAGGGCAAGCTGCAGGGCAATCGCTCCGCCATAAGAATGGCCGACCACGTGCGCCCTGGACATGTGCAGGTGCTCAAGCAGCGCCCGGGCATCGGCTGCCTGGTCCTTGACGCTCACCGGCCCCCTTGCGGGCGAGCTGCCAAGGAAGCCCCGGCGGTGATACCGGATGAGCGTGTACTTCTTTGTTAGCGACGGCTGCGCGAGCAACGGTAGGAAGGAACGAGCGATGTGGCTGCCATGGATGAGCAGTACCGGCTCCCCCGAGCCCTTTAGTTCGTATTCCAGCTCGGCGTCGTTAACTCTGGCTCGCTCCATCGCTCGCTCTCCCTTCGAGGTCACTTTCCGCCTGCTTCGAGAGCTGCTCGCGCAGCCGGTAACGCTGGATCTTCCCGGTGGCCGTCTTCGGCAGCTCCGGTATGAACTCTATCCAGCGCGGGTATTTCACCGGAAGCAGAGACGCCTTCACATGCTGCTTCAGCTCATCGGCAAGCGTTTCGGTCGGTTCCACACCGTCCTTTAGCACCACGAACGCTTGCGGTTTGATGAGTCCCTTGTCATCTTCGCGGCCCACTACCGCCGCCTCCTGCACGTTCGAGTGGGTCATCAGCGCTGCCTCCACCTCCGCCGGTGAGACCCACTGCCCACTCACCTTCAGCATGTCATCCGAACGGCCACCGTACCAGTAGTTGCCGCGCTCGTCCTGATAATACTGGTCACCGGTGCGTATCCACGTGCCGATGAGCGTGCTCTTGGTCCGTTCATGCTTGTTCCAGTACTGTGAGCAGATGCTGTCGCCGGAGACGAGCAGACTGCCGAGCTCGCCCTGCGGTACCGGTCGGCCCTGCTCGTCCACGATTCGCGCCTCATAGCCTGGTACCACTCTGCCCGAACTCCCAGGGACGGCGGCGCCTGGCACGTTTGAGATAAAAATGTGCAGAACCTCGGTACTGCCAATGCCGTCGAGGATCTCGACACCGAAGCGCTCGCGCCATCGCGTGAAGATCCCCGCAGAAAGCGCCTCGCCCGCCGAGACGCAAAGGCGCAGCGATGACGTATCGTACTTGCTAGCAGCGTCGGGTAGCGCCAGCATGGAGGCATAGAGTGTGGGCACGCCGAAGAAGAAAGTTGGACGATTCTCGCTGATAACCTGGAAAGCGGACTCAGCCGTGACGCGGCCGGGATAGTGGATCGCGCTTGCCCCGACGGCGAGAGGAAGATAGAGGCCGTTGCCCAAGCCGTATGCGAAGTAGAGCTTGGCAGCGGAGAATGTAACGTCATCCGGCCGAATACCCAGCACACGCTTGGCGTACAGCTCGACACATACGTGCATGTCGTGCTGCAAGTGGACGCAGCCTTTGGGGAAGCCCGTGCTGCCGGAGCTGTAGAGCCAGAACGCGACGTCGTCGCGCGTGGTGGGGGCGGGTTCCAGTTCGGGCCGCGCGTCCGAGATGAGGACGGCGTAGTCTAGTGTGCCGTCGGCGAGGTGCGGGGCGGCGCCACGCTGGACAGTGACGACATGCCGAAGAAACGGCAACTCGGGGCGCAAGGGAGCGATCTGCGGCCAGAGGTCCGCCTCGACGACAAGCGTATGCGCCCGGCTGTCGTTCAGCATATAGAGGTAGTCCTGCGGGCGCAAGCTAGTGTTCGTGGGAATGGGAACGGCGCCGATCTTCATGGCACCGAAGAAGGTGCAGGCGAACTCTGGCGAGTCGTAGAGGAAGATGGCGACGCACTGCTCCATGTCCACGCCGAGCGCGTGAAGCACGTTCCCGACACGGTTGACGTCGGCTCCGAGGTCTGCGTAGGTCCAGTTTCGATTGGCGGTCCGGATGGCGACGCGGTTCCCTCTGCCGTCCTGGAGTGTGTCATCCACGAAAGCAGCTGCAGCGTTGTACTCGAATGGAAGCGCGAGGGCCGGGCTGTCAACCATAGCAATCGATGTGAAAGAGGGGAACTGCTGATCCACGGTTAGGTACCTCCATCGTGGACTGCAGTAGCCCACTTCATAAGGTCAATCAGTTGTCACAGGTGAGGATGAACGCTGATTCCGCCGCATACAGCGCAAGGCGGACACCGTGATAGCTACTCGAATCATAGCACGCGAACAAGATGGATAGAGGCGCTCAATAATGATGGCGACGTCCTGGCCAACATCATAGCACATCACGACCGAGCTGTTGAGTCCTCCACACCATTCGAGTTCGCACAGTAGTAAGTGGTATCGTTATCATTATAGTATTATAATCAAATTAGAGCTCTCTCGAAACTCTGCGGAATATCACCGCCTAGTATTAATGCGCTGGCACGTGGCTCCCGGGACATTATCGGACCATTTCGTATAAACAGGCAAGCCCGAATTTCACAGAGAACAGGAGAAAAAACAGATGCCATGACCAGTCTACGTGCAGCGCTCGTCACCCCTTGGACCGGCCCGCTGGCCTCCTTCGGACAAGCCTGCGCCACCGGACTTACCCTATGGGCTGAGCATGCTGCGCGCCTACCGCCGCCATGGACCGGCGTGGAACTCAACGTGCGAGACCTGGGGAGTGACGTGGGTGCAAGTATGCGTGCTGCTCTTGATACTCAGCCTGATGTGCTGTTCGGGCCGTACGGAAGTAACACGATGCTTGCTGCCGCGCGCGTCACCGACCGTGTTGTCTGGAATCACAGTGGCGCAACCTCTCAACTTTCTCGCCCAGCGTTCCCCCAGGTTATCAACGTGCTCTCACCAGCTTCCACCTATTTTGCAGGAGTCCTTCAGGCCGTGCGGGCATTTGATCCGAGTGCAGCGACCGTCGCTCTCTTCCATACCACCAGTGGTTTTGGTCGAAATGTGGCAACAGGCGCCACAAACGCTGCAATCAGCCTCAAATTTGAGGTACAGGTCGTCCCTTTCGAGCCAGATCATGCAGCTGAAGCCGCATCTATCGTACCGCATGCAGATATTCTGCTGGTTGTAGGCAGCTTCGCTGATGAACTCGCTGTGGCTCCAATCTTATTAACTCGCACGTGGCGTGCTGCGGCATTCGTCGGAGCAGGCGTTGAGGAGGTGCTTGCTCCGCTAGGGAACCAACGTGAAGGACTGCTTGGGCCAGCGCAATGGATAGCTGCTGCGGCTCTCGAACCTGATGAAGGACCCAGCGCTGCTTGGTTCGTGACAAAATACAGGGATGTTGCAGGAGTTGATCCTCCGTATCCTGCGGCACAAGCGTTCGCAGCCGGGCTGCTCTGCGCACGCTGTCTACGAGACAGTGGTCGTTATGAGGATACGGCCCAACTCGCCGCTGCCCGCCAGCTCGTCTGCACGACCCTCTACGGCACTTTCCGTCTCGATCCATTGAGTGGCCTGCAGTCAGGTCACCAGATGCTTATCGTGCAGTGGCAGCATGGAGTACGCCGTGTCGTGTGGCCTCCAGAGCAAGCGGAGCGTCCTTTGCTTTTCCCTCTTACAAAGTGAGACGCTTTATAGCTGCCATCAGGCCTCTCTGAGACGATGTGCTTGTTGGTCTAGATGGTGCCCTGTACGGGTTACTGAGAATATCCCCATTCTAAAAATGAGCGTCAATAATGGCTCTACCCGTTCCTTGCCTTTGCCATCTACAGATGGGGTGGATGACGAGGAGGCGATACTATCAGCAGACGAGAAGAACCTTCAGATCTTGCAAGTATCAAGATCAGGCTGTAGCTCCGACGGCTTGATTGATCTGTTTTACCGTATCCTCAGGGTCTTCGACCTGCACGACGAGTTCGGCATAGCGGTCGTCTTTGAGCTGGATCACCACCGCCCTGGCCGGATCACTGACATCCCAGAAGACGCGATTCCCTTGCTGGTAAAAGGTTCCCGCTGTGACGGATCCCTGCCACTCCACATCACCAACGTCCTGGCGCTGGTAGGGCAGTTTGCTTGCCACCTCCGGGTTGATCGACGCCCCTCTCACGTGAGCGAGTGGGATCTCCATATGGCTATTGAGGACCCAGAGCTTTTCGATCGCCTCAACTTGCAAAATCAGCTTGTGTTGCCGTTGATCCATGCTAATCTCTGACATAGTCTTGTACTTCCTTTCACCCTCGCGGGCGTTTTAATTTTCTTACAGCAGTAAGTTTAGGCCTCAGGATTTGAAATGTCATGACTCGAAAGTATTATTATCACTATCGCGGCGTAAGACTCCTCTCTTCAGAGATGGGGATACAAGCCGCGCTGCCTGCAGGTAGTAAACCTGCTCCACATACGTATTCACTTGACATTTTGCCATCCATTTAGTAAACTTGTTCTAGTACCTTGACAACGGAATAGTGTTTGGGGGTTGCAAGCTAAATCGTTCGCTTGCGTAAAAGCACTAGCGTGTTGAACCACTGTACATCTCTCTTTCACTTTGCCGGTTGCGAGAACCATGCAACCGATGAACAACAGACTGAGAACCTACCTACGGGCAATCGGGAAGGCAAAGCCTGTGGAGAGACTATAAGTCCAAATACGAATGGTACCGTAGAAGGCTCTTCTCGTCGAAGCAGGAAAGCTCACTCGTGAGAGTGGGCATCCCCTGGCTTGAGCCATGGG
>JACZCU010024341.1_pt1 | contig 15199 bp, 14 predicted proteins | sample 8641851 | NCBI WGS metagenome assembly JACZCU01 (sample SAMN15324605, study PRJNA640507) | soil metagenome | isolation source: monocropping sugarcane control | place: China: Luxin town, Laibin City, Guangxi Province | collected 2019-07-25 | depth 10cm m | reverse complement strand
TGTAGGGTGCGGCTTTAGCCGCACCATGGGCCGGCTAAAGCCGGCCCCTACACAGAACCCGACCGGAACGCGGCGCACCCTTTGCTCGTATGAGCTATAGGTAGGAGGTCTCGCGATGACCCGCAAAGTGTTGTTCGCTTTGGCTCTCATTTGCGCTTTCCCCGTTTGGGCACAGCTCGACGAGGGGCAGCGCGGCAGGATGACCGGAACCGTCGCCGACGTCGACGAAGCGCGCGGCCAGATCCTGATCGATCCCGACAGCGGCAACGGGCCGCGCGTCACCATCATGACCGACGCCGTCTCGACGCAGTACAACGGCTTCGGCGGGATCATCAACGGCCAGCCGGAGATCTTCACCGGCTCGCAGGGACTGCCGAACGTCCGCACCGGCGACCGCATCGAAGTGCGCGGGATCGGACAGGCGAACTACTCGATTCGCGCCGACACCATCACGCTCCTCGGCCGCTCGACTCCCGCGCCGCAAACCGGCGTCGGCACCACACGTCCGCTCACCTCCGTCGGCACGCCCACCGCCTCGACCACCGCGCAGACCGCGCGCGTCTCGCCGGTCGAAGGGACGATCCAGGACGTCAACGCGAACGACGGCCGTCTCGTGATCGTCACCCCGCGGCGCGAAGTGATGACGGTGCGCGTCTCGTCCGCGACGCCGGTGACGTACCGCGGCACCTCGTATCGCATCTCGAACCTCGAAGTCGGCGACAAAGTGCGCATCAATCCCGATCCGTCGACCAGCGCCACCGCCGGCGATGAGCTGCGCGCGAGCACCATCGAAGTCACGTCGAGCGTTCAGGAAGGAACGAACGTCCCGAAGACCAACATGGTCAGCGGGCGCGTCGCGTCGACCGACCGTTCGCTCGACATGGTCACCATCGACACCGGACGGCAGTCCATCCGCGTCGACGTCGCCACCGCGAGCGACTCCATGGGCCGCCGCGTCCGCGCCGCCGACTTCCGCAGCGGCGACCGCATCGAAGTGAACGGCCGCTACAGCGCCACCGGCACCGATCTCTTCATCGCCAACGTCGTCCGCTGGGTCGACGAAAGCGCTGCGCCGGCGCCTTCCGGAACGACAGAGGAAGTCGTCGCCGCCGCGCCGGAGTACGCCGCCGTCGTCATCTACGGAACCGTCACCGAGACCCTCGCGAACTCACCGCAGCTCGTCCTGCGCGACAACACCGGCCGGGTCGTCCGTCTCAACGTCCTCGAAGACTTCGCCGTCCGAGGCCGCAACGGCGGCTACACCACCGCCGTGCGCCTCAAGGCCGGCGAAACCCTCGTCGTGAAAGCCTTCCGCGATCCCGACGGCAACTACATCGCCCAGACCATACGGCTGAGGTGAAATAACTATTTGCGCCTCGGTGTCGCACCTTGCACGATGCCGAGGCGAATTCTTCTTCCGGGTGTAGCGGCCGGAGGCTCCGAGCCGATGGTCGTTTTCGACTCGCGGCGGGTAATCCTGCGAGCGCGCCGCATGGCCGTGGCGCGAGACGTCGCGCAGGTCGTGCTGCTCGCGGGCGTCGACTGGCTCTTTCAGAACTGGCCGTCGACGCACATTCCCTTGCTCGACCGCGGCGACTCGCTCGTGCTCCTCGGCATCGTGAACGCCGCGGCGGTGGCCCACATCTGGGCCACCCGCGCGTTCCCCCGCTGGCGCGCACGCCGCATCGCGGAAACGTGGTCGCCGCGCGAGAGACGTAGGGCGGGCTTCAGCCCGCCCCGGACGGGCTAAAGCCCGTCCTACGTACTCTCTTTCGGTTTACCCGCCAAGATGATCTCCCGCCCGACCAGATAGAGCAGGAACATCAAGACCAGGAACGGAATGCACGACAGGAGGTCGGAGTGTGCGCCCGACGCGAACGGGTTCTTCTCCGCGAACTTGTCGAGGCTCGCGTTGAAGTTCGTCACCCACGCCACCTTGTCCTGCAGCCCCGCCATGAACGCGATCAGGATGCCCGCGATCGCGCCGCCGGCGATGTAACCCGACGCCATCAGCACGCCCGGGCTCTTGTCGCCTTCCGCCGTCAGCTGCTCTTCCGTCAGATTCAAATCGCGATACTTCTTCCGCACGTACAGATCCGACAGCCACCGGATCATCCCGCCGATGAAGATCGGGCTCGACGACGAGAGCGGCAGATAGACGCCGACCGCGAATGCCAGCGACGGGATCCCCGACATCTCCAGCGTCAGGGAGATCATCACGCCGAGGAGCACGAGGCCCCACGGCAGCTTGTGATTCAGGATTCCTTTGATGATGTACGACATCAGCGTCGCCTTCGGCGCGTCGAACTTCTTCGGCGCCGCTTTGCCGTCGGCGAGCCACTTGTGCGTGCCGTTGATCACCGGATCGACGAGGAACTGCGCCGTACCGGTCGAGTCGACCAGATACTCCTGCGCCGAGGCACCGCCCGCGGGCGTGTAGTGCCACACGAAGTAATCCTTCCCTTCGTAGTTCCGGTGCGAGAGCGTCGGGAGCACCGACGCATCCGCCCTCAGCCCCGGCTGCCAGTTCACGACCTGCTTCAGCGGCGATCCCTCCTCGCCGGTCGACGGCTCGGAGCTGATGCGCGGGAGCACCACGCTGCCGTTGTTGTTCAGCATCAGCAGCAGCGGCCCGAGCGCGAGCGCCGACGCCAGCGCGCCGATGAGGATCGCGATCTGCTGGTACTTCGGCGTCGAACCGACCAGGAAGCCGGTCTTGAGGTCCTGCGACGTCGTGCCGCCGTTCGACGACGCGATGCAGACGATCGCGCCGATCGAGAGCGCCGTCACGTAATACGACGGACCGGTCCAGCCGATCACCAGGAACACGAGGCAGGTGATGAGGAGCGTCGCCACCGTCATGCCGGAGATCGGATTCGACGACGAGCCGATCTCACCGGTCAGTCGCGACGAGACGGTCACGAAGAGGAAGCCGAGGACGACGATCAGGATCGCCGCCATCACGCGCGCCATCACGCCCGTGCCGCCGTGATACAGCGGGCTGGCCAGCGCGATGATGCCGATGAGCGCGAAGCTGCCGATCAGCACCGTCTTCATCGGGAGGTCGCGGTCCGTGCGCGCCATGCTCGCGCGGGCGTTGCTGCCGCCGCGCATGTCCTTGAGCCCTTCCTGCAGTCCGTGCCAGATCGTCGGCATCGAGCGGAGCATCGAGACGATGCCGCCAGCCGCCACCGCGCCGGCGCCGATGTAGAGGATGTACGCGCTGCGGATCCCGTTCGGCCCCATGTCCTTGATGAGGCGCGTCGTTTCCGGCTCCAGCGGCGTCGTGAGGCCCGCGCCGAAGAACTTGATCGCGGGGATGAGCACGAGGTACGCGAGCACGCCGCCCGCGCACATGATCGAGCCGATGCGCGGCCCGATGATGTAGCCGACGCCGAGGAGCTCGGGCGAGATCTCCGCCGAGATCGAGCCGGCGGCGAACGGCGGTCCGAAGATGCGCTCCGGCGTGTCCTTCCACCAGCGAAACGCCACGTTCATCGCCTTGTAGATGAAGCCGACGCCGAAGCCGGCGAAGATCGTCTTCGCGCTGGTCGCCTGGCCGCCGAGCTTCTCCATCTCTTCTTTGGCGCTCGGCGAGGCGTTGGCGATCGACTCTTCCGAGGCGCCCGCCTTGAGCACTTCCGCGCACGCGGTCCCCTCGGGGTACTTGAGCGTGCCGTGCTGCGCGACGATGAGCGCGCGCCGCAGCGGGATCATCATGAGAATGCCCAACAGCCCGCCGAGGACGGCCACCAGCATCACGCGCGTGATCTCGAGGTCGAAGCCGAGGATCAGGATCGCCGGCATCGTGACGCCGACGCCGAACGCGATCGACTCACCGGCCGAGCCGGCGGTCTGCACGACGTTGTTCTCGAGGATCGTCGCGTCGCGGCCGCCGAACTTCGAGAGGATGCGGAAGAAGGTGATGGAGAGGACCGCGACGGGGATCGAAGCGCTGACGGTGAGGCCGACTTTGAGGACGAGGTACAGCGACGCCGCGCCGAAGATCACGCCGAGGATCGTGCCGATGATGATCGGCAGCGCCGTGAACTCCCGCATCTCGACCGAGGCGGGGATGTACGGCTCGAACTCGGCCGACGCCGGCACGTCCGGCCGCGCGCCGACAATGTCTGGGAACTCTTTTTCCGCAACGCTCATTCAGGGTCTCCTAGGTGCTGTGGCTGGCTGAAGTGCATGCAAGACGAGTGCGCCATTCTAGCGTGCCGCGGTCGTGGGCCGGGCGGCGGCCTCAATGGGGCGGCGGCGCCCTCGCCGCCGACGCCGCGCGCCAGCGCGGCTATCCCAAAACGTAGGACGGGCTTCAGCCCGTCCCGCAGCTTTTGATAGATGCTACCCAAACGAATGCCCCGCCTCTCCCACGTCATCGCCTTCGACGACGCCCCCTTCGCCCGCGAGCATCGCGGCGACATCGACCTCTTCGGCGTCGTCTTCGCCGGCTCACGCCTCGACGGTGTGGTGCGGAGCAAGGTCCGGCGCGACGGCGCCAACGCGGCGAGGGTCATGGGTCACGTGATCGCGCACTGCCGGTTCGCCGAGCACCTGCAGCTCGTCATGCTGCAAGGCATCGCCGCCGCCGGCTTCAATGGAGTGGACGTATTCAAGCTCCACGAAGTCACCGCCCTCCCGATCCTGGTCGTCGCCCGCAAAGAGCCCGACTACGCCGCCATCCACGCCGCCCTCCAAACCCGCGTCCCCGGCGGCCGCCGCAAGTGGCGCACCCTCGAACGCCTCGGCCCGATGGAGCAGGTCCGCGGCGTCTACGTCCAGCGCGTCGGCCTCACGTCCGAGCAGGCCGACGCGGTGGTCGCCCGCTTCGCGACCAACGGCAACTACCCCGAGCCGCTACGCGTCGCGCACCTGGTCGCAAGCGCCGCACGCCTCTAGCCGTCGCCCCTGCCTCTGTGTGGGAGCCGGCGCCCCCGCCGGCTCGCGCGGCGAAGCCGCGCTGACGCGCGGCCGGGCAACGCCCACGAGAACGTATAGGCGACTACGAATTTAACCGCACGCTAGAATATCACCCGTATGACCCAGCGCGAACTCCCACCGGTAATCTCGATTATTCTTCAGGAATCACCTCCGCCGGCCGACGTTCCGGGGATGAAGCGATGGTACCGACGATTATCCCCAGAACTACGACGACAAGCCCGCTGGACGAGCGAGGAGTTCGATTATCCCAAGCCACCTATTGTCGCGACGGGACTGCTGGCAGTCCCTTCCGGAGGCATCGACCCTTGTCGCAGAGTAGGCGTCTGCGGCAATTTGGCGTGCCGCCTCAAGGCAGCTCGGCAATTTGCTCGTACGCTTGGGTTGTATTCCGACCATGTCGTAGTTGCTGACGAGCTTTCGCCGAGACTCCTATTCCGCTCTCGGTTTTCCCTAGACGACATCCGGTTTCTCGCTATCGACGCACTGGTTGTGCATGAACTGCGGCCGCTAATCGAAGCTGGCGTGATCTCATTTCAGTACCTGTACAAGGGATACTGCGAAGAGTGCTTCCGTAAGTTCACGAGCGACATAAACGATGCCACATCGGCGATCATCGAGGCATTGCACATCGATCCCAAGCCAAAGCTAGTCGGCGATACCGTTCTGTTCAGCGCTGAAGATATTTACGGGTACCCTATGATGCAGTGGCTGCAACTCGACGCATCAACGTTGCGGTCGTGGTCAAGTAGAAAGATACGAAAGCAGGTCGTTCAAGCAGCTGTCCGGCGAGTCGCTGAGCGTCTCGTTCGCGACGCAGCAATGAATTTGAACGAGGCCGCATCGGTCGGCGGGACACTCCTGTCGGGGTCGCGAGTAAGTATGCTCGCCGTTCGGCAGTTGGAGCGTTCTAGTTATAAAGAGTCTGACTTTGGTATGTGGGAAGCTTCCCGCTCGATCCAAATTCCGTGGATCCGGGATCTTTCGGTATTAGACATCGTGAAGTTGAGAGATCTCGCTGCCGACGCTCTGCCACGACTGCGTGAGCGTCTAGGGGGGGCCCTCCGTGACCAGCCCAATTCTGAACAGCAGATCAACGACTGTGTTCAGAACCTTCGAGAGGAAGCGTTCGAAGTCCAAGAGGAACTTAAGGCAATACGCGCGAAGCATGAAAAGACTTTCCGCAACATCACAGGGGTGTTGGGACTCGTGATTGCGATTTACGGTTTTGGATCTGGGTTCATTCCAGCTGCGCCTGCCCTGGGCAGCTTGATGACTCTGCTTGGCTTGTTACACACGTCGGACCAGAGGGAACATTCCGAAACACAACGCGTTCGCTCAAGGCCGTCGTATGTTCTGGTGAAAGCTCGAGAATTGCTAGATCACGCGGAGAAAGGCAGTCACTAAAGGCGTATGCAGACCAGACGGTTTCTCGTTATGATAGCTGGCTAACTACCAATGTACCGCGACAGGCCACGGCAGGAGGCTCAGGTCGAAAGTTGGAAAGTTGTCTTCGGGCCGCGGCCCTTAAATTTGACCTTCGATCTGACCCGTCCGTAAACGGCCGCCGCCTCCTGTGACTGCACTCACCGCTATTTCTTCTGTTTCCTCGCGTTGCGTTGCCCGTCTCGGTAGGCGTCGTATTCTCCCTGTTTCTTCTTATCGACAACGGGTCTTCCGCTCATATCCGACTCCCAGTAGTCTCTGCTGAAGAGTGGCCCCTGATGCGGCGGTTTATCACGACCCTTCGCGCCATCCTGTTGGCCTCTGATGTACTCGGATTCCTCACGTCCATGTCTCGGCATCGTTCACCTCGGTTGATCGGGTCGTCGTCGTAACGGTATTCCAAATCATAAGCATACGCCGCCAGCAAGCTGGATGTGCCCGGGAAGCCGCGCGACGAACGAACCGTCTCGAACTCGCTGCTCGTACTTGGCCGCCACGAGTTGGCATTCAGGAGGTCGTAACAGAAACCAAAGAGATGGTTCGTTCGGGAATCGCCTGCCGCCTGACTCCGGCCATGCGCCCGTAACCTGCGAGTCCGCACTTAACCATCGTTGCGTGCTAGCCTTAATATCGAAGGGAACGCGAGATGGATATTCAGCTTCGGCTTGAGTTACAGGTCAATCCAGTGGCAGACGAAGTGTCCGCCGTCACGGCCGTGGTCAGACCGATTCTCGCCGGCCTACTCTACGCGCTGAAGAAGGACGTAGTTGCGGAGGTGGGCGGATACGACAACGTGAAGCTGAAGATGCTCCCGCGCTTGTATCGCCCTGGCGACGGCGACTGCGGTGTCTGTTTCGAATACGCTATCCACGACGCGATGAAACGGAAAGAGCCGGCGGTCATGAACCGGCTCACCGACGCGATGTCGCATTACTGCAACGTTCCGGGACATGATCCGGCATCGATACTCTTCGGGGCTGAGAAGACTGGTGCACTGCGGCTCATCGACACCGCGAAGGAACTCTTGACGGACGACTCGCGTCTTCTTGCTGGGAACCGAGGTCAACCGGTTAAGCTAAAGCGACACATAGATAGGTGTCCGCAGCGTTTCGTAAGCAGGAATTTCGTCAGATGTTGCCTTGGAGCATCAGTGGTCTTTGGAAGGCGGACCTCTTCGTTGGTTACACAGACTCAGATCGTTGGGTAGGAACGTCCGTCAAGGTCAACAAATCCATGTTGGAACCAGCGCGAGGTCTTCGCATCGGTATTGTTCCGACGAGTCAGGGAAGGTCGGACGCCGTCGAGAAAGATGAACAACGGAATCTAATCCTCTGTCCTATTCCGCACGACGGCGCATTCATGGAGACGTTCTACCAGGGCTGGCAGGTCGCGCAGCAGTTCATCGCCGCCGATGCTCGGCTGCCCAAAGAGGTTGCGTTACCCCGACCGCCTGAGCGTCAAGTTGCAAGATATCTCGAGGATAGGCGTGAATTTCCAGTTGTCGACGTCATTGAAGCTCTCGCGCCCCTCGCTCAGCCTGAGCTCCTCAAGACCGCTGCGCGTGCCGCTGACGTAATCGACCGCCGAAGCGAAACTCAGCCGGACATGAGAATTCTTGAGACGCCGATGGCACGTAAGGTTTAGGTCGTCCTGGTCACTGACGTTTGTCCCCCATGCCGGATAAGGACCTTTCGAGCGTCACGTTCGGCCTGTTCTGTCGCGTGAAGCCAAGCGGGTGAGGCACAGCCCGTCAGACGCCCCCTTCCGCCGACGCGGCTACTTCAGAAATCGCGAAGCAAATCCGCCGCCGAGATCCCCAAGCCTGCCGCCAAATCCAGAACGACCGTCAGCGTCGGGACGTTGTCGCCTCGCTCGACGAAGCCGATGTACGTCGCGCTCACGCCTGAGAGCTCGGCCAGTTGCTCCTGCGTTAGACCTTGTTTCTCGCGCAGGCGCCGCACGACGGCGCCGAACTTGGTCGCTTCAGTGCGTCGTACTTTTCGATGGACCACCCTTGCATGTTAACCATGTAGAACCTATATTGTCTGTTAACCATCTTGAAGGTGTGCGCGATATGGGCGATGTGGTGTCGTTCTCGCCGGCAGTGGCGGACAAACTCAACGAGAGGCACTCCGTTACGATTGAACTTCCGGAGTTTGCGATCCGCGCGTTGCGGCATCGGGTTGAGCTCGCGAACGCGGAGACGGCCGACGAGCAGGACCTTGTAGAGTTCAACGACGTCGTGGAGTGGTACGTCATCTCGCCGTTGACGATCAAAGAGTTGCCGCACATCGAAGCCGCTGTCCCCGGATTTACCGGCGTGGTCGCGACTTGGCTGTTCAACTCGAACTACCGGCCTCCGGACGAAGGATGAATAGTCCGGCTGCACCGGCGGGGCGCAAGTGGTGTATCACCCGCATCGCCGCCGGCGAGGCTCGATGCCTCCGCAGGGCACAGGCTCGTGCACAGGGCCGCGCTCACTGCTGCAACCGGAGGCGCGATTCTAGTGGTTGCCGCGACCAAGGCTTGGCCCGGCCGCATCCGCCGGAGCTCGCGGCTGGCGCCGCAAACTCCGTTGAACTGCTCGCAGGAGGCTCCTTGCCGCCCGGTCAAAGCGGTGAGAGCCAAACGGACGCGACCGGACCGACGCCATTGTACGGCGCGCCAGCGAGACGACCCGGATTCGCAGTCCGGCTGCACCGGCGGGGCCACAAGTGGTGTATCACCGCGGTCCCCCGCCGGCGAGGTTCAATCACCTCCGCAGGGCACATGCTCGTCGACAAGCCGCGCTCACTGCTGCAACCGGGGGGGGGAATTCTAAGCGTCTACCGCCCGAAAAGCCGTCTCGGACCGCACGAACGCGGTCTCGAAGCTCAAGACCAGGTCTCAGACCGCAAAATCGCGTCCTCGAACCTCAAAACGAGATCTCGGATCGCAAGATCGCGGGTCCGAACGTCAAAATCGGCGCCTCGGGCGCCAAAACGGCAACGCGGGCGTCAAATTGGCGCAGCCGGCGTCAAAACGACGGCGTGACCGTCAAAATTGACGGCGCGAGCGCCAAAACGGCGCGGCGACCGTCAAAATTGACGGCGCGAGCGCCAAAACGGCGCCGAGAGCGTCAAATTGGCGGAACGCACGCCAAAACGACGCCTCGGACGCCAAATCAGCTCGGTAGGGGCGAGGCGTCGACGCAACCTGGTCACCGCAACCAGCAGAAGACCGATCATCAAGAGGATCGTCATTCCTTCCGAAAGCGTCGGGACACCGGCGACGACACCAGGCGTCCGGGTCAACGTCACCGGAACGCCCGGCCCGGTGATCGAAACGCTGACTTGATAAAGACCCGGCCTTGCGTACTGATGCTGTACGTCACGCGAGGAAGTGGGCATGCGCAACATCGCCGAAATCCCACGAATAGGTCCACAGCGGGTACGAGAGATCGATGGATGATTCGATCGGGCCGATGACGCGCCGTCTCTGGTTCTTCCCGTCCGCCTTCGTCGTCGTCACCCTCCTGCTCTCGCTCTACCTTCCGCTCGGCGGATTCGAGCTGCTTGGGCACGTGAATCTGTCGCTGGCGTTCGTGGCGCCGCCGGTCTTCGCGTGGATCGCGCTGTCGGTTGCCCGCTGGGTGTCGCGTCAGGACGTCGGTCACTCCGAGGTCGACCTGCTATGGCGATCGATGATCAGCGGCGCAGCATGGGCGCTTCTCGCATGCGCGCTCGGGTACGTCATCATGTATGTCTGGGTCGCGATCGGGTTTGACCTTGGGTGGTTTCCGCGGCATCGGGGATTGAAGTGACTGAGTCGAGCATCGAGCGCCGGTGGTGGCAGTTTCTGTTCACCTGTATCGCGGCAATCTACGCTTCGACGATGCATGCGTGCCTGCTCTTCAACGGCTCTTTCAGGAACTACCCGCGTGGGCGCGTCAGTTGGGCGTTGATGAATTGGCTGCCGATCGTCATGGTGGGTGCGTTCTTACTCCTCGAGTTCGCGTTCGACCGGAATCCACGCCTCTTTGCGCGGATGCTGCTCTCCGCAATCGCGTTTTGTACGCTCACATTCGGCGTCGGTCATTTCTTCGCGCTGATGCTCGGCGCGGGCGGGTGGATCGGTTGAGCGTCCGTGATCGGCGTGCGCGCCGGCCAAAGGTGATACGGCGCTGTGCAGACGTGTGAGCGGTTACCGCCGAATTCGGGCGCAGCGCCTCCATACATGCACGCTCGAACGAAGTGGTGGTGCGCTCGCGACACGCCCATATATAACGGGAGCGTCCACAGAACGCTCTCGCCAGGCGCGAGTTTCTGGGGCGGGCAGACGTCGCACTCGGAAAAACTCGACATGCGCCAGTGAAGGCGAACGAGTACCTGCGTTCGCGCATACGGAAGGTAGAGGTATTGGCCATCCGAGCCATTGCGGAGAATCAGAGTCGCGATCGGCCAGTCATGATCAGTGATATTCGCGATTCGAAGAGAAACACCCGCGGGAGCTCCTTCGACCTGCGGCGGCTTCGCAAGCGAACAGGCGCTCACAAGGAGCATCGCTGCAGCGGCGGCAAGAAGCAGGACGGATTTGAAATCTCGTCGCATCTCCCCTACGCCACCTCCGCCGCCCTCTTCCCCGCGAGCAAATACCGTCCCGTGATCGACCGCGGGTTTGCGGCGATGTCCTCGGGCGTCCCGGTTGCGACGATCTCCCCCCCGCCGTCGCCTCCTTCGGGGCCGAGGTCGATGACGTGGTCGGCGGCTTCGATGAGTTGGATGTTGTGCTCGATCACGACCACCGAGTTGCCGCGCTCGATCAGGTCCTTGAGGGTCTTGATGAGCTGCCTCACGTCCGACGAATGGAGGCCCGTCGTCGGCTCGTCGAAGAGGAAGAGGCGGCCCTGCTCGGCGCGGGCGCTCTCGGCGAGGAACGACGCGAGCTTGAGGCGCTGCGCTTCGCCGCCGGAGAGCGAGTCGGTCGACTGGCCGAGGCGGAGGTAGCCGAGGCCGACCGAGCGGAGCGCGGAGAGCTTCTTGAGGATCGCGCGCCTGTCGACGAAGAAGCGCATCGCCTCGTCGACGGTCATCTCCAATATCTGGTTGACGTCGCGCCCCTTGTAGCGGACCTTCATCACCTGCTCGCCGAAGCGGCGGCCGTTGCACTTCTCGCAGACGACTTCGACGTCGGCGAGGAACTGCATGTCGATCGTCACCGTGCCTGCGCCTTCGCACACCTCGCAGCGGCCGCCGGCCGTGTTGAACGAGAACATCCCCGCCGTGACGCCGTGCAGCTTCGCGTGCGTCGTCTCGGCCATCAGCTTGCGGATCTCGTCCCACGCCTTGATGTACGTCGCCGGGTTCGAGCGCGTGCTGCGCCCGATCGGCGATTGATCGACGAATTGCATGTCGTAGATGAAGTTGTGCCCTTCGATGAGGCGCGGGTTCTTCTGAAACGGCTCGACGAGGCAGTTGCGCACGAGCGTCGACTTGCCGGAGCCGGAGACGCCGGTGATGGCGACGAGCTTTCCGAGTGGGATCGTGACGTCGAAGCCCTTGAGGTTGTGCGTCCGCGCGTTGCGGATGGTGAGGCTGCCGGCGTCGTTGCGCATGTCGCGCTCGTACTCCTCGTCCGCGCCGTTGTCGCCGGCGCGCGGCGCGCCCGCGTACATGAGGCGTCCGCCGTACTCGCCGGCGCCGGGTCCGAGCTCCAGCGTGTGGTCGGCGCCCGCGATGATGGTCGGGTCGTGCTCGACGACGACGACGGTGTTCCCCGCGTTCTTCAGCCGGCGCAGCACCGATAGCAGCCGCTCGCTGTCGCGTGCGTGGAGGCCGACGGTCGGCTCGTCGATCACGTACATCGTCTCCGTCAGCGAGCTGCCGAGGGCCGCGGCGAGGTTGATTCGCTGCGACTCGCCGCCGGAGAGCGTGCGCGTCTGGCGGTCGAGCGTCAGGTACGAGAGGCCGACCTCGTCGAGGTAGACGAGGCGATTGACGATCTCGCGGCGGAGATGCCCCGCCATCGCCTCCTCCTGCTTGGAGAGCGGGAGGTACTCCCAGAACTTGCGCGCGGTCTTGACGTCCATCGCGAAGAGGTCGCCGATGGCGAGGTCGCGGAACTTCACGTACGACGCGGCGCTCTTGAGGCGCGAGCCGTGGCATTGCGGGCACGGCTCGTAGCTCCGGTACTTCGCGAGCTTCACGCGGACGTGGATCTTGTACTTCTTCGTCTCGAGCCAGTCGAAGAAGCCCTTGATGCCGTACCACTTCGCGCGGCCGTTGTAGAGGAGGTCCCACTCCTTCTGCGTCAGGTCCTTGATCGGGACGTCGAGGCGGAGGCCGTACTTCTTCGCCGCCTTCTCGAGGTCCTCGTAGCAGTCTTCGTAGCCGGGGGAGTTCCACGGCGCGACCGGCAACTCGTCGAGGCGCAGGTCGCGGTTCGGGATCACCTTCTCCATGTCGATGCCGATGATCCGCCCGTAGCCCTGGCAGTTCGTGCACGCGCCGAGGGGAGAGTTGAACGAGAAGAGGTGCGGCACCGGCTGGATGAACTCGGTCCCGCATTTGTTGCACGCGAAGCGCGACGTGAAGCGGTGCGAGATCCAGGTCCCGTCTGCGTCTTCGAGGATGTTGACGTTGCCCTTCGAGATCTCGAACGCCTGCTCGATCGCCTCGGTGATCTGCGACTGCCGCTCCGGATCGACCTTCAGCCGTGTGATGACGATCTCCAAAGCCGAGGCCCGAGGCCCGAGGCCCGAGGCCTCATCCTTCAGGTCGCGCACTTCGCCGTCGATCCAGGCGCGGTAGTAACCCGCTTTAATGAGCTGCGTGAGCACCTCGCCCCGGTTCTCCTCCTCGAAAAACACCGGCGCGAGCACGACTGCGCGTTTGTCGGCGAGCGATGCCGCAACCTCGGCCGTGATCGACTCCGGCGAGTCCTTCCGGACGATCGCGCCGCAGTCGGGGCACTTCGTCTCGCCGCAGTAGGTCATGAAGAGGCGGATGTGGTCCGCGAGCTCGGTGGCAGTCGCGACGGTGGACCGCGCGTTCTTGACCGAGTTCTTCTGCTCGATCGCGATCGCCGGGAGGATGCCCTCGATCTCGTCGACGTCCGGCCGGTCGATCCGCTCCAGGAACTGCCGCACGAAGGCCGACACCGACTGGACGACCCGCCGCTGCCCCTCGGCATAGAGGGTGTTGAACGCCAGCGACGACTTCCCCGAACCGCTCGGCCCGCTGATGACCGTCAGCTGCCGCTGCGGGATCTCGACCGAGACGTTCTTGAGGTTGTGGGTGCGCGCCCCCCGTATGGAGATGGTTCGGCTGGGCATAACGAAGGTACAACGCGGCAGACACCCTCTGTCATCCCGAGCGTAGCGAGGGACCTGGGCGGGCGGGTTGCACGAGCAACGCGCCTCCCGCCCGCCCAGGTTCCTCGCTTACGCTCGGAATGACACGGTCTAAGCTGTTGGCGTCCATGAAGGCGGCCCTTCTCTTCGTCGTCCTCGCCGCGGGGTCGCTCGCGCCGATCTGGAGCAACGACTACTTCTGGCACAGCGCGGCCGGCTCGTGGATCGTGGCGCATCGGGCGCTGCCCGCCACGGATCCGCTCGCCGTCGCCAGCAGTCACGAGCGTTGGGTCGACGGGGAGTGGCTGTTCCAGGTCGGCGCCGCGCTGGTCGAGAACGCCGGCGGCCTCACGGCGATCAGCATCGTTCGCGCCCTCGGCATCGCGCTCTTCTTCACCTGGATGTTCGTCCGGCTGACGCGAACGGTCACGCCGTTCACCTCGGCGTGCATCGTTTTCTTCGCCTGGTACGGCGCGCTGCCGTGGCTATGGGAGCGGCCCGCCGCAATCGCCGCGATGTTGATGGCACTGCTCGTCGGATTACCGCGCAACTATACCGTGGTGATTATCGCGACGATTTTGCTGATCAATATTCATCCATCAGCGATCATCGTTCCGATCCTTCTCTTCCTCCTCGATCGCCGCGTCGGACATGCTCTCGCCTCGGCCGCCGCGCTGCTCGTGAACCCGTACGGCTGGGCGGCGATCGCGAATCCGTTTCACGTGGCGCGGATCGCGTCGCTGCCGATCTTCGGGAACGCGGAGTGGGGGGCGACGTCGCTCAACGAGTTCCGTCTCTTCGCGGTGGCGCTGATCGCCGTCGTGCTGATCGTCGCGTTCAGCCCGCGGTGGAAGGAGTCGCTCGCGCTGCTCTTCATCACGCTGCTGGCGCTTCGCTTCGCGAGAAATCAGACGATCTTCTACTGCGTCGCGCCGCTGCTGCTCGAGCCGCACCTCCGCTCGATCCCCGATCGCTTCCGGAAGCTGCTCGTCGTTCCCGCGGCGATCACGGTCGCCGCGATTCTCGCGACCTCACCGTTCCGCGCGGGCGTCGACGCAGCCAAGTTCCCGGTGAACGCCACCGCTCGCGTCCGCGCGCTCCGCCTGCCGGGGAACATCTTCAGCACGTACGGGATGGGCGGCTTCCTCGAATGGGCGTTCCTCCCGCAGCGCCGCGTTCTCAACGACGGCCGCAACGAACTGTTCCTCGACTACCAAACGCGCATGATGAACGCCCGCCGCGATCCGGCCGCGTTCCGCCAATTCCTCGCCGCCTACCGCGTCGGCATCGCCTACATCCCCCGCGAAGACATCCCCGCCTGGCAACCGTACTTCCCGCCGACTGAATGGACCGCCGTCGCCGCCGACCGCGCCGCCGTGGTGCTCGCGAGAAGAGGCCTCAGGCCCTAGGCCCCGGGCCCTAGTCTGAGGCCCGAGGCCCGAGGCCCGAGGCCCGAGGCCCGAGGCCCGAGGCCCGAGG
>JACZCU010055264.1_pt1 | contig 15210 bp, 5 predicted proteins | sample 8641851 | NCBI WGS metagenome assembly JACZCU01 (sample SAMN15324605, study PRJNA640507) | soil metagenome | isolation source: monocropping sugarcane control | place: China: Luxin town, Laibin City, Guangxi Province | collected 2019-07-25 | depth 10cm m | reverse complement strand
GCGCCTTCCCCGACGCCGACGCCATGGCGAAGTGGCCCCCGCCGAACGGCTCCACCGGAAAAGTCCACGAGCCCGACGCGCGCGCCGGCGGCCGCTACCGGATGTCGTTCACGAACTTCAGCACCGGCTCGAGCCACTCATTCGGCGGCGAGTACGTCGAGCTCGTCCCGAACGAGCGCATCCGCCACACCGACGAGTTCGACGACCCAAACCTGACCGGCCACATGACCACGACCATTTCTCTGCGCCCCGTTTCCGTCGGAACCGAGGTGACGATCGTGCAGGAAGGGATCCCCGAGGCGATCCCGGTGGAAGCGTGTTACCTGGGGTGGCAGGAGTCGCTGACGCTGCTGGGGCAGTTGGTGGAGGCGGAGATACCGGGTTGAATCACAACGTGCCGAAGGCGACGAAGGCGAACTGCACCGACGGATCGTTGGTCACGTTGTCGGTCGTCGCGCCGTAGACGATCGCGCTCCCTACCAGGACCTTGATCTCGATCGACTCGTCCGCGGCGATCGCCTGGCCGGCGAACGTCGCGGCATCGACCTGTTCGAACCAGTTCGGTTGATACGACTTGGCCCGTACCGCAGCGTCGCGCCGGACGCGTTCTGCAAGGTGATCTGCACATAGGCTCCCGAGTCGAGTGTGCGCACGCCGATGTTCATCCGTGTCCGCGTGGGATCGAGCGGCGTTAAAAGGTATCCGATCGCCCCTTTTCTGAGGACGCGCGCCATTCCCTTGAGCGCCTCATCGCAGCCCATGAGATCCTGGGTCAGCCCCGCCGTCCCCAACGTCGCGGCGTCGTTATAAACGCGGCCGACCACGATCGGTTGGACTGTGCGGCCAGCACGACCAGATCGAGGCTGCCAATCCCACTCTGTTCCATCGCCGCGACGACATCCTCGTAAGACTTGATCTGCCCCGCCCCGAGAGAAAAAGGAAGCGTGGAAAAGGTGCCATAGCTGGTGCCCTGAGGACGGTAGACGATGCGCCCGCTAGTCGGGTCCGACGACGGATTGAACAGGTGAAGCGACGTCTGAAGTACGACCGGAAGTTCCCGGGCGTGGAGCCGGCGACGGCGATCACCCCCTCCACGGCCTCGGTCGCGGTGCCGGTGTGCGGCTGTCTGCCTTGGCGGTGACTTTTGGCTCCTGCACCGGTGACTGCTGCACACCCGAACAATTCCAACGGCGTCTCGATTCGGGCGACGACATCTCCGAGAACCTGTGCGATCAAGAAGGTCCCAGCGCGTGTTTCGGAAGACAGTGCGCGGAGAAATTCCTTATAGGTCAGCGCAGGGGAGTATTTTCGAGGTACTACTAAGAAGCCTAGTCTGCTAACAATCGAGCGACGAGTTCTCCTCCTGCGCTCAGGTCAGCCGCCCTCAACTCAACAACCCGCCAGGACGGTTGTCCGTCCGCGAGTCGCTGGCGGATGCTGCGGTCACGTCTCAAGTTCTGACCGACATGAAAGGCAGCGCTGTCGACGTAGATGGCGAGTCGCCGATCCGGAACCGCAAAGTCCGCGATAGAGATGACGGGGCCGCCGGCGCCAACCGAGACGGGAACCTGTTTCTCGGGCGTGAAGCCGTGGTCCTGGAAAAGTCGCCAGAACTTCAGCTCGAGCGGTGAACCGACTCCCGCCTCAAAAGCCTCGAGCCACGCGCCAGGATCATCGACATCGGTTGCCTGGAGAGGACGCGTGATCGGTGCTGCTGAGGCAAGGTCCTCGAGAGCCGGAATCGTTTGAGGCCACGAGAGTTGGTCGTGGAAACGCTGGTTCCGGTATCCCTTGAGACAGCGATAGCAGGCGACCACGCAATTCGGGTGATCAAGATGCTCAATCGTGCGCCGCGCCACAGCGTCAAACGCGGTGGCGGCGACACGCTCAAGGTATCCGCTGCCGCCGAGATTGACGTCGACAAACGCCAGTGAGAGCTGCTGAAAATGGCGGCCATCGTGTGTTGCGCTCCACGGACCTTCGAGCACGAAGTCGAGCTCCGCGGAATCGAGCATGAAGTGACGCTGCATGCCGTACAGAAGCGCATAGCCTAGCGAAAGGCCGAAAGAGGTCGCACGCGCCGCGGACCAGTCGCGCGGGAGCGGCAGCATGAGCCGCAGCACCTCTTCGCGGCCGCTCGCGACGAGTGCGATGCGATCCGTCGTGACACCCACCAAACCGCAGTGAGCAGCATGGCCATTCTGGTTCTGTGCTGCCACACGTCGCGCGTTGCGCCTCCCACGGTTTCCAGCAGGCGCCTGGGGCGCGGGGTCGTCGATCAGGTGACCGCACGTCCCGCAGACCCGATATCCCTTTGCACCAGGATGGAGCACGTTCGGATCGGCGGCCGCTGGAACGACGCCTTCGTTGACCCAGCGAACCTGCTCGTTGCGACGGAGGTGCAGTGTCCAGCCGTTCGGCAACGACCATCGCCCGACCACGTTGCCATCCCACTGCGGCTCGACGCTCACGAGATTCCGCTCTGCGTAACGCTCCTCCTCGTCGAGAATGGGCCGCTCTTCGCGAACGGCGAGAAAGCCGCCGTACTCGTATCCGGGATACGCGCGTGAAATGTCGGCGTCCCCGCAGCGCGGGCATCGCGGTGTGCTGCTGTCGTAGTGAAGATCGCAGACACGGCACACGCGGTAGGTCCACGTGGGGCCATCCGTGCGGGGATTCCATGGCGACGACATGTCGAGACCGTTCACGCGCCACCGCCGTCCTCGTGCGTAAACATGACCATTCGGCTGGAACTGTCCGATCCCGAAGCGCCGGGCAACCGTGATTGCGTCTTCCTCGCGATCGTCGCCGAGAAGGCGGAGTGCCGCCGGTTCGGCCGGGAACTCGTATCCCGGAAGCAGTCCGAACTCAGCGAACCGACGCAGCGGATACCCTGCGGAACGATCATCCGCATCCTGATTCCCCTGACGGTTCCCTGTCGGAATCCCGAGGAGCCGCGCGACTAGGTCGCCCGCGCGGGTCCCGGCGTGCCGCCCGTCGAGAGTGTCCGCGTAGCGATCAAGCGCCTGCCGGAGCGTGGCCACCTGCAACGCGGTTACATTGACCGCATGCCGGATCCTGTCGGGAAGCTCGTTCAATTTCGCGCGAAGATCGTCGGGCGTGAATCCTGATTGCGCGAGCACGTCCTCGCCCCAGGCGGCAAGCGCCATGCGCACAGCGTAGTCCGACTGCGCGGTCACGCCGGCAACCAGTGCTTCGACCTGTTCGTGGTTCACGTCGCCGCGCGGTGTCACGTACTCCGCCATCCGCCCGGATAAGCCCGGCTCGGCAGCACCGAAGGCCACGGCGTAGAGGTGCCGCACGATGACGTCGCGGTTCCCCAGCGAAAGGAGCGGCGCAGGCACTTCGCCGGCAATCATGTCCTCGGGGCGATCGTAGAAATACTGGTCGTGCGGCGTACTCCGCGCGTAGCTCACGACCATTCCGACGCGCGTCCGTCGTCCGGCACGGCCGCCACGCTGCGCATAGTTGTCGGGCCGCGGGGGGACGTTGCGCATGACGACGGCGTCGAGCCCGCCAACGTCGATTCCCATCTCGAGCGTGGGTGAGCAGGCGAGCACGTTCAGCGGCGAGACAGCCGGCTCGGCCTTGAACTTCTCCTCGATGTCGGCGCGCACCTCGCCGGGCACCTGTGCCGTGTGTTCGGCCGCGACAAGCGGCACGACTTCCTGGCGGACGATCCGCCGCAGCGAGCGGCTCGACATAATCTCGCTCTCTTTCCACTGCACCATCTGGCCGTGGCAGCGAGGGCAGGGGTCTCCGACGCGCGTCCACGCACGCACGTCCCCACAGACGTTGCAGTGACGGCGCGTCGCCTCGTTCAGGCGAACGAGCCGGACGACATCCTCATTCACCTGCAGGAGCTTCATCCGATCGCGCGCGCCGTACAGTTCGACGCGCGTGAGGAATTGGTTACCGCGCGCAAGAAACTCGAGGACCTCGCGCATCGCGTGCTCGTCCGGCGGCGCGCCGCCGAAGCGGAGCATCAGGTTGCGCATGACCCGTTCCGTGCTCGGGCTACGCCCGCCCGCACCGGCGCGTCGCCACGCGTTGTTGAGCGAAATCCCCTTCGGCACGCGCATTGGGTCAATCCACGTCTCCACGGTCTCGCCGTCGGGACCGAGCGGATACCCCTTTGGCGCCTTGACCCTCCGTTCCCACTGCGCCGCCTGAAACTCGCGTGGATAGGCCGTGTACGCGGAGTGATAGCGGAGGACCTTCCGCGACAGGGCACCCCGGGTACGCATGTCGTCCAGCAGAACGCGACAGAGATACGCCAGCTGTGCAGTCGTCACCCCGAGCCGCTGCGCGAGCGCCGGGCCATGGTCCTCGGCATACTTCACCAGCCCTTCGTACTGCACTCCGACCAGACCGAGGTTGACGAACGTGCCGCGGTAACCGGCATTCACCGCAATATCGTCCAGAAGCGGCGCTTCCTCCCACGCCTGCATCCGTTCGCGCGTCTGTTCCGAGATGTACCCGCCCCCCTCAGGACGATGCGGGTTGTCATTTCGGTCGTCGCCGAGTTCCGCGAGCCGTTCGACGAGGCGCTGGATCGAGATCCCTGACGTCGTATCTGTCACCGTCTCCGCGATTCGACGGCGGAGGCGGTCGTAACGGCTCGCGTAGACGATGAACCGCGCCTGGTGTGCGGCATCCTGGCGGCTGTCGCTGAAAATCAGCAGCCGCTCTTTCCCATCATGTCCCTCGCGCTCTCGGTTTGCCTGCTTCAGCGCCTCGGCAAGACCTTCACCCAAAACTTTCACGGCCGCCGACGTGCCAAGCGCAACGCGTGTGAGAACGCTGCGACTGCCTGCGGTGCCGCCGCAGCAGAGGCAACGCGTCCGCGAAGTCGTCAGCGCGACCTGCAGCGGATAGTCGGTCATCACGTCGCTGAACATCCGTGTGGCGGGATCGAAAGAGCCGTTGCGGACATTCGCGACCACCGGAGCGGCGGCTTGCGCGGCAGCCTGCCGTCCATTGCCGTTGCCGGCGTCGTCCTGATCTTCGTCTTCGTCATCGATCGGCGGTTGCTGAAAGCGCGAGGGCACGTAGAGAAGGCACTCTCCAGCATCGCGATCGTCACTCGACGTCGCGAGTGGGCCGGCAGCCGGGTCGCCGACAAACCGGAGGTAGTCGGCGCCGCAGTTGCGGCAGAGGAAGAGCGGAGCCGTCGCGCGGCCGCATCCGCACGTTTCCTCATCGGCGGGATACAGCCGGCCGCACGCCGGGTCGATGCAGCGGCGGAATTTCCAGCCGCCGCGCAGGAAGCGATGAGCACGGAGGCGGAGCGCACCTGGCGTGCTGTCGGGTAGTGCCGCGCCGATGAGCAGTGCGGCTTCGACTTCCTTTCGGACATCGTCGAGCGGAGCTGTGGCGCGATCGGGGACCTCGGATCGGACCTTCGCAACGAGCTGGCTGACGGACATCGGCCGGCGGATCAGCCAGAGATTCAGGTCCCACAGCAATCGGCACCGCGTTGCCGCTTCAGCAAGGGGCGTCGCGTCGGAGACACCTGCCAACGCACAGAGGGCACGGCGAACCGCTTCCGATTCTTCGACGTTCAGCGCCCGCGAATCGATAGCAGCCGGTGCACTCGGATACCTCGCCTCCGGCGGCACTTGTAAATCTTGCAGTTCTTCGCCGAAGACGCGGATCGACTGCGGGTCGACGCCGGTCAGCGTTCCGAAGAACTCCTGGACGGCTTCGTCGCGAAGGCGGATCAGTTCTTCATGGCTCTTCCCTTCCTCGGTAAGCGACTTGATCGTCGCCGACGTGCCGACAGGGACGAATGATGGGAACCGAAGGCGACGCTCGGAGGGGTCGACGTCGGTCTTCCAGTCCTGGGGTGCTTCACGAAGATGGACGCGGAGACGGCGGATGAGGAGCGCGATGTTGCTCCCGAGCGTCCCGCGATACGTGTGCACTTCGTCGAGCGCGACATAACGGCAACGATGGTTCGCGAAGATGCCGTCGCGGTCGGCCGGACGCACGAGGAGGTACTCGAGCATCATGTAGTTCGTGAGGAGGATGTGCGGCGGGTTCTGCTGCATCTCCTCTCGTTTTGCGCGCGGTGTCGATCGGTCGTACTGCTCGACCCGAACGGCACCTGCGAGGCCCGCTTCGTGAAGGTAGTCGCCGATGCGCTGCCTCTGGTCATTTGCGAGCGCATTCATCGGATAGACGAGGATCGCAGTGAGTCCCGCCTTCTTGTAGCGGACCGCATCTTCGAACGCGTTCTGGATAACGGGAAGAAGAAACGCCTCGGACTTACCGCTGCCGGTTCCGGTGGTGACGACCACCGGCCGCGCGTCGTCTTTACGAAGCTCCTCGATCGCGAGTGCCTGATGACGGAACGCGGTCGCGCTTCGCGATCGCTGCTCCATCACTCGCGCGAGCTTCGGCTCAATCGGCACATCGCGCCAAGCGCTGCCCGGCACGAAAGGTCGGTGCGCCTGGTAGAACGACTCCTGCGCTAAGAATCCTGCAGCGTCGAGTTGGCCTTCAAGCGCCGCGCGGAGTCCTAGCTCTTTCGCGCGAAACTCAGTAAGGAGGTAATCGCGATACTCGTCGATGACACTATCCAAGACACGAATCGGGTGCAGGCTCATTTCACCTCGAATAGGAACTACCGAATCGATATCTGTCTCTCTTCCACATCGGATGCAACGACCAATTGAACCTGCCGTAACGGCACGGTGCTTGGAATGTCGACATCACAATACGGATCACGGCGACGTACAAACGCTTCTGGACCAACGACTGCATACTCATCGAAGGCCTCGAGGCAGAGGGCAGCGGCATGATCATAGTCAGACGATTTGAACGCCATCAAAACGTCGGCAAACTGTTCACGCGAGAGGCCGTACTGATGTGCCAGAGCTGCCTCTACCGCTGACCGAGCGATCCAACGCTCGTGAGGTGTCGGCAGCGCCGGCCACACGAACGCGGGGCCGCTTTCTCGCCATGCGGTTCCAAGCTGTTCTGCCCAGAGACCGTGGAATAGGGAATGGTTCGCCGAGAGCCTAAGGCCGTTGTGGACAAGAATCTTAGTCGTCGTGATGCCTGGCACCGGTACCTTATCGAGAAAGTTGAAGGTGATATTTGATCCGACAACGAGCCGCAGCAGCCAGTCGAAACAGAATGAGTTTGCCAGGGCAAGCAACAGCAAACAAGCAGCATTCGGCCTACTCTCTGGAGTCACTTCCGGCATGACGCTATTTGAACAGATGACGCCTGGTGAAAGCACGGCGAAAATCCCAGATCGCTCATTCGTCGCGCTTGCGATCGTTCTGAACGCAAGCCGATAATAGCTGGCAGCCAAGACCCGCCTTTCCTTACCGCGTAGACGGGAAAGCGGAACCGAGAATGCCGGAGTCGGCTCAAAGGCATCGGTGTACTGCCAGATGTTCTTGCCTTCAAGGAAGGGTAACAGCTGTTGCGCCAGCAGTGCCTCGCGGACCGATGCGACGTCTAAGGTTGGTGTACGCGGTGTAGCTTGAAGACGCCATCTGTTCTTCGAAAAGTGAAGCTCCTCCGTCATGGAGAGCCCAAGCTCATCTCGCAGCTCACCGAAACTTTTCGACGACGTTCGGTATGCCTTCTCGGCGATCGAACGGTCGGTGTCGCGACGCAATTCGAGGAAATTCTGACTTGCTCCGGTCGTCTTCCTTAGAAAATCCCGTGAGTACGTCATCAGACTGGGTGATCGGTCCGCAGCGAAGAGCCACTCGGCATCTCGAAGATAAAAAGCACAGGGGAAAGCTTCCGTGGGACCATCGTGTCGCGCGACAACAACCGCAAATTTCTGACGGCTGTCAATCTCGAAGAGCTTCTGGCGGTTCTCGTAGGAGAAACACCCCACGAGTCGTGTGTCATCAAGAAATTGGCGTCGAATTCCTGCGGCTCCATCGTTTGCGTGAAACGCTGAAGGCAGCACAACGCCGATAAATCCGCTACTCGACAGCAGGTTGATACCCCGCTCGCAAAACAGCTGATACGCATCCGGCGTCGCACCCGAAGCGCCTTCGGCATTCTGGTTGAAGTATCTAAAGAGAGCGCGGGCCGACCGTTTGGTGACTTCTACATGCTCCTCGTAACGTGAACGCGCGTCGCGAATAGGAGGCTGGGTGAGAAGTGTCGAAATCGCGTGCGTTAGCTCGTCATCGGTTATGGCCTCAAGTACCGCGACGCTGAAGCTCGCGTAAAATTCGCGATTCGATGTATCGAGACCCTGCCACGGCGGATTGCCGACCACGGCGTCAAAGCCATGTGTCTCCTGCGGCAAACCATCAGGATAAAAGACCTCAGGGAACGTCAGATCGTAGCTGAGGGCCGGGACACATGCAGCGCTTTCCCAGATGTGCTGTAGCTCCGCGGCACCGTGAGGCGTAAGGGGCAGGCCTAGACCGGTCGCGACCATTCGCCGCACGCGTTCCGACCCGATACTCGGCGGAACATTGCCGGTGGCCACGATGGTCTTGAGCAGCTCGCAATAGCCGACGTCGTCCGAGTCGTCGCCGAGCATCACGCCGCCGCTCCATGCGGCTGCCGCAACCCTTAACGGAAAAAGCGCCTGGTCGAGCTCTACCTTCGTTCTCTGTTTCGCTTCGATCTCGGTCGCTGTGGCGCCGACCGTTGCCTCGAGCTGCCGCACGAGACGGAGCGCGTCGGCGAGCGCAGCGGTGAGTTTCACATTCAGGTCCTGGTCGAAGAGATCCGCAATCGGCTCGTCGGGCTTGGCGGGCCGGAAGAGGAGCTTGTCCCAGAACGGGCCCGTGATCGAGTCGCCGACCACAAGCCGGTGGTCGACGAACGTCAGCGGCATGCCCTCAGCGTGCGACTCGAGCCAGAGCGCGAGCTTCGCCAGCTCGACCGCCAGCGGATTCTTGTCGACTCCGTAGAGGCAGTGAGTCGCGATCAAGCGTCGGCAGAGCGCCAACGCGATCCGCTGAGACAGCCCGCTCTCCTCCCCTTCAGGAGAGCGGCTCGGCAGGTAGTTGAGGAGCACGTCATCCGGATCGGGAAGGTCGATGATCCGCTGACGCCATGCCACGGCTGTTTCCAGCAGCGCGTCGCGCTCGTCGCCATTCGCCTTCTCCGCCTTCGCCTCTGCCTGCAGCGCTTTCTCATCGCAGAGGCGGCACGCCTCGTACAGCTTCTCGCCGAGGAACCGGCAGGCTTCAACGAGAAAGTGACCGCTGCCCATCGCGGGGTCGAGCACCTTCAGCTTCAGGATCGCGAGCGGGTTCGGATCGCTGCTCGGACTCCGCTCCGCTAACTGGGGCCCGAGCGTCTCCTGCACGAGGAAACGGACGAACGAGTGCGGCGTGTAGTACGAACCGGTCGCCTTCCGCCCCAAGCCGACGCGGAGGTAGAACGTACCCGGCGCGATCGCCTCGACCCACTGCACTTTTGAGCCGCGGCGGGAGGACGATTCCTCCTCTTCCTCGGCATCGTCAGTCTCGTCCTCGATCGGTTCCGTCGGAGCCGATTCCGCGCGCCGATACTGCTCGCCCTGGGCCGCCGGTACGACGACCTGTAGCTTTTGGCGCTGCAGGCGGCTCATCGGCTCAGCCGCGATCCCCGGCTCGAGCTCCAGGAGTGCTTCGTACACGCGCCCGAGATCCTCCACATCGAGCGGACCGTAGTGCACACGCTCCCGCGAGGCGGCGCGGCGTGACGGCGTCGTCCAGAGGAGCTGGTCGAGCAGCTCGGCAACGGCGCGCTCGCCCCAGACACGGTCGCTCAGGATCGGCATGACCGACTTCCCGAAGAGCGCACCGCCCAGCGGCTTCACGACCAGCTCAGTCGACTCGATCCCTTCTTCGAACAGCCGGAACAGCGTGCGGAGGCCGCTCTCGAGTAGCGTGCCGCTGTGGGAGCCCTGGTCCAGGATCTCCCGGACGTAACGTGCCAGCGAGACGGCCGGCGAGAAGCTGTTGCGCCAGAGTGGCGTCGAGGCAAACGAGAACGACCGGGCCGGGTCGTCCGTCGACTCCAGCTTGAGGATGAAGAGCAGCCGGTAGACGAGGATCAGTCCTTCGTGCCAAAGGTCCTTCGCCAACGCGGCGTTGTCGGTCTGCTGCGCGCGCCATTCGGCGTTCGCTGGATGATCGAGCACGCCTTGAATGAACTTCTCGATCGCGGCTCGCGCCTGCTTCCGCAGCTCCTTCGTGACCTTCGCCTGCTGCAGGCGCGCTTTGTCCACGATTTCAGCAAGCTTCGCCACCCCCTCGGGGCGCGCGAGTGCCACGAGCAGGCGAAAGGTGTCGGGAACCTCACGGCTCCGCTTCCACTCCAGGTCGATGCTGAACGTGACCGTCGACTCGGGGCGCGCCGGGTCTGAGATCAGGAGCATCAGCTCGACGCCGTTCGTCAGCAGGCCGGCACGCTCGCCGCTGGCGAGCAGAACCCGCTGTGCGCGCCGCAGATGACTGAATCTGAATGCTCTGCCCCTCCGCGTCGGAGAGTAGAGGTCCTCGTCGAAGCTGGTTATCCAGACGCGGAGCTTCGAGCCGTCCTCGGCGACGAGAAGCGCGCCCGCATCCTCATTTCCTTCCCGCGTCGTCACCTCGCCACCGTCGTCGAGCCGCGAGTAGCCGAGGAAAGATACGAGTGGCTCCACAACGTGGTTCCGGACGCGAAGTGCGCCGCCGCTCGTAGCGAGCTCGCGGAGCCTCCTCCGGTAGACCTCCCACTCTGCTTTCAGCGCAGTCGCCTTCGGCAGGAGGCGAAGACGTATCAGCTCCTTATCAAGATCGAACTTCACGAATGGCTCAGGAAGGGCCGGCCCCTGAAAACGGCAGTTCGAGAGATCAAGCGGCATTGCTCGCCTCCGGAACAACCATCAGAATGCCGATCGGTACGACCTCGGCGGGGCGCAACGCGGCGAGTGCATCCAGCTCTGCGACCCGCTGCTTGTAGAGTCGCAGGACTGTGTCGGCCGCCACGCGGTCGCGAGGAAGCTGCCGGCGATCGGTTTGAAAGACGACAAGCCGCTCCAGCGGGTCGGCAACGCTCTGCCATGACTTACGAAACGCAGGCGCAGGCCGTGGGCCCACGTCGAACAGTCCTGTCTGCGTTTCCTCCGGCTCAGGAGTAGATGCGCTCGTGATCTCGTCGACCCGCTTCTGCAACCAGTCCCTCTGGGCCGCGCGTTCTGCAGCCAGTCGCGCGTGCCATTCGGCACCGAATGCGGAAGCGATCGGCTCAAATGACGCGCGCGCGATGTCGGCCGCTCTTGTTGCCGCGTCGTCACCCCAGGAGGCAAACCTCGTCTTCCAGACATCGCGTGTAGGAATTGGGCGGGCGGCGATGACGTCCCGCATCCACCCAGATGGAGTCGTGAGGAACGCCGGATCGCCAGACTGCGGAACTCGAACCGCGATGATGCGTTCGAGCGCGCGGCCTGCATCGCTGGCGACGCGACCGAGGAACGTGAAGAGAAGTTCCGGCTCGACGACCGCGGCGGCGACGGCGCTGACGCGCACGTCTTCGATCGACGATGACGAACCGAGGAACATGCTTCGCACCCGCTCGATCGCTCGCCGGACGAGCGGATGCGCACGGCCGATGAAGCCGACGGAGTGCTTCGCGTCGTCCTCCGTCACGTACATGTCCGTCGTGAGGCGCAGCGTTCGAGTCGTCGGGTCATACCCGGGAAGGTCGTCGAGGTTCGCCGTCCAGCTCTGCGGCAGCGTCACCTTGAAGACAGGATCATTGATCGCGCCGGTCAACTGACCGCCGTCGAGCTTCACCGCATTCACGACGAAGCTCACGAGATCTACCTGCTCACCTCGGGATCCGCTGCCGAGTGCCTGGTCGGCTTCCCGCAGCACCTGCTCGTCGGCATTCAGGCCGGACTCTGCGAGCCAACTGTTCGCTCGCGCTGCTTCGCGGAAGCCGCTGAGGCTGCGGTCGATCTCTTCCAGAAGCTCCTGCGTCGCCTCGTCGGCGCCATCCTCCTCCGGTTGCGTGAGGTCGAACAGCGCGTCGCGCTGCTTGAAGAGCCTCTCGTCTTCGTCGAGGAGACCCTTGAGGAGCTTCTCTCCGGCGTTCGGCGAGGTCACGCCGAGGGTGTTCGGAACGAAGGTCAGGAGGCGTCGCTGACGTTCCCACTTCGCGATGAGGCGAAGAAGGATTCGCTCCTCGAATGTCCCTCGCAGGTAGGCGTAGCCCACGATCGGCGTCTTACTTTGTCCATACCGATCAATGCGTCCGTTACGCTGTTCGAGCCGGTTCGGATTGAACGGAAGCTCGAGATGAATGAGGTGATGGCAGCGTTGATGGAGGTTGAGCCCTTCAGACGCGGAATCCGTGCTGACCAGAATGAGATTGTCTTCCGCTCGGAACCGCGCGGTACGCGCCGAGCGATCTGACTCCGGATCGTCGCCACACATCGTGATGACCTCGCCGGCACGAGCGTCCTTCAACGCCTTCACGAGCGCGGCCTGGCTGTCCGTGTACTCCGTGTAGACCAGGACGTTCGCGCGAGGCTCGGCCCTCCTGATCTCCTTCACCGTCTGCACGACTGCGTCGACCTTTGGGTCGCACGCTTTCGCGCGCTCGGCGAGATCGATCACCTCATCGAGATGGGAGACGACATCGGTGATGCGCGCGAGCCGCGTCGAACCGCTGCGAATCTCGCGCTGCAGATTCGCAAGTTGCTGCGCGATGTCTTCAGCCTCGAGCAGACTGCGATCTTCCTCTTCCTGCTGTGTGATCGAGCCGAAGCGCTCGATCCTTCGTTCGTAATCGCGAAGAGTCTTGACGCGCTGCCGCCGAAGCTCCTGGGCGCTCGCGGAATCCGTTGCGAAGCGCTGGAAGCGATCTGCGACGACCTGCAGCGTTCGCGCGCACGCAACGGCAGTCGAAACGCTCCGCTTGAGAAGCGCGATCCATGCGAGAGCGTCGCTGTAGTTGCGCGTCCGGAACGCGCGCTTGAGCTCTGGCGCCGCAATTTCGAGCAGCGCTCGTTGCATCTCGATGAACGGTGCGTGCTTCGTTTCATCCGCGGTGACCGGAACCGGAAGCACTTCGCGGTCCTTGAACTTCGATTTCTTCTCACCGGTCATTGGATCGATCGTGAAGATGTGCTTCTTCAGGCGCCTCACGACGTGGTCGCGGTACCGGCTTCCCCGCAACACCCGCGTCCATCCACCAGCGACGGATCGAGGAGCTCGCAGAGTGAGGCAAACGAATGGTCGTTGCCGTCGTGCGGAGTCGCCGTGAGGAGGAGAAGAGAATCGCACTTCGTAGCCAGAAGTTCCGCGAGCCGCCGGCGCTGCGAATCGTCGCGGTCCGCCGAAGCGCCGGCGTCCACGCAGTGATGGGCCTCGTCGATCACGATCACGTCGTAAGCCGATTTCTCGAGCAGCTCGAGAACACTCTCCTGTTTGATGAAGTCGATCGACGTGAGGCCGTAAGAGACGTGATCGAACGGGTTGGAGCCGAGCTCGGTGCTTTTCCGGATCTCCTCGAGCTTCGCCCGGTCGATCACCTGCAGGCGGAGTCCGAACCGCTCCGTCATTTCGGTCTGCCACTGTTCGAGTAGAGGGCCGGCGGGTGAGACGATCAGAATGCGATGCGCGAGACGGCGTGCAACGAGCTCCGTCAATACCAGTCCCGCCTGGACTGTCTTACCCAGACCGACGGCGTCGGCGAGCAGAAGCCGAACGCGGCTCGCACGGATGGCGCGAAGGACGGGAACGAGTTGATACGCCTCGAGCTCGAGTCTTCCCGGCTGCACCGCCAGAAGCGCATCGGGGCCGAGCGCCTGCTCGAGAATGAACGCATCGTGGTATGCGAGCCAGTTCGCCAACGGCGCTGCATTCTCGGGTCGCATTTCGCTCCGCTCGGGACTCAGCTCCTCGAGCGGACTCAGAACATCGAATTCTTTCCCATTCACGACCCCGGCAAGCCCGCGGAGGCGATACAGCGTCTGTGGTCCGAGGTTCTGCGACTGAACGACCTCCCATCGAAGACCGCGGCAGTGGACGACGGTACCGGGAAGAAGTTGATGAAGTTCTGTCAACGAGTCTCCAATGCGAGCACAACGTTTTCGAGCGCCACATGGAACGCGCACGCTTCGTTACTCGTGAATACCGACCCTCGACAGCACCGAGCTGGTCCGAATGAATCGGCTGGTTTGCAGCGTCTCCTTTGGTAGGCGGTCTCGGATCGTGGAATCGAAAGCATGAATGCCGCGGCGCGGGCAATGCCGCCGCTCAAAGCTGCTGAAGACTGGTAATAGCGAAACCGACTGCTGAGGCGAATACCCTACAACTTTGGCAGGTCGAATGGAATACCGGAACGAACACGAGGCGACGCGAGGCGCGTTCTCCGACGCGCGTTCGGTAGACTGCCCGACGTGAGAGAACGCTGGTTTGGCGACGACCGCGACCTCGTAAAGTGGTCATCACTCATCCATGCTGGTCGACAACATGGCGTTTCGCGGATTCTTCAAGTCGCCTATATACGCGCGGACGAGAAGCCCGTCGTCTCGGTTGCCGACAAGCAGACCGCAGTTGATGCCACGGTATGGTCGTTCTTTCGGGATCTGCGGCGCGTGCGGGAGCTTGGATTCGCGACCGGGATTCCGATCGACATCATCAGCGATGCCTTCGATCCGCGCCTGCGTACCGATTATGAGTCAATAGTCGTACGTGCGATCCGCGCACAACTAGGCACCCTCCTGCTCTACCTGGATCCTGACACGGGGCTGCAACCGAGACGGGCCAACGGCTGCCATGTGTCACGTGATGAAGTGCAGAAGTACTGGAGTGCGTTACGGCCAGGCGATGTCCTCGCGCTCTATCAGCACGCGCGCCACAACAAGACGTGGATCGCAGATGTCAGGTCGGAGCTTTCCGCGCTCTGCGACGACGCATCTGTTCAGGTGGCGCGTTCGGGCGACATTGGCACTGACGTCGCCCTGCTTTTCGTGAAGAAGTGTTAAGGCTTGGACTTTCGCGGCGCGTCGCACTCCCATTCTTGGGAAAGGGTGATTTGCGAGGGAAGGCCGATTTTCTTGTCTTGCGCCTCCACCTGTCTTCGCTGTTTTCACCGTGCGGTGACAACTTTAGCGGAAGGTATGTCAGGTCAGACGAAGCGGCGGGCGGACCGGGAGGGCTTTTGGTGGAGCTGATCGGGATCGAACCGACGACCTCCTGAGTGCGATTCAGGCGC
>JACZCU010013808.1_pt1 | contig 15232 bp, 17 predicted proteins | sample 8641851 | NCBI WGS metagenome assembly JACZCU01 (sample SAMN15324605, study PRJNA640507) | soil metagenome | isolation source: monocropping sugarcane control | place: China: Luxin town, Laibin City, Guangxi Province | collected 2019-07-25 | depth 10cm m | reverse complement strand
TCTGGGTGAGGCGCACGAGACCGGCCCGGCGATTGCGATCCGCAAGCGCATCTGCCGTCGCGACGATGCGTGCGCGCAGTGCGGGTTGTGCGACCGCCGCGGCGTTCGCGCCGATTTGCACGAGCGTGTCGAAGTCGGCGAGACGCCGTGCTTCTTCTTCGCGCGCCCACTCTGTCGATTCGACGACCGGTGTTCCTCGCGGTGCAAGCTCCGCTCCGCCGGGAACGAGCAGACGCTGCGAGCCGATGTCGACCTGCAGATACTCGCCCGACGTTTTCGCTTCTGCATCCGGCGGAAGAATCACGGGACGCGTGCATGCTTTATCCGCGAGCACGAGCGGCTCCGTCGCGGAGGAGAGATTGATCGTGCCGACGATGAGCGGGCGTCGCAGCAGCGACCAGAAGAGTCCCGTGTCGATGAGCGTCGCGCGCTCGACGGGCTGCAGGCTCCACGCGCGACGCAGATATTTCTCCGCCGCGACCTCGTGTTCTTCGCCTGCTTTTGCTGCTTCGACGAGCGCGAGCGAGTAGTACACGTCGGCATCGCGCGAGCCCATTTTCGCGAGACGCTCGAAGTACGACTTCGCGCGATCTTCGAAGCCGAGTGCGTTCAACGCCTCCGCGGTTTCGTACCAGAGACCGTCGCGACCGGGTCCGAGACTTACGGCCTGTTCGTACGCGAGCACCGCCGCGACTTCGTCGTTCTCGAGCAACGCGAGGCGCGCGCGCAGAATCGACGCGAGCGGGCGATCACTCGATGCATCGAACTTCGTGAGCGCGCTGCGCACCGCGCTCGTATTCGTCTCCATCAACTCCGATTGAATCTTCCAGAGATCGGCGATCGGTCCGCGCGCGCCACGACGATCGACCGAGGAGAACACCGCCGCGACATTGCCATCACCGCTCGCGAGCGCACGACGCAGCGGCAACAAAGGCGCGAGTCGATTGTCGGTCTGCGGCGCGATCACCGAGGCCTGCGTGACGTTCGGCATCGTGTCGCGCGGAATCAACGCGAGGACGAGCAGAACGCCTGCGCCGATGATCAGAGAACGTGCAACCGGACGGTTGCGCGAGAGAAATGCAGCGAAGATCGATGCCGCGACCGCGAGCAACGCCAGCGGCGGTCCGCTCGATCGCAACGTGAAGCGCTCGAAGATCGATTTTGGTTTCTCCGCGGGAGTACTTGCGGTGTTCTGCTTCGCCGCCGCCGCGCGTCCTGTCGACTGCGCGAGAAAGCGCATCTCGCGCACTTTCCACGCGCCGCCGACGTTCGTCATCTCGAAAATGACGTGATCGTCCCAGCCACTCGGATACGTCACGGTGAATGCCGCGAGCTTGTCTTTCAGCGCGGGAACGACGGTCTGCAGTTCCCACTGCGCGGCGTCGGGTGGCCCGAGGCGCGTTTCGATTTCTTCGAGTTGCTGGGGGCGCGGCAACTTCGCGAGTGGCGAATCCGGCGCGAGCTGCTCCACCACTGCTTCGGGACCGCGGCTCAGGTACTGCGCGGCGACTTGTACCGCCGCGTGCTCGGCATCCGAAATCGGACGGACGGAGACCACAGCGGCGAGGAGGAGTTCCGGGAGCATGAGAAAAATATTGTCGCCCACTTGACAAGTGTACTACTGCATTAATACACTGTATGCGTGTTCGATATTCATCCCACCGATGCCGCACCGATCTGGCGACAGATCGAGGAAGGAATGCGCCGCATGATTTCCCTCGGCGCACTCGCACCGGGCGCGGCCGTACCTTCCGTACGCGAGCTTGCCCAGCAACTTCGCGTCAATCCCAACACCGTGGCGCGTGCATATCAGCGCCTCACCGACGCCGGCGTGTTCGCCGTGAAGCGTGGCGAGGGGACGTTCGTCGCCGAACAACCCGCGCAGCTCAAGAAGTCGGAGAAGAACGAGACCCTGCGCGATGCGGCCACGCGGTATGCCGGTACCGCGATCGCCGTAGGCGCCACGGTCGATGAAGCATCGCGCGAGCTCGAGGAAAGCTTCGACCGACTCACGCGCGATCACACTCGCGAATCCAGGAGGAAAGCATCACGGTTCCTGCTGTTCATGCCGCGAACGTCAGCGTTCGCTACGGACGGCGAATCGCCGTGAATGAAGTCTCGCTCGACGTTGCGGCCGGTGCGGTCTACGCGCTCCTCGGCCGCAACGGCGCCGGCAAATCGTCGCTCGTGCGTTGCCTGCTCGGACAACTGCGTCCGGATCACGGCAGCGTTGCGTTGTTCGGCGAAGACGCGTGGAGCCATCGCACGACGTTGATGCAGCGCATTGGCGTCGTCAGCGAAGAAGCGGATGCGCCGCCCGAGAGCCGTGTGCGCAGCCTCGCGGCGTTCCACGCGAAGCTCTATCCCCAATGGCAGCAAAGCGCATTCGATGAACGCCTATCGCGCTTCGACATCGCCGCATCCTCGCGTTTCGGAGACTTGTCGAAAGGACAGAAGAAGCAGGTCGCATTAGCGCTCGCGCTCGCGACACAGCCCGAGCTTCTGATTCTCGACGATCCCACGCTTGGCCTCGACGTCGTCGCGCGGAAATCGCTCTTCGAAGAAGTCATCGCCGATCTCGCAGATCGCGGGATCACGATTCTCATCACCACGCACGATCTCGCGTCGGTCGAATCGATCGCGGATCGCGTGGGCATTCTGAAAGATGGCCGCCTCGCGCTCGACGAGGACGCCGAGACGTTGAAGGCGCGATTCCGCCGCGTTCGCGTGGCCGGGCCGGCACCCGTGCTCGCGGAGAAGCAGTTGGCGGTTGCGCACGCTCGCGCGTGGGGAAGCGGCACGGAGGCCATCGTCACCAACTATCACGAGACGGCGCTCGAGGGCTTGCGCGCGGACAGCGCGCCGATGTCGCTCGAAGAAATCTTCATCGCCGTCGCCGGAGAAAAATAGTCATGAGCACCGCACTCCTGATCGCCGCGCGCGACGTGCGCGATAAAGGTCGTCTCTTTCTCATTGCCGCCGTACTGGCGTGCATGCCCTTCCTTGCGACGGTGTTGCCCGCGTCGCGCGGACATCGTGCCGACGTCATCGCCGTACTCGGCGGATTCATCGGCATCGTCTTCGGATTCGGACTCGCGCTCACCCTCGGACTGACGACGTTCGGCCGCGAGCTCGCCGAGCGTCGCATGTCGTTCTGGTTCTCGAAGCCGATCTCGCCGGGCGCGTTGTGGTTCGGCCGTTCTCTCGCCGCGATCGTAACCGCCATCGCATGCTTCGCGATCATCAGCGTACCGTCGATGGTCGCCGCGCGCACCGCGTGGCGCATGCGCTGGACCGATGATCAGTGGCCGGTGATGGCCGCAATTCTGCTCGCGATCGCGGTGGCCTATTTCGTCGGCCACACCGCGAGCACGATGGCGCGATCGCGCTCCGCACTGCTGGCGATCGACTTCGTCGTGGCCCTCATCGCGCTGACGTTGCTCGGCGTGATCGTGCGACCGCTGCTCTTCGCTCCGATCTTCCGCATTGCGATTGGCGTCGCCGCGGCGTTGCTGGTGCTCGTGTTGATGATCGCGCCGTACTGGCAGCTCGCGAATGGACGTACCGACATTCGCCGCAGCCACGCCGCGCTCTCTCGCGCGTTGTGGATCGGCATCGCCATCGTGCTTGCGGTGCTCGGCGCATCCGTGTTGTGGATCACGAGCGCGAAGCCGCAGAGCTTCGATCGCATCGTCGAGCTCGAGCAATCGCCTGATGGGAAGCACGTCATCATCGCGGGCAGCGCGCCGTATCGTCGTGGCGCCGATTCCGTCTTCGTGATGAATCAGAGCACCGGCGACAGTACACGCCTCTCGCGGCCGCTCTTTCACACCGCCGCGTTCTCGCAGAACGGCCGCTATGTCGTGTGGGCCGAGCCGCTGCTCGTCCGTCTCACGCGCGGCACGTTGATGGTTCGCGATCTCACCACCAGCGAAACGAAGTCCCTCGGCATCGAAACCGCGCCGCTCATCGACATCGTTCTTTCCGATGATGGCTCACGCATCGCCGTGCGCGATGGTGGCGTGATCGCGGTTTACGATCGTGCGACCGCGAAGCTCCTCGCGTCGATGCCTGTCGATGCGAACCCGCGTCACGGATTCTTCTTCGTCACCAACGACGTGCTGCGCGTCATCTCCCACAAACCGACGGGCCGTAATCCGGTACCGGTCGAGATCGCGGAGCTCGATGTGCGCACGAAGAAGCTCACGCACACCGGCGCGAGCCAGGCCGTGCCGCGCTACAACCTCGCGTCGGTCTCGGCGGATGGCTCGCGCATGTACCTTCGCACCGAGCGTCTCATCGTCGATGGCCGCACCGGTGCGACGATCGCGGAGTTGCCGGCGAGCAGCGACAACACGTTCGCGTCGGCGATGTTGAGTGACGGTCGCGTGGTCACGCAGACGATGGCGAATGGCAAGGCCGCGCTGAACATCTACTCGCGAGATGCGGTGCTGCAGCATCGAGTGGCGCTGCCGTCACGCGTCGCGTGGATTTGCGGCGAGCGCACCGACGGGAAGCTGATCCTCATGGGTATTTCGCGAGTCAAAAACTATGACGCCGCGGAAGGCCACACGATGCTGCTCGTCGATTTGAATCGCGGCACGATCGATCGCGCGCTGAACGATGTGAAAGGCCCGATGCCGTACTGGAGCAACAACCCGCGGCTCATTCGCTACGACGCGAACGCGAAACTCGCGGCGGTGGATCGCAGCGGGAAACTCACGTACTGGAACTAACGCGTTCTGCACGCGGAGACAAAAAAGGCGGGCTGCGAAGCCCGCCTTTTTCACACAAGCTGGAAGATTCGAATTACGCGTTCTTCGGCAGCGCGGCTTTCGCGCTCTCGGCGAGTGCCGCGAAACCGGCGGCGTCACGCACGGCCATGTCGGCAAGGACCTTGCGGTCGAGCGTGGAGCCCGCGGCCTTGAGGCCGGCGATGAACTGCGAATACGAAAGACCGTTCTGGCGCGCCGCGGCGTTGATGCGCGTGATCCAGAGCTTGCGGAAATCGCCCTTGCGATCCTTACGGCCGGTGAACGCTGAATTGAGCGCCTTATCGACCGCCTGTTGGGCGATGCGATGGCCGCGCGACCTCATCCCGTAGAAGCCTTTGGCAAGCTTCAGGATCTTTGCGCGGCGGTTCTTTCTTTTTGGACCTCGTTTGACTCTCGGCATCTTTCTCCTCGTTTCCTTTCTTTCGAGCGGCCGGGTCAGGAGTAGGTGTGACTACCCGGCGCGCTCAGCTCCGTACTATTTGTACGGGATCATGCGGCTCACGGTCTTTGCATTCGCGGGCGAGACCTCGACTTCGCCGGCCAGCTTCGACTTACGGCCCGGCGACTTCTTGGTCAGGATGTGCGAATGAAAGGCGTGATTCCGCTGGAGCTTTCCGCTTCCGGTCTTCTTGAACCGTTTCGCGGCACCACGGTGCGTTTTCATTTTCGGCATAGCTAGTCCTTTGCTACAGCTTGGCTCGTAACCAAGCGAGATTGGTGTTGATTCCCTGTTCAGCGCGCCCGCGCGCTTACTTGTGCGTCGGCGCGATCACCACCGACATGCGGTTGCCCTGCAAATCGGGATTCGGTGATTCCGAGGCGCCGTGCTCTTTCACTTCTTCGAGAAGACGGTCGAGCACGGCTTTGCCGAGCTCCATATGCGTCATCTCGCGGCCGCGGAAGCGCACGATGGCCTTCACTTTGTCCCCATGCTGCAGGAAGCGAAGAACGTGATTCTTCTTGAAGTCGAAGTCATGCTCGTCGATGCGGGGGCGGAACTGCACCTCCTTGACGATGATGATCTTCTGCTTCTTTTTCGCCTCGCCCTCTTTCTTCTTTTTCTCGAAGAGGAACTTGCCGTAGTCCATGATTTTGCAGACCGGTGGATTCGCGGTCGGCGAGATCTCGACGAGGTCGAGATCCTTTTCGCGAGCCATCTCCTGCGCCTGTGCGATCGGCACGACGCCGACCTGCTTTCCGTCCGGATCGATGAGGCGAACTTCGGGCGAACGGATCAGATCATTGATGCGGTTTTCAGGCTCGACGGGCCTACGGTCGAAACGTGGATTACGGCGTGGCGGGAAAATACGTTGTTCCTCCTAGGTTTTTCGGGTGGTAGAAAATACGGACAAACTCCGCGGAACGTCAAGTGTTCTACAGAGAGAGGGCCCGGCTCGCGATCAACTGTTTTGCCGTGCCGATCAATTCCTCAATGGTCAAGGTCGGCTGATCTCCGCCTGTGCGTTTCCGCAAACTAACGGTTCCGCTCGACGCCTCTTTCTCTCCGACGACGAGCATGAACGGTACCTTCTGCAATTGTGCCTGACGGATCTTCGCACCGAGCTTCTCGTTGCTCTGATCGACCTCGACGCGAATGCCCGCGGCACGAATCTGCTGCCCGACATTCTCCGCGTATTCGGCGAATTTCTCCGACAACGGCAGCACCGCGACCTGCACCGGCGCGAGCCAGAACGGGAACGCGCCCGCGAAATGCTCGATGAGAATCGCGATGAAACGCTCGAACGAGCCGTAGATCGCGCGATGCAAAACCGCCGGACGATGCGGCGCGTTGTCTTCGCCGACGTACGTCAGATCGAAACGTTCCGGCGCGTTGTAGTCGAGCTGAATGGTGCCGAGCTGCCACTTGCGTCCCAGCGAATCCGAAACTTCGAAATCGATCTTCGGACCGTAGAACGCGCCATCGCCCGGCTTGAGCTCGTACGGACGTCCCAGTGAGTCGAGTGCGGATTTGAGCAGACCTTCGGCGCGATCCCACAGCTCGTCGTCGCCGATGCGCTGCTCCGGACGCGTCGCAAACTTCGCGGTGTATTCGAGTCCGACCGCGTTGTAGACGTGATCGAGCAGCGCGACGAAGCGGCGCACTTCATCCGGCACCTGCGATTCCATGCAGTAGATGTGCGCGTCGTCCTGCGCGAACTGCCGCACGCGAGTGAGTCCGCTCAGCGAACCGGTGGCCTCATTGCGATGCAGCACATCCTGCGTGTGCAAACGCAACGGCAGATCGCGATAGCTGTGTCGCTGCATGCCGTAGTAGAGATGATGCGAGGGGCAGTTCATCGGCTTCATCGAGAAGTCGTGCTCCTCGGTCTCGTTGTTGTAGACCAGGAACATGTTCTCTTTGTACTTGCCCCAGTGACCGCTGATCTCCCACAGACCTTTGTTGAACAGCAGCGGAGTCTTGATCTCGACATAGCCGCCGTCCTTCGTGAGATCGCGCATCCACTGCGAAAGGGTCTGATAGATCGTGGTGCCTTTCGGAGTCCAGAACGCGGCACCGGGCGCGAAGGGATGAAAGTGAAAGAGATCGAGCTCTTTGCCCAGCTTGCGATGATCGCGCGCCTTCGCTTCCTCGATCTGTTTGACGTACGCCTCGAGTTGCTCCTTGTCCGCCCACGCGGTGCCGTAGATGCGCTGCAGCATCGCGTTGCGTGAATCGCCACGCCAGTACGCGCCCGCGACGCTCATCAATCGAAACGCGCCGAGCTTTCCGGTCGACGGCACGTGCGGTCCGCGACAGAGATCGAACCACTCGCCCTGGCGATACACGCTGAGCGGCTCGTCGCCCGGGATTCCTTTGATGATGTCGACCTTGTAGGTTTCGCCGAGCTTCTCGAACGTCGCGATCGCTTCTTCGCGCGACCACACTTCGCGCTTCACCGGCAGATCGCGTTTCACGATCTCCTGCATCTTCTCTTCGATGCGTCGCAGATCGTCTTCGGCGAATGGACGATCGGTGCCGAAGTCGTAGTAGAACCCGTTCTCGATCACCGGGCCGATCGTGACCTGCGTTCCGGGAAACAGCTCCTGCACTGCCATCGCCATGAGGTGTGCGGTGGAGTGACGAATCGTGTCGATGCCATCCTCGGTCTTCGCGGTGACGATCTCGATTTTCGCGCCGTCGTGTACGGGCGTGGAGGTGTCGACGACTTTGCCGTCGATTTTGCCGGCGATCGCATCCTTCGCCAGACGCTTGCCGATCGACGCGGCGACGTCGGCGATGGTCGCATTCTCCGGCACTTCTCGAATCGATCCGTCAGGGAGCTGTACGTTCATGATGATTCCTCGCAAAAAAGAAAAGACAGGGCCGAAGCCCTGTCTTTGTGATCGGTTTTGAAGCAGGGAAGACGATCAACGACAGGGCGCGAGCGTGGTGCTCGTCGTTCGCGTCTGGCCGGTCGTCGTCGTGCGCAACATGGGGCGCGGAGTATAGCACGCGGTTTTGCTCCGTATAGCTGTACGGCATGCACATCGATCCCCGCAAACTTCGCGACCCTAAACTTCACCTCGGCTGCGGTCCGCTGGCGCTCGATGGCTGGATCAACATCGACAACAAGCCGTATCCCGGAATCGATTTGCAGTGGGATCTCGCGAACGGCATTCCGATCGACCGCGCGCGCTTCATCTTTGCGGAGCATTTCATCGAGCATCTGACGTACGAACACGCGAGCTCGTTCGTGAAGAACTGTCGCGCCGCATTGCGTGACGATGGCGTGCTGCGCTTGTCGACGCCGAATCTCGACTGGGTGTGGGCCGTTGCGTATCGCCCGTACGCGTGGCAATCGAGTGCAGACGCGCAACGCGATTGCTTCGTCGCCAATCGCGCGTTTCGGGCGTGGGGACATCAGTTTCTCTACAACGCGCAAACACTCATCGCGTTACTGCGCAACGGAGGGTTCGACGAGATCACGTTTCATCCGTACGGCGAAAGCGATCTCGCGGAACTGCGCAATCTCGAACGGCATCCGCGCGATCTCGACGATCCATCGATGCCGCATGTGTTGATCGCGCAGGCGAGAGGTCGTCGCGATGTGCGAGAAATCGAAGGCGCGCAGTTCATCGCGGACTATCTGCGCGACCTTTCAGCGACCTGATCCCGTCGCGGCGGCGATGACGATTCCGTCGTTCACGTGTCCGCTTCGGCGCGACGAGCGCGAGTGTTTCGCGTTCATCGAGGGCGCGAAATCCGTCCGGACCGTCGAACGCGCGACGATCGCGTGATCGTCAACATCACGCCGTAGCTTTTGCGTTGCGGTGAGGACTACCATGTTCGGCATCCCGACATGGACGTTCACCGCGTGCGCTGCAGCGTCGTGCCGCCGTACATTCTGCGCAACATTGCGCGGAACGGTGACGCGCAGGATCGTGCAATCGCGCTGGCCGCGCTCGATCTCTCGAGCATTTCGCGCGTCGAGCGGCAAGCGCCGGTTGCGGTCGTCGCTGGCGAGATCATCGTGCCCGCGCGTGCGCGGCGCCGCACGGTGTTCGACGCGCGTGAATCGCAGCAACTGCCAGGCAAACGCGTGCGCGGCGAAGGGAGTGCGCCATCACGAGATACTTCGGTGAACGAAGCATTCGATGGCGCAGGCCGCACATACGATTTCTTCCGCGAGGTTCTCGGCCGCACATCGATCGACGATCGCGGCATGCGCATCGAATCGACCGTGCACTACGGCCACAACTTCGCGAACGCGCACTGGAACGGCCGGCAGATGATTTACGGCGACGGCGATGGCAAATACTTTCGCCGGTTCACTGCATCACTCGATGTCATCGCGCACGAGTTGATGCACGGCGTGACGCAGTACGCCGCGGGTATCGGCTACAGCGGCCAGTGCGGTGCGCTCGCGGAGCATTACTCCGATGTTTTCGGCGTGCTCGTGAAGCAGTACGCGCGCAAGCAGACGGCGGCGCGCGCGGATTGGCTCGTCGGCGCGGAGTTGTTCACGAGTCGTGTGCAGGGCGATGCGATTCGCTCGATGAAAGCGCCTGGCACCGCATACGACGATCCGATCCTCGGCCGCGATCCGCAGCCATCCCACATGCGTCACTTCGTGCGCACGTCGAGCGACGATCGCGGCGTGCACATCAACTCCGGCATTCCGAATCACGCGTTCTACCGCGTCGCGATCGCGTTAGGCGGACGCGCGTGGGATGTCGCGGGACGAATCTGGTATCGCGCGCTCACCGAGGAGCTTGGGCCGCGATCGCGATTCCAGCATTGTGCGGATGCGACGTGGCGCGCCGCGGGCGCGCTGTACGGCGCGAACAGCGAACCGCAGCATGCTGTGCGCGCCGCATGGAAAGCGGTCGGACTCGAGATCAACGCCGCGGTGCGCATCGAACGCAGAGACGCGCAGCCCGTCTTCGTGCCGCCGGATGCGGCGGCCGAAGTTCCGTATCTCGCGTGAATGAATTTCGTCAGGACGCGCGACGAGCTTTTCCGGACGACGTTGATTCGTACTCGCGCTCGCGGCGGCGTTCCGCACCGTCCCACTCGCGGCGGCTGTTGAGCCACACCAGCAGACCAGTCGCGACGGTGATCGCGCCTAACGAGACGACGAGCACTTCCGGATTGCGTTTCAGGTAATCACCGATCTCATCGAACAGCTCATCGAGATCCGTGTTCTCGATCTTCGATTTCACCTGGCCGACAGCGAGGTCGACGAGGCCGAGTCGATCGACCAGATCCAGCAGCGTTTCGGTTGCAGCAGCACTCGTCACGACGTTGCGCAACGTGCGCCCACCCGACGATGCGCTGCTCGATTTCTTTTTCGCAGCCATAGTTCCTCCCGACTGGAGGAGATTGCTATCGCCGCGCCAACCATTCGCGCACGACTTCCGCGACATCGCGCTTGCGTCCGTCGACTTCGTAGTTGAGTCGCCGCATCGTCGCGTCATCGATCGTGCCGCGCAGCGATTCGAGCGCGGCCGATGCTCCGTTGCATCGCTCATCGAGATCCGTTCGTTGCACGACCACCGCGTCGTACGGCGGGAAGTAGTGACGATCGTCTTCGAGAATCACGAGATGCAAAGGATCGATGAGACCGTCCGTGGAGTTACCCGCGATGAGATCGATCTCACCGCTCGCGAGCGCCTTGTACGTGAGGCCGAGGTCCATCGTTCGCGGCGGTTGCGCGACGTGCAAGTCGTACGCGTTCTGCAAGCCCGACCAGCCATCGGGACGCTCGGTGAATTCGTAGCCGAAGCCGGGACGAATCGTCGGCGCGATCTTCGCGAGATCAGAGATCGTGCGCAGATTCTGCTGCGTGGCCGTGGCCTTGCGCACGATCATCGCGAACGTGTTGTTGAACCCAAGCGCCGGCGACCAGCGCAGCTTCGCTTTCGCATACGCATCGCCGACTCGCTGATTCACGAGCGCGCGGTCGCTGCTCGTCGGTTGTTTGAGAATCGCGGTGAGCGCGGTGCCGGAGTACTCGACGTACGTGTCGATCGATCCGCCGCGAATCGCGGCATCGCACACGAACGTACCGCCCATGTTCAGTCGTCGATCGACTTTGCATCCCGCGCCTTCGAGTTTCTGCGCGAGCAACTCGCCGAGGATCACGGACTCGGTGAAATTCTTCGAGCCGACGACGATCGCGCGTTGCTCTTTCGCACACGCCATCGCGAGCATCACCATCACCACCAAAACCTTCTTCATGCTTCTCCTCGGCGTCGCGCAAAGTGTCGTTCCACGCGCGTGAGCACCGCGTCCGCAATCAATGCGAGCAGCGCCGCGGGCAACGCGCCGGAGAGAATGAGGCGCGTGTCGACCATCGCCACGCCGCGAAAGATCAGCGTTCCGAGTCCTCCGCCTCCGATCGCCGCGGCAATCGTCGCGACGCCGATCGCCGTCACCGTTGCGATGCGAATACCCGCGACGATCGCTGGTGTCGCGAGCGGCAGTTCGATGTTCCACAGCAGTTGCGCATCGGTCATGCCCATCGCGATCGCGGCTTCACGCACGAACGGATCGACGCGCGCGAGTCCCACGAGTGTGCTGCGCACGATCGGCAGCAGCGAATACAACACGAGTGCGACGATCGCGGGTCGCGCGCCGATGCCGCCGATGAACGGCAGCGGGATGAGAAAGCCGAACAGCGCGAGCGACGGAACGGTTTGAATCATGTCCGTGATCTTCAACGCGATCGTGCCGGCGCGTGCGCGGCGATGGGCGAGCGTTCCGAGCGGCACGCCCGCGACGATCGCGACGATCACCGCAATCAGCACGATGCCGAGGTGCTCGCCGGTGAGACGAAGAAGCGTCATGAGATCGATGCCGCGAATTTTCTCACGAGCGGATGATCGTAAGACGCGAACGCATCGCTCGTTGTGTCCGCAACGATGCGCCCTGCATCGAACACGACGATGCGTTGTCCGATGCGCATCGCTTCGCGAACATCGTGCGTGACGAAGATGAGCGTCGTTTGTTGCGCGGCGTCGATGAGCAGCGATTGCAACTCGATGCGAATCAACGGATCGAGCGCGGAGAATGGCTCATCGCACAACAGGATCGACGGTGATGCGATGAGTGCGCGGGCGATCGCAACGCGTTGCTGTTCGCCGCCCGAGAGATGGCGCGGGTAGCGATCGCGAAATTGCTGTGGATGCAACGCGAGCTTCCCGAGCAACGCGTCGGCTTTCGCATTCGTCGTGGTTTCGTCCCACTGCAGCAGGCGAGGAACGGTGGCGATGTTCTCGAACACCGTGCGATGTGGAAAGAGCGCGGGCTGCTGCATCACGTAGCCGATGTGGCGTCGTCGCTCGACGATGTTCGTCGCGTCGTTCGCTTCGCCATCAATGCGCAACTCGCCGCGCGATGGCGTCACGAGTCCGTTGATCACTTTCAGCGCGGTGGTTTTTCCTGCGCCGCTGCGTCCGAGAAACGCGATGCGCTCGCCTTTTTCGATGGTGAGCGAAACGCGATCGAGAATCGTCGCGCCGTTTGCGACGACGGTGACGTCGCGGTATTCGATCGCAGAATCACGCACGAGCCAACTCGTTGATGTCCGGCGCTTCGAGAATTGTTTTCGGCGCGCCGTGTCGTACCGCGTTGAGCATCGCGCGGCCGAGGCTTTCGGTGGTGAGGACGTATTTCGGTGCGACGAGTTTGAACAACCAGATCAGCGGTGCGAGCAATGGGTAGAGCACGCGATACGCTTTCGTGCGCGACTGGATTCCGTGCAGCGGCTGAATGAATCCGGGTCGGAAGCAATACACGGCTTTGAACGGCATCGCGCGCAACGCGTTCTCCGCACGGCCTTTCACGCGCGCCCACATCACGCGTCCCTGCTCGCTGCTGTCCGTACCCGCACCGCTGATGAACACGAACGTCATCGACGGATTCAATCGCGCGAGTGTTTCGCCCGCGGCGACGGCGATGTCGTGTGTCACGCGCGTGTACTGCTCTTCGGTCATGCCCGCGGACGTGACTCCGAGTGCGAAAAAGCATGCGTCAAAACCGCGGAGTTGATCTTCGATCGCGGTGAAGTTCGTGAGATCGCGATGCACGACCTCGGAGAGTTTCGCGTGCGTTTGTCCCGTCGCGCTGCGGCCGATCGTGCGGACGTGCTCGACATCATTCGCGAGCAGACACTCGCGCAACACGCCTTGTCCGACCATCCCGGTTGCGCCGAAGACGACTGCTCGCATGACGCGCATCGTACGGCAGAAAAGAAAACGCCGCCTTGCGGCGGCGTTGATGAAGTACGGGATGGTAGTCCCCAGCGGACTCGAACCGCTGACCTCCACCGTGTCAAGGTGGCGCTCTAACCAACTGAGCTAGGGGACTGAACTGCGTTTACGGCGCGGCGGAAGATACTCCATCGCGTCGAGCGGTTGCAAGAACCGGATGGCCCTCGCGAGCATTCCCCGGGCGACGTCCTCACACGACGCTGGCGCGCGTCCAGTCGAGCAGATCGGGATCGGTGCCGGTCATCTTCTCGTCGAACGCGGTCGCGCCTTTGCGCTCGAGCCACGCCGCTTCCTGCGGCAGCAGCGGCACCATCCACAAAATCTCCACCTCTTCGGCCAGCGTCTGCAACGCGTCGTCGTGATAGACCGGAGGCCAGAGCAGCAGATGGCGAATCGCGGTTTGCGAGGTAATCGGCTGCGGTAGTTCGACGAGCATTCCGGACGTCACCGCGAGTTGCTCGTCGTGCAGTAGTTGCGCGACGGAGAAGATCGTCGCGTACGTGGCGTCATTCAGCAGCGCATTCCATCCGCACAACAGCAGCTCCTGCCCGTGTGTGTCGGCGAGTCCCGCGGTGATCAGCGTGAATGCATCCGCGACCGGCTGGTCTTCGAACAGGAGCACGCGAGTCTCCGGATTGCTCTGTCCGCGCGTTTCGCGAACGGGCATGCCCAGGATGCGGAAGAGGTGTGCTTCGGTTTTTCTGGTGAGCGTGTGCATCGTCGTCGATTACGGCGAGCCGTATTTAAGCGAACTCGGCTGATGCGCGTATCATGAAGTCATGCGAAAAATCGTGTGCGTCCTGGCCATGGCCCTGGCATCGGCCATCGTATCCCTCGGATGCCAGCCGAAGATTCTGATCTTCAACGCACAGCCCTCGTCGGCTCCAGCCGGCCCGACGAAGGTCACGCTCAATTGGAAAATCTCCGCGGGCTCGGGACATCTGTCCGCGGATCAGCCGGTGACGCCGACGCTCGATCCGCCGCTGAAAGTTAATCAGCAGGGATCGAAAACATTCGACATCTGCAAGACAACCACGTTCAAGCTCGAGCTTCCGTACGGTGGCGAGAAGACCGTCACGGTGAAAGTGACGACGCCGTGCGACGCCGCACCGGCCTGCAGCAATCAAACGCTCAACTTCACCGGTACGTGTCTGAATGCGCAATCCGGCCCGACGTACGACACGCACACGCTGGCCGCGAATCTCGCTCCCGGCAATCTCAAGAACCTTTTCAATAACGCCGATTTCCCCGTGCACGTGCTGCATGCGGGACAGGACATCGCGTTAGGCGCAGGCGGCGGCCCGATCTTCCCACTGCCCGTCGTTCCTGCCGCCGGTGATTACCAGGTCTACATCCCGGGTGCAGTGGGACAGCAGATTTGTCAGGACGCGACGGGACCCGTCGGTGGCGGACATGCGGACGCGCCGCCGGTGCAGCTCGTGGTGGTGCCGACGTGTCCGACGCCATGAGGTTCGCGGAACGACGGGCGTGTAAATTCTCCATCTTACTAACAACTGATGTCGATCCAGGTCACTGCGATGCTGCGCCTGTACATGCTGGCGCGACAATTCACGAACAAAGCCGTCGAGCACGCAGGCGTGATCGAAGAACAGAGCGCGATTCACGCCGCGTGATCGGTGAAAACGAAACAGCCCGCCGAAAGGCGGGCTGTTTCATGGTGGTGGCGATTTGGTAGGCGCTAGCGGACTCGAACCGCTGACCCCCACCGTGTGAAGGTGATG
>JACZCU010029111.1_pt1 | contig 15243 bp, 9 predicted proteins | sample 8641851 | NCBI WGS metagenome assembly JACZCU01 (sample SAMN15324605, study PRJNA640507) | soil metagenome | isolation source: monocropping sugarcane control | place: China: Luxin town, Laibin City, Guangxi Province | collected 2019-07-25 | depth 10cm m | reverse complement strand
GGCAGCCAAACGGCAGTTGCGCTTTGGTCGTAATGGAACAACGAGCTTCCGGAGCCCGTGAGAGTCTTTCCGAGCACAACACCGAATACCGGTGAGCCGCCCGATATGCTCACGTCCGTTCCCGGCGCGTACACCGCCATATAAGCGCTCGTTCCGCCGGTGATGGCGACTCCGTTGTCTCCCGCATAGCTCGAATAAAGCTGCAGGTTTCCGGGCGCCAATGTGGTGTTCAGGAAGCTTCCGCCGCTAGCGCTGATGGTTCCGGTCACACGAATCGTGACTGGCCCGTTCACTCGTAGCGACGCGCCGCCCGTCAAACTGATCGAGTTGAGACAATACACTCCGCTTGCCAGAGTCACGACGTTACCCCCGGTTATTTTGAGATCGCCTTGAGACGAGTCGTATGTAAACGAGCCTCCGCTGAAGCCGCTCGCTGAGCTGTATTGCCCGCATTGTGTGATAGCCGGTACGGCAATGAGGGGATACGGGTGACGTGATGACACGACACCACCAACCGTAGCCCCGTTCGCATCGATGGCACCGCCCGCTGTGATGTTTCCGGTCACTACCGCGTCGTTGTGTAACGTAACATCGCCACGCGTAGAAAGAATGTTCCCACCGATCTTGCCGCCGACGATGATCGAGCCGTTGCTCTGTATCATGGCGCGAGACGAAGGCGAATCCGCGCTGTACGGACCAACTGACGAATCGAAGCTGTCCACGGCTGCATCGGCCGATTCGATTCGCACGGCATCGAGACCAATGATGCCGTTCGCAAGCACGATCATCCTACCCGGCGCATAAGTGACTGTGTAATTCGATAAGCCGGAACCCTGTGCATTCGACGGAACAATGAGATATGTTCCGATCGGCGCATCTATTGAGCCGCCGGCTGTGGTCAGCGTAACGGCCGTGACGTGGTCTCCAGCGATCAGCCCGGCCGTCATGAAGGGGCCTCCGCTGAGCGAAGCCACCGTACCGAACACCTTCACTTCGTCGCTCGCCTGGATGGTCAAAGGGGCCGGCAAGACGGTCAGACCGACAGAAGCCGTCGCTGCGTTGTAGTCGGTGATATCAGATGGAGTGAAGGTCACCGTCAGCACGTGATCGCCGGCGGAGAGTATCGTTCCGGCTTCGGGCGCATAGGAGAATGTGCCAGCAACTGTTGTAGAAGCATTCAGTTGGGCAGCATTCAGAGAAGTCCCGTAGGTGATAGCGCCCGGAGTCATCCAGGCGAGCGCCGGCGTCGCGCGAGCAATCACAACGGAATACGTCTGCGACCCATTGCAACCGTTCGAATCGGTGGCCGTTACGGTGAACCCGAAAGTGCCAACGGCGGCCGTCGTTCCAGCGATGGTTCCATCTCCAGATAGCGTCAGGCCACTTGGAAGCGCGCCGGCCGTAACAGCGAATGCATATGGGGAACGCCCGCCCGCAGCAGAGAGCGATTGGCTATACACAGATCCGAATACGCCGTCCTGAACGGCAGTCGTGATCGCGATCGGCGCGCAGACGGAGCCGTCGAACTGGTATGCGTGGTAGGCGGGAGTCGAGAACGTCGCCTCAGCAAATGCAGATGAGGAAGGGCCGTAGATGACGAAGCTCGCGAGGTATGGTCCATCGATACCTCTCGGCCCGACCGGCGAAGTATCGATCAGAGCTCGAAGATGCGTCGCGCTTGGCGAGAACGAACCGTTCGCATCGACGGTTCCGATGAAGTTGTGGTTTTGATCCCACAGCGATACACCGTAGCTGTAACTTCCCGCCAATTCCGTCGTGAGGTCCAGATCGAACTGAAGCTGGTTGAACTTACCGTCAGCGTTCGTATCGATACCGGTAAAGCTCACGGTCCCGACTGTGGTCCTCGGGTGCTGCAGGTTCTGCAACAAGTACGCTGACGTCGATCCGAGCGCCTCGGCACGATCGACCTGCACCACGTCTGACACGTCATGTCTTTCGATCGTCACAGCCGCTACGGTGTAAGGTCCGCTCGCTGCCAGTTCGCTACGCACGTCATCCGCGCTGAAAGCGACCGCCGGCGACGAACTGCCGACTGGGAGGTTCGTCACCGTGGTGCGCTGTAGGCGATTGCCGTTCGGCGCATCCAACTCCACTGTCACGTTGTATGTCGCGGCTTCGTTCACGGTAATCGATGGGATCACGTTGATCACATCAATCAGACCGTCTCCGTCGATATCCACGCCTCCGTCAGAGAAGGTCCGATTGATCGCGGCGCTGCGGCGAACTGCCTTCACCAGCGCCGAAGCTGTGCGGTAAAAAGCAATTCCATTCACCGAGCCCGCCACTGATGCGAAAAGGTGGTAGTCTCCTTCCGCTGACAGCGGCACCGCGCCTGAGTACTGCCCGTCGTTCGCTGCCACGTCCGGAGCTGCTCCGTCGTCATGAAGAGTGAACGGCACGGAGGTTCCGTCAGGCGCGATCAGCGCCGCGTTCACGCTCAGTCCATGCAAACGGCTCCCGCCGCTCACTGCCGCCAAGGTGAATACCGCCGAGTCGCCGACGCGATACGACCTCGCTCCGGCAGCAACCACCGCAACGGTGTCGTTTGAGAAAATGACCGTGAGAACGCAGGGTACATCTGCGGTGTGCCCGCCGGGCAACGACGCAGCGAGCGACCACACACCGGCCGCTGGATTCGTGAGCGTAGCGCGATAATTCGAACCGACGTCCGGAAGGCTGGAAACGCTGCTGGTAAATCCCGGCACATCGTCTCCAAACGTGTAGACCTGACCGGCTGGCGACGTGAGTGTAACGGTCAGCCCCTGCCCGACAACGCTCAGTTTGATGTTAACGACAGCCGCCGAATCGATGAGCACCCCAGTCGTTACGCTAGGATGCGCCGCAGTCAGCACGAATCCGTACGTGCTCTGTGGAGTCGTACTGACCGCCACCGGCGCCGGTTCAGCCAGAATACGCAACGCCGCGATGCCAATGACGAAAAGCAAGTTGACTTGTTTCCTCACGGGCGCTTTCATTTCGGCTCCACTACAGGATAGTCGGCGGCGATACGCGACAGTATCCCCTGCATTGTCGTTGCAGACTTGATCGTGGAGTGATTCGCCACCAATTGCCCTAGGAATACGGCGCTAGGGTGCTGCGCGTTCGTGACGGTGACCGCCAGATCATTCTCTTGAAAAGACTTGGTAGTCGTCGCCACGTCGATTGAAGGAACGGCGATGGAGGCGCCCGTACTCGGATCCGCCGCTTCCACGGTCCCGACCGAGACGGTCGCCACGTTAGCGAGCGTCTCGTAAAGGGCAGAACAGAGCTGGCTTTCGATCTTCGGTAACGAGATCGACCATAGGGTCGAAGTATCGGGTACGACGGGCGCGCAGTCCTGCGGTGTAGGCGGAGTGCTGTGATCGCCATCCGAATCTGCGTCCGCACCAAAGTTATAGAACTTCACCGTCGACGGAAACGGAGTGGCAGCATTGAAATACTTCATACTGATCGGACGCAGGCTCTCCAGCGCCTCGCAGCAAGGCAACATAGGAAGGGTAATCCACCAGTCAAGCGTGACCAAAGAATTGATCGCGACAAGAGTGTCGATCGAAGGGTCCGTCGAGGCCATAGCGCCGGCCAAGCTGGCCTGCGAGGTGATGTCGGAAAGTATGGAGCCCTGAATCGGCGTGCTAAGTGTATACAGCGAAAGCACCTTTACATCGGTTGGGTTGTAATATTTCCCAAGAAATGCACGACTGTCATTACCACCTTTGCTATGAGCAACGATGTGACACCTGCGCGTGCCGAAGTCCTGTGCGAGCCGTTCAACACCGGCAGACACCTCCACCCCATTGTTTTCGAGTGAGCCCCGTGGATCCACGTCCACGGCTTCGTAAGGCACACCGATCCCATCGAGATACTCCTGGACGCCTGGCGAAGACGGTGACCCGCTTCCCCACGTTTCGTTGTGGGCAGCGATTCCATGAACCAGGAGAATCGGTGCAATCGCGTTGAACTCCAACTGTGCCCAGTCGATTGAGGTACACCACTGCTTCCCGCCACCCGAGGGATCGATCGTGATCTCGACCGTGTTGAAGCCGGTGTCAAGCGACCCGTTGGTATTCGAAGCGAAATTCACATCCTGAATCGGAATACTGAACCTTGATATGGACCATTGGTTATCGCTCCCGGCCAATTTCCCGAGGAGATGACCGTTGAAAGTTACGTAGTCCGTCTCTGCCGGATCGACGTCCCATGCAGCGATTGTCACCATGGCGGTGGCTGAGAGGAGATGATTGCTGACAAGCGTCCCGGCGTCGAATAGTTGACCTGAAATGTCAGCTTTGCCGACGTATCGATCGACGGAAAGTGAGACGTCGAGCGGACCCGATGACGCAAACCTGCACGTGGTTGTCGGCGACGTGACGACGAAGCGGGTCTCGTCCGGCATCCCCGGCACTACGGGAGAGCGCGGCGGGGTCGGTGTCCCACCTGAATCACCGGCCGCTGGGCTTAAATACGAGAAATCGTCGATTGCGAACGGCTGCCCGCTGTAATCGATGGTCATGTATCTGATATTCGACGCGTTGACCGTGACGAACGTCGGCCCCGAGCTCGGAGCGAAGTACAAAACCGGGCTCGGCGATAGCGTGTTCTCCGGCGCAGGTGAAAACGACTGACTGCTGTATTGGATCGTCGCAGCGCGTCCTCGACTATCGTTATAAAAGCCGAACATTTTGAAGGAGATATTCTTGACAGGAACTGAGAAGTACACCTCAACATGGTCCTGCCCGTTCCAGTTGTAGTACGTCGTCGTCGACGTCCATGTGGGTATCGGGAGGCGACGAAATCCGCGAGAGAAGCGAACTTCGCCGTTGAATTGCGTATAGTCCTCATAGACGGAGGGCTGGGAGACATTTGTGGTGGGCGGATTCTCGAAGTCGGTAAACCGCGTGACGGCTGACGCCGATATGCTGACCATCATGATCAGCGCGAATCCGTGGAGATACGCTCGCATGTGACCTCGCAGTGAGCCGCCCTGCACTCAGCCGGTCAGAACGGTGCCGCGGCGGAAGTATGGTTGTAGCTCTGGGTTGACCGGTGAAGAGACGGCATAATAGACGAAATGTCGCTGCCACGCAAGGAGAACCTCAGAGTAGACTCTCCCGGGCGGCTGAGAGCCGCACCCTACAACGACTGCAGGAACGCGATCAGCTGCTGCCGCGACGCCGGCGGCAGCGCGTTGAAGCGGTCGCGTGAGGCGGCGGCTTGGCCGTCGTGCGCGGCGATCGCCTGATCGAGCGTCGTGGCGCGGCCGTCGTGCAGGTAGCGGTTGATGAGGCGGAGGCCCCAGAGCGGCTCGGTCCGCATCTCGCTGCCGGTGGAGTCGCCCATCTCGATCCCATCGCCGAGCGAGCCCATGTCGTGGAGAAGGAAGTCGGAGTACGGGTGGTAGATCTTGTGGTCCAGCGCGGCGATCGTGCTCGACCCGGTGGTGAGCGACGACGTGTGGCACGCGGCGCAGCCGATGTCGTTGAACGTCTGCTCGCCGGCGGCCGTGTCGGCGTTCTGCGGTCCGCGCGCGGGAGCGGCGAGCGCGGTCATGAAGTTGTTGAGCGCGGCCGTCGTGTTGCCGTTGTCGTTGAGCCCGGGCGCCGGGTTGAACGCCAGCTCCGTGCAGTTCCCCTGCGGGCAGTTCTCGTTCGGAAAGTCGGGTGACGTGATTCCCATCTCGTTGAGCAGCGCGTCGCCGGCGAACTGGAAGAGCGTCGGCACCTGCGCCTTCCATCCGAAGCGGCCGACCGTCTTCATGCCGGCGCGGATGTTGTCGACCATGTTCACGCGACCCGTGATGCCGTCGCCGCGCGCCGCCTCGACGGCTGCCAGCGAGACGAACGTCGCGTCGGGCGTCGCGTCGACCAAACCGAGGCCGAAGAGCGGCGTCGTGCGGCGCTGGATGACGATCGACGCTTCTGCCGGCACCGTCTCCGGCGCGAACGGATGCGCCGAGCCGTTGCGCGGACCGATGGCGCGGCTCTGGACCAGCGATCCGCCGAGCTCCGTCAGCGGGTCGTAGACGCCGTTGACGCGCCGCGCGAATCGCGTCGTCGTGCGCGGGCTGCCGCCGCCAGGCGCCACGGCCGGCGCGCCGTGACACGCGGCGCAAGCGTCGTCGTTGAAAACGGGACCGAGGCCCGTCTGCGCCGTCGCCTGGCGAGTGAACGCGCCTCGTCCGGTGTCGAACGCGGAGAGCTCGACGGCGGAGAGACCCGGCAACGGCGCCCCCGGATTCTGCGGCACCGTCTCCGCCGTGGTGGGACCATGCACCGCGCGCTGTCTCGTCTGGGCAAGCAACACCAGCGACAGAACGATCGAGATTCCGAGAATGGCAAGTCGTCGCATTGTTTCCTCCTTTGGGACGGACCGCTTGCATTCCGAGCGGCGTGCCACGCCGCGCTAGAGGGGAAGCCCGCGCGAGTGAGTCAATTTGACGCGATTGGGTGCGTCATTTTGTCGTACTCGGGTAATTCGATGTCGTCGCGGAAGCCTCGCCCGGCGACGAGATCCGCGATCCAGCCCACCGACATCATCCGGAAGACGGCGTTCCGCATGACGATCGAGAGCTTCGACGGCGGTGCGAACGAGCGTGCGAAGCGAAGCGCCGCTCGTTGTTTTCCCTCCACGAACGGCCGGAAGAGGTCGCGGTAGCGCGCGAACGCGCGTTGATAGTCGCCGCCGGCGCGATGCAGCTCGCCGGCGAGGATGTACGCCGCCACGATCGCCAGCCCCGACCCTTCTCCCGCGAGCAGCGACACGCAGGATGCCGCGTCGCCGGCCAGCGCAACGCGCCCGCCCGCACACCACTCCTCCGCCGGCATGCGGATCTGGCTGACGCGGTCGAAATAGAGCTCGGGCGCGCGATCGAGTGCGTCGAGAATCGGCCTCGATTCCCATCCGCTGCCGCCGAACCGCCTCCGCAGCAGCGCCTTCTGCTCGTCGATGCTCTGCGGAAACGCGGGATCGCGATCGGCGAACGTGAAGAGGAACATCGTGCGGTCGTCACGCATCGAGAACCGATTCAGTTGCTGCCCCACCTCGGTGTACATCAGGTAGACGAGCTCGTCGCGCGGCTGATATCCGGCGACGGCGAATGCCGCGACCTTGAAGCCGAGGTACGCCTCGAACCGGCTGTCCGGCCCGAAGACCAGGCGCCGGACGTTCGAGTGCAATCCGTCGCAGCCGATCACCAGATCGAACCGCCGCTCGCCGCCGCGCGCGAGTTGCACCGTGACGCCGTTTGGATCCTGATCGAGCTTCTCGATCGTGTCGCCGAAGATCGTCTCGATCTTCTCTTCGATACTGCGAAAGATGATCTCGGCGAGATCGCCGCGCGGAATGCTCGTGTAGCGGTTGTGCGCGATCCGCGCGAACGCCTCGACCGGGAAGCCGGAGACCCGCTTTCCCTCACGGTTGACGACGCGCACTTCGCGGACCATGTACCCCTTGCGGCGGATTTCCGGGATCAGTCCCATCCGCTCGGCGATGTCGAATCCCGCGCCCCAGAAGTCGACGACGTACCCGCCGCTGCGGAACTCCGGCGCCCGCTCGACGATCGTGACCTCCGCGCCGTACCGCACGAGCCACCACGCCAGGGCAGGCCCCGCGACGCCCGCTCCCGAGATGAGGACTTTCAACGGCGCCGATTATATGTGATCCCAAGTAACAGGTTACGGCTAACGCGCCCAGCCGTCGACGCGGGAACGAGAGAACGTCTACGAATGCCTTTCGCATCGGTTCAACGCATGTCGGAGCTCATTCAACCCACGTCAAAACTGGTTCAACGGACGCCGAAGTTCGTGCAACGAGTGTCAGAAACCGTTCAGCCCGTATCAGAACTCACTCAATTCGCGTCAGAACTCGCTCAATTCGCGTCAGAACTCGTTCAACCCATGTCAGAACTCGTTCAACCCACGTCAGAACTCGCGCAACGCGTGTCAGAACTCGCGCAACGCGCACCAGAACTCGTTCAACTCACGTCTGCCATGGATGACACGAATTGAGTGACTTCTTCAATTCATGTCTGTTTTCGGCCAACTCACCTCATCTTCGGATGAGACGAGTGGCGCGAGATCTGATATCGATTGAGCCGGTTCTGACATCGATTGAGCTCGTTCCTGATATCAATTGGCGAAGTTCTGACGTGAATTGAGCTCGCGCTGATACGAATAGGAGAATCGCGTCAATTCACGTCAGCCTTGGATGACATCAATTGGAGAAACGCCGGTGCTCATTGAAGAAAACCAGATACGCGTACCATCCGCGGATGAGGCAAATTGAAATCAGTGTAGTGGCGGCGAACCTGCGGCCTGCTGAATCACCGCTGCGTGTAGAAGACCTTGTGCCCATCGACGCGGTAGTTGTCAATCGCGTCGAGGCCGCGGTACGACATCGTCCACTCCACGAACCAGTCGCCGTCCTTTGAGCGCTTCGGCTTCTCGATGAGGAGGACCGCCAGGTCATTCGCGAGCAGCGGGCCGCCTCGAACGAACGTGGTGATGCGCTCCGGCTTCACGGCGTCGAACGTGGCGCGGTCGACGAGGGCGTACGCGCCCGCCATTGACGCCTTTCGAAACGCCGCGACCGCGTCTCCCTTGCATTCGACATAGTGGCGGTCCTTCTGGGGCGTGACCGACGCCGCCGCCCAGATTTGCTGTTCGCGATCGTGAATGGGCGAGACGTCCACGAAGGAACAGAACCGCCCGCGCCGCGCGAAGATGCGGCGGAACGCTTCCGCCGCGTCGTCGGAATGACCGACGTGCGCCGGATTTCGCGAAGGCCCCGCGATGAGGTACCAGTCGTTCGCCACGGTGCTCGCGAGGCGCACTCGGCCCGCAGCCCGAAGCGCCGCAATCGTCGCAGGATCGTTCGTGATGACGGCGTCCGCGAGCCCGCGCTTCGCCTGATCGACGATCGCGGCCGTCGGAAGCGGAACGACCTCCACCCGCTTGCCACTCTGCGCTCCGAACACGGACGCGAGGTGCGCGACGATTCCGGTGGCGGCGATCTCGGGCGTCGTGACGACGCGGACTGGGATGGGTGGTGTCGCTTTCTTCGCGCACCCTGCCGCGAGCACGAGAGCGGCGATGATGACGAGCCGCCTCATTCGAAGAGCTCGAGCTCTCGGTCCGGATCGCGGCGGCTGCGCCGCATGCGGACACGGAGGATGTCCGAGGGGCTGATGAAACCGACCACCTTGCGCGACACCGCGTCGTCGACGACGGGACAGCGATCGACGCCGTGCACTTCCATCTGTTCCACGGTGTCGATGACGGTATCGGCCGTCGTGGCGACGAGCTTCGGCTCCTCCGCCACTTCTTTCACGAGCCGCGCAGCTCCCTCCTCCGTGAGGCCGCGCGCGAGCGTTTCGCGGCTGAGAACACCGATGAGGCTCCCCGCTTCGTCAACGACGGGATAGACGCGGTGCGACGCCGGAAGGCCCGCGCGGCTGGCGTCGCCGAGGGTCATCGAACCGGGGATCGTCATCGGCGCCGCCGTCATCGCGTCGCCGATCCGGACGCGCGAAAGCGGGTCGCCGCTGTCGTGAGATTCGACGTACCCCTCGTCGAGCATCTGCTGCTCGACGATGCTGAACTTCGAGATACGCCGCGAGATGCCGATCGAGAGGAAGACGCCGAGCATGAGCGGCAGCACGAGGTCGTAGTCGCGCGTCAGCTCGATGACGATGATGATCGCCGCCATCGGGCTGCGCAGCAGTCCCGCGAAGAAGGAGCCCATGCCGAGGATCGCGTACGCCTTCGGGTCGATGCGCGCGCCGGGGAACATCGTCTGCAGCGAGTGGCCGGTGCAGGCTCCGAGCGCGGTCCCGATGAAGAGCGACGGCGCAAAGCTCCCGCCGAGGACGCCGCCGCTGATCGCGATGACGTAGGCGACCGTCTTCAGGAGGAACGCGATGCCGGTGTCCTCGATCGTCCCGCCGCCGTGCAGCCAGAAGGAGACGGAGTCGTAGCCGACGCCGAGGATCGATGGTGCGATGAGGCCGGCGCCGCCGATGAGGAGCCCCGCCAGCGCCGCACGCCAGACCATCGACGGCATCGCCTTCGCCCACGCGCGTTTGAGGCGATGCGTCCAGGCGATGGCGAGGCCGGAGACGATTCCGGCGACGACGCCGACGACGGCAAACCCGACGAGCTCACGCCCGTCGTGCCACGTGGAAAACGGCGCGACGAGGAGGGCGCGTCCGCCGAGGAGGAGCCGCTCGACGACCGCCGCGGCGACGCCGCCGAGGAGAATGCCGGCCAGCAGGCCGCGGTCGCCGGTCCCCGCGATCTCCTCGAGCGCGAACACCACGCCGGTGATCGGCGCGTTGAAGATCGCGGCGATGCCGGCAGCGACGCCGACCGGAATCATGGCGCGGATGACGCGCTCGGGAAGGCGCAGCAGCCGGGCGATTGCCGCCGAGAAGCCGCTGGTGATCACGACGATCGGTCCCTCGGGGCCGAGCGGAGCGCCCGCGCCGAGGGAGAGCGGCGTCGCGATGAACGTGGCGCCGACGCTCCGGGGGCTGAGGAGCTTCGGCGTGTCCATGAACGCCATGCGGACACGCGCGAGGTTCGCGCCGACGGTCCGCGGCGCGAGTTTGCGGATGCCGATGGCGATGATCGCGAAGCCGATCGCAGGCGTCACGATCACGAGGCCGACGCGGAGCGCTCCCTCGCGGTTCAACGCCGCGCCGATCATGGTGTCGCGCGCCCACTCGACGTACTTCTCGAAGCCGACGGCGAGGACACCGCAGAAGGCGCCGATGAGCGTCAGCGTGACGACGAGGAAGCGTCTCGCGAGCAGGCGGATCTGTGCGACGAGCGTCGTCATCGTTTCTTCTGTGGCGCTTCGTCGTGGAACATCATCCCCGCCGGCTCGGCGCCGGCTCCCATTCTGGAGACGATCGCGTCGAGGATGCGGGTGAGGGTGGCGGCATCGCGCGCGGAAAGCTCCTGCAGCGCTTCAGCGAGCCGCAACTGTGCCACCGTCGCGGGCGCTTTCCGATGCAGAGTCCGCCCGCGCTTCGTGAGCGACAGCTCGGCCCGCCTCGCATCGTCCTCGGCACGCTCGCTCGTGACGAGGCCGCGCTCGATCAGGCGCGCGGTCACGGCTGAGACCGTGCTCTGCGTCGTCTGTGTCGCCTCGGCGAGCTCGTTCACGCTCATCGGACGGTCGCGCTCGCCGAGAACTTTGATGACGAAGAGCTGCGCTCCGGTGAGGTTCAGACTCCCCGCGCTGCGATGCGAGCTGCGCAGCGACTGCACGGTTCGGCGGAAGCTGTCCATGAGCTTCCTGACGGCGGCATCACGCTCCATATCGATCAACTCTGCGGCCGCCGGGCCTACGGCCGCCTGATGTCTACTTCGCGGAGGTGAGGACGACGTGGGCGCGGCGGTTCTTTGCCCATGCGTCTTCGTCGTGGCCGGGGTCGAAGGGCTTTTCCTTGCCGTAGCTGATCGTCTTCATCGTGGCGGGGTCGATGCCGCGGGCGGCGAGGTACTCCTTCGCGGTCCAGGCGCGGCGCTCGCCGAGGGCGAGGTTGTACTGCTCGGTGCCACGCTCGTCGCAGTGGCCCTCGATGACGACGTCGAAACGGCGGTGATCGCGGAGCCACCTCGAGGTCGTGTCGAGGTTTGCCTCGTCAGTGGGCGTCAGCGTCGACGAGTCGAAATTGTAGAAGGCGTCGCGGATCCATCCCTTTTGGTCCGCGATCTCCGTCTCCTTGAGGGGATCGGTACTGACGTCGTCGTTGTCGGCCTTCGGTGAGACGAAGTCGGCCGACGGTGAGGCGACCTTCGTCTCGGGAGCGGGAGCAGGTTGTACCGCAGCGGTCTTTGGCGCGACGGCTGGTGCAGTCACGGTTCTAGCGTGGCGGCATCCGGCGAGGAGGACGGCCGCAGCGGCAATCGCCGCGCGCTGGCCAATCCGGGTTCTGGATGACATGTGTTCTCCTTTCACCGGATAGTATAGTGATATCGATAGTATTGGTGACCAACCGTTTCACCGCAGCATCGGGTCGTCGTTCGGGCCGCGCCGGCGATCCTCTTCCCCGTGCTGCTTGACGTTGGGTGAGGTGAGTCCGAGGCTGCGACGGTCGATCGACATCACCAGCGTGGCGATGCCGGCCGCGATGGCGAACACGGCTGCCACGATCCAGCCGACCGGGTTGGCGAACATGAACAAGAAAAGGCCGGCGGCGCCCAGGAGGGCGATCGGCAGAATGCAACCGGCACGCATGCCGTGAGACCTGCAACTCCGCTGCCCTGGAGGCGGAAAATGAGGCGTTCTGGACTGCGGAAATCTCCCCCTCGCGCCGAGGGTTCTCCCACCCGCGCCACCAGAGGAACGTTTTCCCTCGTTGTACGTCCAACTCGTGGCGATACAAGCGAATGCCCGAATTCATCGTACGCGTCGGAACGCCCGACGGAGACATCGTCGAGCGCCACGTTCGAGCTCAGTCTGTCTCGGCTGCCCAGGATGAGCTGCGGCGGCAGGGGATGCACGTCTTCGAGACGAAGCGTGGCGCGTTCAGCCTGACCGACCTCCTCCCCCGCTCCCGCCGCGTCATCTCGACCGAGCGCTTCCTGACGTTCAACCAGGAGTTGCTCGCCCTCGTCAAGGCGGGACTCCCGATCATCCAGTCGTTCGACATCATGCTGGAGCGGCAGAAGGCCCCCCGCTTCCGCGAGGTGCTGGTCGACATACGGGACAAGATCAAGTCGGGTGTGGCGCTGTCGGACGCCTTCGCGTCGTACGGCGACCTCTTTCCGCCGATCTATTCGACCTCGCTCCGCGCGGGCGAGCGCTCGGGCGACCTCGAAGGGGTCCTCCGGCGCTTCCTCCGCTACCAGAAGATCATCGTGAACCTGCGGAAGAAGGTGGTCGGGGCACTGGTCTATCCGGCCGTCCTGATCACGCTCTCGAGCGCGATGGTCTTCATCATGCTGACTTACGTCATTCCGCGCTTCGCGGAGTTCTACACCGGGTTCGGTGCACAGTTGCCGTTCTTCACGCGCTTCATGATCGCGTTCGCGACGGCGCTCCGGAACAACCTGCTGTTCATCGTCATCGGCGTGATTGCCGGCCTCTTTCTCTTCAGGCGGTGGATCGGGACGAGCGGGCGCGTGGTGTGGGACCGATGGAAGCTGAAGATCCCGCTGGCGGGAGGTATCCTCCACCGCTTCGCGATCATGCAGTTCACGCAATCGCTCGGCACCCTCCTCTCCGGCGGCACGCCGATGGTTCCGGCCATCGAGATCGGCTCGCAGTCGGTGACGAACCAGGAGGTCTCGCAGAAGATCGCGGGGATCGTGCAGAGTGTGCGGGAAGGGGAGCCGCTGTGGCGGTCGCTGGAGGCGACGGGCGTCGTTTCGGACCTGGCGGTCGAGATGATCAAAGTGGGCGAATCGACGGGTGCGTTGACGGAAATGCTCTCTAATGTCAGCGAGTTCTACGATGAAGAGATCGAGGCGCGGCTCGCCCGGATCGTCGCCGCCATCGAGCCGATCATTCTCGTTTTCATGGGCGGCGTGATCGCCGTCCTGCTCTACGCTTTCTACCTCCCGCTGTTCCAACTTTCGAGCGTCGCGGGAGCTCAATAAACCTATGGCTACTGACCATCGCTCCCTCTACAAGACGACCGACCCGACGGGCGAAGCGGCGCGCGCGAAGCGCGTGGCGGACGAGTACGGCTTCCCGTACGTCGACCTGACGCATTTCAACATCGACCACTCGCTCTTCCGCGACATCCCGCTCGACCTGATGATCCGCTACCAGTTCCTCCCGGAACGGCGCGAGAACGGCCACATCGCGGTGGTCGTCGGCGATCCGACGGACGTGCTCAAGCTCGACGAGCTGGAGCTCCTCCTCGGCGCGCCCCTCAATGTCAAGGTCGCGTCGCCCGCGGCGATCCGCGACAAGCTGGAGAAGTCGGAGTCGACCCAGCGCGTCCTCGACGAGGCGACCGAAGGCTTCCGCATGCAGCTCGTCGCCGACAGCGAAGAAGGCGAAGAGACGCTCACGATCGACTCGATCACGAACCAGGAAGCGTCGCCGATCATCAAGCTGGTCGACTCGATCGTCTTCAACGCCATCCAGCGCCGCGCGTCGGACATTCACATCGAGACGCGCGACAACGAGGTGGTCGTCAAGTACCGCATCGACGGCGTGCTCTACGAGGCGCTCGATCCGATCGACAAGCGCCATCACTCGACCATCATCTCGCGTATCAAGGTCATGTCGGAGCTCGACATCGCCGAGAAGCGCATCCCCCAGGACGGCCGCTTCAAGCTCAAGCTCACCGGCCGCGCCATCGACTTCCGCGTCTCCGTCGTCCCGACGGTGCACGGCGAGGACTGCGTCATCCGTATCCTCGACAAGGAGTCGATGAACAAGGAGTTCAAGAACCTCCGCCTCGACGTCCTCGGCTTCGACGAAGGGATGCTGACTCCTTTCCGCAAGTTCATCAAAGAGCCGTACGGCATGGTGCTCGTCACCGGCCCCACCGGCTCGGGCAAGACGACGACGCTCTACGCGGCGCTGTCGGAGATCCAGTCGCCGGACGACAAGATCATCACGATCGAGGACCCGGTCGAGTACCAGCTCCGCGGCATCACGCAGATTCCGGTCAACGAGAAGAAGGGCCTGACGTTCGCGCGCGGCCTCCGCGCCATCCTCCGCCACGACCCCGACAAGATCATGGTCGGTGAGATCCGCGACGAGGAGACGGCGGCGATCGCCGTGCAGTCGGCGCTCACCGGCCACCTCGTCTTCACGACCGTCCACGCGAACAACGTGGTCGACGTTCTCGGCCGGTTCCTGAACATGAAGGTCGACCTCTACAACTTCGTCTCGGCGCTCAACTGCGTGCTGGCGCAGCGGCTGGTCCGCCGGATCTGCCCGGAGTGCAAGTTCGAGACGCAGTACCCCGACGCGTTCCTGACGGAGTCGGGGCTCGACGCCCGCGATTTCCGCGGGAAGACGTTCTACGAGGGGAAGGGCTGCCTCGAGTGCAACGGCACCGGGTTCCACGGCCGTGCCGCGATCTCGGAGCTGCTCGACCTTTCGGACCGCATCCGCACGATGATTCTCGACCGGCGCCCGGCGTCGGAGATCAAGAAAGCGGCGAAGGACGAAGGAATGATCTTCCTTCGCGAGTCGGCGCTCAATAAAGTCATGGAAGGGACGACGACCTTGCGCGAGATCAACAAGGTCACGTTC
>JACZCU010016978.1_pt1 | contig 15246 bp, 10 predicted proteins | sample 8641851 | NCBI WGS metagenome assembly JACZCU01 (sample SAMN15324605, study PRJNA640507) | soil metagenome | isolation source: monocropping sugarcane control | place: China: Luxin town, Laibin City, Guangxi Province | collected 2019-07-25 | depth 10cm m | reverse complement strand
CGAAGTTTTCGCTCGCCATCGGGCAGCAGCATGATCGCCTCGCCATCGACAACTTGTCCGACGTGCCGGATCGTCGCGGCGACGATCTGCTCGATCGTCCGGGCGGCTGCAAGATCGCGCGTCAGCGCCAGAAGCGTCTGCGTCCGTCGCTCGCGATGGCGGGCGGCTTCGGCCTGCGCCTTCACTCGGTTGGTCAAGGTGCTGATCGTCAATGCCGTGATCAGCATGATTGGAAACGTCAGAATGATGTACTTTTCGTCGGCGACGGTGAAGGTCAGGTAAGGCGGGACGAAAAAGAAATCGAAACAGGCGACCGACAGCAGCGCTGTCAGCGTTGCGGCCCAGCGGCTGTAGCGCGTGGCGATCCAGAGAACCGCCAGCAGGTAGAGCATCAGTACGTTGGTGTTCTCGAAATGCAGACGATGCTGGAAGGGCCAGCCGATCAAAGTCGTCACCGCGACGACCAGAATGCCTGCGATATATCCGCGCCAGTCGGACTGCCGTTGCGCGGGCGGAGCATTGGTCGATGGAATTTCGTCCTTCTCGGCTTCCCCGCGGATGACGTAGATGTCGATCTCGCCACTTCGGCGAATGAGATCGTCCACCACCGACCCCATAAGCAGCTCACGCCAGCGGGGATGCTCGGGCTTGCCGATCACGATTTTCGTTACGTTGTGCGCGCGGGCGTAGGCGATCACTTCGTCGGCAATATTCTGTCCCTGAATTGTGACGGTTTGCGCGCCAAGCTGCTCGGCGAGGCGCAGATTGTTGTCGACTCGCCTGCGGCCCGCTTCCCCGATACGCAGCGAGGCGGGCGTCTCAATGTGAACCGCGAGCCATGGAGCGTTAAGTCCTGTCGCCAACCGCTTGGCGGAGCGAATCAGGCGCGCCGAGAGCGGGCTGGGGCCGACGCAAACCAGGATCCGCTCCGACACGGCCCAGGTGGATCGCACCGCATGCTCGCGCCGAAAGTCGCGCATCTGCGCGTCAACCCGCTCGGCGGTTCTTCGAAGCGCAAGCTCGCGAAGGCCCAGCAGATTGCCCTTGCTGAAGAAATTCCAGGGCGCGCGCGCGGCCATGTCGGAGGTGTAAACCTTGCCTTCGCCGAGCCGCTCGAGCAATTCCTCGGGCGAAATATCGACCAGCTCAACTTCGTCCGCTTCTTCCAGAACCGAATCGGGCAGCGTCTCGCGAACTTTGATGCCGGTGATGCGCTCGACGATGTCGTTGACGCTCTCGAGATGCTGGACGTTGAGCGTCGTGTAGACATCGATGCCGGCATCGAGGACTTCTTTGACATCCTGCCAGCGCTTGGGATGGCGCATGCCCGGCGCGTTGGTGTGAGCCAGTTCATCGATGAGGAGCAGCGCGGGTCGGCGTTTCAGAGCCGCATCCAAGTCAAATTCGCGCAGGCGGACGTTGCGGTATTCGACGACCTGGTAGGGAACAATCTCCATCCCCAACAGCAGCGCCTCGGTATCGGTGCGCGCGTGCGGCTCAGCGTATCCTACGACAACGTCCATCCCCTCGGCGGCGCGATTGCGACCCTCTTCGAGCATGGCGAAGGTCTTGCCGACACCTGGCGCGGCTCCGAAGAAAATCTTCAGCTTTCCGCGCGCGGCGCGGCGCTCCTCCTGCTGGATGTCGGCAAGCAACGCGTCTGGGTCGGGGCGATCAATCATGGCTGGGGGATTTGCCGCGGGTGCATCAACAATGCAGGCAAATAGTATAACGCATTATTGCTTGGCTTGATCGAGCGTGAGGTTAAGGGCAAGGACATTGACTGCTGGGTCGCCGAAGATGCCCAGAGCCGGTTCCTGGGTAAATTGACGGATGAGCTGCTGGACCGCTTCCAGCTTCATTCCGCGAACGCGGGCGACGCGCGGCGCCTGCAGCACCGCGTTTTCGACACTGATCTGCGGATCGAGCCCGGAAGCGGAGCCGGTGACAGCATCGGGCGGAATCGCGACCTTCGGCGTAAAAACAACTGCCGAGCTGTCGGAGTTGAGCGCCTTGATCAGCTTCACATCATCGACGATTCCCTTGTCATCGAGGAATTGCTTGAAGGAGGGTGAGGCCTCGTATGGTAGGCCGTTTTCGAGCGTGTAGTGGATGACGCGATCGCGGATGCCGTCGAAATCGACAACCTCGTGTCCCTTGTCATCTTTCTTGATCGTTCCATTGAAGAGCTTCGCGCTGGTCGGCCCGAGGTTGCTGCCGGAGGAGGCGGTGGCGTCGTAGCCATTGCCAGCGGAGGACGGCCGGGGATGAAAGTATTTGGCGTCGGAAAAATTCTGCCCGATGAGCAGCGAGCCAGCGACATCCTGCGAGCTCGCGGCAGGCTTGCCATCCTTTCCGATCAGCGAGCCATTGGCTTGGAACGGGAAGAACATTTGCGCGAGTCCCCAGACGACCGCGGGGTAGATGCCGCAGACGATGACTGCCGTCGTCAGCGTGGCGACGATGCTGATGCGGAGCTGATTCCAGAGTTCGACGGTGAATGATTCCGGCGCGGGCATCGCTTCAATCGATTTTCCGTTGGATTCGTGTTGGAACATGTTCATACCAGATGTAAGGCGTTGACGAGCAGGTCGATCAGCTTGATCCCGATGAACGGGACGATCAGGCCACCGAGTCCATAGATCAGCAGGTTTCGGCGGAGAATGACTGCGGCCGGCAGAGGGCGAAACTTCACGCCGCGCAGTGCGAGCGGCACCAGCACGATGATGATTAATGCGTTGAAGATGACGGCACTGAGGATCGCGCTGTAGGGGCTGCGGAGTCGCATGATATTGAGCGGCTCGATTGCCGCAAATGCGCCGACCAGCATCGCGGGGATGATGGCGAAATATTTGGCGACGTCGTTGGCGATGCTGAAGGTTGTCAGCGCGCCGCGGGTCATGAGCATTTGCTTGCCGATCTCGACGACTTCAATCAACTTTGTGGGGTTGGAATCGAGATCGACCATGTTGCCCGCCTCTTTCGCGGCCTGGGTGCCGGTGTTCATCGCGACGCCGACATCGGCCTGGGCGAGGGCGGGAGCATCGTTGGTGCCATCGCCGGTCATCGCGACCAGATGTCCGGCGGCCTGCTCATCGCGCAAAAGCCGCAGTTTGTCTTCGGGTTTAGCCTGGGCGAGGAAGTCATCGACGCCCGCCTCGGCTGCGATCGCAGCTGCGGTCAGAGGATTGTCGCCAGTGATCATCACCGTCTTGATTCCCATGGCCCGGAAGCGCTGGAACCGGTCCGGGAGGCCGCCTTTGACAATGTCCTTGAGATGAATGACGCCGAGCGGCTGATGCCTGCTCGCGACAACCAGCGGCGTGCCGCCGGCCTTGCTGATTCGCTCGACTGTCTGCTCGACTTCTTTAGGGAGTGAGCCGCCGACGAATTGTCGAACGGCATCGGCAGCGCCTTTGCGAATCTGCTGCCCGTCCATGTTCACGCCGCTCATTCGCGTCTGCGCGGTAAAGGGGACGAACTCGGCATTGGGAAGCTCATGGATCTCGCGGCCACGGATGCCGTACCTCTTGGCCAGCACCACAACGCTTCGCCCCTCAGGCGTTTCATCCGCCAGACTCGAAAGCTGCGCCGCATCGGCCAGCTCTTCACGAGTCACGCCAGGTGCGGGTACGAATTCGGTCGCCTCGCGATTGCCCAGCGTAATCGTGCCGGTCTTGTCGAGCAGGAGGACGTCTACATCACCGGCTGCTTCGACCGCGCGGCCGCTCATCGCCAGCACATTGTGCTGCACCATGCGGTCGATGCCCGCGATGCCGATCGCGCTGAGCAGCCCCCCGATGGTCGTTGGAATCAGGCAGACCAGCAGCGCAACCAGCACTGTCACCGATGAAGCGGACAAGAGCTTTTGCTGCAACGTCGGCTCGGTCAAATACGAAGCCGTGTAAAGGATGTAAGGCTTGAGCGTGATGATCACCACCAGAAAGATGATGGTGAGCGCGGCCAGCAGAATGTTGAGGGCTATTTCATTCGGCGTTTTCTGCCGCTTGGCTCCTTCGATCAGCCCAATCATGCGATCGAGGAAGGACTCGCCGAGATTAACGGTGACGCGAACCTTTATTTGGTCGGAGAGGACGGTCGTCCCACCGGTGACGGATGATCTGTCGCCACCGGCTTCGCGAATGACGGGGGCGGATTCGCCGGTGATGGCTGATTCGTTGACGGTGGCCGCGCCTTCAATGATCTCGCCGTCGGCGGGAATCACTTCGCCGGCATTCACTAGAAACAAATCGCCCTTGCGGAGCGTCTCGGCGGGAATGCTGGTCGTCGTGCCATCATTTTCGAGCCGATTGGCGAACATCTTCGTTCGGCTGCGGCGGAGGGCGTCGGCCTGTGCCTTGCCGCGCCCTTCCGCCATCGCCTCGGCGAAGTTCGCAAAGACCACCGTGAACCACAGCCAGACCGCGATCTGAATCACGAATCCCACCGGCTCGTGATGCGCTCTCGCGAAGAACAACTCGATTGTCGTCACCACCGCGCCGACCTCGGTGACGAACATCACCGGGTTCCTGACCATGTGAATCGGGTTGAGCTTCTTGAAGCTCTCGACGATGGCCGGCAGCGCGATCTGCGAATCGAACAGCGACCGCTTGCGCGCTCGCGAAGCTGATAGCGGCGCTGCCTCGGGTCTTCGCGCAGCGGGAGGTTGTGTGAGCATGGTCATATACGTTTTCCGAAATTGATTCTTGGAGGATTAATAGAGCGGCCCGCCGCCGTGCATGAGAAAATGCTCGACGATCGGCCCGACGCTCAGAGCCGGGACAAACGTGAGCGCACCGACGATAACGACGGTGCCAATCAGGAGGATGACAAACGTCGGCCCCGAAACCGGAAAGCTGCCGGCGCTGGCGGGGATTCGCTTCTTCGCGGCCAGGCTGCCGGCCAGCGCCAGGATCGGAACGATCATGAAAAATCGCCCGAAGAGCATGTCGAGGCCAAGCGTCGTATTCCAGTGGATTTCGTTGGCATTCAGACCGGCGAAGGCGCTGCCGTTGTTGCCAGCGCCGGAGGTGTAGGCGTAATGTATTTCGCTGAAGCCGTGAGGGCCGGTGTTGCTCAGCGCGCTTGTGCCCCAGGGCGATATGACTGCCCAGGCGGTGAAGCCGAGGATGATGACGGTGAGCACGAGAATGGAGAGCGACGCCATTTTCACGTCGAACGACTCGATCTTCTTGCCCAGATACTCGGGCGTCCTGCCGACCATCAATCCTGCTATGAAAATCGCAATCACTGCAAACACAAGCATTCCATACAGCCCCGCGCCCACGCCGCCAAAAACGACCTCGCCCAGATGAATGTTGAACAGTGGCACCAGCCCGCCGAGCGGCGTAAAGGAGTCGTGCATTGAGTTGACGGCCCCGCAGGAGGCGTCGGTGGTCACGGTCGCAAAGAGTGCCGACGCGGCGATGCCGAACCGCGTTTCCTTGCCTTCCATGTTTCCGCCTGCAATTCCATATTCATGCAGATGCGGATTCCCCGCGGCTTCGGAATGCCAGCAAGTCAGCACGCCAACCAGGAACAGCACGAACATCGCCGACCAGACCGCCCAGCCGTGCCACTGGTTTTTGACCATCCGGCCCAGGTAGTAGGTCAGCCCCGCCGGAATGGCGAAGATCGAAAGCATTTGAATGAAATTTGAGAGCGGTGTCGGGTTTTCGTAGGGATGGGCGGCGTTGGCGTTCATGAATCCGCCGCCGTTGGTACCAAACATCTTGATGGCAACCTGCGACGCGACCGGCCCCTGTGCGATGGTTTGCGTCACCAGCGTTCCGCCTGATGCGCCGCTCTGCTCGATTGCGGTCACCGTCGCGTAAGGCTTGAAATTCTCGATCATCCCCTGCGAAACGAGAAAAAGTGCGTAAACGATACAGATCGGCAGCAGCAGATAGAGAGTCACGCGGACGATGTCGGCCCAGAAGTTGCCGATGGTTTTTGTTTTATCGCGCGCCAGCCCGCGCACGAGAGCCGCGGCAATCGCGATACCCACCGCCGCCGACCAGAAGTTATGCGATGCCAGCGCCACCATTTGCGAGAAATAGCTCATCGTGCTTTCGCCGCTGTAGCTCTGCCAGTTGGTGTTGGTCGTGAAGCTCATCGCTGTGTTGAAAGCCAGGTCCGGCGTCAACGGGGTCTTGCTCGATACAGCATCAAGATATTGGTGCAAGGGAAGATGCCCCTGAAGCCGCAGGACGCAGTAACTGAACAGCCCCGTGACGAGGCTGAAAACCAGCACCGCCAGTGCGTACTGTTTCCACGATTGCTCGCGCATGGGATCGACGCCGAAAAATCGGTACAGCAGCCGCTCGATAGGCTTGAGCACGAAATCCAGTAACGTCTTTCCAGCCGGGTCTAATACCCGCACCAAGTAAAGCCCCATCGGCTTAGTAATCGCCAGCAGCAGAGCGATGAACACCAGAAGTTGAATCCAGCCGGCAGTTCCCATGGTCATTTCTCTTTCAGATTCAGAACAGTTCGGGACGAACCAGCGCCACGAACAAGTAAATGATCAGTAACAACGAAACGAGTCCGACAAGTATGTTTTCCATGATTTACAGTCTCCCGCATGCGTACGCGTACGCGATACCCATGGCAAAAAATCCGATCGTCACAACCACAAACATGATGTCCTGCATGAATCACCTCAATTTATTCCGTTAGTTTGGCAGTACCTGCCTTCGATGTGGATCAGGCCTATGCTGCTTCTGCCATCGGTGGAGTTCTTATTTCCGAAGTTCATGACGCTCCCTGCATTCTTACGCCTTTGTGTATCAAGATTGCATCAATTCTGCAGGGCCTCGCGCAGGACAGGATGACGTGCCGACCGGTTCTTCAAGGACGTTGGTAATGCTCGCGAGAAGTTGCGGCGCAGTGACCGGCTTTTCCAGAAGGTCGTTCGCACCCAGCCGCAGCAGCTCGACCGCCAGCGGTCTCTGAGCGGATGTTGCCAGCACAATGGCACGCGGCCGGCGCGATGCCTTCACCACGCGCAATTCAGCGAGCAGTGCAACGCTGCCGATCTCGGGAATTTCCAGATCAAGTACAAGCACATCCGGCGGCTCCTGCTGGATGATCTCCAGCGCCTCTCGACCATCCGCCGCTTCGGCAGCGAGATAGCCGGACAACTGAAGATCGAGTCTCAGTCTGGCTCGCAACTCGCGATCCTGTTCCGCGATTAAAATCCTCAGCGTCTCCACTCGTGTCTCGTGTTAGCGCAATAGCTATCAAGATGCAGACGGCGGCGTCTTGCCCGATTCCTTTTCCCTTTCACAGCCGTTGCCCGGCTCTCGCTCCAGCGGGTTGGGCAGAAACCAGGTCCACTGCTGCTGATCGAGTCGCGCGCCGAAGCATGCGCTCCAAATCCGCCGAGGCCAGCCCCGTGATCGGGAGCCATCGGAAGACCCCGGGTCGGACGGCTCGAACGCATCGTCGCCTGTGAATTGACAACTCGGCTGCACTGGTTTCATGAGCCGAATTCTTACTTCGTCTGGAATCAAAACGGTGTCAGAAGTGGGCGAGAGCGCATCAAGAAAGTATCAAGAAGGTGCGAAACACTTTCACTCGTTGGGCGGGCTTCGCTAAAATGCAGTTGCTAAGGCGGCAGTTAGCAATTCCTCCTGATTGCCGTCTGCCCCGGATCGACTGAAAGCGATCCGGGTTTTTTGTTGTGTTCCATGACAACGCGAGGGCCGAAAAGGGGCAGGGACCGAAAGCTCATTTCGTCTTAGACCCCCGCTTCATCCCGGCAACACTTGCGGCTCGCATGTTAGCAACCCAGGAGCTCCCATTGGGGGAAGCCGGGCATGCGGGTTTCGAACGGGGGCGTGCCGGGGTGGCGCATGGACAGGTATCAATTTCGTCACATCGACGTGACGGCCGGCTGATCGCCGATTTCATGCGTCTCGAGGATCAGGATCTGGCCCGGCTTTTCCTGGAAGGGTTCATCGGAACGCGGATCGCGGAAGTTGACGGTCGTTGTGCCGCCGACTTGCAGCGTTTGACCTGCGGTGAAGGTCTGGTTGTTTTCCCGCATGTGATTGAGCACAGCATTAAACAACCGGAAAACCTTTTCTCCTTCCGCGTGGCTATCGCGATGAATTGCCAGATCGGGAAGACTAAGGCGCTGACAGCCGTGCGTGCGCATCCAGACGCCGGGATCGCCAGCGGGCGTGTATTTGACGAAGCCGCAATAGAGCATTGCGGGCGGCATCGATCGCAACATGCCAACTGGATCGGAAGACTGGAAGATCTGCTCGAAAACGCTGGACGGCACGGAGGTGTAAGCGTCCACATTTGCAATGGTCGTGGCGCCCTGCTTGGTGAGCAGGGCCGCAATCACGCCAAGTGCTACGAGTTGCTCCCAGGGCGACTTTTCCTGGCCATGGTAATTCAACACCAAATACGCGCTGTGCGCCCGGGCGATTTCTTTCAGCTCCGGCTTGTATTGCGCCGGACCAATCGCGTATTCGGCCGCGTCCTTTGGAAGGGGACGCGCGCGCACAAGAATCTCGACGACATGATTTGCAAAGATTGCCCGACCCCGTGCGCCATCCTTGTCCTCCATCACCTCCAGCTTTGAGCCACGGAAACTGGGATGCAGCCTTTCGAGAAGCCGAACCAGCGTCTGCCCATCCAACTGCGGTGGTCGTAGAAACAGCACCTGCAATCTCATGGGCGTTGGAGCTTGCGGAGCAGATTCCCCCGGCACAATGACAGGCGACTTCTCTGTAGCTGGCGACGTAGCTTCAGCTTGGAGTGTTTGTGGAGCTGCAAGGGCTTCGTTTGCAACTTTGGGTTGCTCACCCGACTCTTGCGGGGCCTTTTTGCCGAACATCCGTCCGAAAATTCCCATGCGTTCTCCAAGAAGGCGCAGCCACTGCGCGAATCACCGATTTCCTTATCGGCTCAAGGGCCGCGATTCTAGCGGGAAGATGGGGTGGTTGTCGCGGTGGCGCGCCGCTTGATCGCAGCGCGAATCAGTTTGGCGACTTCGATAATGGTGACGGGCAGTAGTGATAGCCCGAGAATGACCAGCCATTCCCAGGCCAGGCGCGATTCGATTTTGAAAAGGCGATCGAGCCACGGGAGGAAAACGGCCGTCTGAAGCAGGCCGGAAATCACGATGGCGCCCAGCAAAGCCTTGTTAGTCAACAAGCCCAGTTCTGGCATCGTGTACCGCTGGCTTCGGCAGGAAAAAGAGTAGAAAAGCTGCGTGTAAGACAAAATGCAGAATGCGACGGTCTGCGCGCGAATGACATTGCCGGGCTGGTCATGGAGCATCAAGCCAAAGCCCAGTGCAGTGACCGCTGCGATCATCGCGCCGTGTAGCAGCATGCGCGCGCCGAGCTTAGCTGGAATGATCGGCTCATCGCGCCGCCGGGGCGACTTTTCCATGATGTCCGGCTCGGGCGGCTCCAACGCCAGCGCCAAGGCGGGCAGCGCATCGGTCACGAGATTGATCCAGAGGATCTGGATTGCCGTCAGCGGGACCGACCAACCAACGAGGGTCCCGAACAGCATGAAAAGCACTTCTCCGGTATTGCAGCCCAGAAGATAATGAATGAATTTGCGGATGTTGGCGAAGATTCCTCGCCCTTCCTCGACCGCAGCGACGATCGAGGCAAAGTTGTCATCCGTCAACACCATGTCAGCCGCCTCGCGGGCCACATCGGTGCCGCCTTTTCCCATGGCAATTCCTACATCCGCGATTTTGATTGCCGGGGCATCGTTCACTCCGTCGCCCGTCATCGCGACGACGTGGCCCCGCCGCTGGGCCGCGCGGATGATGCGCATTTTGTGCTCGGCCGTGACGCGGGCGTAGACATTGGTTCGATCCACTGCGTCAAAAAGGTCTTGTTCTGAAAGCGCATCGAGCTGCCGGCCGCTCAGAACCTGGCTGTTTTCACATTGGATTTTCAGCTCCCTGGCGATGGCCAGCGCCGTGTCCGGATGATCGCCGGTGATCATCACGGGGCGAATGCCGGCGCGATAGCATTTTTCGACCGCTTCCTCCGCTTCCGGGCGAGCGGGATCGAGCAAGCCTACCAGGCCGGCAAAGACGAGCTCCTCTTCCACACAATGTTCCGGCCAGACATTTGGATATTCGCGATATGCCAGGGCCAGCACCCGTAGCGCCTCGCCGGCCATCTGGGAACTCGATGCCATGATCTCGGCCCGCCGGGATTCAGTCAGCGGGCGCGAAGCTCCGCCCACGCGCTCGTTGCAGCACAGTCCGAGCACGACTTCCGGCGCGCCCTTGGTGTACATGATGCCGCCGCCCTCGGTGCGTGCGACGACGGACATCCGTTTGCGAGTTGAATCGAAAGGAATCTCGTACAGCAGGTCTTCATCGCGACGAGTGATTCTGATGCCTGCTTTCTTTGCCGCGACCAGAAGTGCGGCTTCGGTCGGATCGCCAGTGATGTGCCATGCAGGGGTTCCATCTGAAGGAGCCTCAAGCCGTGCATAATTGGCCATCGCGCCGATGGTCAAAGCGTTGAGAAGATCATCGCTCAATGGCTCGGTAGAATTGCCGTCGCCGTTGCCGCGGCGTTTGAAATCGCCAACAGGTTCATATCCCACGCCACTCACGTCGTAATCCGCGCCGCCGGCATAAATCCGTCGCGCGGTCATTTGGTTACGGGTAAGCGTGCCAGTCTTGTCGGTGCAGATCAGCGTCACTGAACCGAGCGTCTCGACGCTAGGCAGCTTGCGGATCAGGGCATGACGTCTGGCCATGCGCCCCAGTCCGAGCGCCAGCGCGATGGTGACTACGGCCGGCAATCCTTCGGGAACCGCCGCCACGGCGAGACTCACCGCCAGCAAAAAAGCCGAATGAATCGGCATGCCGCGAAGAACCTGAATCGTGAAGATCACCGCAACGATCACTACGCATGCGAAGACGAGCAATTTTCCGAATCGTGTTAGCTGCTGCTGGAGTGGAGTGGGTTGCGGCTCGTGATGTTGCAACATGCCGGCGATGCGCCCCAACTCCGTGTTCATCCCGGTCGCAACGACAATTCCACTGCCCTTGCCGGCTGTCACGGTAGTGCCGGTAAATGCCAAATTCACACGATCACCCAGTGGCACTTGCGCATCCAGCAGGGCCGCGGGATCTTTCATCACGGAATTGGATTCACCTGTCAGCGCAGCCTCTTCGATTTGTAACGCCGCGGAATGATTGAGCCGCAGGTCCGCTGGAACAAAATCGCCGGCTTCCAGCTCGACCAGATCGCCGGGCACAAGCTGAGAGGCAGGAAGATCCGCCGCTTGTCCAGCGCGGATGACGCGAGCGCGCGGCGACGAAAGCTTCTGCAATGCCGTCATGGCCCGATCGGCACGACGCTCCTGAAAAAAGCCGAGTAGTCCGTTGAGGATGACGATCGCGACAATGACGATCGTGTCAGTCCATTCGCCCATCGCGCCGGAAACGATTGCCGCCGCGATGAGCAGCCAGATGACCAGTTCCTGGAATTGGGCCGCCAACCGTTTCAACACCGAAGGCGGCGGCGCTTCGCGAAGTTGATTCGGCCCAAATTGGGCGGCGAGTTGTGAAACCTGCGGGTTGCTGAGCCCTCTGACAAGATCTGTGTTGAGTTCCTCCGCGACCTGGGCCGCTGTCCGCGCGTGCGCGGGCCGAGCACTTACCTGAACGCTGAGAGTTTCCGTCTCAAGCATCACATCTCCACGATCCTCCAAACCTGCCTTGAAGCGAATGTCGCATATGTCGGCTGCCCCTGAGATTACAAATCGGACGCAATTCTGGAAGACGACAGCAGATGTTCACCACTGAACCGTCCGAATCCTGATTGGTTTCGTTCTCACGTCAGCCGCGTTCTATGCCCTGCCACATTGGCAACTGCCAAGAGGCCCATTTGATCGTTGCTGCCACCCTGACAGTTGCACCATTTGAAGTAGGTCAAATATCGCGCTGCCGGACGTTGCCATAAGCCTCTACGACAACAGAGCTTGCCTTCATTAAGGCTGTCGGCTTTCGGCGGCACGGACGTTGTTATTGCCCAAAAGTCGATGGTGAGCATCGCCGCCGCTGAGAGTCTGCATCTGAAAGACCATCAGTCGGCCTCATGAACTGATAACGATTCCTGCAACATTGGATTGAATTGAAAGGAGACGTGGCATGGCCGCGAAGATGTTGGCCTTTGATGCGGAAGCTCGCAAGTCGCTGCTGGAGGGCGTAACGAAGCTGGCCCGCGCGGTGAAGGTGACGCTTGGCCCTCGCGGGCGCAACGCGGTCATCGATAAGGGCTGGGGCGCCCCGACGGTAACCAAGGACGGCGTGACCGTTGCCGAGGAAGTCGAGCTTCACGACAAATACGAAAACATCGGCGCCAAGCTGGTGAAGGAAGCGGCCAGCAAAACCAGCGATGTGGCCGGCGATGGCACGACCACCGCCACCGTTCTGGCCGAGGCCATCTTCCGCGAAGGCTATCGCAACCTGACAGCCGGGGCCGATGCGATGGCCCTGGCGCGCGGCATCCGCAAGGCTGTGGCCGCGGTCATCGAAAATCTCAAGAAGCAATCGAAGCCCATTAAGGGCAAGGACGACATCGCCAACGTCGCCAGCATCAGCGCCAACAACGATCGCGAAATCGGCAACATCATGGCCGACGCGTTCGAGCGCGTGGGCAAGGATGGCGTCATCACCGTCGAAGAAGGCAAGAGCCTCGAGACATACGTTGATGTCGTCGAAGGCATGCAGTTCGATCGCGGCTTCCTCTCGCCGAATTTCGTCACCAATCCCGATGAAATGACCGTCGAGCTGGATAAGCCTTTCATCCTGATCTACGAAGAAAAAATCTCGGCGGCGGCCAAGCTCATTCCGCTGCTGGAAAAGATCCAGAAGGCCAAGCGGCCGCTGGTGATCATTGCCGAGGATATTGAAGGCGAAGCGCTGGCGACTCTCGTCGTCAACAAGCTCCGCGGCATCCTGAATGTGGCGGCAGTGAAGGCTCCGGGTTACGGCGATCGTCGCAAGGCGATGCTAGAAGACATCGCCATTCTTTGCGGCGGGCAAGCCATCATGAAGGACCTTGGCATCGAGCTGGACAAGATCGAAATCGATCAGCTCGGCCAAGCCAAGCACGTCCGCATCGACAACGACAACACCACGATCATCGAAGGGGCCGGGGAAACCAAGGCCATTCAGGGTCGCATCGAGCAGATCCGCCGGGAAATCGAAATTACCACCAGCGATTACGATCGCGAGAAACTGCAAGAGCGGCTCGCGAAGCTCGCGGGCGGCGTCGCACAGGTCAACGTCGGCGCGGCCAGCGAAGCGGAACTGAAGGAAAAGAAAGCCCGTATCGAAGACGCCCTGCATGCGACTCGCGCCGCGGTCGAAGAAGGCGTGGTTGCCGGTGGCGGCGTGGCGCTCATCCGGGCACTCAAGGCCCTCAATGGTGGTTCCAATCTGAAACTCGAAGGCGATGAAGCGGCCGGCGTGAAGATCATCCGCCAGGCGCTCACCGCACCGCTCAAGCAGATTGCCGAGAACGCGGGCACCAGCGGCAGCGTCGTCGTCCGTCGCGTCATGGAGTCCAAGGACAACGAAGGCTACAACGCCCTGACCGACGAGTTCGTCGATGTGGTCAAAGCCGGCATCATTACGCCGACGAAGGTCGAACGCACGGCTCTGCAGAATGCCTCTGAAGTGGCAATTCTGCTGCTGACCACCGATTGCATCGTCGTGGAGAAGCCCAAGGAAAAGGAAGAAGCCGGCGGTGGCCATGGCCACGACCACGGCATGGGCGGAATGGGCGGCATGGATGACATGATGTAAGAAAAACCATGGGCACCTTTTACACCAGTTGTTCCATCGAAAGCGTGCAGGATCGCACGCGATCGGCCAGTGTCGCCAAGATGCTGGTCGATATGGGCAGCGAATACACCTGGGTTCCTGCGAAGATGCTGGAGAGCCTTGGCATCGCACGCGAAAAGAAAGATATGGCTTTTCAGATGGCAAATGGCCAGCAGATTACGCGAAGTGTTGGATTTGCCATCGCGCGGTGTGGAAACTTCTTCACCGTCGACGAAGTCGTGTTCGCGGAAGAAGGCGACCTGGCGCTGCTGGGAGCGCGGACAATGGAAGGCTTCAATGCACGCGTTGATCCCTCGCAAAAGAAGTTGGTTGCTGCCGGACCCATCCCGGCCGCCTGAGAATCGATCAATCGAATGAAAGTAACAGACAAAGGATTTTGAACATGAAACTCAAACCCCTCGCGGATCGTGTGATCGTCAAGCAGTCGGAAGCGGAGGAGAAGACTGCCAGCGGAATCGTGCTCCCGGACTCGGCCAAGGAAAAGCCGACCAAGGGCAAAGTCGTTTCCGTCGGCGCGGGCAAGCTCGATGACAAGGGCAAGCGCCACGAAATCGGCCTTCGCTCCGGCGATGTCGTTTACTACGGCAAATACTCCGGCACCGAAGTCGAAATCAATGGCGAGAAGTTCGTCATCCTCCGCGAGTCGGACATTCTCGGCGTGCTCGAATAATTTTCACAACTGAAGTTCCTCTCGCCCGGCATCATGCGGCGCGAGCCAATACGGAGTGACCATGGCATCCAAGCAAATGAAATTTGAAGCCGACGCGCGAGCCGAGATCGCCACCGGCCTGACTCAACTCGCCCGCGCCGTCAAGGCGACGCTCGGCCCTCGTGGCCGAAACGTCGTTCTGCAGAAATCCTTCGGCAATCCGCGCATCACTAAAGACGGCGTCACCGTCTCCAAGGAAATCGAGCTGCCTCAGCCTTTCGAGAACATGGGCGCGAAGCTCGTGAACACCGTTGCCAGCAAGACTGGCGACATCGCCGGCGACGGCACGACCACAGCCATCGTTCTGGCCGAGGCGATTTACACCGAAGGCATCAAGCACGTCCGCCTGGGCGTTAATCCGGTGCTGGTGCAGCGCGGCGTCGTCCGAGCGGCTGAGATTGCGGCCGAGGCGATCACCGCACAGGCAAAGAAGGTGAAGGGTCGCGAAGACTACAAGCGCGTTGCCACCATCAGCGCCAATGGCGATGAAAAGATCGGCGACCTGATGGCCGACGCCATGGACAAGCTCGGCAGGGAAGGCGTCATCACCGTCGATGTAGGCAAGTGCACCGAATCGACGCTCGAGTACACCGCAGGCATGCAGTTCCACAAGGGTTACCTGTCGCCTTACTTCGTGTCCAATCCGAGGACGCTCGACACCATCATGATGGGCGCGGTGATT
>JACZCU010141601.1_pt1 | contig 15283 bp, 11 predicted proteins | sample 8641851 | NCBI WGS metagenome assembly JACZCU01 (sample SAMN15324605, study PRJNA640507) | soil metagenome | isolation source: monocropping sugarcane control | place: China: Luxin town, Laibin City, Guangxi Province | collected 2019-07-25 | depth 10cm m | reverse complement strand
GATGTGAATAAATATGGCAAAGGAGCCTATTTTTTTGTTCCGCCAAATTCTCCTCTGAAGCATGCTGGAGCAAATGGAGCCGATATTGGAGCTAATATCATATATGAGTCAATGAATGGCCAATTGACAGATAAGCCTCTCTGGCCCTGGCCGATGGAAGGCCGGATTAAAGCTGAAACCGGGATGAGCGTCACCTGGGAAGCGGGCGGAGGGTTCTGGAAGAACCTGGATGGCGTCTATCCAAATGTCACTTTATCTACTCCTTCAACGCCCTACCTGCTAGCTATCCTGCCTCTTGCTCTTCTTTTCTCAATCATTCTTTACCTCTTATTTGCATTTAGATTTGCTCGGCATTGTTATCGCCATCAGAAACCAATGACTTAAAACCCAAAGGGAAAAGCTTCTTGTAAGCTAGCAAGAGATTCATTTTGTCACAGTCCCAATTTAAAGCCTCTTCGATGCGCTTGCGCCCAATAGCCCCCATTTTGAGTCGAAGTTCTTCGTTGTCAAGCAAAGTTTCAATTTTGCTAGCGAAGTCTTCTGCAAGATTGGGTGTAGCATAGAGAGCTGCATCCTGTGATGAAAAGCGCGCTTCAGCAAGATCGAAAGCTACTACTGGCTTGCCCATCGCCATATATTCTAGCGTTTTGACCATCGTACTGTACTCATTCAGTCCGTTTTTCGGATCAGGTGTGAGCCCAACATCTGTGACTGTAAGGTAGCGCACTATGTTTTCAACCTTTGTCCAGCCGGTAAATTTAACATACTCATCTAGCTGTAATTCATGCGCGAGTGCACGCAGTATAGGAGCATGACCACCATCTCCCATCAGGACTAAGGAAAGATCTCGACGACCACGCTTATGAACAAGGTCATTGAGTGCGTAAAGAGCGTACTCAACACCATCTTGCACTTCCATTTCCCCTACATAGGACAGCAAATAACTCCGACCTCTTTTCAGTTCAGGTTCAGGTGTAACCAACTTTATACGGTCCAATTTAGGTCCATTGCATACGACAAACACCTTGTCAGGATGACAATGACCGCGTTCAATGGCAAACTGTTTTTTTGATGCGTTTGCAGTAATGACTACCTCGGCAGTTTGATAGGAACACCTTTCAATCAAAAGCAGAAGCCTGTGAAGTAGCTTCATGCCGCCATGGTATTTCGCCTGGAACAATTCTGGTGACAGGTCATGCTGGTCAAAGACGAATTTTTTGCCCAAGACTCGATAGAACAACCCGATCAGGAAGAAGATATCGGGAGGATTAGCCGTATGAATCACGTCAAAGCCATGACGGAATAATACCTTAAAGCTCAATAGGAATGTCATGGATATGGCGATGGTGTATTCCAGGATGTAGGAAGCGTATTTGTTGGCGAATGTAGGTAATGTATAGCGGTAAATATGGATATCTTCAATGCAAATATATGTCTCTCGATCCATTTCGGAGCCCTTGGGGCTAATAACACTTACCTGAAAGCCGTGATCGCGAAGGGCAGCAGCCTCAGCCCAGACGCGGTTGTCGAAAGGAACGGAACAATTTTCTATCAGCATGAGCACTTTATACGTTTTTGCCATGGGTATCACCATCCATTCCCTCTAAATAAATTCTCATCCAGCTAGCTTCACCAACCATCACGTCTCTGACTCGAAGCTTCGGGGGAGATTATCATAGCCTAAACATCTGGTCTTGATTGAGAAGGAAACAAGATTCATAGCCTACTATCCATGTGCTTATGAGCACGTCATTTGTATCAATGTTCTTTGAAGTAAGGATATAATTTTGTAGATAGCGCCAGGGTTTTTATCACTGTTGAAATGATGTTGCGAATGCTGTACTACGGTATATATTCCTAACCCTTCTTACTCATTGCTTAAAGAGCAGGATCAATTCGGCAAAGCGTACATTTCTGAACAGGCATATTTCCATCTAACCATCAGGACTCAGTTGAAACCACCCGAAATATACCGCATTTATGCCAGGCTTTACGGGATTTATGTATGAGTAGCTTATCACTTCATGCTGGAAGAGGCTGCCACTCAAGATAGCAGGACCCTTGGGAGGCATAGCTAGATCTTGATTTTGTGTAAAAAAGTGCGCTATACTACACATATGTACACCGTATCACAATTTGCAAAACGCGTCGGCGTGGTGGTCAAGACCCTGCAACGGTGGGATCGCCAAGGCATTTTAAAAGCACGACGGACCATTACCAACCGACGCTACTATACGGATGAAGAACTGGCGAAGGCCTTGCAGCTTTCGAGGGAAGACAGGGATGATCAAAGCGCACAAGATCCGGCTCCATCCGACGCTTGAGCAGGCCAACTACTTTGCCAAAGCAGCAGGGACCGCACGGTTTTGCTTCAACTGGGCGTTGGCCGAGTGGAAGCGCCAGTATGAAGCCGGGGAGAAGCCCTCGGCACAGGCGCTCAAGAAGCAGTTCAATGCCATCCGCCGTGACCAATTTCCCTGGTCCTATGACGTGACGAAGTGCGCCGTGGAGGGCGCGTTCATGGATGTGGGCACTGCCTTCAAACACTTCTTTGAGGGGCAGCAATCCGGGCGCAAGGTTGGCTATCCCAAGTTCAAGAGCAAGAAACGCTCTCGGCAATCCTTCTATCTGGCCAACGATAAATTCACCGTTGGCGATCACTGGGTTGATGTGCCCAAGTTAGGGCGTGTCAACATGGCGGAGAACCTGCGCTTCTCTGGCAAAATCCTTGCGGCACGGATCAGCAAAACGGCGGACTGGTGGTTTATCTCGATCACGGTGGAAATGCCCAACGCGGTGCCAATCAAGACCAACCCACCGGTTGGGATCGATGTCGGACTCAATCGGCTTGCTACCTTGAGCGATGGAGGGCGGTACGAAAACCAAAGGCCGCTACGCCATCTCTTGAAAAAGCTGCGCCGCTTGAATAAAGAACTGGCACGACGCAGCCGGGATGGCAAAAACTGGCACAAGACGAAAAGCAAGCTGGCTCGGCTGCATGCTCGCATCGCCTGTTTGCGTGCGGATTTTCTGCACAAGCTGACCACTCAGGTAGCCAAACATCATGGGCTGGTCGCCGTCGAGGATCTGCATGTCAAGGGATTAATCCAGAACCGGTGTGTCTCGCGTTCGTTTTCAGATGCAGCGCTTGGTACACTCCTGGAGCTGCTCGAAAGCAAAGTGCCACGGGCTGGAGGCACATTGGTGAAAGTGGGACGCTTTTATCCCTCCAGCCAGTTGTGTCATCAATGTGGCTCGCGCCGAGCTGATCTCACCCTGGACGAGCGCATCTATGTGTGCTCAAACCCGGCCTGTAACTATGTCGGTGACCGCGACGAGAACGCCAGTCACAATATTTTACAGGAGGCCCTTCGCCTTGTCGGGCCGTAACTGACGAGGCGGTGCCGGTAGTGGCTACGACGGCACCCAAATCGCCTGGGGACTTGGGGTCAGACCTGGAAGGCTTCGGCCCACAGGCACCTGGGAATGAGCCAGGAACAACCAATCGCGTATGTTGAATCACATTCACGTACAAGATAGGTAGCAGGCTATCTCTATAAGCACTTGGGCTGATTAAAAACAATGTGTCGCTACCAGAGCCCTGGGCAAGGGTCGGCTTTCCATACAGGATATAACAGAATCGTAGTGTACACGGCTCTCTGTCCAGATAGCGGCCCAAAATCAGCCTGATGAGTCCGTGAGTGACGATGAAGCGTGGACAATCTTCTCAAAAGTGAAACTGTTCCGCTAACATGCGTGGAAAGCCAGAGCAGCGATCTTTCTGCCTGCAACTAGAAGTAACGGTAAGCCCATGCGCTCAAATGAGCGACTGCTTTGTTCGGTAACCATTGCCAGGCAGCGAGCATGAGCCGTTGAGCATGGTTTCTCTCCGCAGAGATACGGCCTTCCAACTCGCGGGTTCCAGGATAGTAGTAGCTATACAGCCACGTTGGTTCAGCTCCCCACTTGCTTTTGAATGCAGCTAGTCCCTGATTGTTCTTCGGTACTTCACCAAAATTGTAACAGCGATAGCCTTCTGCACAAGCATCCTGAATTGCTCGCCATTGGAGAGCATCGTTAGAGTGGAGTGACCGTTCCTCTTGCAGCCCTCCACTAAAGGCATTGGAGACGGACTGACCAGACGGCAGCAGGAGCAGGCCGCTCACCAATTTGGCCCGTCCAGCCTCGTAGTGTTTGGCAAGGAGCAGTCGGATCAGACCACGCGGTTGCAGTCGTTCCCAGGCGATCTTCAAGAAGTGGTAAGGCCGTGGGATCGTAGCGACCCGGCGTGTCGTGTCCAGGTAAAGCTCGTACCAAGCACGAAGCTCACGTTCTGTCTCAGCCGGGTAGACCTCTATGCCCCGCCGGCTTGCCTTGTTGACCCCTTTCTTGATCTGCGAGTGGCTGTGGGAGGTGCCCATCTGCAGGAGCTCTGGTCGTGCGGGCAACTCCATGAAATACATTGTTCGTTCAGGTATCCCTACCAGGCCGTTCACAAGCCCATCGAGGCTATTCGACAACATCTTGAGCTGAAGTTGAGCACCCCGTACATCAGCGGTCCGCTCCACGGCAGCACGTACCAGGAGGGCCATTGCACGCCCGTCGCGGACAAGCGGGCCAGCCACCACGGTGCGAGGCAAGGACGAAAAGCGGTGACCGGTGACCAGCCCCCGCGTGTGGCAGAGTGGCAGGACGCCCCAGAACTGACCATTGACATCTTCACAGGCCAAGGTGACAGGCTTACAACCGAACGCGTCTTCGAGTACCTGCAGCCAGGCTGGATGATGATAAATCAGGCCATGAGGCCGGGCGGTTACGAATGCTTCCCAGCGTGGATCGGTCTGGGCATCAACCTCGACGACTCGCAAGGGGGAAACTGGTTGTGCGCCGTCATAACTGTGATCTACGCATGGCATGAATAGTGCTCTCTTCCTTTCCGTTTCCACTAATTTAGTAACCAATGGTGCTACTTATTGATTGAGTGTAAGCTTCTAAGGAACAGTTGTTTCTCAGAGGCCATATTCATTCGTCAGCAACTAGAGTCTGCTTCTGGGATTGTACGAACGATACGGGCAGGTTTAGCGTGGCACGCCATCCATGAACCTCCTTGCAATCTAGAACAAGGAAGTCCAGTGGGAACACCACGGGGATGCGGGGCGCTCAGGTTGTTAACTCGAGATAGTCTCCTTGCAACTGCTCAGGCAGGTACGCAACTCCTTAGCTAGATCTTGCACATAATCGGTTCTACACGTTTTATGCGTACCAGGAATGAAATGAATCTCTACTTTCTCAGCTTTAGCCACTTTACCCCACATCGCTCTGTGGTTACCTGGCTCTTCATTCGCCCAAAAGTACGTTATCTTGCCAGGATAGTAGCGAGGGATGTAATCTGAAATCACCCAGGTATAAATGCCCAGCCAATTTTGGCGGAGAGCTTCAGCAGTAGGAACTAGTGCAAAGCCCTGCGAGTTCCTGTAGTCCGAATACCGTAGTGAAGCAATAGTATGTCGCAGGCGGAGAAACCAATCTAACTGCTTATCTAGGTCAAGTCGGAGCAGAGCACCAATGCTACGGATGAAACTTCCAGCCAATCGGGAGCCTATCGCTTTGAGAGGAGCAGGGCCATCGTGGGGTTCTAACAAAACCAATAAGTCAACTACCTGTCCTTGCGCTCGAAGCTGCCGCGCCATCTCGAATGCAATGAGCCCCCCTCCGCAAAAGCCACCCAAGAGATATGGTCCTTCTGGCTGAACGGTACGCATTGACTCAATGTAAGCCGCCGCCATGATCTCAAATGTGGGTGGAACTGGTAGGCTAGTAAAGTTATAGGGATCTAGCATATAAAATGGCTGGTCCGGTCCCAGATGCTGTGATAAAGGAAAACAATAGAAAGCGCCGCTCTGCCAATGTACATGCACAAAGAAAAAAGGTCGCTTGTGCCCTCCCGTTTGGATCGGTGTCAGGGAAACCCGGGAATCCGTCGGGGACGAAGACACGAGACTTTCCTGGGTGCGCTGAGTAATGACACCCGCATTCGTTTGGGTCCGGGGGAGTTCCCCCCGCAAGTATTTTTCGAGCAGGGCACGCCTGGCCTCTGAAAGCTCTGGCGTATTTGGCATTCCAAGATTTCCTTTCATATTCATAAAAGTATAAAAAAAGCTGTTAGAAACTGAAATGTTGCTTGTTTGTTTTACAATCTCACTGCTGTCCGTGGATACTACCGTCACCTCTTGATAACCGTGGAAAAATGCCTCTGTATCTAGCGTACAATTGTTAACAAGCTCAATAGGTTGCTATCGATGTTTAGATGGTGTAAAAACGTAAACACTTGCGTGCACATATCACCACTAGATGGATATCCGTTCCTACACCCTTACCGTTTATTAGGAGTGTAAAAGGATCCACCTCGGAAAGTGGATTGTGATTTCTACATGCTCAAGTTATCGCTCCAACCATACACCCATATTAAGTTTGAGAGCCGCTTGATATACATGAGCTGCCAGAGCTATATCTTCTATAGCTAATCCAAAGGGATTCACAAGGATGATATCATCAGGGTGCTTGCGGCCAGCACTGGTGCCAAGGACAACTTCGCCGAGTTGAGCATCAATGCGGCGCCTTTGCTGTCCGTTTTCGGCAGTTCCAGCAGCTTCACCAGGTCCAATAATCTCTCCAGCCCTATACATGCGCCCGATCAAGCGCCTGGAGTCATCTTTCACAAGATGCCAATCGTCTACGATCACTTTATCTGCCTTAAAAACGACTTCAGGTAAGGGATCATCAAGGGAAATGTTGACAACGATCGAACCACGTTGCAGCCAGTCGAACTGTATATAGCCTGTAGTAGTGGTAGTTACAGGAATGATTAATTGGGCTGCCCTTATCGCTTCTTCTGCAGTCCGCGTTTCCCGCAGCTCCACTTCCTGTGCTTGCAGTACTGGGGCCACATTTGCTTTCAGTGTGGCGATTCTTTTCCTATCGGTATCAAAAATAAAGAGCAAGCGCAAATAAGGGAGCCTTTTTACCAGCATTTCGATATGCGCCTGCGCCAGTGCACCCGCTCCAATAATTGCCGCCTGTTCAATTTCCCGTCCCTTAAAAATCTCTGCCGAGAGGAGGGTGACACAGGCCGTGCGTACGCTCGAGAGGTATGCTCCCTCCATTACGCAGTTGACACGAACCGACGTGCTGTCAAAAAGGAGGGTGAGGCCACTTGCGCGTGGCAATCCACGTGATGGATTGGCGACATTGCCATTGATGATCTTTGTACCTGCAATGTTTAGCGAGCCGCCAATATATCCTGGCATATTCAGGCTCCTTACCTGTTCATCCCGATCATTTGTCCACGCCAGGTATGCTTCATCAGGTAAGATGACTTGACCAGATCCGTGCAACTTGAAAACATCGCGAATAATGGCTACACTATCGATGCTGTTGCAGACCACTCCTACATCTCTACTGCTCAAATACAGGATGTGATCTTCTGTGTTAGCAGTCATTTCCATTTCCTTCATTTCTATGTACCGTCAACCCATCGTTGAAGAAGCCACTACTGAAGAGATGCTGGCTAGAAATCTTCCCATTTCCTGCACTGGCTTGTTCCAGGTGTCTTCTTTGATAGAAAAAAGGGAGTGTGCGCAGAATATCCTGCACCGGCCCCAAATGTTCTACTGATAGATCAAGCCCTTGTCTCCTCACCCATTCATCGTCAAAGATAGAGTTCATGTAATTGTCGCCACTATCGGCTACTACGCAAACAACGTTTGTAAGCTCTGGATGGTCATACAGATAGCTGGCGCAGGCTGCCAGCACTGCTCCGCTCGATCCCCCGACTTTCATTCCTGTAGTATCCCATAGCGTCCGACAAAATGTGAATGCGTCTTCATCTCTCACAGGAATATACATATCATACAGATCCTTTGTGATAAAGCTGGATGGCTTGGATGAACCGATCCCCGTTAATTTGCGTGGAGCAGGTGGGGTGCCAAAGATGACAGATCCGTAAGCATCGACTCCAATAATTGCTGTTGACGGGCTGACCTCTCGGAAAAATCGGCTGATACCTGCCAGCGTTCCACCTGTTGATACCGCGATAAACAGGGCGTCCACTTTTCCATGCATCTGACGGTATATTTCGGGGCCTGTAGTAAAGTAGTGTATGCGGGGATTGGCGGGGTTGGCGTACTGATCGGTCCAGACATAGGTGTTAAAGCGCTCGCAAAGTTCACGTACGCGCCTCAGCCGCGAGAGCAGATATCCTCCATTTTCGTCAGGTTGCTGTACTATATCTATCTGCGCGACAAGCGCCTGCATCTTCGCGATGTTTTCTTGCGTTGTTTTTGGGTCAATCACAGCGATAAATCTATAGCCCTTCAACTTGCATAAAAAACTCAGAGCTACTCCCAGGTTGCCAGAAGTCGACTCAATTACGACTGACCCGCTGCGCAAAAGGCCCTGTTCTTCTAATGCTTGAATCAATCCATAGCCGGTTCGATCCTTCACCGAGCCGGTTGGATTCTCACTTTCCAGCTTGAGGTGAATCTGACGGGGCACGCCTCCTAACACGAGATAAATAGACTTCATTGGCGTATTACCCAGCCGCCCAAGCACTCTGCGCAACGCAACAGGTGGAAGAGCCGCAATTTCTGCCGCATCCATTACTCTCTCCTTCTTTACTAAGGATATGACTATATTCCGCCAGTACGAAAAGCTTTAAGCAGCTGCCACTACTGCTGGTATATCAGGGTCTCTGGGACCATTGCTATCAATAGCAGCCTGGAATCAGTAGTCTGAACCGCTACCTCGGCATGCTAAGTGGCGGCACTCGCATTCATGATGGCTCGCTGGAGGTCTCCGCATAGATAGTATTCCAGCAGGACTCGTCTGGCCTCTTAAAGTCCCGGTATATCTGGCAAGATATATTTCCTTATCCTTGCGCCAGCAGACGCTGAACCTCCTCATCGCTCATTTGCTCGAGCATGGCAACAATAAGTCGCTCGATCTCGGAGGCCAACCGTCGTATCGTAGGAGCTTTGGACAAAGCGTGTAACGAGAGTTCAACGCCGAAAACCTCGGCAACCCTCACAATGAGCTGTGCACCCATTAATGAGTTTCCGCCAATTAAAAAGATGTTGTCATCTATCCCAACCTGGTCCAGCCCCAGGAGGGCGGCCACAATCTCGACCAGCCGCTTTTCAGTGGGCGTGTCGGGCATAGTAACCACTCCATTCCGCGCTATATTCGTCGCGTTTGGTGCGGGCAAGGCTTTGCGATCCACTTTGCCGTTGGGAGTCAGGGGGAGCACCTCCAGCAGAACAAAGGCGGAAGGAACCATATAGGTTGGTACGTGTTTCATCACATGACTCTGCAAGTCATTCACGCTGGCGCGTTGCTCCTGACGCAGGACCACATACGCCACCAGGCGCTTGTCGCCTGGCACGTCCTCACGATCGGCCACTATGGCTTGGCGCACGGCGGGATGCTGGTTGAGCACCGCCTCGATCTCGCCCAACTCGATACGGAAGCCGCGTACTTTCACCTGGTGGTCGAGCCGTCCCAGGAACTCCAGACTGCCATCAGGCAAATAGCGCACCAGATCCCCTGTCTTGTACAGGCGCGCACCGCGTTCGGTCTCAAAGGGGTCGGGCAAAAAGGCTTCAGCCGTGCGCCGTTCATCACCAAGGTAACCTCGTCCAACGCCGATACCTCCCACATACAGCTCGCCGCTGACACCGATAGGCAGCGGCTCAAGCTGGCGATCCAACACATAGACCCGCATATTCGCTATCGCTCTGCCTATGGGAATGGAGCTTCTCGTCTCATCTGGCGCTTCGTAGATCGGATGATGCGTCACATCGTCGGAGCACTCGGTAGGTCCATAAGCGTTTAGCAAGGGTACGTGTGGATAGATACTCAGCCAGCGCCGACAGAGGTCTACCGACAGTGCCTCCCCTGTGGGGATCAACCAGCGCAACATCTGCAGGTTCTGCCCACATGCTGCTTCGGTCTCGTGCGCATCCAGCATGGCTCGCAGCAAAGATGGTACGGTTTCCAGGATGGAGACCCGGTGTTGCTCGACCTGGGTAAGCAACTGCACAGGATCGTGTGCCACTTCATCAGGGTAAATCTGGACACGCCCACCAACTATCAGCGCGGCCAGGAACTGCCACACGGAGATATCAAAGCATTGGGAGGCGGTTTGCGCCACAGTGTCAGTGGCAGTCAGGTCCAATGCATCGATTTTGGCATAGACATGATTGAGCATCCCCCGATGCTCGATCATCGCGCCTTTGGGCATGCCGGTCGAGCCGGATGTATAAATCACATAGGCCAGGTGACGCGGAGTGTTGCATATTGGCAGGTTCTCTTCACTTTGGCTGACCTGGAGTAAGTCCTCGAAGTAGATGGAGCGTGGACAGAGCTCAGACGGAACTTCTGTCAGGGTATGGGCAAGCGTCGGAGCACACGCGGTACTGGCAAGGACAAGGCTGCAATGGCTAGACTCGATCAAGCGGCGTAGTCTCGTAGCGGGATAGTGAGGATCAAGGGGAAGATATGCCCCTCCTGCTTTGAAGACGGCCAGGATGGAGATCAAAAAGGAGATTCCCCGCTCAGCCAGCAAGGCTACGAGTGTATCCGGCCCAACTCCCAGTCGTTGCAGATAATGCGCCAGCCGGTTAGCTCGTTGATTCAACTCGTGATAGGTCAGTCGCTCACCTTCAAAGATCACCGCTATTTTGTCAGGCGTGCGCTCCACCTGGGCCTCAAAGAGCTGATGAATACACTTGTCTTGAGGATAGTCTGTAGCGGTGTCATTCCACTCCACCAGTAGTTGCTGCCGTTCTGCCTCAGCTAGCAAGGGTAGTTTCGCGACGCGTTGATCGGGGTCAGAAACTATGCCCTCTAACAAGGTCTGGAGGTGTCCGACCAGCCGCGTAATAGCGGTAGCGTCAAATAAATCAGCGTTAAATTCTAGCTGACCAACCAGTCCTGTGGGCGTGTCTGAGAACGCGAATATCATGTCACATGGTACCGTCAGAGGGCTCAAGGTCAGACTCTGCAGTTCCGGTACTTCCGGAGTGGTATCCTGTAGGACCGCCATCACCTGGAACAAGGGGTTATAACTTAACTCTCGTCCGGGCAGCACTTCTTCCACCAGCCGCTCGAAGGGCATGTCCTGGTGGGTATAAGCTTCCAAAACTACCTTGCGTACCCGCTCCAGTACTTCCCGGAAGGGAGGATCGCCAGCCAGATTGGTGCGCAACGCCAGCATATTGGTGAAGGAACCGTTGGGGCCTGGCGGTTCGGCGCGCTTTCGACCGGTGATGGGCGTGCCTACAACGAGGTCTTCCTGCCATGTATAGCGAAAGAGCACCGTGTTGATTGCAGCCAGCAGTGTCATAAATAGCGTTGCGCCTTCTCGTTGGCTTAGCCCCTTTAGTTCCTTCGTCAGTGCCTGGGAGAACTGCACCATGTAGTGCGCCCCACGAAAGGTCGGTTTCGCTGGACGCGGGCGATAGATAGGCAACTGTAGCATCGCGGGCGCACCGTTGAGTTGCTGCTTCCAATAGGCCAGTTGGGACTCCATCTCTTCTGCAGGAAGTTCATGTTCTTTGGGGAAAAGCCTCATAATATGTTTACCAGGACTGCTCATTTATATAAAATCCCTCTCTTTGCAAATTTGCTGCTATCATTCTGGGTATGGGGATTTGCATATGCTACATTACTTCCTTGACATGGTATAGGTAATGGTTATCTTGCTCATTCAGTTATAAAATTAGCATCCTAACATGTTTACTCAATGACAATTAAGGTGGAAGATGGGTTGAACTCTCCTCATTAAGTGCAGAAAACCTAACCAAAGAGGGGAAAAGATGCTATGTTATTTCTATTCTCATCTATACTTTTGATGCTCCTAGCTAGTTCCTTATCTCCAACTGTCTGGTCCAGGCTGTCATGATCTTGACAAATTCTACTAAACGTTTAAGATGAACAGGTATCAAAGTAGAGGAGAGATAAGTGACGACAGCAAGGTATCTTGTCACAGGTGGAGCAGGCTTCATCGGTTCGCATATTGCAGAGGCATTGCTGAATCGTGGAGAATCAGTACGTATCTTCGATGATCTTTCTACTGGCCGACAGACCAATCTGCTGGCTCTGCAAGACCGAGCGGAATTTCTCCATGGTACCCTGCGAAATTTTGCTGCTGTAAAGGCCGCCATGCAAGGGGTCGAGGTAGTATTTCACCAGGGGGCGCTGGCTTCGGTACCGAGATCCATTGCTCATCCTATCGAATCGTTGGAGACGAATATCAACGGGACACAACATGTACTCCTTGCAGCACGTGATGCTGGCGTGCGGCGGGTAGTCTATGCCAGCTCTTCCTCTATCTATGGAGATACGCCGATGCTCCCCAAGCACGAGCAGATGCCGGCTCACCCGATGTCACCCTATGCCGTGCATAAACTCACGGGGGAACTGCTGTGCGAACTGTTTACACGGATTTACGGGCTTGAGACGGTAGCGCTCCGGTATTTTAATGTGTTTGGCCCGCGGCAAGACCCCGCTTCAGAGTATGCAGCCGTCATTCCACGCTTTCTCACGGCACTCATCCAGAAGCGGCGGCCCATCGTCTTTGGCGACGGGGAGCAAACACGCGATTTTACCTACATTGCTAACGTTGTGCAGGCAAATCTCCTGGCAGCGACTGCACCCGCTGCGGTTGGTTACGCTATGAATATTGGCTGTGGTGAGCAGGTCTCCCTTAACACAGTGCTGCACGTAGCGGGAGAACTTCTGAATGTAACTCCCGATCCAGAATACCGCGAACCTCGCCCAGGTGATGTGCGAGACAGCCTCGCTGATATTAGTTTAGCTCAACGACTTCTAGGTTATCAACCAACTGTGAGATTTCACGAGGGATTAGCACGTACCCTGGATGCCTTGCGAAGGGACCTCGCTTGAGGATAGTATATCGGCAAAGCATCCATTTCTGAACAAGTAGATATCTATCAAAACCATCAGGACCCAGTTTAAACCACCAAAAATATACCGAGTGCATGTTACGCTTTACATGAAACAACAACCTCAGTATTTCAGTGTACACAGACTCTCTATCATGGGTCCCGTAACCCCTACCTTCGGATGAACCGACGAAGCGCTCCGCGTCTTTGGTGAGTTTCGGGCCATATGGCAAGATTTTTTGAGGTATTATGAGACAGGCGTTTCTTTCAGATTCCCTTTGGAGTACCCTCGTTGAACAGCAAACAAAGGACTCCATTTACTATAGTCAAGCGTGGCTCGATCTCATTACTCGGCTCTACGGATACTCAATGATCCCGCTTACGACCATGAACGCAGCTGGACAGATCACGGGTTTCCTTCCAGTATGCTCTATGCACAGTCCCATCACGGGACGGCGTTTGGTAGCACTCCCATTCTCGGACCACTGTCCATTGTTGGCTGTGGACGATGCCAGCGCGAATGATCTTATTGATCAGGCAGTTCGTCTTGCTCAAGAGCAGAAAGCAAAATATTTGGAGCTACGTACTGGTGTTAATAATGTACTTGCTAAGCGCTCCGATCTGGCAGAGGGAAACTTATACGTACGTTGGTTGATATCACTTACTCCCGATCCTGATGCCCTTTGGTCACAATTGCGTAAGCCCGTACAACATCAAATTAAGAAGTCTCGCAAGCTTGGTGTGCAGGTTCGCATTGCGCAATCCCGTGAAGACATGGCGCATTACTATCACTTACATTTACAGACACGTAGTAAGAAGCAAGGGATGCCTGCACAACCTCGACGTTTCTTTTTCGGATTATGGGATGCGTTTGCCGCAAATGATGCATTGCAACTACTGCTGGCTGAGTATCAGGGTAGTATCATTGCTGGCATGATTTTGCTAGCGTCTGGCACAACAGTAAGATATGCCTATGGCGCATCTGATGAGCGCTATCTACAGCTAGCTCCCAACAATTTACTCATGTGGACGGCTATCATGTGGGGTTGCATGAAAGGCTTTCAAACCTTCGACCTGGGACGAACTGCTTGCGATAACGAGGGGTTGATGGAGTTCAAGCGCCGTTGGGGAGCCATCAAGGAACCGCTTCCATACTACTACTATCCAAACATAGCTGGCCTGGCAGCTACATCCGAGAGCAGCTGGAAATTTCGCTCGCTTACTACATGTTGGAAGCTGCTCCCACTCTGGGGAGCGAGAGCACTGGGTGGGTATCTCTACAAGCATCTTGGATGACAGCAGCAGAACACAGATTCCGCCACTTTTTTGATGCCTATGTTTTCGTGATAACCTTTCTGCTTGCTAGTCACCCATATCTCTATATGAATCCTCACCAGTTATACACCTGTATCATTTATGCTTATTGTAGCTCATAAAAGAGATGATATAACCTGCAACAGGGGGAACATTTATGGCAGTTCGAACAGCGCCTACTCAGAATGTTATTCTTATTGATCGTGGTTATTTGCGGGTGAAACGTATCCTCGACATGGCATTCACCCTGCTTATCATGCTTCCTCTCAGCATAGTTATCATGATTATCGCGATATTGATTAGGTTGGACTCAAAAGGTCCTATCTTTTTCCGTCAAAGACGTGTAGGACTGAATGGAGTCGAGTTCGATATGTTCAAGTTTCGTTCAATGTACGTAAATAGTGATGACTCTACTCATCGTGAAGCTATCAAACTGTACATAAATGGCGAGGTACTGAATAATGGGGCTGCTACTCATAATCTGTACAAGTTGGATGATGATCCTCACATCACAAGAGTTGGCAGAATTATCCGTAAGACTAGCCTCGATGAAATTCCACAGTTCTGGAATGTGCTGCGTGGTGAGATGACATTAGTTGGTCCAAGACCTCCTCTTCCTTACGAAGTCGAACTATACAGTCCACGTGATCAGCTACGTCTATATGGAAAACCAGGCTTGACGGGTGTCTGGCAGGTCTATGGTCGCAGCCAGGTGCCATTTCAAGATATGGTGGAGATGGATATTAAATATCTGCAACAGCAATCTCTTTGGCAAGATATCAAACTCATCTTTCTCACGATCCCGGTAATGATTTTCGGACGTGGCGGTGTCTAACCAGAGTAAGAGAAGTTGATTTGTTGTTGAACGATAATGAAGAATGCCAACGTCGATCAACAACGTGGCTGGTCATTCGTATCGAGTTTTCTAAAGTGATATATACACTCACGGCCAAACCAGGAGCGGTAATTATTGGTATGAGTGCCGTAGATCCTTCTGATAAATTGAT
>JACZCU010169382.1_pt1 | contig 15312 bp, 7 predicted proteins | sample 8641851 | NCBI WGS metagenome assembly JACZCU01 (sample SAMN15324605, study PRJNA640507) | soil metagenome | isolation source: monocropping sugarcane control | place: China: Luxin town, Laibin City, Guangxi Province | collected 2019-07-25 | depth 10cm m | reverse complement strand
GCCATCGACTTCGGCTACTCGAAAAATCCCGAGGAGACCCTCGGCATCTGGGGACACGACACGATCCTCGCCGACGTCGTCTGGGTCATCCGCAAGTTCCAGCCCGACGTCATCGTCACCCGCTTCCCGACGACCGGCGAAGGGGGACACGGCCACCACACCGCGTCGGCGATCCTCGCAGGCGAAGCATTCACGGCGGCCGCCGACGCGACCAAGTTCCCCGAGCAGCTCAAGTACGTGAAGCCGTGGCAGGCGCGCCGCCTCTACTGGAACCACTTCGGCCGCTCGTTCCAGCAGCCGAAGCCGGACGATCCCGAGTTCGCGAACGACGTCCGCGTCGACCTCGGCGCCTATAACGAGCTCCTCGGCCGCGCCTACACCGAGATCGCCGCCGACAGCCGCTCGATGCACAAGTCGCAGGGCTTCGGCGCCGCGGAGCGTCGCGGCAGCGTCATGAACTACTTCAAGCTGATCGCCGGAGACCCTGCGAAGGACAACGATCTCTTCCAGGGCATCGACCTGACGTGGGGCCGCTATCCGGGCGGCGACGCCGTCGGCAAGGTCCTGCAGCAGGCCTACGACACGTTCGACCCGAAGCATCCGGACAAGACGATCCCGCTGCTCCTCGACGCGCTCGAAGGTCTCGACCGCATCGGCGCCACGCCGGCGTGGGCGCCGAACGTCAACCCGTGGATCGAAGTGAAGCGCAACGAGGTCCTCGACGCCGTCCGCGCGTGCGCCGGTCTCGCGATCGACGTCAGCGCCAGCGATTCCTCCGTCGTCGCCGGCGGCGAGATCCCGATCAGCGTCACGGTCGTCAACCGCAGCGACTACCCGTTCGTCCTCTCGACCGTCGCCACGCTCTACGCGAACCCGGGCAAGGCGCCGGGGGCCAAGCTGGCGAACAACGTCCCGGTAAAGACCGACATCTCGATCAAGCTACCGGCCGACTACCCGATCTCGCAGCCGTACTGGCTCGTGCAGCCGCCGGCGAAGGGAACGTACCGCGTCGCCGACCAGCGGCTCATCGGCCTCGCCGAGAATCCGCCGCCGATTCCGATCTACGTCACGCTGACCGACCCGCACATGCACACGCTCATCTTCGAGGTCCCGGCGATCTATCGCTGGACCGACGCGGTGCGCGGCGAGCAGACGCGGCGCGTCGACGTCGTCCCCGACGTCACCGCCAACATCGAGCAGAAGGTCTACCTCTTCCCCGACACGAAGCCGAAGGCCGTCGCCGTGACGCTCCACAACTTCGACGGAACGACGCCGGCGACCGCGCGGCTCATCCTGCCGGCCGGCTGGACGTCGGAGCCGGCGAGCGCGCCGGTGCAGTTCGACGCGAAGAACGGCGACATGCGCGCTACGTTCAAGGTGACGCCGGCAGCCGAGGAGTCGACGGGGGAAGTGAGGGCCGAGGTGCAGCTCGCGGATGGGCGGAAGATCTCCGACTCGATCACGAACATCGACTACCCACACATCCCGGCGCAACGCGTCTTCGGCGACGCCTCGGCCAAGTTGCTGCGGATGAACGTGAAGAAGGTCGGGTCGCGCATCGGCTACATCATGGGAGCCGGCGACGACGTTCCCGACGCGCTGCGGCAGATGGGGTACGACGTCACGCTCCTCACCGACGCCGACCTCGTGCGCGGCGACTTCTCGCATTACGACGCCATCGTCACCGGCGTACGCGCTTACAACACCCGTCCGGCGATCAAGGACGCGCAGCCGAAGCTGATGGCGTACGTCGAGAACGGCGGGACGCTGGTCGTGCAGTACAACTCGACCTCGCCGCAGCCGCTGCTCATCGCGTCGCCGGGACCGTACCCGTTCAAAGTCACCACGGCGCGCGTGACGGTCGAAGAGGCGCCGGTCAAGTTCACGGATCCTTCGAGCCCGCTGCTGAACACGCCGAACAAGATCACCGAGCGCGATTTCGAGGGTTGGGTGCAGGAGCGCGGCCTCTACTTCGTCGACAACATCGACCCGAAGTACCGGACCCTCTTCGAGATGCACGACCCCGGCGAGCCGGAACGCCTCGGCAGCGAGATCTACACGCGCTACGGCAAGGGGATGTACATCTACACCTCGCTCGACTGGTTCCGCGAGCTCCCGGCCGGAGTGCCGGGAGCTTACAGACCCTTTGCGAACATGGTGTCGGCGAGATAGGAAAACGTAGGGCGGGCTTCAGCCCGCCCCTACTTCTTCCACTCCTCGATCTGCTTCTTCACTTCGCCGACGAAGTCCTTGTTGTCCTTGTCGGTCTGCTTCGAGAGCGCCAGCTCGGCGGTCTTGAGCGCCTCGGCCTTGTGGCCCTCTTTCTGCTCGATCCGGGCGCGCAGCCAGAGCGTACTGAGGTTCTCGCTCTTCTTGACCGCCGCGTCGCTCCACTCCTTCGCCTCGGTCATCTTCCCGTTCTCGAGCGCGAACGTGCCGGCGCGGTACGGCGTCTGCCAGTCGTCCGGCTTCGCGCCGGCGACGGCGGTTCGCGCGTTCGCCAGGACGTTGGCCGTCGTGTTCGTGTCGATGTGGATCGGAATCTTGACGTCCGCCCACTGCAGCATGAGCGTCGCCGAGTCGGTGCTGATCTGCGGGAAGTAGAACTCCATCCACTCGGTCGAGTGCTCCGCCTTCTCCGGCTTCACGGTCACGCGAAGCGCGTCCTTCTTCTCGTCGTAGCTGAAGCTCCCCCACTGCCCGGCGTCCTTGTTGAAGATGACCGTCCACTCGCTCGTGCCGGGAATGGTGTGCAGCGAGTACGTGCCCGCCGGCAGCTTCTTCCCGTCGATCTCGACGTCGGTCGTCACCGCGAACTGCGTCGCCTGATTGGCGCCCGTCCGCCACACCTTTCCGTACGGCACGAGCCCGCCGAAGATCTCGCGGCCCTTCACTCCCGGACGGCTGTAGGTGACGGCGATGTCGGTGAGGCCGACGGTCTGCGACACGACTGCGTGCTGGCTGACGGCCGGCAACTTGAGCTGCGCCGCGAGCGGCAACGCGATCAGCGCGGCGGCCACGACGTACTTGATGGCTTTCATGTCCCCTCCTTGTCGGGCGAACTATACTGATCGCGGTTTCCCCCACAACCGAACAACTGGAGAGTCCTATGACTCGTACTGGCTGGCTGTTGCTCGCCCTCGTCGTCTCTGCGCTTCCCGCCGCGGCGCAGTATCAGACCCCCGTCCTCGACGGCACGATCAACTCCGGCGAGTACGCATACAGCACCGGCAACTGGTCGCTGACATGGGACGCCACGTACCTGTATGTCGCGCATGCAGGGACGTCGCAGTTCGTCTTTTACGTCGACGTCGATCCGCAGACCTGCTCGGTTGCCGGCACCAATGCGAACGGCAACATCACCGCCGTCGGCGACGGCGTCGCCGGCAGCACCGGCACGATCACGCCACAACTTCCGATTCGAGCGGACGCCCGCGCTCTCACCAGCGCCGCCGGCGACTCGCTGAAGATCCGCGATGGATCGGGCGGCTGGACGAATGCGACCGCAGGCTCGCTCAACACGGCGGTCTCCACCGACCGCGAGATCAGCATTCGATGGGACGCCATTCCCGGCCTGACAGGAGTCCCGAACGCGTTCCGATTCCTCGCATTCGAGATGAACGACGACGGATCCGGCAATGCGCAACTGACCGATCCGCTGCCCAGCGTCAACGCGACCGGCACCGCCGCCTCGCCGACGCTCAGCTACTTCTACGACGTCAACTTCACCGGCAATCCAACCAGTTACAACTGGCCGACGCAACGGCATCGTCTCTTCTACGTGACGACCAGCGCCGATTCGGGTACCGGCTCGCTGCGCGACATCATCACCCAGGAGAACGCGGACAGTGACATCCGCCGCCACGTCGCGTTCAACATGGGCGACGGCAACACCATCCAGCTGGCGTCGAACCTCCCGCAGATGAACAACAGCGGCGTCATCATCGACGGAACGACGCAGCCGGGCTTCGTCTCGACACCGATCGTCGTCCTCCGCGGCACGGACCCGAACGACAGCGTCACGCCCTCGATGATTTTCAACACGCTCGCCGTGTTCGACACCTTCCGAGGGCTGGTGTTCCAGAACGCGTACTACGGCATCTACTCGACCGACGGGTTCACGGCACTCATCGACAACTGCTACTTCGGCACCGACGTGACCGGGATGAGCGCGCAGCCGAACTCGTACGGCGTGCACATGGTCGACTGGGACAACTCGATCGTGCAGAACTCGGTCTTCTCGGGAAACTCGATCTACGGCCTCTACACGGCCGCGCGCGGGCCGACCTTCACGAACAACATCTTCGGACTCGCGGCGGACGGCAGCACCACCATCGCCGGCTCGCACGGCGTTCGCATCGAGGGCGGGGCCGCGCAGTTCGGAACGAACGGCAGCGACGGGAACATCTTCGCCGGGATCACCGGCGACGCGATCTCCGTGAACGACACGTCGAGCCAGACCCTGATCCTCGAAGGAAACAAGATCGGCGTGGCGGCGGATGGAGTGACCGCTCGAGCGAACAGCGGTGCGGCGCTGAATCTGACGAACGCCAACGTCATGATCGGGCACCCGTTCAACAGCGCCCTCGCGAACATCATCGCCAATAGTGCCGGCGGCATCACCGTCGTGCAGAACACCGCGGGTCGAGGGGTCGACAGCAGCCGCAACTCGATGTACGGGAATTCGTCGTACGGGATCAGCGTCAGCGGCAGCTCCGTCATTCAGCCGGCGCCGACGATCAGCGCGGCAAGCGTCAACGGAAGCGGCCAGCTGGCGGTCACGTACTCGCTCCCCTACAACCCGGCGACGACGCAATCGCCGCAGGAGATTCAACTCGACCTCTACATCGCCGACCCGACCGACACCAGCGTCCCGCAAGGGAAGACATGGCGTGCCTCGAAGCAGTTCCAACAGTCGGCGGACATCACAAATGCGACCTGGAACGTCGGCAGCGGTTTTTCCGTCGGCGACAAGATCGTGATCACGGCCTCGTCCTATGGCAACGGCACCTTCAGCATTCCGGGCGACGGAACCTCGCCGTTCACCGCGGTGTTCACGACGACGTTCGGCGCCGACAAGATCTTCACCGGTCCAGGGAACTTCAGCGATCCGACGAAGTGGAACGGAGGCACGCTCCCGACGGCCGGCCAGTCGCTGCAGATCCTCGGCACGTGCACGTTCGACGTCACCACGCAGCTCACCTACGCCTCGATCACGCTCGGCGACGGCAGCACCGCAGGCAACCTCACGTTCTCGTCGGGCACTTCCGACATCCTGAAAGTGACCGACATCAATTCGCTGACCGCCGGAAGCTCGATCGACGCGACCAGCGGCGGCGGGCTCTCGTTCTCCGGAACCTGGAACACCGCGAACATGACGTTCACCGCCGGCAACAGCACGGTCACCTTCTCCGGCACCGGCCAGACGATGCCGGCGCTGACGTTCCACTCCGTCGCGATCACCGGCACGGTGACCGCGACCTCCGGGACGCCGGTCGTGGCAGGCGGCGCCTTCAATGTGACCGGCAGTTTCACACCGGCCAGCGGGACCGTCGAATTCGGGCCGACCGTGACGATCACCGGCGGCGGAACGATCCAGTTCAACAACCTCACGATCGACAGCGGCGGCGACACGATCGCCTCATCCTCGTTCTCGGTCGCTTCTCAACTGATCGTCAACGGCAACCTGATCCCGGGATCGGCAGTCGTCATCTCGGGCGCGGGATCGCTGAGCGGCAGCGGGATCGTCTTCGTCACGGCTAGCTCGTTCGCCGCGCAGTACACGCTGGCGACGAACCTCTCCTCCCTCGAGGTCGACTTCACCGGCTCGTCCGGTCAGACGATCGGCGCCGGTACATACGGGTCCTTGCGGCTCGCGAACAGCAGCGGCGCATCGCTCAGTGGCGCCGTCACGACGACAAATCTCTATCTCGACAACGGCGTGCTGACGACCAGCTCGAACGCATTGTGGGCGACGGGGACGGTCACGGCGACGAGCGGGTGGATCAACGGAAAGCTGACACGCACGGTCTCCGGGACGGGCACCTTCACGTACCCGGTCGGCACGTCGTCGTTCAGCATGCCGGTTTCCGCCACGCTCAGCGCGCTCACCGGCGGAACACTCTCATTCGGGGCGACGGCGGGCGAGCAACCGCAGATCGCAGGCTCCGGCATCTCAACGTCGAAAGACGTGAACGCCTACTGGACGGCGACGCCCGGCACCGTGGTCACGGGACCAATGAGCCTGACGTTTACGTTTGGGGCGAACGTCGACGCGTCGGCGAGTCCGACTCTGTTCCGCCTGCGCTACCTGAGGCTTTCCACATGGTACGAGTGGTCGCCCTATACGCCGACCTCCACGACCATCACCGCGACTCAGTTCCCGATCGACGCGCAGATCGACTTCGTAGCCGGCAACAATACGACGGATCACTACCAGGTCAGCGCGTCGTCTCCGCAGAGCGCGAACACCGCATTCTCTACGAGTGTCACGGCCATCGACGCTCTCGGCTTTCCGGTCACCTCTGACAACACGACCGTGGTCACGATGACCTCCAACTCCAACCACGTGAAGTTCGACAGCAACGGCGACGGCCACTTCACCGACAACACGAAGACGCTGTCGAGCGGCGGCTTCACGATCTTTACGAAGGACAACGTCAACGAGACGATCACGATCACCGCGAGCGACGGAACGCACACCGGAACGTCGTCGTCGATCGTCGTGCTCGGCCCCGCCTCGGCCACGACATCGACGATCGTTGCCAGCCCGACTTCCATTACGGCGGATGGCACGTCGACCTCCTCGATCACCGTTCAGGCGAAGGACTCCAACGGGAACAACCTCGTCACCGGCGGCGACACCGTGACCCTTTCGACGAACCGCGGCAGCATTGGCGCCGTCACCGACAACCACAACGGCACCTACAGCGCGACGCTCACGTCGTCGACCAGCGCCGGCACCGCGACGGTCAGCGGCACGATGAACGGGACGGCGATGACGAATACGGCGACCGTCACCTTCACGCCGGGAAGCGCGACGACGCTCGTCGTCTCGGCGCCTTCGACCGCGTCGACCGGAACGACGATCAGCGTCACCGTCACCGCTCGCGACGCGCACGCGAACACCGCGACCGGCTACACCGGCACCGTCCATTTCACGAGCAGCGACAGCGCCGCGACACTCCCGTCGAATTACACGTTCACCGGCGGCGACGCCGGCGTCCACACGTTCTCCGTCACCTTCAACACCGGCGGGAACCAGAGCGTCACTGCAACCGATACCGTCACGGCCTCGATCACAGGGAGCGCCAGCTCCCTCGTCAGCACACCGTTCGGGCCACCGCAGGTCTTCTCGGCGACGGCGGCAAGTACCTCGCAGGTCAACCTGTCGTGGGCGCCCGTCACCGGAGCCACGAGTTACGAGATCTTCCGCAGCACCGGCCACTCCGCCTACGCGTCATATGCGACGACTTCGAGCACGAGCTATCCGGACAGCGGCGTCGTAGCGAATACGACGTACGTATACGAGGTCCGCGCGATCGGCGGCGCCGGAACGACCGGTTTCAGCGCCCTTGACGCCGCGACGACGATCGTCTTCACCGACCCGACGCTCAGCAGCGTCGTGAACATCAAGACGACGCACATCAACGAGCTCCGCACCGCGGTCAACGCGATGCGCGCCGCCGGTGGCCTCGGCGCCGCGACGTTCACCGACACGCTGACCTCGAGCACGCCGATCAAGGCCGTGCACATCACCGAGCTGCGCAGCGCGCTCGATGCGGCGCGCTCCGCGATCGGCCTCACGGCCCTCAGTTACACCGATCCGACGATTACCGTCGGAGTCACGACTGCGAAGGTGGCGCACGTCACGGAGTTGCGAGCGGGGACGCAGTAGCTGAGCGCGAGGATTGCAGAATGATCGGACCATGACTCCGATCGTTCTCTTCGGCGGCCCTTCCGACGAGCGCCACGTCTCGGTCGCATCGGCGCAGAACATAGCGCGCGTCCTCCCGGAGGCGCTGCTCTGGTTCTGGGCGGCCGAAGGCGCCGTCTACGACGTCTCCGCGAAAGAGTTGCTGGCGCACGAAGACCCGTTCGACCGCGACTACGTCCCCTCCCGTCCCGCGATCTGGCCCGACGTCGAAATGGCGCTCGACACCGTTCCCGTCGACGACCCGCTCTTCATCCTCGGCGTCCACGGGAGCGGCGGAGAAGACGGCGCGCTCCAGCGGATGCTCGAAGCGCGCTCGCTCCCGTTCACCGGCTCCGGATCGGCCGCGAGTGAGAACGCGTTCGACAAAGAACGCGCGAAGGCGATCGTGCGCGATCGCGTGAAGACCGCCGAGTCCCGCGTCGCCCACGACAGCGACGAGCTCGCGCAGCACGCGGGCGAGATGCTGCAGCGCTACGAGCGCATCGTCGCGAAGCCGGTCGCCGGCGGCTCGAGCCGCGGGCTCTTCTTCCTGAAGCGCGGCGACGCCGTCCCGTCGATCAGCGTCCCGTACATCGTCGAACAGTTCATCGCAGGCCGCGAGCTGACGGTCGGCGTCGTCGATCTCGGCGAAGGTCCGTTCGCGCTGCCGGTGATCGAGATCGAAGTCGACCCCGGCTACGAGTTCAACTACGCAGGCAAGTACCACGGCACCGGCACGCGCGAGATCTGTCCCGCGAAGATCCCCGACGCCCTCCGCGACGAGGCGCAACGCGTGGCCGTCCTCGCACACGAGGCCCTCGGCTGCCACGGCTACTCGCGCACCGATCTCATCGCCGCGTCCGACGGCGTCTACTTCCTCGAACTGAACACCCTCCCCGGCCTCACGAAGAGCTCACTCGTGCCGCAGCAGTTGCACGCCGCCGGCATCGAGATGCGCACGTTCCTCGACAAGCAGATGGAGCTGGCCCGTTCAACTACGGCTGCGTCGCGGACCGCCGCTCCGGGCCGTTGAGGACCGTCACGCGTCCCTCGACCTTCGCCGCGATCGGTTGCGGGTGGTTCCGGAGCACGTCGATCATCACGTCGCGCATGCTCTTGTTCCGGTCGACCTGAATGCGATCGGCCGGAATGCCCTGCATCGCGGCCCCGAAACCGTCGCCCCCCAGGGTGAGAAAGTCGGGCATCGCGACGCGATACGTCCGGGCCGGATCGATGTCGCTCGCGGGCACCGTCAACGTCTTGTCGTCACGCGTGTAGTGGATCCCGCTGACCTGCAGTACGCCGCGCCCGTGGGACACGTTTCCCTGCAGGACCTGCTGCAGTTGCGCGCCGCTCATCGTCACGACCGCGGCGTAGTTGTCGAATGGACTGACCTCGAAAATGTCGCCGTACTTGAGACTCCCGGCGGGCAGATTCTCGCGAATACCGCCGCTGTTCATCAGGCCGACGTCCGCTTTCCAATACTCACGCAGCGTGTCCGCAATCAGGTTCCCGAGGGGCGACTCGTAATCGAACTCGCGCTTGATCGCGCCCGCCGTCGTGATGCCGGTCGGTTCGTTGCGCTTTGCGGCGGTCTTGTCGAGATACGGCTGCACCAGCGCCGCGACCTGCGGGTCGGGCGTGATCGTCTTTCCCTCGAAAACGCGCGGCACGAGGGCCGCTCCTTTGGGAGCGCTTCGGGCGAAACAGCGATCGGTGCCGGCGTAGACCGAGGTGCACAGCATCGTGTGCGGCCGCATCTCGCTGCGGACGACGTGATGCGCGCGCGGATCGATCCAGAGGTCGATCGAGGAGAAGTACGCTCCGTAGCTGAACGCCTCGAGGACCGGCGTGCCGTTGACGATGTTGTGGACGTTGTCGTGCGTGTGGCCGGCGAAGAACGCGTCGACCGTTCCTTTCGGGAGCGCCTCGACGACCTTCATCACATCCTGCGTCGCGTCGCACCGAGTGAGGTCGTTCGGATCGCCCCCCTCCTTGCACTTCCCGCCGATGTGCGCGATGGCAATGACGGCGTCGGCGCCGTTCGCGCGGAGTCTCGCCGCCTCGTCGATCGCCGGCTGCACCGGATCGAGAAAGTCGAGCGATGCGACGTTCGACGGCGTCGTCACGTTCGGCGTGTCGGGCGTCGACAGGCCGACGATGCCGAGCTTCACGCCGCCGGCATCGACGATGATCGACTTCTTCACCCAGTCAGGCGTCTGATGCGTCGCCTTCTCCACCACGTTCGCGGCGAGGAAGGGGAACTTCGCCAACGCGGCGTTCTTCTTGAGCGCGCCGAGCGGGTCCTCATCGGGCGTCTGCGCGGTGGAGTCGGGCCCGATCGGACCGTAGTCGAATTCGTGATTGCCGACCGCCGCGGCGCTGTAGCCGATCGCGTTGTACGCCTTGACGACCGGCTCGCCCTCGAACAGGTTCGACTCCAGCGTTCCCTGGAAGAGATCGCCCGAGTCGACGAGGACGACCCGTCCGCCGTTCGCCGCCCGTAGCGCGTTCACGTAGCTCTGGAGGATCGCGACGCCGCCGGAGTGGATGCCGTCGAGATCGCGTCCGGCGAACCAGCCGTGAACGTCGGTCGTCCCGGCGACGACCACGTGCACCGGCTGTGGCGGCGGCGGAGTCGCAGTGGCACACGAGAACGCAAGAAGAGCGGCGAGAACGGGGACGAGCCAGCGGCGCATGGAGACGAAGGATAAACTGATGAGCAATGCTTTACCGCGTCCTTGCCACGGCGGTCGCGATCGTGCACCTCGCCTTCATCCTCTTCGTGATCTTCGGCGGCGTCCTCGTCCTGCGCTGGCCGCGGGTCGCCTGGCTGCACATCCCGGCCGCGATCTGGGGCGCGCTCATCGAGTTCGCCGGCTGGTATTGTCCGCTCACGAACCTCGAAAACTACTTCCTCCGCAGAGCCGGCCGCGCCGGCTACACCGACGGCTTCGTGGCGCACTATCTTTTCGCCGTCATCTACCCCTCCGGCCTCACCCGGGGATTCGAGATCGCGATTGGTTTGTTCGTAGTTGCCGTGAACGCAACGATCTACGTTAGGCTGTTTCGGTAGTGTTTACCGGCGGCATCCCACAACACCCCGTCCAGACGACCGACCAGAGCTTCCCGGCTCTCGGTTTGTCCGACGACATCGTGCAGTCGATCACGCGCGTCGGCTTCGAGCATCCGACGCCGATTCAGGCCGCCGTCATCCCGCTCGCGCTCCAGGGGAACGACGTCATCGGCCTGGCCCAGACCGGCAGCGGCAAGACCGCGGCATTCGTCCTCCCGATCGCGCAAAGGATGACGCATGGCGAGGGCGTCCGGGCGCTGATCCTTGCGCCGACGCGTGAGATCGCGCTGCAGACGAAGGCCTTCCTCGACCTCTTCGGGGCCGACCATCAGCTCTCGACCGCGTGCCTCATCGGCGGCGTGAAGATGAATCCGCAGACCCGCGACCTGCGTCAGACGCCCGACATCGTCGTCGCGACGCCGGGGCGGCTCCTCGATCACGTCCAACGGCACCACGTCGCGCTCGACGCGATCGAACAGCTCGTCCTCGACGAAGCCGACCACATGCTCGACCTCGGATTTCTCCCGCAGGTCCGCGACATCCTCCGCCGCCTTCCTCGCAAACGGCAGACGATGATGTTCTCGGCCACGATGCCCGACTCGATCGAGATGATCGCGAAGGACTTCATGCGCGATCCCGTACGCGTCGACATCACGCCGGTCGGCGGAGCGGCGGAAGGCATCAGCCACCGGCTCTACATCGTCAAAATGGAGGACAAGCGCAAGGCGCTCCTCGAGCTACTGAACGAGGAGCTCGGATCGACGCTCGTCTTCGCGCGCCGGAAGATCGACGCCGACTGGCTCTACCACGTGCTGGAGCGCAAAGGGCACCCGGTCACCCGCATCCACTCCGACCTATCGCAGAAACGCCGCGTCCAGGCGCTGGAGAGTTTCCGCGAAGGAGAGCACCGCATTCTCGTCGCCACCGACATCGCGGGACGCGGCATCGACGTCCCCGGCATTCGCCACGTCATCAATTTCGACATCCCCGAAAACGTCGAGGACTACGTCCACCGCGGCGGCCGCACCGCCCGCGGCAGCGCCGAAGGGATCGTCTCTACGATCGCAACCTGGCAGGACCTCCCGATGGTCCGCCAGATCGAAGAAACCCTCGGCGAAAAGATCCCCCGCTGCACTGTCGGCGGCGTGGAGGCGTGGGAAGAGCTCGAGAAGAAGCCCTCGCGCGAGCGGCGACGGCTGTGACGGGTGACTGGTCACTGGTCACTGGGAGTAATAGCGAATGAGACCGGTGAGCATCCGCGCGATCTGGTTCACTCGCTGGCGAAGCTCAATGGCGTTCTCGCTACTGACATAACCCAGGTCTTCAGCGAGGAAGAGTTGCGTCTCCACCTCAAACGCCGAACCTCGTACAACCAGGATGAAACTCCTTCGATCGCGGCGTGACCCTCGGCCCTCTGCCTCGGCAATGTTGGATGGAATCGATACCGCTGCCCTTCGGATCTGATGTGTCAATCCGAACTGCTCTTGCCCAGGGAACGACCCGCTGACCGCGTAGATGTCACGCGCAAATGCCCGGCTCTTCTGCCAGACCTCTAATTTCGTGTAGTCGCTCATAAAACGGTCGGTGCCGACCGGCGCGACAGAAGCAAGGTGGGGCCGCAATTCTACCAGTCACCAGTCACCAGTAACCCGTCACGCGCGCGCGCGTGACCGCGTGCGGTACATCGCCTGGTCGGCGGCCTTCATCGCGCTGTCGAGGGACGTGCGGTCGCCGAACTCGGCGCCGCCCCACGAGATGCTGAAACGGAGCGGCGGACCGCTCGGAGAAACGCGCGCCATGATCCCTTCCGAGAGCGGCGCGAGACGTTCGGCGACGGTGGCGAGCGTCGAGTTCGGGATGATCGCCACGAACTCGTCGCCGCCCCAGCGGAAGAGGAGGTCGTCGGCGCGGATGAGCGTGCGCACCGAGTTCGCGGCGGCGCGGATTACGGCGTCGCCGGCGGCGTGTCCGAACTTGTCGTTGATGCCCTTCAGATTGTCGACGTCGATCATCACGACGACGCCCGACAGCTCGCCGTCCGTCTCCACCTCGTCGCCGTGCTGCATCGAGTGGAACGCGTGGCGGTTCAGCGCCTCGGTGAGCGGATCGATGTTCAGCTTCAGCTCGGCCCGTGCCTTTGCCTCTTCGAGCTCGAGGTTCGCCTCCTCGGCCGTGATGATGATCATGCCGAAGCCGAGGATGACCGCGACGAAGAGGTCCGCGAGCGACGAATATTCGAGGAACGGGAACTTCGCGACGTGCGTGTAGTACGCGTACGCCGGCACGTAGGCAAAGTAGAGCGCCGCCATCAGCACGAGCGAGATCCGCATGATGCTGCAGCCGATCGCGCACTCGCGGCGGCGGTTCAGCGTCATGAACGATGCCGTCGCTCCGGCGGCGACGACCGCCGTCTGGACCGTGAAGAGGTCGTCGAACGACGGCGCGACCCGCGCCATCACCACCGCGACCACCACCGCGATCGGGATCGCGTAGGAGGCGTGGCGAAACTCCATCCGCTCGCCGGTCAGGATCTCGCGGCAGCCGGCCCAGAGCGCATAGAGGAAGACCCACTCGAGAACGAGATACGCCACCCAGAAACCGCGGTTGCCGTACTGGATGTCGAGGCGGACTGCGAGCAGCGCCAGGAAGAACGCCGCCCAGCCGATCGCCCATCGCCGCGCATAGCTCCGCCGGAAGATCCGGCCCAGCTGCGCCAGCATGATCGCGAGCAACAGCGTGCCGATCGCCTGCACCGTGACGGCGAGCGGAGAGAAGTCGATTGTGCCCACTGCGAACCCGTAGCTGACGGTAGCGGGAAAGTGCCTAAGGGTTTGTGCGGTAGATCACGTTTTTGTCAGCGGCCGTATCTCACGCCAAAACGGATCGTTCGCGGCTGTCCGAGGGTGATGACCGGAGTCGCCGCGGTCTCGATACGGCGGTCGAAGAGGTTCTCGGCGGCGAACGTGAGCGCGACCCTCGGCGCGAGCGCGTACGAGGTAAAGGCATCGACCACGACGTACGAGCGGAGCGGGAACTGATTGAGATCATCGTCGAACTGCATCGACGACCACCGAAGCTGCGCGGCGACCGTCGCTTTCGAGGGATTGAATGTCGTCTGCAGCGTCGCCTGATGACGCGGGACCTGCGGGAGGCGTTTGCCGGTATCCGCACGGGAATCGGAGAGGAGATAACCCGCCGAGGCGCGGAGACTCGTCGCGAGGCGCCAATCGCCCTCGATCTCGACGCCGCGCGTCTGTGACGATCCGAGGTTCTGGCGCTGGCGTGTGATGAGCGCAGGAGTCGACGTCAGCGTCACGTTCGCGATCGTCTTGTCGACATTCATCTCGAACGCGTTCGCGCGGACGCTGCCGTAGCGCGCGCCGACCTCGAACGCGTTCATCGTCTCCGGGTCGAGCGTCGCGTTTGCGTTCGTCAGCACGTTGCCGACGCGGAAATTGCGATACAGCTCGTTGAGTGTCGGTGCACGGAACGCGCGGTAAGCGGAAGCGGTGAGCGCCAGGCGATCGGTCGCGCGGAAGAGTGCGGAAAGCCGCGGCGACCACGAGACGTCGCGCCACGAATCGGCACGAATGCCCGCGGTGACCGAGAGGCGCGGCGACGCGGCGACGACATCCTCGGCGAAGAGCGCGCCGATCCGCTGCTGGCCGCCGGTCCGAACATGCGTGACGGCGCCGCTGAGGGCGAATTGAGCCTCGTTGCTGAAGCCATCGACGTCGCGGAATTCGCCGCCTGTGAGCAGCGCGTGCCGCGAACCGAGGACGTGTGCGTACTGCAGGCTGCCTCCGGTCGCATGCGACGGCACATGCTGATCGACCGTCAGCCGTTCCGTCGAGCGATCGGCCGAGATGGCGGAGAACGTCTGCGCATAGTCGTTGTCGGTCGTGTAGGCGCGCAGCGAGAGCGCGCCCTCGTCGTGGCCGAGGGCGACCTGCCGGATGCTCGTGTCGTTCGTCTGGAGCGGCGTCCCGTTGTTGCGCGACTCGTGGTAGTGCGAGAGGCGGAGCAACGTCGACCCGTAACCGAGCGTCGCGTCGACCGCGGCGTGTTTCGAGTTTGCGCCGACGTCGACCGCGCCGCGCGAGCCCGGCTCGACGAGCACGAACCCGTCGGTGCCGAACAGATCGGCGGCGAGCGCCGCGCGCCAGTCGTCCGTTCCGCGCGCCACGAAGAGCGAGGCGTCGCGCGTCGCTTCCGAACCGCCGGACACGTCGGCGACGACCGCGTCGTCGCGGCGCCGGAGAAACTGCACCACCCCGCCCCTCGCGCCGCTGCCGTACAGGTCCCAGGCGGCGCCGCGGAG
>JACZCU010136943.1_pt1 | contig 15315 bp, 11 predicted proteins | sample 8641851 | NCBI WGS metagenome assembly JACZCU01 (sample SAMN15324605, study PRJNA640507) | soil metagenome | isolation source: monocropping sugarcane control | place: China: Luxin town, Laibin City, Guangxi Province | collected 2019-07-25 | depth 10cm m | reverse complement strand
AGCGCATACAAACCCCAGCAATTTTGTATCTAAGCGTGGGAGAGCTTGCTAAGCTTCAGTAGCGCTTTCGACGGAGGCGCCTACGCCTTTGCGTAACATCGGCACCTTATTGAGATCTTCCCAGGGAGCGTCAATATCGGTGCGGCCGAAGTGACCAAAGGCGGCAGTTGGCTGGTAGATTGGACGGCGCAGGTTCAGGGCTTGAATGATGCCGGCCGGACGCAGGTCAAAATGCTCATTGATCAGGCGCAGTATCTCTTCGTCGGAGACTTTAGCTGTGCCAAATGTTTCAATAAAGATGGAGAGGGGACGAGCTACGCCAATAGCGTAGGCAACCTGTAACTCCAGGCGATCGGCCAGACCGGCCGCGACAATATTCTTAGCAATGTGGCGTGCAGCATATGCTGCCGAGCGATCAACTTTGGTCGGATCTTTACCGCTGAAAGCGCCGCCGCCATGACGTGCCATACCACCGTAAGTATCAACAATAATTTTACGTCCCGTTAAACCTGCATCGCCCATAGGACCGCCTGTGACAAAGCGACCGGTGGGATTGACAAAGAACTTGGTGGAGCTATCGAGTAAATGAGCAGGAATGACAGGCTTGATGATATGATCGATGACATCCTGGCGGATCTGCTCGTGGTCGACATATTCGGCATGCTGAGTTGAGATAACTACGGTATCGACACGTACAGGCTGACCATATTCGTATTGGACGGTGACCTGGCTCTTGCCGTCCGGGCGTAAGTATGCCATGGGACCACTGCCACCCCATGATTTACGGCGCACCTGCGAGAGTTGGCGTGTGAGTTTGTGGGCGAGGCTGATGGTGAGAGGCATGTATTCAGGAGTTTCGTTACAGGCAAAACCAATCATCATACCCTGGTCCCCGGCACCGATACGCTCTAATTCGTCGTTGCTCAGTAGCGCATCGTTCCCTTTTACCTCAACCGAACGGCTAACGCCCATATCAATATCTGGGGATTGTTTGCCGATGGAGGTTACAACGCCGCAGGTACGATAATCAAAACCATAGTCAGCATTGATATAGCCGACCTGCTCAATGGTTTTGCGCACGATAGCGGGTATATCGATCCAGGCAGCGGTAGATATCTCGCCGGCTACCAGTACAAGGCCGGTAGTGGTGGCTGTCTCACAGGCAACACGCGCTGCGGGGTCCTCCGCGAGAATGGCGTCAAGGACTCCATCTGAAATCTGGTCACATAGTTTATCGGGATGACCCTCGGTCACCGATTCGCTGGTGAAAAATGATTTAGGACTCTTCATGAAATTGCTCAAATGTGGTCTCCTTCCTGCTAAAAGCAAATAAGCAATACAATTGTGTATATTCGCTCAATTGATGTTACAGAAGTAACTAAAGGCAGAGGATAAAAAAAGACCCCTGATTTCAGGGGTCCTAGCGTTTATGGCTTATTCCCCTCATCTTGCGGAATGTTCCGCCGGAATTGGCACCCTTCCCGCAATATATTTGCAGGGGGGTTGTCGGGCTTCGTCGGGCCGTTTCCCTCCACCTCTCTGGATGAGAGCAGTCGATACTGCAAGTGTTCAGTTGTGCAAGAGCGCATGTATAACTACAAATAGTATACAAAAGCAACTCAACTGATGTCAAGCCGCCTGCTGATATGGATGTGTTACATCATTTTTTTAACACCGTGAATGTATATACCGCTCTCATCAACACACAAAGATGTTTGATGGTGTTGAAAGGGCTCTGCGAGCGTCTTCAACACCATCAAACATGAGTTTCAAAAATCCGAGATGATTCATGTGGAAAAATCGTGTCAGATCAACTGACCTTGTTGATAGTAGGGTATGCTCTGGTTTGCTGTTCTGATTTCGGACCTTAAAAGCATTTCAATGGTTGCGAGAAAAACTTCCAGTTCGAACGGTTTGGCTAGAGCGGTCAGCCCCCGTTTTTCGATCTCTTTGAAATGTCTTTCCAGGCTAGCACCTATGATGAGAGTTGGGACATCTTGCAGTCCTTCCATGAGTTGGAGGCGGTCGTAGAGTTCAATACCAGTCATGTCGGGTAAGCTAAAGTCGATTACAAGTAGCTGTGGCCTTTGATAATGGACAGCCTTCAAGGCTTGCCAGGCATTGATGAGTAGCAAGGCATTGCAGGTTGTTTCCTGTAAAATAATCTCCGTGAAAAGCGCGCCGTTTGCATTGTCATCTTCTACGATGAAAATAGTGCCGGTCTCTTCTTGTTGGTACGGCATAGCTACCTCCGTTTTAGTTCAGCATGCACACTCTCCTAACGATAGCCTGGCATAAAATTCTTTGGAATTTTCCACTCAACAATGGAAAAGTATCCAGAATATTATAACATATTCCAATAAAATTATACACTGCAAATCTCGCCCAGAATCTCATCCAGGGTGGCAACCAGGAAATCGGCATTTGCGGCTGTAAAGACCAGCGGTGGTTTGATCTTCAGGACATTATGGAAGGGGCCGTCAGTACTCAGCAGGATGCCGCGCTCGCGCATACGATTTACGATGTATGATGCCTGGTCTGGTGCGGGTGCCAGCGTCGCACGGTCTAGTACTAACTCAATACCTACAAAAAGGCCACGCCCGCGTACATCACCTATCAATGCATGCCTATCCATCAAGCCGCGCAAACCATCCATCAAGTGTTGGCCCACTCTCAAGGCGTTCTGCTGCAACTGCTCATCGGCGATCACGTCCAGGACTGCCAGGCCAATAGCACATGAAACTGGATTGCCGCCGAAGGTATTAAAATACTCCATACCGTTGTTAAAAGAGGCGGCGATCTCTGGTGTGGTCACGACGGCAGCCAGAGGGTGTCCATTGCCTATTGGCTTGCCCATCGTCACGATGTCAGGCACGACGCCTTGCGTCTCGAAGCCCCAGAAGTGTGTACCGACGCGTCCAAAGCCTACCTGTACCTCGTCGGCAATACAGACACCCCGGGCGTTACGCACATGACGGTAGGCTTCCTCGAGATAGTGATCTGGTAGGACGATCTGGCCGCCGCAGCCCAGCAGCGATTCACAGATGAAAGCAGCAACTTTGCCCTGGTGCTGCGAGATGGCTTCATCGACATAACGCGCATACTTCTCGCCTGCCTGCGGATCGCTGCTCTTGTACTGGCCGCGATAAACGTCTGGCATAGGAACTTTGTGAACGTATGGGGGCGCGCCTGTACCGCCCGGGCCATCAAACTTGTACGGGCTGATCTCGATCAGGGACGTAGTGTTGCCGTGGTACGCGACATCAACCACGACGATATCCTGCCTGCGCGTGTGCGTCCGCGCAAGTCGCAGCGCCAATTCGTTTGCTTCACTACCCGAGCATACAAAGAAGCAGACGCTTAATGGTTCCGGCAGCGTAGCACAAAGTCGTTCTGCGTAGAGCACCAGCTCATCATACAGATAGCGGGTATTGGTGTTGAGCACTGCCATCTGCTCCTGACCTGCCTTGACCACGCGAGGGTGGCTGTGGCCGACGTGACTGACATTGTTGACCGCGTCGAGATAGGCGCGCCCATTCTCATCATACAGGTATTGCATTAAACCACGCATAATCTTGAGCGGCTGCTGGTATGAGATGCTCAATGACCTGCCAATGTGTTCAGACCTTAAGCGGCGGTTCTGCTCCGCGCTCAGGCCTACCGCAGGAAAACGTTCTGCGGGAATGCATGTGATCAGGTTAGGATCAGGGCTGAGACTCAACCTGACGGCACGCTGGCTGGGTAGTGCTACGCCGGGGAAATCACCTTTTTTAGCGAGCATATCGGTGATGATTTGAAAATGCAAGTGCGGTGGCCAACCGCCATTGACCTGGTCGTTGCCAATCTTTGCGAAGGCCGTACCCCGGGCTATGGGTTGACCAACAGCGAGGCTATTCAGCGAGTCCAGGCTCAAATGGCCGTACAGCGTGAAGAACGTCAGTTGCCCATCAGCAACCGTATGTTGCAGTATAATGCTTGGTCCATAGTCGAGTGGAGCGGCATTGTTGTGAAAGCTGTGCACAATGCCATCAAGTGGTGCCAGCACGGATGAACCTGGTTCCATGAAGATATCGAGACCAACATGGACCGTGCGCCATTCGAAACCATTGTTACCCTCCACTTTGTAGGTATCGCTGGTATAAATCTGGCGCACCTCATTGTACTTGCCGATGCCTACACTGCTCTGAGCAGCTTGCATGCGCTCGAAAATATGCCTGTTGAACCATGCCAGGTCGGATACATTCAGCAAATTGCCCAGCTCGCGACTACCCACGCTTAAGTCGAAGATGACCGTGTTGGCTGTGCGCAGGTCGGGTTCAACCACGCTGCTGAACGTGCTGGCATGGCTTGTCAGCCACTGGATAAGCGCGCCGGTGCTGGGACAGGGCGGCAAGCCACAGGCATGGCGAAATGTGTAGTAGGCCAGGCGCGGATGGATGTTCGCGAGCTGTGCGAGCAGGGTCCAGGCTGGCACTTCGCTGATGGTCAAATAGACATTATGTGGTTCGACCTTCTGCTGGTAGGCCGAGTTGACCACGCTGATGCACAGCCTGCTACAAATCAACGGGTAGAGCACCTCCAGCTCTGTCTCGCTGAGGGGGAACGCGCTATGATAGCCGGCGACAACCTGTGCAGCGGCGTTGAGAGGATCGGCCTTGCCCAGCATGGCATAGGCAGCCGCGATGGCGAGTTCGCAGACCGTGTACGTGTGCACCATGTCACCAAAATCAATTACGCTGAGGGCAGGCTCACTTCCTTTATCGACAGGACTGACCAGGGCGTTATAATCATTGGCATCGTTGTGAATAACACTCTGACGCAACGTTGGCAGCACAGGTAAAACATGGGTCTCGAACTGCTCTACGAAGTTCTCAACAATGGCGCGTCGTTCCGGCTTTGCGATATGCTGGAAGTACTCGCGGATCCAAAGCGTATGCTGTAAGTCCCATTTCAATGTCCTCTGCGCGGCAGTATGACGAAAGTCTTGTAGCGTAGCATCCAGCTTGCCCAACAAATTGCCGAGGCCGTAAAGCAGCTCAGGTGTGTGGGGTTTGACCTCCGCCAGGTGCCTGCCGGGAATATAGGTGAGCAGGCGCACAAAATGTGCTGTGCCACTGCTAGCCGTTATTAGACCGGTGCTTTCGCCGGTAGATGTAGCGCATACCTGGGGCAGCAGGAGCGACGGATTGTGCGCGGCCAGGTATATCATGGCCTTGTTCTGCAGATCCAGTATATCTCTTTGCTGACCTGCGTGCGCAATCTTCAAGACGAACTCCTGTCCTGCCATCGTTTGCAGGCGAAAGTTGTGATCAAGCTCGCCCGGCAATGGGCACGCCTCGGCCTGCAATCCGTATAATGTGAAGGCGATCTTACTCGCATCCTGTACAGTGAAAATTGATGGTTGACGATCTATGTTCGACATACGTTTACTTTCTAACGTTCCTGGAATTGAGCATATCTCTCTACTTTGAAAGAGATGGCTCCTGGATGAACGTACTATACCATATGCTTGTAGAAGTGGGCCAAGAACAAAGAAATTGTAACTATTCAAGCCACCTCTTCTTATGACCCCTCAGCGCTTACGGCGCTTCGCAAGTTGTGTGAAGTGTTGCGGGTGTGCGGCAGCAAGCCGCACACCCGCAACACTTCACACGAGAGGAACTGCCGTAGGTGGCGAGAAGACTTGAAGAGTTACAAGAAATTGTGAAAAAATCTAGTTCAACTGATTGAATTTTTGAGGTTTATGGATTAAAATTAGAGTGTAGAAAACTCTCCAATATAAATCCTGGGCGATTTTGATTGTATATTGTAGTTGTGCTGGAATTACAAATTAAGTACAGTTGAATAGAAGAATCCTGTTGACAGGAGGCTCACTATGCCTGTCATATTTATCCATGGAGTCAATACCCGGGACAACGATGACTATCGCAAAAATTGTGCTGCACGTGATGAATTGCTTCAGCGACTCGTTTTTGAGCCACTTGCTGCAAAAGAAGAGCGTTTCAAGGGGATCGAGATCGTAAATCCTTACTGGGGAAATTTTGGGGTGAGCTTCAGTTGGGATCAGGAGTCGCTACCTGAAGTTCACGTTTTAGAGGATCTCGGCGCTGAGGAAGCTGGAACGCCAGAGTCGGACCTTGAACTCACGGAAACTGTGAGAGCTTTAGCCGGTCCTCGCCCGCGTGGCTCGCCACAGTTGGAGAATCTTGGTACGTATGAGCGTCAGTTTAAGCGCGCAGCCGAGAAGGATCTGACGCGATTCATCGAAGCTGTGCTCTCACCGCTTCTTCTCTCGGAGATGCGCCTGACAGAGGACAGTGGAGTGAAGCCTGAGACGGAGGGAGTTCTGCAGGCTCTCCTTGCAATTGCAGCGGAAGATGTTGCAAGTGACCCTTACATCAAGGCGGCGGTGGTTGCAGCGAGTTCGGACGATGAGGTTATGGACCTGCTCAAGGAAAAGATCAAAGAACGCTTCGAGCAGTTAGCACAAAGCGAATTAGCTGCACCCAGAGAGGTTACCCCACTAGATAAACAACTGGAACCGCTCGGGCCAGGCTGGCTAGAAGACCTCAAGGACCGCGTTGGGGAACTGTTTGACCGTGCCAAAGACGCTCCTGCGCGAGTGGCGGGGGCATCTGCCCTCGATCTATTTCGCGACGGGCTGCATCATAACTTTTCACGTTTTCTTGGTGATGTGTTCGTCTACCTCAATGAACGCAGCGATAAGGCCAATCCTGGCCCTATTGTTTCAACTGTTCTTGAGGCTATCAAGACGACATCAAAGCACCATCCTGACGAGCCTCTCATTATTATCACTCACTCCATGGGTGGGAATATTCTGTATGACATCCTGACATATTATGATACTGATCTGAAGGTCGATATCTGGGTGTCGGTTGCATCACAGGTCGGGCAATTCGAGGAGATGAAGATCTTTAAGGCCAGCAACAGAGATGTTTATAAGCCCAACAAAGTCACAGGTCTGAAGCCTCCTTTGAGATATTGGCTCAATGTCTATGACCCGCTGGATAGCTTCGGTTTTAAAGCGGCACCGATATTCGCTGATGTAGATGCAGACGAAGAGTACTTAACAGGGGCGGGGGCCCTGAAAGCCCATGGCGAGTATTTTGGTCGTGCAAGCTTCTATCAGATGGTGCGAGAGCATATAGAGAAAGCTTTGGTTGGATCTTCGTGACCGCGTTGAGGAGGCATTGTATGACACTTATCTTTGACAATCGCACCAACCTGCAAGGTCAGCCAAGTCTCCATGTGTTGATCGCGGGAGTTAGTGCGTACCAGAATCTTCCCAAACAGAATGAGCCACTGAAGCCGGAGAATTTTGGATTACGTCAACTTTCCTCGACCGCGCTAACGGCCTATCAAGTGTACCGTTGGGTGCTTGACCACCAGCAGAACTTCCCAGTTCCATTGGCGACCTGCCGCCTACTGCTTTCACCTTCCTTAGACGAAGTAGCCGCAGAGCCCGCTCTCAATGAGCTGGCCGATCCCTGTACATTGAACAATTTCCTGGTCGAGGCTGCTGGTTGGCGCAATGATGCGGGTTCGAATGAAGGAAACATAACTTTTTTCTACTTTGCAGGACACGGTGTGCAGAGAACTAAGGATGATGTGGTCTTGCTATTGGAGGACTTTGGCGATGGCATCGGTGGCCCTTTGAGGAATGCTGTAGACATCAACAATATCTTCAAAGGAATGGCGAAGTCCATTACACATCCGAACATGGCACAGACACAGTTATACTTCATCGATGCTTGTCGTGACTTTCTTTCGGCCTTCAAGAACTTCGAACCCGAGGACACCACCCAGGTGTTCCGCGTCCAGTTATCTGGTGAAGATAAGCGCACAGCGCCAATCTTCTACGCGGCGGCTCCGGGTACCAAAGCTATCGGCATTAAGGGCGAGCAGACCTTATTCAGCAAAGCTCTTCTCGATTGCTTGAACGGTGACGCAGGAGTGTTTGAGGAGGTGAATGGCCAGGAGAGATGGCATATCTCCGTTCACTCTCTCAATGAGGCGCTCGAGACGAAAATTGATGACTGGAACGCAACACTGCAAGCCGAGCAGGATTTTATACTTGGTGGCTGGGTAGCGAATACACCTGTTTACTTTCTGGAACAGCCACCAGTGGTTGAGATCATTCTCGAAGTAGTTCCGCCCGAGGCACTTAACTGCACAAGAATCCAGGCACTAGACGAACTGGGGGCACCAATACCGGCACTGCCTGTACCGCTGAATCCTCATCCATACCGCTGCAAGTGGAAGGCAGGTTTCTATACCATTAGTGCCGTGATCGACCCACCAGATCAGCGTTTCATGAATTTTCCCGGTAGAATACACCCGGTTATGCCACCGCGTTTTTCAAGGAAAGTCAAGGTGATTCCATGAGCAAGAGCAAAATTAGCTTTTCGTGTAACTTCAAGTCGAGTGAACTTCAGTCATTGTCCCTGCCTGTCGAGGTGCGAAAGCCTAATCTCGCGCTTGTGGCTCAGGCCCTGACGACTCAGTCAGTTGATTTGGAACCTGGCACCTACTACGTCACAGCCAAATTACCGGCCGGACAGCAGTTGTTTAACCAGGTGACAGTTTTTGAAGGCAAGCCTGAGACAGTTCCCCTGAATCCTGATCCAGAAGACGAATCTCCGCACGAATGGCTGGAGAAAGACACCTATATCACAGGACAAAAGACCACATCGCCATCTGGTGCCAGCGGTAGTCCCTTAGAGGGGCTGGGCACACAAGATGTTACAGCCAAACTCCGAGCGTTCAGCGGCAACATCCTGCTGGGTGGAGCTCAGTCAAGGGATGACATGGGCTGGTTAGTACCTCTACCCGCGCCGTCACCCGGCGTGGCGAAATTCAATGTCTTCGCTGGCGATGTCAGGTTCGTACAACTACTCCAACCGAAGGTGCCAGCTCTCAACATAGCTCTTCCTATTTCTATGTCACCACCGAATGGCTGCCAACTCGTTCTTACACGGCAATCCAATGGACTGCTCTCAGTTGAAGCTCATGTAGAGCACATCGCGGCAGATACGCTTTTACGATACTTTCAGAGAGGGTTTTTAGAACAAGCAGCCGCCATGTCAACTTCAGATATCCTACAAGCCGAACAGTTATTGTATCAGAAATTATCTTACCCGATTGCTGCTACTGTCGGTGCCTACGCTCTTTTACGCTTCGGCGATCTCAGCCGCCTGAATAATTGGACCGAGAACTTGAACGATTGGTTTAAGGGGCTGCCCGACGGTGCTGCGATTCGGGGAGAGCATCTGGCTCGACTCGGCAAGCATGAACAGGCCCTACCAGTTTTCCTTGAACTGCCCTCACGAGGACTTCCTATCTTTAGCGATGGATTGTCGTATGCCATCAACAGGCTCAGGCAGTATACCACCGTCGATGACCCTGGTTTCGAAACAGGCACACGCTCCCAGGCACAGGCGGTATTGAAGCAACTGCAGAAATTTGCCTGGCATGTGGATTACCGGCAACCTCTTTTGATTTTCTCAGGTGTTGACCCAAGCAATCCCGACGATGAGCCGTTAGGTGAGGATATAGAGGATTTCGCAGGGCTGGATGTAGCCCAATATCTAGGTTAGCTGCGGCACATAGGCCAGGGTTCAGGTTTAGTACTATTCTGATAGCAGAACTGACCGCTTAAGCGATGTTTTAGGAGGTGTAATATATAATTATAAGTCAATAACGATTATCACGAGGAGCAATGAAGACGCATGATCTCGTCGTCTCAGTACTGCGTGCAATGCGGTGCGGCCAATCTTGCGCAACAGACAATCTGTTTCGCCTGATAGCCAGCTCATTGCATCGGTAGCCTATGGTGGTCCAATCATAATTTGGAGAGCGTGATGACCCCCCATGGGGCTGAAGCCAGGGGCCTTCTAGCCTGGATTGGTAAAACCGCTTATAAGCATGATCTAGCGGAGACCTTACCGACCTTTGAAATTCGCCTCGCGTCGCTCAATAAAGGAACGCACTCCTTCTTGTACATCCTCGCTTTGCATGAGAGGTAGGAGGTCGGGAGCTAGTCGTCGCATCGCCTCCTCTTCGCCTGCTGTGAGTGCAAGCCTTGCCGAGGCGAGCGTCGCACGCACACCCAGTGGTGCCTGCCTGGCAATCGTCTGCGCAATTGCTTCGGCGCGATTAAGTTGGTGCCCTGGCTCGACGATTTCCTGTACCAATCCTATCCGCAAGGCCTCGGCTGCGCTGAATTCATCGCCGGTAAGCAGATAGCGCATTGCGTTGCCCCAGCCTGCCTCCCGCACAAAACGAATAGTAGCTCCACCGATGGGATAGATACCCCGCTTGATCTCGATTTGGGCGAAGCGCGTATTGGAAGCCGCCACGCGTATATCTGCAGCCAGCATCAGTTCAATGCCGACAGTCCAACAAATGCCCTGGAGAGCGCAGACCAGGGGTTTGCTCAGGCGTGCTCCGCTGATGCCCAGTGGATCGATCTCTCCTTCCACCAGCTCCTGTACGCCGTGGCCCAATGTCCCTATAAACTGCGTCAGGTCTAAGCCCGCAGTAAAGTGCTCTCCATGTGCAAAGAGGACACCACAGCGCAGCTCGTCGTCGCGGCCTAGTTCACCATACGCTTTTGCCAGTGCACTGAGCATCGGTCGATCAAATGCGTTACGTTTGGCTACGCGGTCCAACCCGATCAGCAATACATGTCCATGGCGTTCTGTGGTCACTCGTCCCTCTGTTGTCATGTCTTTATCTCCCTCAGTATTCTCGATCTGCGGTGCGTTTCAATGCACTATACAGCAGATACCGAGGGGTGTGCAAGAAGAAAACACCTCATATATTCAAAAACCGATTATAGCGTGGGAAATCAGCATAACTGTCAGAACATGTTATAATGCAATAGTCGAAACTATCTTGCGCAAAGGTAATAAACTTGAAATCAACAGGCAGTGAAACCCAGGAATATGGTGATATATCTTCTAGCTCTTCATCGGTATCCAACACAGCACCTGCACCAGTGACCTCTCATGATCCCTACCAGGCTTTTCGCTATCGTGACTACCGTCTTTTGTTCGCCGGTACGCTCATTGCCACCATTGGCGAGCAGATGCTCAATGTCGCGATTGGTTGGGAACTTTATGAACGCACGGGCTCCGCACTGGCCCTGGGGGGCGTAGGATTGGTACAGGTGCTGCCCATCATAGTCTTATCGCTGCCGGCGGGACACCTGGCTGATCGTCTCAATCGTAGGATGATTGTGATCGTAGCCCAGGTCAGCCTGGCCCTGGCTGCTCTAGGCCTGGCTGCATTATCATATGCCCATGGTTCTCTTGTACTGATCTACGGCTGCCTGTTACTGATCGGAACTGCTACCGCCTTCAGTGGCCCTGCCAATTCGACCCTGCTGCCGCAAACGGTACCTGTAGAGGTCTATACGAATGCCGCGACCTGGTCAAGTAGCTCCTGGCAGTTGGCATCAGTGCTCGGTCCGGCTCTGGGTGGTTTTGTCATTGCCTTACAGCACAGCGCCATGCTTGTCTATGTGCTGGATGCCGCTGCCGCCTTGATCTTTGTCGTCTTGATCTTGCTACTGCGTAAAGTACACCAGGTCATACGTCGTGGTGAGCAAAGCGCTGAACGCACGACCCTGGCCTCGTTAATTGAAGGTCTAACCTTCCTGCGGCGCACACAGGTCATCCTGGCGGCCATTACCCTTGATCTGTTTGCAGTGCTCCTGGGAGGAGCCACGACGCTTTTACCAATTTTCGCTAAAGACATCTTGCATGTCGGCCCAACGGGCCTTGGCTGGCTGAGAGCTGCCCCATCGATTGGCGCTGTGTGCATTTCCTTCGGTATCGCGCATCTGCCCCCTTTCAAAAAGGCTGGTAGAATGCTGCTTGTGGCCGTCGCGGGCTTTGGCCTGGCTACGATTATTTTTGGCTTGTCGCACTGGTTCTGGCTATCGTTGCTGATGCTCTTGATTCTGGGAGGGCTCGATAATATCAGCGTGGTCATTCGCAGCACGCTCCTGTTGACAGGCACACCTGACGCTATGCGCGGGCGCATTGCCGCTGTCAACAATATCTTTGTCAGTGCATCCAACGAATTAGGCGGTTTTGAGTCCGGTCTGGTTGCGCAACTGTTCGGCCCTGTTATCTCAGTAGTCGGCGGTGGTATAGGTACGATCCTGGTTGTCCTGCTGGTAGCGCTGCTCTGGCCAGAGATGCGCCGCCTGGGCGCGCTGAGTGAACTTCATAAGACGGTGGAAAGCACAATTGAATAAGACCTATGTTCTGGTTTTCGCTACATGTGCCGCCGCTCATTTTTTGTTCCGCTGCCACCGGCAGTGTAGCATAATAAGTATTGGCTAACTTAAAAAGCAATGTATAAGGAGAGAGGCATGTCAGATAGCCTTGATAAGATTGCTCAATCGCATATGATTGACTTGCCTGCTGGTCGCTTTCATTACGTAAGCTGGGGAGCCGAACGGACTGAACTGCCCAGTGTGCTGTTACTGCACGGCATTACGAGTTCCGTGGCAAGCTGGGTGCGCGTGGGACCTGCGCTGGCAGACCGCTACCGGGTCTACGCGCTCGATCAGCGTGGGCATGGCGATAGTATCAAACCTTCATCAGGAGCATATAGCCTGCGCCAAACAGCCGATGACGCGCTCGCGTTTATAGAGGCTCTGGGTCTGGAACGTCCCGTGTTGATCGGGCATTCCTGGGGTGGAGCTACAGCGCTTGTACTGGCAAGTGGAGCCGGGTCGCAGAAGCCTGTGCCCAACTTCTCTCATATTATCCTGGAGGACCCGGCCCATAACTTTGGTCGTGGTGATCCTGAAAAACGAGCTGCCGACTTTACCAGGGACATTGGTCGCCCCGCACATGAATTGCGTGCCGAGATTGCGGCCAGTAGCCCCGGCTGGACTGAGGCCGATATTGAGGGTAAGATCGACGCGCTGCACAAAGTTACCCGAGAGGCGGTGGTAAGTGTCTTCGCTGAGGCAGGCCTGGCGGGTGACCTTCTACCACTTCTCGCCAAAATCGCTGAGCCTACGCTCTTGATGCGCGCCGATCCAGCCCTTGGAACGACGCTGGACGGAGCCGCCTGGGAGCGAGCCAGACAATATTTGCCCGCGCACAGCCGCGCAGCCCAGATCGATGGCGCCACTCATAATATTCACCGCAGCAAATTCAATGAATTCATGCAAGTGGTAAATGATTTCTTGAGCCAGGAGAAACGCGATGAGTAAGAGCCTCCATCGGCCATTTGTTGGGTGACGCCTTCGCACCGTCAAAAGAAAGAGCCATGTGACAGGAAAAATAGGCCTTTCTTGTTGCCTGGTATAGATGGATGCGTGTTATAATACAGCCAAGTTCTAAGCTAATTTCCTGCCGCCAGCGGCCGGGTCCTGAATTCAGTTCAATGGAGTATGCTGCATGCCAACTTCAGCTTCACGCGTGGCAACATTTGGTACGACCATATTTACCGAAATTAATGTCCTTGCCCAGCAGTACAATGCGCTGAACTTGGGACAGGGTAAGCCAGACTACGATGCTCCGCCAGATGTCATCAGCCACCTGGTCCAGGCCCTACAAGCTGGCAATTTGAACCAGTATGCTCCAGGTCCTGGCACCGCATCCCTACGCCAGGCAGTTGCTGATCACGCGGGCCGCTTCTACAACCTGGATATCAACCCGGCAAACGGCGTTATCGTCACTGCGGGGGCCACCGAGGGAATTTTCGCAGCCATCCTGGGGCTGGTAGATCCAGGCAATGAAGTGATTGTCATTGAGCCTTTTTACGATTCGTACGTGCCCAATATCCTCATGGCCAACGCCGTACCTGTCTATGTGCCCCTGCATCCTCCTACCTGGACGCTTGACGCCGATGAACTGCGTTCAGCGTTTAGCCATAAGACGCGCGCACTGATCTTGAATACGCCCCACAATCCCAGTGGGCGTGTATTTACCCGGCGCGAACTGGCACTGATCGCTGACCTGTGTACCGAATACGATGTGACGGTCATTGCCGATGAAGTCTACGAACACCTCATCTTTGAACCGGCCCAGCATACTCCTATCGCTACCCTGCCGGGTATGTTTGAACGGACGGTGACAGTCAGTAGCTCCGGCAAGTTGTTCAGCGCAACTGGTTGGAAAATCGGCTGGGTATATGGACCTCCTGATCTGATCGAGGGCGTCGCGCGCGCTCACCAGTTCATTACCTTTGCGGTGCACCATCCCTCCCAGGAGGCGATTGCCTACGCGCTCAATCTGCCCACAACATACTATGAAGAATTCCAGGCTATGTACGATGCCAAGCGCCTGCTGATTCAGTCCGCCCTGGATAGTGGTGGATTGAAATACCGCGCACCTGAAGGCACATATTTCATCATGGCGGACTACTCCAATGTCTTCGCCGGTACGCCTCTTGAGTTTACACGCTACCTGACGAAAGAGATCGGCGTAGCCTGCATTCCACCAGAGTCATTCTATGGGCAGGAACATGCACATATCGGCCATGGCTACGTGCGCTTTGCCTTCTGTAAAAGCGACGAAATGCTCCAACAAGTAAAAGAGCGCCTCACCAGACTTGCGCAATAAATAGCTTATACTATGCCGCACCCATATATTTGAATGCGTGCGGCATAGTATAAACAAAAGCTCTCAGCTCAAAGCTTGATCCAGATCCTCGATGATGTCCTCGACATTTTCTACGCCCACCGAGAGCCGGATGAGTCCAGGAGAGATACCCGCTTTTGCGCGTTCTTCGTCGCTCTGGTGAGCATGAATCATAGAAGCGGGATGGGTAATCAACGTTTCGACTCCACCCAGGCTTACGGCCAGCAGGCAAACTCCCGTGCGTTTGATAGTTTGATACGCGGCATTGTATCCACCCTTCATCTCGAAGGCCAACATCCCTCCAAAGCCGCCAACCATCTGTTGAAGCGCCAGCTCATATTGTGGATGCGATGGCAGGCCTGGATAGTACACGCGCTCCACGGCTGGATGCTGTTCAAGGAAATGTGCCACCGCCAGGGCGTTCGAATTATGCACGGCCATGCGCAGGCCGTAGGTTTGGAGACCGCGCCGCAGCAGCCAGGCTTCAAAAGGGTGCAGGACAGGTCCATGTACGCGCAGGTACTCCCATGCTCTATCAATCAAGGCCTTGGAACCCAGGAGAGCGCCTGCCGTTACATCGGCATGCCCATTGAGGTACTTGGTGCCACTATGCACTACCAGGTCATAACCGAGGGCCAGTCGCCGCTGATTATAGGACGAAGCGAACGTGTTGTCTGTAATGGCT
>JACZCU010012823.1_pt1 | contig 15315 bp, 15 predicted proteins | sample 8641851 | NCBI WGS metagenome assembly JACZCU01 (sample SAMN15324605, study PRJNA640507) | soil metagenome | isolation source: monocropping sugarcane control | place: China: Luxin town, Laibin City, Guangxi Province | collected 2019-07-25 | depth 10cm m | reverse complement strand
ATCTCACCACCCGAGCGACCTAGCCCGCCTCATCCAGTAGATTGATCCCCGGGCCCGCGAAAGCGGGGCCGAATTTTTTTGCCGCTACGCCACGAGCTGGGCGAGTGCGGCTTCGATCGTGAGGCGCGGATCGGCGTTGATGGTCATCGCGCGGATCGCGGCGAGGACGCCGTCGGCAGCGGCGAGAAGTTTCTCGCGCGGGATGGTGCTCAGCTTTTCGTCCTCGGACGTCAGGATCGCGGCGAGGAGCGCCATCGCATCCTTCACTTCTTCGTGGCCCGCGACCATCGCCGCCGCTGCGAGAAGGGCGATCGAGTCGCGTCGCTCGGCGAACCGGTGCAAGGCCGCGCGAAGGTCGTTTGCGAGCTTCTCCCGCTCGTCGTCCGATTCGAATGTTGCGATCGCCTGCATGCGATCGCGGACGCGCTCATCGCCGATGTAAATCGACTGCGCGCGCGACCGGATGGTCGGCAGCAGCAGGTCGGGCGAGCGGGTGAGGAGGATGAACGCGGTATCGCGCGCCGGCTCTTCGAGCGTCTTCAGCAGCGAGTTCGAGCCGCTGGGGCTCAAGGCGTCGGCGGGATCGATGACGAAGACTTTGGTGCGTCCCTCGTACGGCCGCATGGTGGCGGCGGAGACGAGATCGCGGATCTGCTCGATCGAGATCATCTTTCGCTCGCCGCCGACCTCGATGAAGTGGACGTCGGGATGGATGCGTCGGTCGATGCGCTGGCACGACGCGCAGTCGTCACCGGTCGAGCCGTTGACGCAATTCAGCGTCTTCGCGATGCGCAAGGCGACGTCGCGCAGCACCTGCGGACGGGGGCCGTGCAGAAGGATGGCGTGATGCAGCTCGCCGCGCCGCGCGGTATCGAGGAGGAGCTCGGCTGCGGTGCTCAGAACGCCACTCCTCGTTCGGCGAGCGCCGCGATCATCCGTTCGAACACCTGATCGGCGGTTTCATCGGCGTCGATCTTCACCCAACGTTTCGGCTCCGCGACGGCGAGCGAGAGATATCCCTCGCGTACGCGCCGATGGAATCGAAGATCCTCGGCTTCGAAGCGACCTTCATGTGGCGTCGCAGCGGCGTTGCGCGAGCGCGCGCGAGAGAGACCGACCTCCTCCGGCAGGTCGAAGAGCAGCGTGAGATCGGGGAGGAGCGAGTCGGTCGCCCAGGCGTTCAGCGTCCGGAGCTGATCGAGATCGATGACGCGTCCGAAGCCCTGGTACGCGAGCGTCGAATCGGTGAAACGGTCGCAGAGGACGACCTGGCCGCGCTGCAGCGCGGGCCGGATCAATTCGACGACGTGCTGGCGCCGCGACGCCGCGAAGAGAAACAGCTCGGCGACGCGGTCGAGGTGCGACTCGGGGTCGAGCAGGATCGCGCGGATGCGGTCGGCCGTCGGCGTCCCGCCCGGCTCCTTGGTCGCAATTGCGTTCGGAATCCGCTGGGCGAGCCGGCGAAGCTGTGTCGTCTTGCCGGAGCCTTCGATCCCTTCGAAGGTGAGAAACACGCGCGGATTCTACTCGGCCAAACCGTCGCGTAGCCCGCGCAAATAGTGCTGCCGCATCAGCTTCTCGAAGACGTCGTTGCTGGCGAGGAGGCGCAGGCGTTCGCCCCAGTGCGCGCGCTTGGTCAGCTTCTTCATCTCGTCGTCGCCGGCGCGCGCGTCGTCGTGGACGCCGAGGAAGTTGCCGAGCTCCGGATGCTTGCGGTAGAAGATCGCGCCCGACTTGCCGACCGTGTACTGCCGTTTCGCGAACGAGTCGATCGTCATCCTGTGGTAGTGACGCGTGACGGCGCGCGCGTTGTAGCGGATCTCGAGACCGAGGTCGTTCAGCCGGTACGCGAGCTCGATATCCTCCCAGGCGGCGGCCGGGAAGGTCGTGTCGAACGGGTGCTCGGCGAGGAGCTGCCGGTCGATCGAGATGTTCGACGTGTAGAAAAAGTTGAACGGCACCGTCTCGCCGTCGCGAATCAGCTTGTAGCCGAACTGCAGGCCGTAGTCGTTGATGTAGTCCATGAACGCGGTGACGCGTTCCTTGCGCGGCCAGCCGGTGTAGCCGAGGCACGCGACGAGCGGATCGTCCTTCGCTTCGCGGTGCGTCCGGGCGTGCTCCGCGAGGAAGTCGCGCTCGGGTACCGTGTCGTCGCCGATGAAGACGACGAAGCGGCCGGTCGCCAGCGACACGCCGTGGTTCCGCGCCTTGCTCGGCCCCGAGTTCGGCTGCGTCCGGAACTGCAGCCGGAGGTCCCAATGCATCGTCGGAATGTTCTGCGTCGGATCCGTCGAGCCGTCGTTGATGACGATGACCTCGAACGGCGGCGCGTAGCGCTGGTCCTCGAGCGCTTTGAGGACCCGCATGAGCATCTCGAGCCGGTTGTAGGTGGGGATGACGACGGAGAAGTAGGTGTTGTTCTCAGGCACTCGTTCCCCCGTCAACGGCGAGCACCTGTCCGGTAATTGCACTCGCGGCGTCGGAGAGGAGGAAGGCGATGGCGGCGGCGACTTCGTCGGCGCGGATGACGCGGCGCATCGGGATCTGGCGGATCATCTCTTTGCGCACCTCTTCGGACATGTCGGCGGTCATCTCCGTTTCGACCAGTCCCGGCGCGACGCAGTTGACGCGGATGCCGCTGCGCGCGACCTCGCGCGCGAGCGATTTCGTCATCGCGATCAGACCGCCTTTCGCCGCGGAGTAGTTCGTCTGGCCGACGACGCCGTGGATGCCGGAGAGCGACGCCACGTTGACGATCGCGCCGCGGCGCTGCTTCATCATTACCGGCAGCACGGCTTTGGTGGTGATCCAGGCGCCGGAGAGGTTCGTGTCGACGACGTCCCGCCATTCGGAGTCGGTCATGTTGTAGGCGAGGTTGTCGCGGCGGATTCCGGCGTTGTTGACGACGGCATCGAGCGATCCGAAGCGGTCGACGATCAGCTCCACGAGCTGATGGGTCCCGTTCGAGTCGCGCGCGTCGACGTGGTAGGCGCGGATGTGCGTGGTGCTGTCGGTGCCGAGGGTGCCGCGCGCGTCCGCCTCGAACTGCAGCGCCTCGTCGCGCGACTTGCTGTACGTGAACGCGACCGACCACCCCTCGGCAAGCAGGTGCATGGCGGTCACGCGACCGATGCCGCGCGAACCGCCGGTGATCAGCACGACTTGCGACGACAACTAACTCTCTTCCTCGTAGCGTTCCTTGAGCGATGCGACGACGGTCGGGTCGGCGAGCGTCGTGACGTCGCCGAGGGCTCGGCCTTCGCCGATGTCGCGAAGCAGCCGCCGCATGATCTTGCCCGAGCGCGTCTTCGGCAGGTCGGCCGTTACGAAGATCTTCTCCGGCCGCGCGATGGCGCCGATCTTCTCCGCGACGTGCGCCTTCAGCTCGCGCTCGAACGCTTCCGGATCTTTGAGCGCGTGCTCGCGCTGCGATTCCTTCACGATCACGAACGCCGCGATGCCCGTCCCCTTGATCTCGTGCGCGACGCCGACGCACGCTGCTTCCGCGACCGCCGGATGGTCGACCAGCGCCGACTCGACTTCCATCGTGCCGATGCGGTGGCCCGCAACGTTGATGACGTCGTCGACGCGTCCGAGGAGCCAGAAGTAGCCGTCTTCGTCGCGCTTCGCGCCGTCGCCGGTGAAGTAGATGCCGTCCCACTTCGACCAGTACTGCTTCACGAAGCGGTCGGGATCGCCCCAGATGCCGCGCAGCATCGACGGCCATGGCGAGGTGATCGCGAGATAGCCGCCGCCGACTTCGATCGCTTTCCCCTTTTCGTCGAGGATCTGCGCGTCGATACCGGGGAACGGCTTCGTCGCCGAGCCGGGCTTCGTCGGAACGAGGCCGGGAAGCGGCGTGATCATGATCGCGCCGGTCTCGGTCTGCCACCACGTATCGACGACGGGGCAGCGCTCGTTGCCGATGTTCACGTGATACCAGACCCACGCCTCGGGGTTGATCGGCTCACCCACCGATCCGAGGAGCCGGAGCGACGACATGTCGTGCTCTTTCGGCAGTTCCTCGCCCCATTTCATGAACGCGCGGATCGCCGTCGGCGCCGTGTAGAAGATCGTGACCTTGTGCCGTTCGATGATGTCCCAGAAGCGGTCCTTCTTCGGCCAGTCCGGTGCGCCCTCGTACATCATCACCGTCGCGCCGGCGGCCAGCGGGCCGTAGACGACGTAGGAGTGGCCGGTGACCCAGCCGATGTCGGCGGTGCACCAGTAGACGTCGTCGTCTTTGAGGTCGAAGACCCACTTGCACGTCGCGAGGCAGCCGGTCAGGTAGCCGCCGGTGGTGTGGATGATTCCTTTCGGCTTGCCGGTGGTGCCGGACGTGTAGAGCGTGTAGAGCATGTGCTCGGAGTCGACGAACACCGGAGGACAGTCGGCCGAGGCGTTCTTCACGAGGTCGTGGTACCAGTGGTCGCGGCCTTCTTTCATCGTGACGTCGTCGTCGGTGCGCTTGACGACGATCACGCTCTCGATCGACGGGCAGTCGGCCACCGCTTCGTCGCCCGTTTTCTTCAGCGGCACCAGCGTTCCGCGCCGGTAGCCGCTCGTCGCCGTGATGAGGCATTTCGCCTGCGCGTCCTGAATGCGATCTTTGAGCGCTTCGGCGGAGAAGCCGCCGAAGACGACCGAGTGAACGGCGCCGATGCGCGCGCAGGCGAGCATCGCAACGGCCGCCTCGACGAGCAGCGGGAGGTAGATCGCGACGCGGTCGCCGGTGTTGACGCCGAGCGATTTGAGCGCGTTCGCGAACTTCGACACCTCTTCGTGCAGCTCGCGATACGTGACGCGCCGGACTTCGCCCGGCTCGCCCTCCCAGATCAGCGCGACTTTGTCGCCGCGCGTGCCGAGATGACGATCGAGGCAGTTGTACGAAGCGTTGATCCGGCCGCCGACGAACCACTTCGCGTACGGCGGGTTCCACTCGAGGACCTTGTCCCATTTCCGGTCCCAGTCGAGTTGCTCGGCCCAACTCGCCCAATACGCTTCGCGATCGCGGCTGGCCTTCGCCCAGATGTTCGGATCGTTGGCGTTCGCGTTGTTGCGGAACTCGTCGGGCGGCGCGAACTCACGGTTTTCCTGCAGCAATGCGTCAATCGCAGCGTCGTGGTCGGGCATCGGCTTCCTCCGGACGGAGGATTCTAGCGTGACGCGGTCGCGAGGGCGTTTGCGATCGACCGGAAGATGCCGAGGCCGTCTGCGTTGCCGAGGAGCGACTCGGAACAGCGCTCCGGGTGGGGCATCATGCCGAGGACGTTGCGTCCGGCGTTGCAGATGCCGGCGATGCTGCGAGCGGAGCCGTTCGGGTTGGCTTCGCTGGTGATGCGGCCTTCCGCGTCGCAGTAGCGGAAGACGACCTGGTGATTGCGCTCCAGCATGTCGAGCGTCGCCTCGTCGGCGAAGTAGTTCCCCTCGCCGTGCGCGATCGGCGTGCGGAGCACCTGGCCGGCCGTCAGTTCATTGGTGAACGGCGTGTCGGTCTCGTCGGTACGGATGTAGACGTCGCGGCCAAGGAAGCGGAGGTGCTGGTTGCGCATCAGAGCGCCCGGCAGCAGGCCGACTTCGGTGAGGACCTGGAAGCCGTTGCAGATGCCGAAGACGAGGCCGCCCGCGGCCGCGTGACGTTTGATCGGCTCCATGATCGGCGCGAACTTCGCGAGCGCGCCGGCGCGCAGGTAGTCGCCGTACGCGAAGCCGCCCGGCACGATGACGCAGTCGGCGCCGCGCAGGTCGGTGTCCTTGTGCCAGAGGAACTCGGCGTCGGCGCCGAGGACGTCCTTGGTCACGTGCATCGCATCGTGATCGCAGTTGGAGCCGGGCAGAATGACGATGCCGAATTTCATTTCACGTTCACCGGTCGGGGGACTTTGTAAATTGTAAGGTACCCGGCGCGATCGGTGACCGCGAGCGTGTTGGAGTCCCGGTCGTAGGCGAGGGCGTAGGCGTCCACGCCGTACAACGATGCAGGATTGATGCGCCGCTGCGATCCGGTGAACGCGCCGCTGCTGCTGCAGCGCCGCTCGGCGTAGAGCAGCATGTTGCCCGGCGCGAGCGTGAGGATCTGCGGCCCGGCTTTGTCGGGGAGGCAGATGCGATCGCTGTTGACGAAGTCGCCGAAGCCGCCGCTCATCCGCATCTGGCCGTCGCTCCCTTTCGTCATCGTCTTTGCGGAGCGGACGACCGGCTTCTCGAAGAGGTGATCGCGGCTGATGGCGACGATCGCCTTCTCGTCGGGCGAGAAGACGGCGCCTTCGATCTTCTCGGTGGTCTCGAGCGGATCGCGCGCGAGCTCCTTGAAGTCGGACGTCTCGTAGAGTGCGACCGAGGTCGCCTTCGTCGACCCGAAGTCCTCGCTGGCGATGACGGCGAGGTAGTGCTCGCTCGCGGCGATCGCCATCGGGTCCTCGATCGGCAATGTGTGCAGCTCGTTCTCGCCCGACGCGTCGTAAACGTGGACGCGCCGTCCGAGGAGGTAAAGGTAGCGGCCCTTCGGATCGGGAACGGCATCGCGAATCGCTTCGCCTTCGATCGTGATCTCGCGGAGCGTGCCGAGATCGGGAAGCGAGAGGATCACCGCGCTTTCGTCGCTGCCGTTCGCGATGTAGAGACGCGAGGCGTCTGCGTTCGTTCGCAGCGTGACGAGCTCTTTCGTCGCGGCGATCTCGGCCTTGTCGAGGATGACCTGCTTCTTGACGGCGCCTGTCTTCGGGTCGACTGCGATCACCGCCTGCGGCTGCGCGAGACCGATGTAGAGCGTCCCGTCACGTCCGATGGCGATGCCGTGCGGATCGCCGGAGAGCGACCAGCGGCGGACGATCTTCGTGTCGCGAGAGGGGATTGCGGTGAGGGTTTGTGGCTGCGGAGGCGGAGCCGCGGCGAGCAGGATCGCCGCGGAGAGAGTGAGCAGCACGGATCGTGTGAGCCTACTCCTCGAGTGTGTAGGAGAAGTTTTCGATGACCGTGTTCGCAAGGAGCCGTTCACACATCTGTCGAACTTGCGATTCGACGTCAGCCCGTAACTGCCCACCGTCCGCAAGCACTATCTTGAACAACTTTCCGACGCGCACATCTTCCACGCCCGCAAAGCCAAGCGAGCTGAGCGAATGCTGGATCGCCTTTCCCTGCGGGTCGAGAACGGACGGCTTGAGCTCGATGGTGACGACGGCTTTCATGTTTCGGAAGACACCTCAAAAAAGTGCTAATTGGGTACCGCTGGCGACCGCGCGTGCGACCGAGCGCCGCTTGATCTTGAAGACGCCTGTCGGCTCGAACTGTTTCGCGATGGCGAGCTCGAGCTGAGCGCCGGTGCGGTCGAGCAGGGCGGAGGTCATCTCGCGGACGATCGACTCGTGGTTGTTCTTCTGCGAGAGGTGAATCATGCAGAGCGTCTTCGTCTCGGCGCCGAGCATGCGCTGCAAGGCGATCATCGAGTCGTCGTTCGACAGATGGCCGAAGCGCGACATGATCCGGCGCTTCAGCGACCACGGATAGGTCCCCATCCGCAGCATGTCGAGATCGTGGTTCGACTCGAAGAAGAGGCCGTCGCAGTCGCGGAGATGACCGATGACGGGCGGGTCGGTGTAGCCGAGATCGGAGGCGATGCCGACGCGCGTGCCGTCGCGCGACTCGATCACGAAGCAGGCGGGATCCGACGCGTCGTGAATCGTGCGGCGGGCGTGCACTGCCAGCTCCCCGATCTCGAAGGTCGTGTTGTTCTCGAAGACGACGGTCCGCGTGACGGTCGGATCGATCGACGAGTGCTCGAGCGTTCCCCGCGTCAGGTAGATCGGAAGGTTGTACTTGCGGGCGATGGAGTCGGCGCCGCGGATGTGGTCGTAGTGCTCGTGCGTGATGACGATCGCGGAGAGTTTTTCGATGTCTCCCCCCGCCTCGATGATCCGTTTCTTTGTCTCGCGCGGACCGAATCCGGCGTCGACGAGGATCGAGGTACCGTCGCTCTCGAACCAGAATGAATTCCCCGCGCTGCCCGATCCGAGCGGAGCCACGATCATGCGAGCAGTGTAAGGCAATACAATCCGCGCGCGATGAAAGAACGCTTCGTCGTCGAAGGCGGCCGGCGACTCGAGGGGACGATCCGCCCGGGCGGCAACAAGAACGCGGCATTGCCGATCCTCGCCGCGTGCCTTCTGACCGACGACGCGATCGTTCTTCGCAATCTGCCCGACATCCAGGACGTCCGGGTGATGCTGCAGATTCTGGAAGGGATCGGCGCCTCGGTCGAGAGGATCGAGAAGAACGTCGTCCGCATTCACGCGAAAGGCGAAATCCGGAGCGATCCCGACACCGCGCTCTCGAAGCAGATCCGTGCGTCGATCCTGCTCGCAGGCCCGCTGCTGGCCCGTTGCGGCCGCGTGGCGGTTGCGAAGCCGGGCGGTGACGCAATCGGCCGCCGCCGCGTCGACACGCATCTCCTTGCTCTCGAAGGTCTCGGAGCGCAGATCGAGGTCTCGGCGTACGAGTACCGGATGAGCGCGCAGTCGCTCCGCGGTCAGAACATGTTCCTCGACGAGGCCTCGGTCACCGCGACCGAGAACGCCATCATGGCCGCGGCGCTCGCCGACGGCGAGACGCGCATCTACAACGCCGCCGCCGAGCCGCACGTCCAGGACCTCTGCCGCTTCATCAACCTCCTCGGCGGCCAGATCGAAGGCATCGGAACGAACTCGCTCGCCATCCGCGGCGTCGAGACGCTGCACGGCGGCGAGTTCACGATCCCGAGCGATCACATCGAAGTCGGGTCGTACATCGGCCTGGCGGCGGTGACGCGAAGTGAGCTGCTGATCGAGGATGCCGTGCCGGAGCACATGCACGCGGTGCGGCACATGCTCGCGAAGCTCGGGCTGGAGCTGAAGATCGAAGGCGACAACATCCGCGTTCCGAAGGACCAGGAGCTGCGCGTCCGCTACGACATCGGCGCGGCGGTGCCGAAGATCGACGACGGGCCGTGGCCGCTCTTCCCCGCCGACCTGTTGTCGATCATGGTGATCGTCGCGACGCAGGCCGAGGGGACGGTGATGATCTTCGAGAAGATGTTCGAATCGCGGCTCTTCTTCACCGACAAGCTGATCCAGATGGGCGCGCGGATCATCCTTTGCGACCCGCACCGCGCGATCATCGTCGGCGGGAACCGGCTCGCCGGCGCCGACATCACGAGCCCCGACATTCGCGCCGGCATGGCGCTCCTTCTCGCCGCCCTCTGCGCGAAGGGGGAGAGCGTCATCCACAACATCCATCAGATCGATCGCGGCTACGAGCGGATCGAGGAGCGCCTCAACCCGCTCGGCGCCCGCATCGTCCGCGAAGAGGACCGGTGAAAAGCCCACGGGTCATGGGCATCATCAACGTGACTCCTGATTCATTCTCCGACGGTGGCGTGCACTTCGATCGCGGCGTTGCGATCGAGTCGGCGCTGCGGATGGCGGAGGAGGGGGCGGCGATCGTCGACATCGGCGGCGAGTCGACACGCCCGGGCGCGGAGCCGATCTCGGTCGACGAAGAGCTCGCACGCGTCATCCCGGTGATCGAAGGCATTCGCGCAAAGAGCGACATCACCATCTCGATCGACACGCGCAACGCCGTGACCGCGCGCGCAGCGTTCGCCGCCGGCGCGGACATCCTCAACGACGTCACCGCGCTGCAGCACGACCCGGAGATGCTCGACGTCGCCGTCGAAGCGAACGCGCCGGTCATCCTGATGCACATGCGCGGGACGCCGGCGACGATGCAGTCGCTCGCGAAGTACGACGACGTGATCGACGACGTGCTCCGCGAGCTCGCCGCGCCGGTCGAGCGCGCGCGGCAGGCGGGGCTCGATCAGGTCTTCATCGATCCCGGAATCGGCTTCGCGAAGACGTTCGAGCACAACCTCGAGATCCTGGCGCGATGCGACGAGCTGGCGCGCGTCGCACCGTTCGTGATCGGCGCCTCGCGCAAGAAGTTCATCGGCCACCTCACCGGCCGTGAAGGACGTGAGCGCGTTCACGGCTCACTCGCCGCGGTCGCCGCCGCGGCGGCCGGCGGCGCGTCGATCGTTCGCGTGCACGACGTGCGGGAGACGGTCGATTTCCTGAGGGTTTTCAGCGCCATCGAGGCCGCGCGATGAGGTTTTTCGACCGGCTGTTCTCGCTGCAGTTCACGTGGCGCGACGCGGTCGACATCCTGATCGTCGCGATCATCATTTACTGGATCCTGTCGCTGATGCGCGGCACGCGCGCGATGCAGGTGTCGATCGGCCTCATGCTCCTCGGCTCGACGTTTTTCATCGCCCGCGCGTTCGACCTCCCGGCGCTCGAGGCGATCTCGCGCGAGATCCTCTTCTACCTGCCGTTCGCGGTGATCATCCTCTTTCAGGCCGAGATCCGGCGCGCGCTGGCGCGGATGGGAGTGAATCCGCTCGCGAATCTCTTCGGACGCCGCCATTCGAGGATTCCGTATGACGCGATCCTCGATGCCGTCGACATCCTCGCGTCGCGCCACATCGGCGCGCTCATCGTCCTGGAAGGCGATCAGACGCTCCGCGCGTATGAAGAAGGCTCGAAGCCGCTCGACGCGGTGCTGACGACCGGTCTGCTCGTCAGCATCTTCACGCCGGGCGGTCCGCTGCATGACGGCGCCGTGATCGTGCGCGGAGACCGGATCGTCGTCGCGGGCGCGTTCCTGCCGCTGACGACCTCGCCCGATCCGAAGCTCGCGCACGGCACGCGGCACCGCGCCGCGATCGGTCTGACCGAAGACAGCGATGCGCTGGTGGTCGTCGTGTCGGAGGAGAACGGGTCGGTCGCGGTGGCGAGCGATGGCAAGCTTCAGGAGAACCTCGACCGAGCCGCCGTTCTCGCGGCGATGGTCTCCCGCTTCGGGGCGCGCGCATGAGAAGCCTCGGCCTCAAGGTTCTCGCGCTCTTCCTCGCCTGCGTGGTCTGGTTTTTCGTCTCGGCGCCGCGGCGGGAACGGGCGACGGAGCGCGCCTTCGCGGCGCCGCTCGCGATCGCGAGCCTGCCGCGCGATCTCGCGATCACGAACCAGATTCCCGACACCGTCACCGTCCGGCTGCGCGGACGTGTTTCGGACCTCCGCGCGCTCTCGTCGCAGAATCTCGAAGTGACCGTCGACGTGAGCTGGGTGCAGCCGGGCGAGGCGACGATCACACTGCGGCCGCAGGCGATCAATGTTCCGCCCGACGTCGAGGTGATCTCGATCGAGCCGAACAAGCTCCGCTTTCACGTCGAGCCGCTGCGGCAGAAGATCGTGCACGTGCGGCCGCTGCTGATCGGCAACCCGCCCGCCGGCTACCGCATCGGCGATCCGACCCTCGTTCCCGATCAGGCGCTCGTCTCCGGGCCGGCTTCGCAAATCAAGAACCTCGACGACGTTGCGACGGAGCGCATTATCATGACCGGCCGCACCGACACGTTCACCCAGAGCGCGGCGGTGGTTTCCGATTCGCCGTTCGTTCGCGTCATCGAACCGCTGGCCGTTCAGGTCACCGTTCCGGTGCTCGCGGAGGTCGGACCTCCGGTGCCGGCAGCGACGACGACAGACCAATGAGAGAGCTCTTCGGCACCGACGGCATCCGCGGCAAGGCGCACAAGTACCCGCTCGACGTCCTCACGATGACGCGCCTCGGTTACGCGCTCGCGCAGCGCCTGACCGGTACACGGCGGGTGTTGCTGGGGCGCGACACGCGCGAATCCGGTCCCGAGATCGCCGGAGCGCTTGCGCATGGTATCGAACTGGGAGGCGGCCGCGCCGAGATCGTCGGCGTGATCCCGACGCCCGGAATCGCTTACCTCTGCCGCGTCACGGATGCGGAGGCGGCGATCTCGATCTCGGCGTCGCACAACCCGTGGGAGGACAACGGCGTCAAGATCTTCGGCCACGACGGAATGAAGATTCCGGACGCCGTGGAGGAAGAGCTCGAGGCGGAGCTGAAGGGAGTCGAGGTCGACGACCTCACCGTCTTCGAGCTCGACGGCGAGATTCCGCAGCTCATCGAGCGATACGAGGAGTTCCTCGTGAAGCCGAACGCGCTCCGTGGCAAGAAGGTCGTGATCGACGCCGGCTTCGGTGCCGCCTACCGCATCGGCCCGGAGGCGTTCCGCCGCGCCGGCGCCGAGGTGATCGTCATCAACGACACCCCGACCGGCCGGAACATCAACGAGAGCTCGGGAGCGCTGCATCCGGAGGGACTCGCGAAACGCGTCGTCGCAGAGGGCGCCGATTTCGGAGTCGCATTCGACGGGGACGCCGATCGGGCGATCTTTGCCGACGACGCCGGCAAGGTGCGCAACGGCGACGAGATCATCTATCTCTGGTCGCAATACCTGAAGCGCGAAGGCAACCTGCGCGGCGATCGGGTCGTGACGACGGTCATGTCGAACTTCGGCTTCGAGGCGCAACTGCAGCGGGACGGGATCGAGCTGCTCCGCGCGCAGGTTGGCGACAAGTACGTGCTCGAGCTGATGCTCGCTCACGATGCGGTGATCGGCGGGGAGCAGTCGGGGCACATCATCGACCGCACGGTGCACACGACCGGCGACGGCATCCACACCGCGCTGGTCTTCGGCGAGATCCTCGCGCAGTCGCACGCGCGGTTCTCGGAGCTGAAGACGTTCGAGCCGATGCCGCAGCTCCTCATCAATGAGAAGGTCGGCTCGAAACCGCCGCTCGACTCCCTCCCGAAATACCAGCAGGCGCTTGCAGAAGCTCAGCAGCAGCTTGGCGGACGCGGCCGGATCCTTGTGCGCTATTCAGGGACGGAGAACCTCGTCCGCGTCATGGTCGAGGGCGACGACGAAGCTCGTATCCGTCAGATTGCAGAGCACTTACGCGACGTTTTGCGGCACGAGATCGGCTGACTCTATCCAAAGCCAGAGGCCGCCGCTATACTGCGCCATTCTTTTCAGACCCCAGCGGTAAAACGGAGAGGTTGAATGGCGAAGGTGCAGGCGAAAAAGGCGGCAGCAGCCGCGAAGAAGAGCGCTCCGAAGAAGAGCAAGCCGGCGCCGAAGAAGAAACCGGCTCCGAAGCCCGCTCCGAAGAAGAAAGCGGCGAAGCCGGCCCCGAAGAAAGCCGCCGCCCCCGCGAAGAAGAAGCCGGCTCCCAAACCGAAACCGGCGCCGAAGAAGAAAGCCGCTCCGGCTCCGAAGGCGAAGCCTGCTGCCAAGCCCGCGCCGAAGCCGGCAAAGCCCGAGAAAGTGTCGAAGAAGGTCGCGGCTGCCGCCAAGACCGTGGTCAAGACGGTGGCGAAAGGCGCTGCCGCGGTTGTTGCGGGCGCTGCCGCCGTCCCGGTCGTCGCCAAAGCTGCCAAAGCCGTCGAGAAGCGCGCGCGCCGTCCGCGGACGCGCGTGACGTCGAGCGGTCCGGTCGTCGCGAACTGGTTCTCGAAGGAGAAGGCGCGCCCGTCATCGTTCATCGCGGCGCCGCCGCGCGCCGAGGCGCCGTCGCTCGTCGCCGCGCCGCCGGCATCGTCGGACCGCCTCATCCGTCCCGAGGAGCTGCACGAGCTCGCGGTGCGTACCGTTCCGGTGCGCGTCGACGTCGAGCAGGGCGCGGGGCGCGTGTTCATCAGCGTCAACCCGCAGGAAGCGACGCTCCGGTCCGGCGAAGGGATCGAGTGGGACTTCCGCTACCTCGGCGGCGCTGACGTGATCGTCGACGAGATCATCATCGAGTTCGATCGCCCGTCACCCTTCGGCTCGCAAGCCTTCAAGTCGCGCAAGCCGGGCGCCGCGCGCCCGCACCGCCAGCTCTCCGGCGGCGTGAGCCAGGCATCCGCCGGCAAGCGCGTTCAGTACACGATCCGCGCGATGACCGCGTTCAAGACCGAGCTCGCGAACATCAAGCCGTTCGTGAACATCGTCAGCTAGCGCGCGGCCGAGGCCACATGCTGCTCCTGCAGCGCGGCGATGGTGCTGATGCCCTCGCGCATGGAGCGGATGCCTTCGACGCACGCGGTGGCGGCGGAGAGCGTCGTGATGCAGGGGATGCCGAGCTGCAGGGCGATCTTGCGGATGTAAGTGTCATCGACGAACGCGCTGCGTCCCAGCGGCGTGTTGATGACCAGCGTCACTTCGCGGTTGATCATCCGGTCGACGACGTGCGGGCGCGGGCCCTCGTGCACCTTCCAGACGGTGCCGACGTCGATGTTGTGCTTGAGCAGGAACTCCGCGGTGCCGCTGGTGGCGATCAGCTTGAATCCGAGCGCGTGGAGATCGCGCGCGAGTTGCACCACGAGCGCGCGTTTGTCGTTGTCGTTCACCGAGATGAACGCGCAGCCGCCCATCGGCAGCTTCACGCTCGCGCCGAGCATCGCCTTCGCGTACGCCTCGCCGAAGTGAGCCGATGAGCCCATCACCTCGCCGGTCGACTTCATCTCCGGGCCGAGCACCGTGTCCTCGCGCGGGAAGCGGTTGAACGGGAAGACCGGCGCCTTGACGAAGTAGCCTTCGACGCGCGGCTCGCTGGTGATGCCGAGGGACCGGAGCGATTCGCCGGCCATCACCTTCGCCGCGATCTTCGCGAACGGGACGCCGGTCGCCTTCGAGACGTACGGCACCGTGCGCGACGCGCGCGGGTTCACCTCGAGCACGTACAGCTCGCCGTTGTAGATGGCGTACTGCACGTTCATGAGGCCGATGACGTTGAGCGACCGCGCCAGCTCCACGGTGCGGCGGCGGATCTTGTCCTGGTCGCGCTGCGTGATGATGTACGGCGGGATGACGGTCGTCGAGTCGCCGGAGTGGATGCCCGCTTCTTCGATGTGCTGCATCACGCCGGCGACGACGATGTCCTTGCCGTCGCTGATGGCATCGACGTCGATCTCGATGGCGTCTTCGAGGAAGCGGTCGATGAGGATCGGCTGTCCGGGCGCCGCTTCGATCGCGTTCGCCATGTACGCGCGGAGCAATTCCTCGTCGTAGACGATCGCCATCGCGCGGCCGCCGAGGACGTACGAGGGGCGGACGACGACCGGGTAGCCGATGCGGCGTGCGATCGCGATCGCTTCGGATTCGTCGATCGCGGCGCCGTGCGACGGCACGAGGATGTGGTGCTGTTTCACGAAGTCGCCGAAGCGCTCGCGGTCTTCCGCGATGTCGATCGAATCGACCGAGGTTCCCCACATCGGGGCGCCCGCGGCGGCGAGCTGCTTCGCGAGCTTCAGCGGCGTCTGCCCGCCGAATTGCACGATGAGGCCCTCCGGCTTCTCCAGGTCGACGATCTCGAGCACGTCCTCGAGCGTGAGCGGCTCGAAGTAGAGCCGGTCCGAGGTGTCGTAGTCGGT